>JGI24703J35330_11748488_pt1 | contig 17368 bp, 16 predicted proteins | sample TergutNt197P1_FD_35330 | JGI IMG/M metagenome (IMG submission 35330) | reverse complement strand
TAATCGGGTTTATAAGCCCGTTTTGCCGAATATCCTCCGCAAGAAGTTCAATGTTCATAACATTTTTGCGAATGCGGTCGGTGATTTTAATTTGCTCAATAGGAATTTTCATTGCGCGTCCTCCCATACGAGCCGCTTTTTACTGGTTGCTCCCAAACCTTTGTTATAGTGATGCACAAGCACTTGGCAGAATTTACGGCGTGACACCCCGGACGAGGAAGAAAAACGGGAGCGTGTCGTTTCGCAATAATCAAACCATATGGCATGACACTTGCCGTTTAAGCGTTCGGCAAAATCAACCATTCCGTAACGTTTTACAAACTCAGCTACACCAAGCAAAGTCTCGCTTTGAGTGGCTTTGTCGATGTTTTCCCACGTTCCGGCAACAAGGCACAGTGTCTTGTCGAGGACTGCGAAGCCGTATTCCGCAACAATCGTGTACAACGCACCGATTGCTGCAATTTTGCTATAACGCTGACCGCTCTTTGTTACTTGAAAACCGTTTGCTTTTACGATGTCGTTAATCCGAAGGCAGGTTTCGTCTTTGGCTTCGATGCCCGATTTAAAGAGAGCATAGGGAGTTAATCGGCGTTTATTTGTGTCTTGGCTGCGAAAATAATCCGCTTCCTGTTCATAGGTCATTCCCGTGAACACTTCGCAGAGTGCATGGGTATATCCCAATATGCGTAAGGCGCGGGAGCGATGTCCGCCATCAATGATGTGATACATCCCGTCGCGGTGGGAAACCGTGATTAACCCTAACTTTGACTCGTTAAACGAGACCACGATATCGTTTACTTGAGCGGAATCGGTCGGGCGTTGGTAGCCGGTGTTGGCTTCCATTTCTTCAAGCGCGACAAACGCTATGTGCTGATTGGTCTTTTTTGTGTTGTTCATAGGGATAGCTCCTTTCTCGGATTGGACCGCAGATTGGGTTTGTGTTGCAGGGGGTTGTGCTATTGTTGCAGGCTTGCTTATGGGAAGGCATACAGCTTTAGCATGTATTTTTTTACGGCGGTTTTTTCTGCTCATGGTGATACTCCTTTCGAATTTGCGGCATATAGCCGATTTTTATTAAATTGTGTTAATTACTTCTTCGCAGTTGTCGGTGAAGTATCGAATTGTGATACATTTGCGTTTTGCTTCCGCGATTTCATTTTTCATGCCCACGCTGATGCGGTCTCCGAATACCCATATTTCCTTGCATCCACATAAAAGCCTAAGCCCAAAATTTAAAGCCAGTTCGCGCTCGACGGGTATGGCATCGTCCATAAAATTGGGCAAAAAAAGATGAGGTGCTATGGGAAACATCCTCATCTTTAATGCAAATCGGCAAAAACGTGTCGCATTTGCGGTGTTGCGTTCAGTGTCGCCGCTGTATGGCGAACAAATATAAATGCGATGGTAATTGCTTTGCGGTGCGGCGGTTTTCGGATTCGGCGCGGGCTTGGCAGCACTTGTCGGCTTCATGCTCTGCGGTTTTGACTTGTTCTCACGTCCGCCTCGGTCTTTTTTGTATTCCCTGTCGGCGTTACGGATTGCATAAAATGCAGTCAAATCCATGTAGCCGGCTCCGTTGCGTCTATTCGGCATAAAAATCACTCTCCAGTTCTTTCATTTCACCGAAACGTACACCGACTGCGGCATCCGCTACGATGGGGACATCAAAATCATCAAACGGCTGTGCTTCCATGCAGGATTTTATGAATGTCACGGTTTCCGTTACGTTTTCCTGCGGCACTTCAAAAACCAATTCATCATGCACTTGTAAAAGCGGGCGCAACCACGGTCGGTCAGGCAACCCGGCAATAATTCTGCCGAGAGCCAATTTCAACATATCTGCCGCTGTGCCTTGAATCGGCGTGTTCAGCGCACATCGTTCGGCAAAAGATTTTTTAATCCAATCCTGCGACACGATGTTCGGAAGATAACGCCGCCGCCCGAGCCATGTTTCGGTGTAGCGGTTGCTTCGGGCTGTTATCTTGGTTTTTACTTGCCAATCGGTCAGCATTGGATAACCTGCTTTGAGGTTTGCGATAATTTGCGTACACGCTTCCATGGTTTTGTTTATGCCCGCCTTGAATTTCAATGTTCGCTGTAACCCACGCGGAAACAAACCGTAGAACGTGCCGAAATTCACGTTTTTTGCAATGGTGCGCTGTTCTTTGTCGTGTTTGCCTTCGCCGTAAATTACTGAGGCAGTCTGGTCGTGAATATCGCCGCCAACGCAGTATGTTTCGAGCATTTTTTTGTCACGGCAATAAAACGCACCGACACGCAGTTCAATTTGCGAAAAGTCCAAAGCAAGCAAAACTTTGCCCTCGGGCGCAATAAAAAAGTTACGCACACCAATATCATCATTTCCGGCGCGGGGCGCGTTTTGAAGATTAGGTTTTCGTGCCGCAAATCTGCCCGTTTCCGTTGCAAGCGGCATAAGGTCGGCATGAATCCTGCCCGACGCGGAATTGATATATTTTCTGTAGCCGCTGATATAGGTGGACAGGATTTTTCCTTGTCGGCGGTACTCCTGCACCAACTTGAACAACGACACTAAGTCCGGCCGATGTTCCGCGCACCATTCGGAGAGCAGAATCAAAACTTCATCGTCTATGGCTTCTTGTGACTTTGCCGTTGTTTTCAAAATGGGCAGTCCCAAATCCTTGTACAGATAATTTTTGAACACTGATGTGCTTGCGTTCGCGCCAAGGTTTACATCGCCTATGATGAAGGCGATATCCTCGCGCAATTTTACAATTCGCGCTTCGCAGTCGGCGGCGCGGGCATTCATGCGCTCTGCATCCACAAGCAAGCCGTTATGTTTCATCAGCCCCACATATACAGCCGTGGGCGATTCTACTTGCTCAACGATGAAGCGATGTTTCGGCATGAAGCGGTCAAACCAATCATTGAAAATATGGTGCAGTCGCAAGGTGTAATCGGAATCGGCGCAGGCATAGCGGATTGTTTCCGTGTCTTGCGGATTAAGCTCATCAAAGTGCCGCCCGCTTGTGACCTCTGCGAAAGACGGCATCGACACTTCCAACAATTCAGGCACGAGGGTTTTCAATCCGCTGTCGGAAAGACTGCGAAAAGTCGTGTTTCCTTTAAGCGTCAACTGTGCCGCGGCGATCGTGTCATAGCAAGGCGATTGTAAAACAATGCTGTGTTTATAAAGAAACATGGACTCGAAAGCCAAGTTATGCGCGATTTTTATAACATTCTCATTTGCAACAAACTCGGCAAGTAGTTCCATGACCTCGGCTTCATCGGCATTAACTCCGCATTTATGCGCGATTGGTACATAGATTGCATCACCAACGCCTGTTGAAAAACTAACGCCGACAATGTGCGACTTATATACATCAAGTGCTGCGTGTTCTTCGTCACGATATTTTTCGTCGGGCGCGGTTTCGAAGTCGAAAGCAGCCGCAGAAGCGGCGGAGAGGTACTCGCGCACCTCTCCGATGTTTGTTACAGCCCTATACACTGTTTTGCCCTCCGGCTAACGGCTGGATTACTTCGCCCGTTTCGGGGTCGATATATTCCTCATCCGCCAAAACGCCACCATCATCTTCAAAGCCTACACTCGCGCTGTATGCCTTGATTTGTTCCGACAACTTTTCAATAACGGCGTATTCTTCGGGGGTAAGCGCACGGTCTTTGGCAAACACAGCCTGCGAATATGCCACGTTGTTGACATTTATAGCTTTTTTCAGCGAAAACTTTGTAACCACGGCGTTTGTTTTTCCGTGTTGCGAAACAATCAACTTTGCATATCGCGCAAACGACTTCAAGCTACCCGCAGGAAGGGAAAGCAACAGCGGGAATATTTCTCCTTCGCGTAAAATATACAGTCTGCGGCGATTCTGACATGCCTTGCCGCCGTTTTTGCCCGAACCGTACTCGTTGAGCTTACATTTTTTGCAATTGCCGCCAGGGTCACCTGTACCGACAGAACCGTCATAACTTCCGCAGTCGGGAGGGCTCGAGCCGCCTGTGTACTCGCTTTTGTAGTACATATTTAATGCGTGTTGGTGTAAAATGACTGCGGTAAATTCCTTCACGCTTTCGGCTTCATCGCCGTCCAAAGACGGGATTTCAAACGAAGTAGTGCCGCCGGAAGGAATTTTCACTTTCTCCGGCGAAATATCCAAGCCATCAAGTTCCTCGCTGATGGTTGCCGCAAGGTCAACATTAGCAAGTGTAAGAAACGAAGGCTCTTGTGCGACAACAGCAGTGCTTTCTTTGTTTTTCATAAACAAACAACTCCAATCATTAAGATTTTTTGTTTGCGGACTTCATGGTGATGCCGACTCGGTCAAAGTTTTTAACCAAGCCTACAAGCCAATCGGGAACGTGGGTTTCGCCGTTGTCATCAGCGGTTTCCGCCACCTGCTCTTTTATAAAAGAAGCAAGCGTCTGGCTGTTGACCGTGAATAACTCCTCGAAACCTTGCTCTTTCAGTGCGGTGTACAAGTCTTCCTTGCGGTCATCTGCAGCAGACCACCGAGAATTTGTCACCAAAATGAACTGCTTGTCACCGCGTGTGAAATTGGAACACTCTGCTTCTGCCATAGCTTCGGAGAGATTCCATTCGGCGGCATTGATTTCTTTTTCGATGTCGGACAACACTGACTTGGTGACATCTTTTTCTTCACGAAGCGCGCGGAGCCTATCCGCGTAAAAAAATAAATTTTCCATAAAGGACTCCCTTCTTCGAAAACGGGTTCGCGCCTTGGCGATAGTCGTCAACCAGTGTTTTTGCGAGGTCAACTTTATCGTTTAGGGCTTTCAGCACTTTTTCATCTACCGTGTCTTTGGCAACAAGGTAGATGTATGTGCAATTTTCCTTCTGCCCCACGCGATGGATTCGCGCTTTGGTCTGTTCAAAGTTCGACATGGAATAATCCAGAGAATAGAAAACCATAGTGCTTGCGGCGGTCAGCGTAATGCCAAGCCCCGCCGTTGCAATTTGCCCGACAAAGACCTGCGTGTTCGGGGCGTTTTGAAATGCCGTCACCTGCGCCGCACGGTCGGCAGTTTCCCCTGAAATGCAGGAATAGCCGATTTTACGTTCCGACAGTAGCTTGCATATGGCTTTTATCTCGGGAATGAAACGGGCGATAATCACTAATTTTTTGCCTTCGTTAGTGACATCTTCGACAATGTCCTCCAATGCCGCTTGTTTCGCCTTGCTGATTCGCATGGGCGTGTTGCCTTCGTCATCACCAACAAAGCCGCCTGTAACTTGGGACAAGCGAAGCAGTCGTGTTAAAATATTCGTAGCAGTGACTTCGCCCTTGGACAGTTCGGCAAAACTGTCTTTTACCAGTGCGTTGTAAACTTTCAGCGCGTCTTTTTCCAAAGCTATATGCCTGATGATGTTCGTGGAATCGGGCAGGTCGAGGCATTCAGCTTTGGTGGCGCGGAAGGCAATAGAGTGCATTTTTCGGGTTAATTCCTCTTCCATAGTCTTTTTCAGAACGGGCGTATGATTTCCGTACCCGGTCATGAAAAAATAGCGATTCCGCCAAGGGTAGAAGCTCGGACCGAAAATCGCAGGGTTTAGGAATTTGTATTGCGAAAAGATGTCGATTGCCCGATTTGTTACAGGCGTACCCGTCAAAAGCAAGCGATACGCTGCTTTCGCGCCGATTTTATGCATAGCCTTGGAAGCGGAGATATTGTGCGTTTTTATCTTGTGTCCTTCATCGGCAATCACAAGGTCGGGCGTCCATGCGAGGATTTCCTTTTCGAGCCGCCATGCTGATTCGTAGTTGATTACAACGACTTGAAGCGGAATGCCCTGCATATGCCGCAAGGTGTCAGCCTTTTTCGCGCCGGAGCCGGAAAGAACCGCAAGCGTATAATCGAAGTCAGCGAACTTTGCGAATTCTTCATCCCACACGCCAACGATGGAAAGCGGCGCGACAATCAAAATTTTGCTGATTTTCTCGGACAAAAAAAGTGAGCCGGCTATTGCAATGCTTGTGATTGTCTTGCCTGTCCCCATTTCCATGAGTAGCGCATATCCTGTGTTTTTGTTTTCAAATGTTTTAGTCGCGCCTACAAAAGCATCACGCTGATGTTGGTACGCTGTTGCCCGAAGGGGCATTTCCATAAAGGGCATTCTCCTTCCGCTACGTTGTTTGTGTGCTTCTCGTATTTGCAAATAAAAAAATACAGTTATGTTCGGGAATCTTCCTATACCGCTACCCGATTGGCTCGAGCGGTACATGCCATTACCGTGACATGCGACGGGTATTGATTGGTGTCATTCAGTTGTGAGAAGCACTGTTGATGCTTTAGTGCCGTACTCGCTGATGGTGTTTAAGCAGGTTTGCGCCCATACTTAACCAACATCCCTAAAAATCCTGCGGCACGTTCTTCGTCAAAGGTTGTAGCGGCAAGTTTCAGCAATTCTTCTTCCTCACGGGAGAGCGAATTCATAAATGGGTGGTAATCATCCGCAAGTTTGACGCCGCCGTACCTTCCGGGGACGGTTATCAAGGGGTAATCAGCCGTGAGTTCCATAACATCCCTACGGATAGTCCGTTCGGAAGCTCCGATTTCTCTTGCGAGATTTTTCATGGTTTCAAATCTTCTGCTGAGAAGAATTCGTATGATTTCTCGTTGGCGTTCTCCCGGACTCACGACTGCTCACCCCCTTCCTACTGCCCCTGCAATTCAAGGATAGAATCTAAATAGGACATCTTTGTCCGCGTTAAAAATTTCTTAGAAAAAATTTTTTTGACCAAGGCAAATGTAAAATTTAAAGGTGAAGGTTTATTTCCCCTTTAGTAAATTTTTTTGAAAAATTTTTTGCCATCGGGTATTGCAATAAAAAAAGCCGCAGCGAAGCTACCGACCGGCTCTTAGTTTCTAGCCGTATCGGTTCGCTTCACTCCGGCCGCCGACATCGCTCCAAACTTCGCCGCGCGCCGGCTTGGATTTGGATTGATGCCTTTGTACTGAAATGAATGTGGTAATCTGCGTTATTCACAGCAACAGATACCGAAATAATGTAATTTTTGAGTTTCCTTGCTTTATTGAAAATTAAGTAGCCATGCCGAATGAAGCTGTAATTGCTGGGCATCAAAACGGCTTGTCCGATATTGCAACACAACAGTACATGAAAATGGCATATATTTCCATTTTTCAAAAGCAAGAAATTTCACCCAAAGAACCTTGTAAATATGGGGTTTGCCGCTAATGGGTTGAAACGAATAAAAATCATGAAATGCCAACAAACGCCTATATTACTATATTCTTCGATTTCTAATTTCTTGCTTTCAAAACAATAAATATTTTTCAGAACGGGCATTAAAGCGTATACAAATGCATTTAATAGTAAATTGACCGCAATTTAAACGGCTCGCTCGGCTCGAAGGTTTCAATTGCACAAAAAAACACACCCATTTGGGGTGTGCGGTGAAGATGTGATTTTATAAATTTTATTTGGATTTCCGTGCCTTTGTACCTAGAGGGGTAACACCTACTTTTTTCAAAAACTCGTTTCTCTCATGGATTGATTCGCCGCGGCAACTGTGAATGATATAAAAGTATGCATGATGTTCGTGAGAGTCGGTAAGCACATGCCCTGCGGAAGAGAGTAACTCCATAGCGAGTACGGTATCTAAATCCAATCCCACGCAAACGGCAACAACTGTCCGCACATCAGGTCGCAATAATTGCCCGCTTTTTATCCGGCTGTAAACAGGCTCTCCAAGCAATGTGTTTCTTGTAAATATATTACTGTTCCACTTTTGGGTCTGCATAATGCCGTATGCCATTTGCGGAAATTGCTTTGTTACAGCCTTTCGCATACGGCAGAACGTAGTAAAATCTTCTTCCTTTCTATATAATTCATCGACTTGAAGAACCACAGCTATGTTTTTTTCGCCTTGCTCAAAGTGCTGTGATTGTTTGAGTTCCTTTGTGTTTGCATGATGAAGTATTCCCGTATTAGCGGCATCTGCACCGGCATCAGAAACATAGACATTTCGGCAAGTAAAGGTCAGCGCGCAATCAGAAATATTTGCTTTAGCATATTCGGTAAGTGTACGCCGACCATCGTCATGCTTTACAACGTAGAGTTCATGGTTGATAACGAAATGATTATCGGCATAACTAAACAGCCCGGAATCAACAATAACTTTGAACTCGGGATTTCGCATGTATTCGCATACGACATCTTCGGTACTGATGGTTTGCGTGTGTCGTGCGCTTTCATTTCCATACTTGTAAACTCGATTAGCGGCATCGTAGCCAAGGTCAATCATCCGAATTTTCGCAGCTTGCTTGGATACCCGAAAGAAATTCGCTAAGTCGTTTATTACGCATTCCAAGATAATATCCTGCTCATTCGTATTTTCATTATATCCGTACTTTGCTAAAAGTTCTTCGATTTTCATAATCGTTGTTTTTTGCGGCATTAAAATCCGAGGCGCGATTTTGTTGGCTTGCCACTCTATCCAATGCAGTTCTTGTTGGGGTGTGTTAGTTGCATTTGCGGCGACCGTGGTGCATCGGTACGCAATAGCCGGCTCGCCGTGAAGCAACGCACGGATTGCAGCGTACACTCGATGCCGAAACCAGTGGTAGGCTTCGTGAGCCAAAGTATATTTTACACAGCCGATACTCCGGAGAAACGGAGTGCAGGCATCAATCAAAATAGTGCCGCGATTCACTGTAATTTCGTGAGGTGTTTCGTCTTTTACTCCGTAGACTTCAACGTTTCCGCCCGAAAAACATATCTGCCCGAATATGCTGAAATCGGTAGACAATCGCTTGTTTTTGATAATTTCCAGACCCAACTGGCTACACAAAATTGAATCGATAGGTACAGCCATTGGCGTTTCCAAGGCTTCGGGGAAATAGCGTTCAAGAAATGCCGTGGCTTCTGTATCAAGGTCATCGCGGCTTATTATTGGAATGAGGTTATTTGTGGGACGCTTGGATTCGTTTTTTTGCTTGCCTTGAAGATATGGCTCAATAGAGTAGATTGCAAAATCCTTCACGCAATCTTCCACGACAGACAAGCAATGTACACGAAAACGCTTTTTTATAGTTTTTTCAGTCGCACCATCACGACGGGCAGGATATTTTACGATAACCCCTGCGCTGACAATTGCATCGAAATTTAGCGTGTCATCACATATTTGCACATTCGAAGCGTATTTGAACTTCATATCACTTAATTCCGCTTCTGTACATGACGATTTACTGAGGTCGAATTGATCGGGGTTTTCGCTGATATGCCGCGCCAAAGCAGTCCTTATTTGAGAGCTAAAAAATTTATATACGAAATTATCAATGTCATTGTTGTAGGTGTTCATCACAAGACTCCCCTTCGTAGAAGCGATTATTTTTTAGGGTTGTCCTATAAGTTTACAACAGGAAATAATTGGCATAAAGAAAAATCGTGAGACAAATACCTCATAAAACGGACATTTGCGCATGGTGATGTCAAGTTGGCGCAGATGCCGTAGAATGTTTCGCCAAGCCGACAAAATGAGTGAAAATAACAGGAATTTGGCAGATATCGCGTTGAAGTATATAATGGACAAAGTTGATTGCGTTTTGTCTTATGCAATTCCGACAGGAGTGTTTTCATATGGAAGGTGTTATTCATTGGGACGAGATGCCCACAGATAGCATGGAAGCGTTATGGCATCCCTACATACTTGCGGGTGCTGTAACATTATTGCAAGGCGATGGAAGCTCGGGAAAATCGTTCATGTCTCAAGCTATTATTGCCGCTCTAACTACAGGCCAAGCACTGCCAAACGCCATGGCGATGCCGCCTTGCAATGTTGTCATACAAAATGCGGAAAATTCAAACAGGAAAATAACAAGACCGCGATTGAAGGAACTCGGCGCGGATTTGTCCCGCATAAAATCGCTGGACGAAGAAAACGAGAGATTATCTTTAACATCGCCTAAAATTGAAGAAATAATAAAGCATTACGATGCAAGGCTTTTTGTTGCTGACCCGATCCAAGGATACATGGATATGTACAATTTAAAAGTAGTCCGCAGCACTCTCATGCATTTGATGAAAGTAGCCGAACGGACGGGTTGCGCGATTTTGTGCATAGGACATCTTACGAAGAGCCAAGGCAAATCACAGTATCGTGGCTTAGGTAGTCAAGATATTTACAACGCGATACCAAGCGTTTTGAACTTGGGAAAAGTGGATGATGGAACGCGGGTGATGGTGCATAACAAATCCAATTTTTTTGACACGGGTGTCCCCATAGCTTTTTCGCTCCAAGGCGGATTTCATTGGCTCGGAGAGTATGACATAACGCTTGATGAATTGCTTGCCGGGGAAAAATCATCCGGACGCGACCGTCAAAGAACAGCGGCCAAAGAATTTCTGTCAGAGGAACTTGCGAACGGTCAGGTCTACGTCAACGAGTTATTTGCCATGGCTGAAAAATTAGGTATAAAGATGAAGACTCTGCGTCGCGCAAAATCAGACCTCGGAATAAAAGCACTTCAGCTTGCGGACGGGTGGGTTTGGACGTTTGAATAAATGGCAGATGGCCACATGGCCACTTGTATTTGCGTGACCATGTGGCCATCTGCCCTGCGTTTAGAGGGTGGTATTCTTTGACAGAGGCATACCAAGGCGGTACAATCACAGCCTGCACCACAATAATTCAACTCGAACTCACAGGAGGAGCTAATGAACAAACAAGAACTTATTACGGCTATTGCATCCCAATCTGATTTAACCAAGAAAGATGCCGAGAAATTCCTTTCAGCATTTGAAGATGTTGTAACCGCGGCTTTGGTTGAAGGTAAGAAAATTCAAATCGTGGGATTCCTAACCATAGATGTGGTGGAACGCGCCGAGCGTGAGGGGCGTAATCCGCAGAGCGGTCAGCCGATGAAGATTGCCGCTTCGAAAGCTCCGCGCTTCAAAGTTGGAAAAACCCTTAAAGACGCTGTAAACAAGTAAAACGAATAACAACAAAAGAAATCGCCTCGCATCTGTTTTGGTTAACGCTGCGGGGCTTAATTTGCTTGACCATGTGACCATCTGCTTGATAATTCACTTGACCCTTCCCGTGATAATGTGGCAGAATATGACGCAAATCATCAATTTATTATTTATAGGGGGATTGATATGCAAAACAATTATGAACATCAGATGTTAAGCCTTGATTCGCTTGTGCCGTTTGACGGGCATCCATTTGAAATATACCAAGGGCAACGCTTCACTGATATGGTCGAAAGCGTCCGAGCAAATGGCGTTATTGTCCCAATTGTTGTACGCCCAAAGGCTGATGGGAATTACGAAATCCTATCAGGACACAACCGCTTCAATGCAGCCAAAGAGGTTAGAAATGAAAAGGGAGACCTTATTCCTGTCATTGTTCGCAATGATTTATCAGAAGATATAAGATATAAAGGGGGTAACGGAAAACCCCCGAAAATATCTTGGCAACGGCTCATTCGTAGCGGTTTTCAGCGGTTTCCAAGAACCAATACGAAGGGAGGGCAGTATGTAAAATTGGTCGGGATTACAGCCTTGACCATTTTTTGTGTAAGCGACAACCAAAAAGCCGAAGCGGTGGTACACCGTGGAAAGTTTCCCACCGCTTCTAAGGCAACACCCAAAGGTGCAGGATAATTTTATCACGAAATAATCCAACCTTTCAATAGTGTGTTGCCAAGACTATCAGAAAGGATTGGTTTTTAATGACAAACATTCTCGAAGAACTGTACAAAGGCAGTGTTGAGTTTAGCGGCTTTGATTATGACAAAGATTCACCATTCGTAAAAGCCGCCCAAAAGAAAGTAGACAGCATGACAGCATTAAAGGAAACCTTAAACGATTCTCAAAAGGAATTGTTAAATGGCTACATTGAAGCACAGGGGGATATTGAACATATAACCAGATATGATACCTATGTAGCCACTCTCAAATTCGGCATACTACTCATGGTTGAGGTTTTCACGAAAGGCGGTGCGGAAAATGAGCAATGAGTACATTCCAGTAGCTACAGCAAGCACTGTCTACTATGAACCCCAAACCCAACAGGAAATGGACGAAATGACCGCCATTATGAAAGTTGGGGATATGATTTTCAGCAAGTGGGTTTTTCAAGCCAGCGGCGGTATGTGGTACACAATGGGGCTGAATGATGAAACAGACCCCGAATCCATGTGCCTGTTTCCAAACATCATAATGAGCGAAGTGCCGCCGAAGCCCCTCACTCGTTGGGGCATGGCACGAATGAACTACCTCAAAGAACACAAAAAATTCGTAGCCGCCAAATTCGGCACGGTAGGACTTCATAAACATTGTGCGGAAATCGAAGAACAGGCAGAGGAACGCAAGCGTAACATGATGACTGCCATTCGCAAAGACCCGGCGAACCGTGTAACCGAGCGCGACAAAGCCGCAGAAATGATACCGCCATTGTTGATACGATAACGCGGGATATATGTTATGCTTATATCTTTGGAATCCCTCTTAAATCAAGGCACTTAGACACTAACATTAAAAATATAACCAATACTACTATTATGTATGCCACCAATTATGGTGGCTATGGCTCTCGTAAAATTGCACTTGAAAAGGCTCTGTATACCCTCTGTAATGGCAATCGGGAGAAAAATTAATAGGTTAATGCAAAATTATAAGATTAAACAAAAATCTCCTATCTTATGCCTTTAAAAATGCCTACCAATCACTTCACCTGTTTTTGCTTAAATGCTTACTTGCGTAGTGGAGGCTTTTAGCTCTTGCGTACAGGCTTTTGCGGTGCAAAAAACTCTGATTTCGGAGAAGTCTTATCCCAAAATACGCCGTTTCACAACATAAAAATCAACATTTACACGATTTTATATCCACTTTACAAGTAAGGATTTTTTTACTTAAATCTGTATTTTTATGAATTCGCAAAACCACATGTAAAGCAATCTTCAGTTCTGGGATTATCAACAAATTCGAATATATTTTCATTTATTCCAGATTCCATACGCTTTTCTAAAATACCACAAATCTCAGATAGATACTTGCTCTCCATCTCTCCAAAACGATTAAGTTCGGGGCTGTCAATATCTAAAACTCCAAAAACTTCATTGTTTCTGTAAATTGGAATTACAATTTCCGAATTAGAAGCCGAGTCACAAGCAATATGCCCAGGGAACATACTTACATCATCCACGATTTGGATTTTGCGTTCAGAAACTGCAGTGCCGCACACGCCTTTCCCAATTGGTATCCTTATGCAAGCTGGTAAGCCTTGAAAGGGACCGAGAACAAGTTCACTATTCTTCATGATGTAAAAACCGACCCAATTTATCCTATCCATGTAAGCATTTATTACAGCGGAGAGATTCGCCAAGCCCGCGATTACATCAATATCATCTTCCAGAATACGTTTTGCCGTATACACCATATGATGATAGTTTTTTTCCGTATCATCTTCTCTTTTTAATTGGTACATCAATTTCACTCCTTCATAGATGCAGATGGGTGAGATTTAGTGGACTCGTGAACCTATCTCCGCTGAAATATCAGCAAATACGACCTTAACTTCATCCTCACCGCTTGCAAGAATCATTCCTTCGCTCTGAATCCCTTTCAATTTAGTAGCTTTCAGATTTGATACGACAAGTATTTTTTTACCTATTAAATCATCGGACGCATAGAATTTCGCAATCCCAGCTACAACTTGTCGTTTTTCATATCCCAAATCAAGGTGTAGGATAAGCAATTTATCGCTTTTACTCAATTTTTCACAATGGGTGACAAGGGCAACACGAATGTCTGTTTTCAAAAACTCTTCTATTGTTATCTCGGGCGTTTGAGGTTGAGTCACTTCTTCGACTGGCTCAGACTCTTCAATTCGTGCGTATAGCATCTCTGCCTTACCAACACTGTTACCACTTACAGTGCCATTAAATTTCTGCAAACTCTCATGTGTGCGTATTTCTGTACCTATCTGCATGAAAATTTTATCACTCATTTCGGGTATTACTGGTGAAAGCATAATCGCTCCGAAACGAATTGATTCGAGTAAATTGTAAAGAACATTCCCAAGCCTATCCTTTTTGTTTTCATCTTTCGCCAAACTCCACGGTGTTGTTTCATCGATATATTTATTTGCTCGATGTAGCATTTTTAGTACAGCATCAATAGCATCGCTAACACGATACTCGTTCATCGCTTTTAGGTAAGCATCAGATGCATTGAGTGCGGTGTTTTTTAAATCTTCGTCAAGAGCATCGTAACCAACAACGGAAGGAATTACACCATCAAAATATTTATCAACCATTGTAATTGTTCTGTGTACTAAATTACCAAGGGTGTTTACCAAGTCAGTATTTATTCGACTTACAAATTTCTCATGAGTGAACGTACTATCTGCGGCGAAGGGGGTTTCGCATAATAGATAGTACCGCAACGCATCTGCACCATATTTCTCTACGACATCTTTGGAATAAGCAATGTTACCAGTAGACTTGCTCATTTTTTCGCCACCAAATAATACCCAAGGATGACCATATACTTGCTTAGGTATCTCTACTCCAAGGGCTTTCAAAAATATCGGCCAATAAATAGTGTGGAAGCGAACTATATCTTTCCCAATGACATGCAAATCACAAGGCCAGTATTTGTTAAACAATTCAACATTATCATCCATATCGGGGGAATACCCAAGGGCAGTAATGTAATTTGACAGTGCGTCAAGCCAAACATAGATTTTATGCTCTTTATCGAATTCAACTGGAATCCCCCAGTTTATAGACGAGCGAGTCACACACAAATCCTGTAATCCTGGTTTTATGAAATTATTTAACATTTCATTTCTGCGAGATTCGGGGATTATGAAATCTTTGTGATTTTCAATGTGTTCCTCAAGCCATTTCTGATACTTTGACAATCTGAAGAAATAGGCAGTTTCTTTTGCAATTTTTAAAGTTGCACTACAAGCAGGACATTTACTTTCTTCAGTTACTTGCGAAGCAGTATAAAAGGATTCACAAGGAACACAATACAAGCCTTCGTATTCGTCCTTGTAGATATCATCGCTCTCATACAGCTTTGTGAATATTTTTTGTACGGCTCTTTCGTGATAATCGAAAGTAGTGCGGATAAACTTATCATAACTTATATTTAGCAGTTTGTAGTTTTCCATAATGTATGCGGCTACCCTGTCTACGCACTCTTGGGGAGAAATTCCTGCTTCACGTGCAGTTTCCTCAATCTTCTGCCCGTGTTCATCTGTGCCTGTAAGGAAGAACACTTCATACCCTGCAAGGCGTTTGAAGCGCGCAATAGCATCTGCAACCACTGGGTCATAATCATTCCCGATATGGGGATTTTTTGATGCATAGGCAATAGCTGTGGTTATATAATATTTTTCCTTCATTTTAATTTATCTCCTCTCGAATTTCACAGCCTTGCCTTAGTTGGCGTACTGTATTATTCACATCACATTTATGAAAAGCGATAGATGTTATATTATTTCCAATCCATGTCATTAATAAAACAATGCAGGACAAATCAACTTGTTGTTCCTTGCTTGAATTATATAACAGCTTTTATCTTTGCCAAAACCTCTTCAAATTCATTGTGTGATGGGTTAAGGTTAGTGTATGTTATTAACATTTTATCTTCATCAAATCGTGGGATTAAATGCAAGTGAAAATGAGAAATCTCTTGTCCCGCAACCTCCCCATTGTTTTGCAATAAATTAAGACCTTTGCAATTCAAAACTTTTTGTAAAGAGTGCGCAATTTTCTGTGCTACAGGTAATAAATTAGTTGCCAATTCAACTGGAAGGTCAAATAAATTATCTGTATGTTGTTTGGGCATAAGCAATACATGACCAAGACATTTAGGAAAACGGTCAAGTATCGCCAAAAAATGAGCATCCTCATATATTTTGTATGAGGGTATTGCTCCATTTACGATTGCACAGAAAATACAATCCTCTTTCATTGTCTATACCTCCGTTTTTTGATGTTTATGCGATATTTTTATCAAATACAACTACGGCATGTATTGAGGGAGTATCATCTGAAACACTGTCGAATTCCAGTTTTCCACGTATGAAACGAATTTGGGTAGCGTAAGGAATTATTAAATCATGCCAATAACTCGCTTCTGTAGTCGCTGCAATTATACAAACTACTGTAGAACCTTTTTTACTTTCTTTGAACGCTTTCTCCACCCATTTCCCTGTTTCATTACCATATGGTGGATTCATGAATACTGTATTTCCACTCCAATCTTGATGCAGACCATTATCTTCAAGAGTGAAATATTTGTCACACTTGTGGTTTTCATGGGTAGCACAAGGGTCTAGAGTGAAATTGAATTCTTTTTTTAGTTCATTAAAGAAGTCTTGGGGAGTTGACCAGTCCATCGTCTGAAATGCGATATCTTTTTTAGTCAAACTAAATGTTTTAAGTGAATCTATTTTTTCTTTAATAAAGCCAGATTTCACCATTATAGCTAAGATGATAAAAATTGCACCTATATACTGTCCCTCTCCTGCAAAGCGAATATTAAATATTTGTAAATACGCCATTCCGATTATTACCTCAAGTGTTAAAATGACACTTGCTGTACTACTATTTTTTGCCGCTCCGACACCTTTGTATAATAAAAGATGCGGCGAAGCAGTGCTTATGACCCCTAAGAATAACACTCTTAATAAAATTGTCAGATTGCTAATGTCACCGAAGTCAAGGCGCATAAATTCATAAAATTCTGTACCTACAAGCATCATAGAAATCATCAAAAGAATAACACCAGTAATAACAGCTACAACCTGCTCAGGGAGAAGAATAGTTTCTTCTCTGCCTTCATATACCTTTTTATCATTCATTATTTTTATGAAAAACGCCCTAAATCCGTAGAATCCGCCTGATAAGGCTGCCCAAGACACTCCATAAAAACTACCCCAATTTAAATCGTTGCCCCATTCCAGAGGGCTACTGATAAAAAGCCCTACAACCATGAGAAATATTGCAAGAATAGAAGTAGCAATGGTTTTCAATAATATTTTATCGAATACATTTTTCTGAGTTTTTCCTGCTATTTTATTTTCAAAAACCCACTTGCCAGCATCTAATGTGCTTGTAGTGATTATAAAAAAAGAATAAGCCCATATAAGGGTAAGTCCAGCACCTCTTGAGTCGACAGAGCGAAAAAACGCAAAACCATGACCAGCTAAAAATATACCAGCAAGAATAACTAGTATTACATCTCTTTTTTCATTAATTTTCAACGCTTCAATAACTTGACAGTCCAAAGTTCGTGTAAAAAACCAAAAAACAAACGCCCCTAAGTCCAAAATGTGGTATCCTGTTTTTGCCAAAGAGGAAGCCAAGT
>JGI24703J35330_11748489_pt1 | contig 17413 bp, 13 predicted proteins | sample TergutNt197P1_FD_35330 | JGI IMG/M metagenome (IMG submission 35330) | reverse complement strand
CGCCAAAGGCGGCGGAGCGAAAGTGGGCTTTGCCTACTGTAGCGAGGGGGCTTGGGGGCGTAGCCCCCATTGGCGACGGAAACTGCGAGAGCAGTTTCCGAGCATAAAAAAAGCACGAACAAGCAAGCCTCCAAAGAAGCTGCTGTTCGTGCAGTATTTTTAGAAAGGTTACTATTTAAGTGGATATGCGGTTTTTAAGAAATCACTACCGCTTCCGCTTGTGTAAACATAAACGTACCTCTTTATTTAGAATTTTTTGCAGTATAGCATACAATATCGCGCAATTGCAAATGAAAACCTTGACATTAAACAGAAAAATGTTTACAGTTCGCGTGTATTACCCCTGCGCCAAAATATAGGAAAAAATTTGCGCGGATTTTTGTTTGAGAACAAGGAAGCAAAAACCGCGCGTGCCCAAAGGCACGTAAGGTTTTTGCTGACGCAGTTATCGGACAAAAATACCGCAAAGATTTCCTGTATTTTGGTGCAGGGGTAATAAAATGTAATTGAAGGGATGCTTGTAATGTACACACGTTTAAGAGAAATGTTTAACTCTGAAATTTCTGAATTTATTGGCAAGGAAGTTACTGTAGGCGGATGGGTTCGCACATCGCGAAATAATAAAAATTTGGGATTTATTGAGTTGAACGACGGAAGCTTTTTTCGTCCGGTTCAGGTCGTGATAGAGGGTGAGCTGAAAACAAGCGGCTTTGGAGAATCGAACGCGCTTTCCTTTGATGATGCATTAAAGCTTGGCGTTGGCTCGTGCATTACCGTAATCGGCACGGTGGTCGAAAGCCCCGGAGCAAAACAACCTTTTGAAATTAAAGCTTCTGCCGTGTTGCTGGAAGGCTCTTGTCCGTCTGATTATGTATTGCAAAAAAAGCGTCATGGATTTGAATTTTTGCGCACTATTGCGCATTTAAGACCGCGAACCAATACTTTTGCGGCTGTTTTTCGTGTGCGTTCCATTGCGGCGCACGCTATTCACGAGTTTTTTCAAAAGCGGAATTTCGTTTATGTTCACACGCCCATTTTAACAGGCAGTGACTGCGAAGGCGCGGGAGAAATGTTCCGAGTCACTACGCTTCCCGGTGGCGAATCGGATTTCTCCAAGGACTTTTTTGGGAAAGAAGCGCATCTTACGGTTAGCGGTCAGCTTGCGGTTGAACCGTTTTGCCTTTCATTAAGAGATGTATACACCTTCGGGCCTACGTTCCGCTCCGAACCATCGACCACAACTACACACGCCGCCGAGTTCTGGATGATTGAACCTGAAATGGCATTTGCCGACCTTGAAAATTATCTTGTAACGGCAGAAGCTATGCTGAAATTTGTAATAAACTATGTAATGGAACACGCGCCCGAAGAAATGGCGTTCTTTAACGAGTGGGTAGAAAAAGGGATTATCGACCGCTTAAAAGCCATTAGCAATGCGGATTTTGCCAGATGTTCGTACACAGAGGCGATTGAAATTTTGCAAAAATCGGGCAAGAAATTCGAGTACTCCGTAAAATGGGGAGCGGATTTGCAAACAGAGCATGAGAGATATCTTTGCGAAGAGGTTTACAATGGCCCTGTATATTTAACCGATTATCCGCGTGAGATAAAGGCGTTTTACATGCGCGTAAACAGCGACGGAAAAACCGTTGCCGCCGCAGATTTGCTTGTACCCGGAATCGGTGAATTAATCGGCGGAAGCCAGCGCGAAGAAAGAGTTGATATGCTGGATGAAAATATGAAAATGTTCGGTTTGAAAGCGGAAGACTATGACTGGTATATGGATTTACGACGCTTTGGCGGAGTGAAGCACACAGGCTTTGGGCTTGGCTTCGAGCGACTTCTCATGTACCTTACCGGGATGAAAAATATTCGAGACGTTATCCCCTACCCCCGCACAATCGGACAGATGGAGTATTAGCCATGGATATTTTATTTAAAAACGCAACCATTGTAACAATGAACCCGGACGCTCTTATATTAGAAGGCGTAGATTTGGGGGTTAGCGGCGGAAAGATTAAACTTTCGCCCGCGTCGGGGGAGAAACCCAAGCGGGTAATCGACTGCACGCACAAAGTTATTATGCCGGGGCTGTATAATTGCCACACCCACGCAGGTATGACACTTTTTCGCGGATTCGCAAACGACCGCGCTCTGGAAGACTGGCTTTTCAACCATTTGATTCCTGCGGAAAGTAAAATACAGGACAAGCCTAATCTTGTACGAACAGGAACGCTCTTGGCTATGGCAGAAATGCTGTCTTCGGGAACTGTGGCATTTTCAGATATGTACTGCCACATGGATTTTGTGGCGCAAGCGGCAGACGAAGTGGGTATGCTTGCCAATATTTGCAATGGCGTAATCGGCTTTGACGATGATTTTGATTATTACAAATGCAATGAATACAATCAAACCATGCGTGCATTAGACGGTGGTTATGATAAAAAAGACGGTCGTATAAAAATAGAAGCTTCGATTCACGGCGTTTACACTTCCCACCCGGCGGTGTGGGCGCAGGTGATGGAATTTGCGAATAAGCACAAATTGAGAATGCATGTTCACCTTTCGGAGACGAAAACCGAGCATGAAAATTGTGTGAAAAATCACGGCATGACCCCTGCGCAGGTTTTCGCGAAAAACGGCGTTTTCGATGTGCCGTGCATTGCGGCGCACGGCGTTTGGGTAACAGAGGACGATATCGAAATTCTTCGCAAGAAAAACGTTAGCATTGTGCATAATCCGCTTTCTAATTTAAAGCTTGCAAGCGGGCTTGCGCCTGTTGCAAAAATGCTAAAAATCGGCGTAAATGTCGCCCTTGGCACAGATGGGGTTTCTTCTAATAACTCCCACGATTTATTTGAAGAACTGAAAATGGCATCGCTTTTACAAAAATATATTACTTCCGACCCAACTACCCTACCCGCCTCCGAAACTGTTGCCATGGCAACAGTTAATGGCGCGAAGGCTCAGGGACGCGAAAACGAAAGCGGCACTATAAAGGAAGGCTTTGACGCGGATTTAATTCTGCTGGACTTCAACAACCCGCGCCAAACCATGTGCTACGACCCTATTCTAAATCTCGCCTACTCCACAAGCGGACGCGACGTAGAAATGACAATGGTTCGCGGGCGCGTTTTATACGAAAAAGGTGAGTTCATAACCATAGATATCGAGAAAGTTTTACACGAAGCACGGGAAGCAAAGAAGATATTTTAGAAAAAGTCTAAGAATGTGTCATAAGATTCGGTTAGGTGAAGTAAACAAGCACTTAGCCGATTTTTTTGCGCAAAAAAGGCAGAATAGGATTAAAAACCCGCGAAAGCGACGTTTGCAATAAATCCCATGTAAGATTAAACTACTTTAGCACTCACCCGAATCGAGTGCTAATAAAAGGAGGTAAAACATGAAGCTTAAACCTTTATGCGACCGGGTTGTAATTAAACAACTTGAAGCAGAAGAAACCACCAAATCCGGCATTGTTCTTCCCGGTACGGCGAAAGAAAAACCACAACAGGCAGAAGTAGTTTCCGTAGGCCCCGGCGGCGTTGTTGACGGAAAAGAAATTAAAATGGAAGTAAAACCCGGCGACAAAGTTATTTATTCAAAATACGCCGGAACAGAAGTTAAATTAGATAAAGACGAATTTATTATAGTAAGACAAAGCGATATTTTAGCAATAGTCGAATAGGAGGCTAACACATATGGCAAAGCAAATTAAGTACGCCATCGATGCGCGTACAATTCTTGAAGCGGGCGTAAACAAGCTTGCGGATACGGTAAATATCACCCTGGGACCCAAAGGGCGCAATGTTGTGCTTGACAAAAAATACGGCACACCGCTAATCACAAACGACGGCGTTACAATCGCCAAAGAAATTGAGCTGGAATGCCCATTTGAAAACATGGGTGCGCAGCTTGTTAAAGAAGTAGCAACAAAAACAAACGACGTAGCGGGCGACGGCACAACCACAGCAATCGTTCTTGCCCAAGCGATGGTACGCGAAGGACTCAAAAACATCGCCGCCGGAGCGAATCCAATAATTCTCCGCAACGGTATGCAAAAAGCTACCGATGCCGCTGTTGACTCCATCAAAGGCATGAGCCAAGCAATCGACGGCAAAAACCACATTGCAAAAGTAGCCGCGATTTCCGCAAGCAGCCAAGAAGTCGGCGACATGATTGCCGAAGCGATGGACAAGGTTTCCAGCGATGGCGTAATCACCGTTGAAGAATCCAAAACAATGTTCACAGAACTCGAACTCGTTGAAGGTATGCAATTCGACCGCGGATATCTTTCTGCCTACATGTGTACCGATATGGAAAAAATGGTTACAAACCTTGACAGCCCTTACATTCTCATCACCGACAAAAAAATCTCCACCGTTGCAGAAATTCTTCCGCTTCTGGAACAAGTTGTTCAAATGGGCGCGAAGCTTCTTATCATCGCCGAAGACGTTGAAGGCGAAGCACTCACAACCCTTGTGCTTAACAAACTTCGCGGCGTTTTCAATGTAGCCGCTGTAAAAGCCCCCGGTTTCGGCGACCGCCGCAAAGCCATGCTTGAAGACATCGCAATCCTTACAGGCGGAAAAGTAATTTCCTCCGAAGTGGGCATGGAACTTAAAGAAGCCGCAATCGAAGACCTCGGTCGCGCAAAAGCCGTTAAAATCGAGAAAGAAAACACAATCATTATCGACGGCGCAGGTGATAAAAAAGATATTAACGCCCGTGTTGCACAAATTAAATCCCAAATCGAAGAAACAACTTCAGAATTTGATAAAGAAAAACTCCAAGAGCGTTTGGCAAAAATGGCAGGAGGCGTAGCAGTAATAAAAGTAGGCGCGCCCACCGAAACCGAGCTTAAAGAGAAAAAGCATCGCATGGAAGACGCTTTAGCCGCAACCCGCGCAGCCGTAGAAGAAGGCATAATCAGCGGCGGCGGTAGCGCGTTCATACACGCCCTTCCAAGCGTTAAAAAAGTAGCGGACAAGCTTTCAGGCGATGAAAAAACAGGCGCGTCCATCGTATTAAAAGCCCTCGAATCCCCCCTGCGCCAAATCGTAGACAATGCAGGACTCGAAGGTGCAGTTATCGTCAACGAAATGAAATCGAAGAAAAAAGGCACAGGCTTTGACGCTCTCACCGAATCTTTCGTAGACATGGTTTCTGCCGGAATCATCGACCCCACAAAAGTTACCCGAAGCGCGCTTCAAAACGCAACAAGCGTTGCCTCCACCCTTCTCACCACCGAAGCCGTTGTCACCGACATTAAAGAGCCCGAACCCCCAATGATGCCACCGGGCGGCGGCGGTATGGGCATGATGTAATAAGTGGCGTAATAAAAAGCAATAATATAGTGTCATAGTAAGAATCAGCGCGTTAAGTGCCGGCAGAATAGGATGAATCTGCCGGACGAAGGGTACAAAATACCCGCGGTGTGATTCTGCATCCACTTCCACTGGGAAAGCAAGAACTCTCCTTTTGTTGTCGTGGCTCACACGACACTAAAGGGAGAGTTTTTTTATGCGATTAAGCATCAAGATTTTTTCGGCGTTGCTATGCGCCTTGTTCTTTTTTCCGTGGGTTAGCACATTTAATATTCGCGAGGATATTTTATCTTTTCCGGCAGTGCCAATGTTGCTTATACTACCTGCGTCTTTGCTTGTTCTGGCTTTTACAAAAGTTCCGTATCGGCATTTATTAAAAATTTCCTTGGTTAACATTTTGGGGCTTGCATGGTTCAATACCCATTTTGCTCATAGCTTGGAATACCGAGGAGATTCAAATGTTACACTTTTTTATTGGGCAGCTGTGGCTGTTAACACGGTTATTATTTTCATAACTTTCGTCGGAATTAAATCAAATGGAGAATTTAAGCACCCTGTAAATATTAGCCCGCCATATTCAGATGTACAGAAAATAATTATTTCCGGCGTTTTTCTGGGAATTGCCTTTTCGGTAAGCCTTCTTACCACCATTGTTATTCCTATCGGAGGCGCGCCTATTTTGCGCATCGGGTTTTCCGGAGTTTTTCATAATATAATCGCCGTTTTCTTTGGTCCTGTTTTCGGCGGAATACAGCGGACTATGGCAGATTTATTAAACTTCTTTCTAAATCCGCGTATTACAGGCGTATTTTTGCTACCAGTTACGATGGTGGCATTTTTTCGTGGCTTCACCATCGGATATGTATGGCTTAAAGTGAAAAATATAAATCCTAAAATATTTTCTATATTTTACAGCACGGCATTTGGACTATTGATGCTTTTGGGCATAGCGAATGCGCTTGTTTTGCACCTTTTCCCCTACTCTGCATATGGTGCTTGGCTAACACCGTTAAATCCCAACGGCACACCCAATATTATGGTTCGCAATGTTTTATCCTACGGACTGATAATTGCCGGGCTTCTTGGGCTGGTTCCCCAAACTTTAGCATACACACTCACCCGCAAAACTGGGAATGAACAATTCTACAATCGCTTCATAAAATTGTTGATTTCCATAGTTTTGCCGGGAATAATCGCTAATGCAATAAACACGTACATCCTAATGCTCACAGTCATTGGCCCTATGACACGCGAACTTGGATTTGTATACTTTTGGATACCGCGATTTTTTGAAGAAATTACAACTTCTTTGCTGGCAGTATATCTTATGGTAGTGCTGCTTGAAGTATATGAAAAAGCAATGCGCAGGAAGTTGGTGTGATGTATAAATGTACGCGGAAGTTAGCAGACCTCTCCTACAGCCATGATATTAACGCTTCGCTCGATTTCTCCATAACTTATTACAATCAAATTCGGCTCGGCTTCTTCCACTAACTGCTTAAAATACGCTCGTACAAATGGAGACGTTAGAACAATAGGAGCATCTTCCAGTGATGCAAATTTATTTATTTCATTTTTCAGATTTTTAAATATTTGTCGGCTCAATTCAGAGCCTATTTTAATAAAACTGCCAACTTCTGTTTTTTGAATACTTTCGATTAGCGTTTTTTCAAGTTCCGGGGCAAGGGTTATAACAAAGTTCTCGCCTTCATGAAAATTTCTTTTTGATATTACCCTGCTCAAACCTGAACGAACATACTCTGTCAACATATCGGTATCTTTCGTAATTGGGGCGTAATTTGCCAAAGTTTCTAAAATTGAAACAATGTCGCGAATAGGCACGTTTTCTTTCAATAATTTAATTAAAATTTTCTGAATATCACCAATATTCATGTGGCGGGGTATAAGTTCATCTATAAGGATGGGATGGCTCTCCGCGATATTATTAATCAATTTGCGAATATCTTGACGAGAAACCAACTCGTGCAAATGATTTAATATGACTTTTAAAAGATGAGTAGCAATTTTATCGGAAACTATATCTTTATCCAAATCAATGTCAGAATTTATCACATCGGTAGCTACTTCGACCCCTTTTATAAAAAGCGAATATTGATAATGGTCTAATTTGATATCGTCCATTAATCGAACTTCTGGAATAATAACGCCTAAATCTAAGGCAATATTCCTCCTGATTTTAACCACACGCTCTACTAACTCGCCGTCCTGCTTGATGAAGGGAACAAGCCCATATCCGAAACATAAACGAATTCGGTCTACTTCAAGAAGTGATGCCATATCATCTTGTCTGCGCATTAGCCTATCTGCGGCATGGTTAAATAAGAAGTCTGTTGTAACATTGAAATATTTCGCTATCGGCACAATGTATTCTATATCCGGGTAGCCTATTTCGTTCTCCCATCGTGATACCGCTTGCCCGGTTACGCTGAGAGCTTCCGCAAGCTTTTCTTGGGTAATGTCGTTTTGTTTACGTAATTTTTTTATTTTAGCACCAATTTTTATATTCAAACGATTTCCACCCCATGCATAGTTTCTATTTCATGAATAAATTTTATCTGCTCTGATAGGCTAAATCAATCCTAAATTCATTGTAATTAATGCTTTAATATCCAACGAACCATTGAGAAATAACGCGACCTCCGAAAACTCACGGCATTTTAATTTGTAACATTATCCTCTTGCTTTTTCCTTTTTTGCTTTCTATTACAATGCAATCCCAAAACTTGAATTGCAATCAAAGGCGTTAAAGCCACCATCGCAATAAGCCCAAACGCATCAGCGGCTACATTGCCCCCCAGTGCCGTTGATGCACCTATAGCAAGCGGCAAAAGGAAGGCGGAAGTTAATGGTCCGCTTGCAACGCCACCGGCATCAAAGGCAATAGATGTGAATTTCTTCGGAACAAAAAATGATAAACCAACGGCAACTAAATATCCCGGCAGTAACACCCATATTATGTGAATATGTGTAACCACTCGTAACATTGACAAACCTATTGCAAATGCAACACCCAAAGCCAATGAAAAACCCATTGCCTTTCGTGAAACAGCTCCTCCGGTTATATCAGCTACTTGTTTGTTCAGCACTTGCACCGCGGGTTCTGCTGTTATTACTAAAAAACCGAGTATCATGCCTATAGGAATTAACCACCACGTGTTATCCAACAACGCCAAACGCTCTCCCAAGAGGTTTCCCATAAGTAAAAATCCCACATTTGCACCGGCGAGAAACAGTACAAGCCCGCCGAATGTACATATCACTCCCACACAGATTTTGATTGCTTGATTCAACCCCACTTTCCACGACTTTGCGGCGAAAATTTTTAGTTTCATAGCAAATAATTTTGTAACAGTAAACAAAAACACTATGGGAGCCAGAGAAATGCTAACGTCCCAAATGTAAACAGGAAGCATGGTAAGAAACTCCGCAAGCAGCATATTGGCATAATCATAGGACGGAATATCCATTAAATACATCGTTACAGCACCCGTAGGGGTATAAACCAGCCCCAAAATCATAACTGCAATAATCGGACCAATGGAACAAATTGCGATAAGCCCGAAGCTGTCTGATTTTCCGTTACCATTGCTTCGTGCCACCGCCACCCCCAACGCCATAATGAACGGCACAGTCATAGACCCTGTTGTAGCACCGCCCGAATCAAAAGATATGGGCAAAAAATCACCCGGCACAAAAATAGCAAGGAAGAACAAAAGCCCATAAAACACGATTAAAACGTACTTAAATTGGACATTCAAAACCATTCGCAAAAAAGCGATAGCCAAAAAGACCCCGACACCCGCCGCAACGGTAACTATTAATGTAAGTGAAGGGATGCCCGGCACTTGTTCCGCCAAAACAATCAATCCCGGTTCGGCAATGGTTATAATAAAACCGGAAATCAGTCCCATAAAAACCATGAACGCAATATTCTTTTTCTTGACGATGTAATCACCGAGCGACTCCCCCATAGGTGCCATAGCCATTTCCGCACCAAGCGTGAAAACACCCAGCCCCACTACAACAAACCCGGTCCCAACCAAGAACAGCATCAAAGCATCAACAGGCATAGGTACAACGGTGAAACCAAGAAGAAAAATGACAAGCGTTACCGGAGCAACGGCAAATACTGCTTCCCTCATTTTCACTTTAAAATTTTTAAAAATCATAGTTTATCCCTTTCAAAACATAAATAAAAAAAGCGAAAAACTTCTGCACGAAGTTTTCCGCAAATCAGCGCAGTTAGGCACAAAAGGGCAGAGAACTCCGTAATAAGCTCTACACCCTGAAGCTCTGCACCTTGAAAACAGCCAAGCATCAATGTAGACGCTTACTGCCCAACCGAAACACAAATATTCAATTTTTTTCAATGCTGAGCATCCTAGCACAGCCCACCGTGCTGTGTCAATAAAAATTTTTCTTGCAGAAACTCTGGTTTTGTATTAATATGGCATGTAATTTTTCAAAAAAGGGAGGAAAATTAAAATGAAACATTTTTTACGACTGGGGACATTTTTGCTATTAGCACTTACGTTCCTTTTTTTGTTGGCTTCATGCGCAGACGGTCCTGCGGGTTCGGGCGAAGACGGTGAAGACGAGGTTATTATTGGAATCCTCGCGCCGCTTAGTGGGCCTGCGGCACGCTTTGGCACGGCTGTTCGCGATGGAGTAATGCTTTATATTGATGGGTTTAACGCCCAAGGGGGGCTTCAAATACGTCCGATTATCTTTGACGAAGAGGGCGATGTGGGACAAGCAGTAATTGGCTATCATAGTTTGGTAGACCAAGGGATTACGGCATTAATAGGAAGCGTTACAAGCCAGCCTACGATGGCGGTTGTTCCCGAAGCACATGCGGACGGAATGCCAATGATTACGGCGACTTCTACGCACTTTAATGTAACGGTTAATGCGGCAAATGGTGAGGTTTGGAACAATGTTTTCCGTTCTTGCTTTATTGACCCATTCCAAGGGGTAAAAATGGCTGAGTTTGCACATGAAATTTTAGGGGCGCAAACTGCCGCAGTCCTTTACAGCAATGATATTGACTATTCAATAGGATTAATGGAATCATTTATTCAACGTGCGGGCGAGCTTGGTATGCAAATTGTGGCTACCGAGGTCTTTGCGCAAGATGCAGTTGACTATGTAGGTCAGCTTACGAATATTGCGGCGGCTAATCCGGATGTGCTGTTTGTTCCCGCATATGTAGAGCATGTAGCCCTTATTGGCCCGCAAAGCGAACAAGTCGGACTTGATGCAATTATTATCGGCGCAGACGGATGGGACGGCGTTTTGGATATTATGGCAGAAGGACAACGCGCTACGCTTGAAGGTTCTTTCCATATGACAGGGTTTACGGTAGAAGATGAAACCCCTATGGTTCAGGATTTCATAAGCCGTTTTACCGAAACCGTTGGAAATCCACCCGATATGTTCTCGGCACAAGCTTATGATGCCGCAATGATTCTCATTGCCGCAATCGAGCGCGCTCTTGCCGATGGCCATGCGCCAAATACAGATGCGTTTAAAGCTTCTGTAATCGCGCATATGGCGGCTACAAACATGACCGCTGTTACAGGCCATATCACTTTCGACCATTTGAATAATCCGCAAAAAACCGCTGTAATTATCCAGTTTATAAACGGCGAGCCTCGTTTATGGGGAACTTTCTAATATGTTATTCTTCTCACAACTTATAAATGGACTCCAATTGGGGTCTATTTATGCATTGGTCGCACTGGGTTATAACATGGTTTATGGAATTGTTAAACTCCTTAACTTTGCCCATGGCGATATTATTATGGTTGGTGCTTATATCGCGTTGTTTTCACTGACTTTTGGCCAGCATCCCGTGATTGCGGCTTTGCTTACCGTAGGGGGCTGTACGCTTCTTGCTATTCTTATCGAAAAGCTTGCGTACTCTCCCCTACGCCTTGCTCCACGCCTTTCGCTGCTTATTACAGCGATTGGCGTGAGCATTTTATTGCAAAATCTTGCCCAGTTATTATTTGAAGCGAGGGGGCGTTCTTTCCCCGCTTACCGCTTGCTTCCTATGGGAAGTGTTACTATCGGCGGCGCGACGGTTGCTTATACATCGCTGCTTACGATTGCGATTTCCGTAGCTTCAATGATTCTGCTAACTTTGGTGGTGCATAAAACAAAGCTGGGCAAGGCAATGCGTGCAGTTAGCGAAGACACCGGCGCGGCTCAGCTTATGGGCGTTAATGTTAACGTTGTTATTACATTTACTTTCGCTGTGGGTGCGGCTCTTGCGGGGGTTGGTGCTTTAATGTACGGTGTGCGCTTTCCGCTAATTACCCCTACGATTGGCGCGATGCTTGGGCTTAAAGCTTTCGTCGCCGCTGTTTTTGGCGGAATCGGCTCTATTCCCGGTGCTATGATTGGCGGATTTCTCATTGGTCTTTTGGAAGTTCTTGTTATCCATGTCGGACTTTCGGGCTGGGTGGATGGCGTTGTTTTCATGCTTCTAATTATAGTGCTTCTGGTGCGCCCTACGGGAATTATGGGGCGTAACCTGATGGAGAAGGTGTAGTTTTTTGAAAAAATTTGTAATTCCGATGCCTGTTAGATATGCAATTAATGCGATTTTGCTTGCGGCGTTTTTGCTCGTTGCCAATGCTCTTGTACAAGGCGGAGGGCTTGGCAGAGCGCAGACCGCTATTATTATACAGGTCGGATATTTTATTATTTTGGCAGTTTCGCTAAACATTGTTACCGGATACTTGGGGCAATTGCCCCTTGGTCATGCCGGGTTTATGGCGGTTGGGGCATATGCAGGTGCTATTTTTTGGCGTGCGCATCTTCTTCCGCAGTTTCCCAACATGGTTGTGGGGCTTTTAATCGCCGGAATTGTCGCGGCTATTTTTGGGCTTTTAATCGGAATACCCGCACTGCGTTTTAAAGGCGACTATTTGGCTATTATTACGCTGGGCTTTGGCGAAATTATTCGCGTTTTGCTTAACAATTTAGACGGTCTTACCTATGGAGCGCGGGGGCTTTTAAATATTCCGCGCTATTCCAGCTTCTTGCTTGTTTATATATGCGTAATTATTACTTGCGCTTTTATTCATCTTATGATGAAAAGCCGTCATGGCAGGGCGATTCTTTCTATTAGAGATAATGAAATAGCCGCCGAAAGCTGTGGCGTTAATACGGTTTATTACAAGGTTGCGGCGTTTGTGGTTTCTGCTTTTTTTGCGGGAATAGCAGGCGCGCTTTTTGCGGGCAATTTTGGAATTCTGATTCCCGCAAATTTTGATTTCATGACCAGTATTAATATTTTGATGATTGTTGTGCTTGGTGGGCTTGGCTCAATGTTTGGGTCGGTAATTGCGGCGGCTGTTTTGACATTCTTGCCGTTTTTGCTCCAGCCGCTTGCTGAATACCGCATGATTATTTACTCGCTTATGCTTATTCTTATGATGATTTTTAAACCATCGGGCTTGATGGGTGCATATGACTTTTCACTTAGCCGAATTTTAGAACGAGTAATCAACTTTTTCATGAGAAGAGGGGGCAAAAAAGATGCAAACGCCTAATAAACCGATTCTTGAATGTGTTGAACTTGGCATAGATTTTGGGGGTCTTACCGCTGTAGATGATTTTAATATCGATGTGGGCAGTAATTGTATAAGCGGGCTTATAGGCCCGAACGGCGCGGGAAAAACTACAATTTTTAACCTTTTAACAAAGGTTTATAAACCCTCACGCGGCTCTATTTTTTTAAGCGGCGTTGATACGAAAAATCTAAATACTGTTAAGACTAACAAATTAGGGCTTGCGCGGACTTTTCAAAATATTCGCCTTTTCCAAAACATGACTGTGCAGGAAAATGTAATGGTCGGTTTGCACAATGAAATCGGCTACTCTATGGCGAAGGCGATTTTGCGCTTGCCTTCCTACTGGCGTGCAGAAAAAAAGGCGCGAGAACGCGCACGGGATTTGCTATCCATTTTTGATATGCAGGACATGATTCACAGCAAGGCGGGGAGTTTGCCATATGGTTCGCAGAGGCGGCTGGAAATCGTACGCGCCCTTGCCACAAACCCGAAAATTTTACTGCTGGACGAACCCGCCGCAGGTATGAACCCTGCCGAAACCGACGAGCTTATGAAAAACATCAAACTGATAAATGAGAAATTGAAAATAGCAATTTTATTAATCGAACACGACATGAAGCTGGTAATGGGAATTTGCGAAAACGTGGCTGTTCTAAACTACGGCAGGCTAATCGCACGCGGCACACCCGCCGAGATTCAAAATAACCCCGCCGTTGTTGAGGCGTATTTGGGAATGGGGTGAGGCGAAATGCTAAAAGTTGAAGATATTAATGTATACTATGGAAATATTCACGCGGTTAAGGGCGTTAGTTTCCATGTAAACGAAGGCGAAATTGTTACTTTAATCGGCGCGAACGGTGCGGGAAAAAGTACGATTCTCAAAACAATTTCCGGTTTAATGCATAGCAAAACAGGTTCGATTTCCTTTGCGGGTGACAATATTTCAAAAGTCGCACCACACAGTATTGTAAGACGCGGGCTTGCACATTCGCCTGAAGGCAGGAGAATTTTTTTGCAAATGAGCGTTCGCGAAAATCTGGAAATGGGCAATTACACCCAGTCAAATAAAACAATGCGCGAAAGAATGGAACAAATCTACGACCATTTTCCGCGCTTGAAAGAACGCCGCAAGCAAGTCGCCGGAACTCTTTCCGGCGGCGAACAGCAAATGCTTGCCATCGGTCGCGCTCTGATGTCGCGCCCAAAACTTTTGATGCTTGACGAGCCTTCCATGGGGCTTGCGCCGATTTTAGTATTGGAAATTTTCAAAATAATCCGCGAATGCAATGACGCAGGGGTTACGATTTTGCTTGTAGAGCAAAACGCAAACATGGCTCTGTCCATTTCCGACCGCGCCTATGTGCTGGAAACAGGCACTATCGCGCTGGAAGGTTCGGCAGAGGATTTAATTTCAAACGATGATGTAAAGAAAGCGTATCTGGGGGCGTAATTAAGGAAAGGATGGGAATTTCATGCGGGTTTCAGAAATGATGACTACAGATGTAGCCACGGTTACAGAAGAGGCTTCTCTAAGCAAGGCGTTTCAGGTTTTGCACGATAGGCGGCACAAGGTTTTGCCTGTGGTTAGGGGCGAGAGGCTTGTTGGGTTGCTTTCAGAAAATTTGCTTGCAGAGGTACGCCCTTCCAAGGCTACGGCTCTTAGCGTTTACGAAATAAATTACCTTATGACTCGCACCAAGGTTAGGGACGTTATGCTAAAGCTCGAAGAAGTTTTTACCATAGACCCCGACGCGCTGGTTGAAGAAGCCGCTCTCGCGCTTTACTCCCATGATGTTGGCTCGTTGCCTGTTGTAAAAGCAGATAAGACACTTGTCGGCATTGTTACGCAAACAGATATTTTTAAGGCATTTATCGGACTCATGGGCGTTGACCATAAGGGCACACGCTTATCTCTGGAGGTTACTAATGACATCGGCATTGTGGCGAAAATTTCAGGAATCCTATCCGAACTTGGCGTGAACATAAGCCACATTGCTAACTGCGACAAGGGCGGAGGCAAGCAAGAAGTCGTTCTGCGTGTAGACACCCTCGAAACAGACGAAATTATAAAATCTCTCGAAAAAGAAGGGCTGAAAATTAGAGATGCTCAGGGGTTTGAATAACAGTCACCATGCGGGCTTGAAAGCTTTGTACCAAAACATTGTTTTTTGAAGCGAAACGATTTTATGCTGGCAGTACCTCAAGAATGTTTTATAAAGCGGAACGATTTTATGCAAATATGTTTTGTGAAAATCAGGCGGATGTCGCATATACCGCCTTGAGCTTTTACTTCGCAGGTCATTGGTACGAATTCGCTAAGGCTTCCTGTTCCATTGCTGTTTAGATTGCCCAAAACTTCGCCTGTTTTGTTATTTGCGATTGTGATGTTTAAGGTTCCGCAGGGGGATGAGATTAAGCCCTCGAAGGCGTTTATATTGCTAAGGTCGAAGGCGGGGTATACTGCGTAGCTCATTAGCCCCTTGCCTTCTACATAGGTTTGCATGTCTGCTTTGTCTGTTTGGAAAATCAGCCCGGAATAGTCTTCGGTGTCGATTGCTTCTGTGCGAAGAAGTGGATTCCGTGGGGCAATTTTTTCGCCATCAATGGTGGTAGTAAGGCGTGCGCGAATGTCTGAAGAAGACGCGCCGATTTCAAAGGTATATTCACCAGCGTCCACAATGTATGCGTTTTTTTCGGGGTGCCAGAAGGCGAGTTCGCTATGGGGGATGGTTAGCGAAATTTGTGCGGTTTCACCTTTTTTTATATGAACGCGCTTGAATGCCTTTAGCATTTTTAGCGGGCGTTTTAAATAGGACTTTGCGGGGACTGCATATACTTGCACAACCTCGTCTGCGTCGAAATCGCCGCTGTTTTTTACTTCAAGCGATATGATTATATTATCATTTTTGTTGTTTATTGCGGCAGAAGAATAATCGAATTTTGTGTAGCTTAGTCCGTATCCGAAGGGGTATAGGGGTTCGCGTTTAAAATATAAATAGGTCATGTTGTTTTTGGAAATATCGTAATCTTCGATGTGGGGCAATTCGCGGACGGATTTATACCATGTGGCAGGTGTGCGTCCTGCGGGGACATTTTCGCCAAAAACGGTTTCGGCTGCAACATGTCCGAGGGAGGGCCCTAAATGCGTGGACGCGAGAACGGCTTTTGAGATGTTTTTTTCCTTATTAATTGCAAAGGGATAGCCTGTTACAAGGTATAAAAATGTGTTGGCGTTTTTTTCTGATACGGCAGATAGTAGCGCGGACTGGGATTTTGGCAGGTGAATGTCGGGGCGGTCGTATTCTTCGCGGGCATTAATCATTGGCTGATTCCCTGCACAGATTAGCGCGTAATCGGCTGATTCTGCCAGTTTTTTTGCCCTTTCGATGCCGCTTGATATGACTTCTACGATGAATTCATTATCGTGTGTCATGCCTGTAACGGAAACAAGTTTGTTTTCGTTATCTACAATTATTTCGCGATTTTGCCATGATTTTAAATATGCTATTTCATTGATGCACTCGGCTTTTATTACCTCCATCACGAACCAACCGTTTGCCTCGTCTGATGCACAGCGCATCGGATAATTGAAATTTCCTGCATTGCCATAGCTTTCTGCAACATATTTGCGGGATTTTAGCGAGCGAAGCGTCCACGAGCCGAAATCCCAATCTGCAAGCTCGAAAATTTCTGCATTTGAAGGGGTTGCGGCTGTGGCGAAAAGGATATTGTCTTCGCCGATTGTGAGATATTTTCCCGTTTTCTTCGATTTGATAACAATGTGGTCGAAACATTCGTCGAACAAAACTCGTGATTCGCCCAGTTTTTCTATGAAACCTTTGGCTATGGGGGTTTGATTTTCTGCGTGTCCGCAGTAATGGTCGCGATAATTTTCGTTGGAAAGTGGCCCAAGAACCGCGATTTTACTCTTACTATCGTCTTTAAGAGGCAGGAAATCATTGTTTTCCAGCAAGATTACCGATTTGCGCGCCGCTTCTACAGCGGCTTGTTTATGCTCCTTGCACGCAAGCTTGGATTTGTCCATATTTGTATACGGATGTACTTTGTCAAAATCACCCAGCATGAATCGAACTTCCAATAAAGCGGAAACCGCTGTATTAAGCTGTTTTTCCGTCAAAAGCCCCTGCCGCAAAGCGTCGCGAATCGCCGGCTCTACCATTTCGGGGCTGTCCAGCATCAAGTCCGCGCCATATCCCAAAATATCCGCAATAGAGAGGGCATGATTCTTATACGAACGATGACCTGCGACATTTTGACCAAAATCGCCGCCATCGCTTACCGTAAAAATCATACCCCATATTTTTTTGCAAATTTCTGTGACTTCAGGATTGTTGATTGCCTCAATACCATTAATGCAGTTGTACGCCGTCATTAATCCAATCGCTCCGCCTTCCACAGCGGCGATTTCAAACGGCTTCAAATAATAGTCGTATTTCATGCGCGGCGTTATATTTGCATTGG
>JGI24703J35330_11748490_pt1 | contig 17420 bp, 17 predicted proteins | sample TergutNt197P1_FD_35330 | JGI IMG/M metagenome (IMG submission 35330) | reverse complement strand
GAATGCGTCGCCGCCGACACATGCCCCCGGTGGCGCGGGAAACGTTCGCTTCGCTCACTGCGCCCGTGGTGCCCACTGCGCGCTTGGCGCGCTTTTTTTCCGCCTGCAAAATCTCAATAATTTTCATGCCGCCCATGCCGGCGATTACGATGCAATCGGCTTTATCAGCGGCAAGCGGCGCGAGTCCGTCACCGAGTCGTGTTTCAATAAGACCATATGTTTGCCACGAGTTGTCGTCGGCTTCATTACAAAAGGTTTCATCACACAATCCCGCCGCGCGAATATTCCGCGCCGCAAATTCAAGCGGCCCCACGCTAACATCGCAGGCAATCGCCCGCTCGCACAGCCCCGCGCGAACCGCCTCAATCGGCAAATACGCATGGTCGGTGCCGATGTCCGCCAAAACGCCGCATTTTTCCACACATGAAAGCACCGCCGCAAGCCGCGGCGAAAGGCGCGCCGCTTGCGGTGAAAGGGCATTTTTCATAAGCCCCCCAAAACCCGTTCATACAAATAAAAAACATCAAAATCGGCCCCCCGCACATCGTCAAGCGAGAGGCCTTTGTCAATCAAATTTTGCGGTAAAATCAAGGCATTCAGCCCCCAATTTCTCGTTTTCCGAAATACTGCCAAAACATCAAAATCAAAGCCGCTCCCGCCAAAGTGCCGTCCATAACCCCAAAAGGCAGCAAAGTCATCATCATAGCCAGCGCAATCACGCAATTTATCACGGGAATCGCAAATCCCCACATACGATTTTTCCAAAGTCCAACCGCGCCAATAATTCGAATTACGCCCCTAATCAAGATAATCCTTCAACTTTTTACTCCGTGAGGGATGGCGCAATTTGCGCAGTGCCTTCGCCTCGATTTGGCGAATTCTCTCGCGTGTTACGTTGAATTCCTTACCGACTTCCTCAAGGGTGCGGGCGCGACCGTCATCAAGCCCGAAGCGCAGACGCAGGACTTTTTCCTCGCGGTCGGTTAATGTGTCTAACACTTCGATTAACTGTTCTTTGAGAAGTGTGAAGGCTGCGGCTTCTGCGGGGGCGGGAATATCGTCGTCGGGGATGAAGTCACCGAGGTGGGAGTCTTCTTCTTCGCCGATGGGGGTTTCGAGGGATACGGGTTCTTGGCCGATTTTTAGGATTTCACGCACTTTTTCTACGGGCATTTGCATTTCTTTTGCAAGCTCGTCGGGGGTGGGGTCTCGACCGAGTTCTTGCAGCAGTTGACGCGATACGCGAATCAGTTTGTTTATTGTTTCGACCATGTGGACGGGAATGCGAATTGTACGGGCTTGGTCGGCGATTGCGCGGGTGATTGCTTGGCGAATCCACCATGTTGCATATGTGCTGAATTTGTAGCCTTTTGTGTAGTCGAATTTTTCTACGGCCTTAATAAGCCCCAAATTCCCTTCTTGGATGAGGTCCAAAAATAACATTCCGCGCCCTACATATCTTTTTGCAATTGACACAACTAAGCGCAGATTGGCTTCGGCAAGGCGTTGCTTGGCAAATTCGTCGCCCTGTTCCATTAGTTTTGCCAGTTCAACTTCCTCTTCGCCGGTAAGAAGCGGCACTTTACCGATTTCTTTGAGGTACATTCGCACGTGGTCGTCGATGTTTATTGACCCTTCTACGGCGGCAAGGTCGATTTCCTTCTCTTTTTCCATGTCGGAACCCATGCCCGAGGAGGTCTCGACGCCCTGCGACTCAAGCCACTCAAAAACGCGCTCGACTTGGTCGGGGTCGAGGTCAACATCGCCCAAAAACTCCATGATTTCCTTTTGGTCCAGCGTGTTTTTGCTCTTTTTTCCGATTGCGACAAGCTCCTGCAAACGGTTCATTAACAACGGGTCGTCAAAGGCTTTCAAAAAGACCATTCCCTTCGTGTCTGCCAAGTTCAATGAGATACCGAGGCGGATTTCGAATTGAACCTTGGCATAACTTTTATTTTATCCATCACGCAGTGATATATTCAGCGAATTTATAGATTTCCTCTGTGATTCAAGCGATTTTGCGGCAATTGTGTCGTTTTTTTTGGCAAGAATTTGTGAAAGCAGCCACGATTCTTTCAATTTTTTTGCAATAACGTTCAAATCCTTTTCCATTGCGGCTTCGGAGGTGTATTTTGTCGGATTGATAAAAATTTCCGCTAAAATTTGATGCACCTCGTCGGATTCGAAAAAATCCATGATGTCGTTTGGGGATAAGATTTGTGTGTTTTTCGCGTGTTCAAAGGCGAATTCGAGCAGTTTTTTATAACTTTCGCCTCCGATTTCATCGGGCGAAAGGCACTCGCTTTTCTCGAGGGCGCGGGCTGCCGATTTGCTTGTAAGGACTATGTGCAGGAGGCAGTTTTTGAAATTTTTCAGTCCGCTGTCGTTCTTTGTTCGGACGGTTGCCATTGAAACAAAAATTCTTTCGGGTTCGCCGCGCTTTTTATTTATGTCCGACAAAATTGCCGAAAGGGAAAAGCCTGTGTCTCGTGAGACTTCCAGGGCATAATTCTCGGTTTCGATATTGCTTTCGATGGGTTTTAGAATATTTACGGCGGCTTTTGCATAATTTTCCTTGCCTTTTGCGGACTCGAGGTCGTGTTTTCTCTTTTCGACGTCGAGCTGGAAGCCCAAATATGTTTTCGCGTTTGCAAGCAGTGTTGCAAATTTTGATGCCCCGAACTTTGATAAATACTCGTCCGGGTCCTTTGCGTCGGGAATTTCTAAAATTTTCAGCTTCAAGTTTTCTTTAATAAGTACAGGGATTGCTCTTTGTGCCGCGCGCATTCCGGCTTCGTCGCTGTCAAGTATGAGAATTACTGTCTTTGCGCCCGAGTTTTTTATAAGTCTGGCGTGGGTGTTTCGCATTGCCGTTCCCAAAACTCCGACTGTGTTTGTAAAGCCGTACATGTGCATTGCGACAACGTCCATGTAGCCTTCAACGACGATTATCTCGTCTTTTCGCGCTTTTTTCGCTAAATTCAGACCGTACAGGCACTCGCTTTTTTTAAACAGCGCGGTTTCCGGCGAGTTTAAATATTTCGCTTCCTTTGTGTCTTCTTTCATCGTTCGTCCGCCGAAACCGATTACACGCCCGCGAGTATCGATTATCGGGAACATCAGGCGTCCGCGAAAACGGTCGTAGTATCCGGAGGATTTTTGGCCTTTTTTCACAAGCCCCGCAGTTTCGAACTTGTGCAGCGAAATTTCGGGGAAATTCGTCGCCAGGCCGCTCCATTCGTCCCTCGAAAGCCCAAGCCCGAATTTCCGCATAAGCTCCGGCTTTACGCCGCGATTTTCTAAATATTCGCGCGTTGCCGCGCCGCTTTCTTCATACAAATTGTCGTAAAAAAATCGCGCGACCAGCTTGTTTATTTCTTCGCATAATTTTCGCTCCGACGCTTGCGCGGCGGCGCGCTCTTTTTCCTCGCGGGTCGATGTTTTTTCGGGAAGATTAAAATGTACGCGTTCCGCTAATAATTTTAATGCGTCAGCAAAGTCAAGATTTTCCATGCGCCGCACGAATCCAAGCACATTTCCGCCCGCGCCGCATCCGTGGCAAAAAAACATTTGCTTATCGCGGTTTACGCTGAAAGACGCGGTTTTTTCGTTGTGAAAAGGACAAAGTCCGACATGTTCGCCCGAGCGCGGCTCGAGCCGAACGCCGTAGCTCGCGACGATATCAACGATATCATTCAAGGTCTTAACCTCGGAAATAACGTCTTGTGAATAAAGCACGGCTTGTCCGCCCCTCCCTTATTATTACAATTCGACACAAGAATGCAAAATCCTTTTTAAGTTGTTTTCAAGTTGATGATGTTAGTGACACTGGCATCAACGATTTGAAAAATTAAAAATTTTTTACAACTCGCTCAAAAAATGGTAATATGGGTGTGAAAATTCGAAGAAGGGAACGCGGGCGACCGGTTTTCATCGGGAATTGGTGCGTATCAGCGAATGGCAAAAACTATGGTCAACCGCGAAAAAATAATAACGATGACAAAGCTCGCGATTTATGACAAGCGCGACGGCGCGTCAGATCGCGCGGCAAACGAATTTTTCCGCCATGATTATATTTATAAAAAAAATATCGGAACACGCATTGCCGTCGGAATCGGCGGCGTGATACTTTTGGCACTTTATTGGCTGGGCGTGGTTTTTGTTGACGGCGTCGATGTTTTCGAGCTTGATTTGCTTACGCACATAATGGAATCCATGCTTATTGTTGTCGCGATAATCGCCGCGTACTCCGTAATCGGAACGATTCACGGAACGCGCGAGTATTATCTTGTGCAAAAAAGGCTCAAAAAGTATCATAATTTGGTGAATTTTTTGGAAGCAATTGATGGAAAAGGTCAAAAGGCGGAGGAGATAAGTGAGAAGGTAGAGGAAAAAGAGGCGGCGAAGCAGGATTCGCAGAATGAAATTCGCCCCGCGCTTCGTCCTGAAGCCCGCCCTGAACCCCGCCCTGAACCCCGCTCCGAAACCCGTTCCGAAGCTCGCACGGAAACGCCCGACCGCCGCGAGTCTCTCCTTGAAGCGCGTGAACGGCGCGAGCGCGAGAGACGCGAACGCGAGCAAGAACGCGAACGTGAACGCGAAGCCCGTGAAGCCCGCGCCGAAGCCCACAACGCCCGCACCGAAATTCGCGAAACCCGCGCCGATTCCGACCCCCTCGCCAATGTTTCCGCGCGAGCCATGTCGGGTTCTCGCCCGCGCTCGAATATCCGAACACGTCGCGACGAGTCGCGACCGCGTTATACATTAAAGCCGGGTCCCACCCCGCGCGATAACTGAGGTTTTTTATGGCACAGCTACTTCTTGCACGCGAAGAAATTGTAAAATTTTTCAAACGGTATGAAATTTTTATTGTTCCCGTGCTCAAATTTTTCTTGGGCTTATTTGTGTTTGCGTCGATAAACTCAATCGGCTACGCACACGAGGCACTGGTTCCGGTAATGGACTCCGTCGCGCCGTGGATGTTAAACGTTTTGTTTGCGGTGCTGTTTGTTGTAATGCCGATGAATCTTACGTGGATTGCGATAATTTTGATGACGACGATACAATTCTCCGCCAACATGGAGGCCGCCGTTGCCGTTTTTATTTTCCTGTTGTTAATTTTTCTTTTTTACGCGCGAATGGCGACGAAGGAGTCCATTGTCATAATTTTTACGCTTATTGCGTTTCGATTTAATGTGCCGTATCTTGTGCCACTTGTTGTGGGGCTGTATTTTCCAGTTACGGCGGTAATTCCCGTGACGGTTGGTGTGTTTATTCAAGCGCAATTTGCGGGGATTTCGCGTCTTATGGCTCCCGGAGCCGCGACCGCCGCCGCCGACCGCGACGCCGTCGAAATTTTAGGCGAATTACCCGCCGCGTTTGCCGACGTTTATTCAACGATAATGGGCAGTTTTGCCGGCGTTGAAACATGGATTTTTACCGCGATAATTTTCGCGATGGTAATCGTACTTGTACATTTTATAAGCCGTTTATCCATTGACTATTCCAAGGAAATCGCCATCGGTCTCGGCTGCGTGATGACGATTTTCGGATTTATAATCGCGATAATAATTAACACCGCCGCCGCGAATATCGGCGCGATGCTTTTGGGCGCGCTGGTTTGCGGATTTATTGCCATAATAATCCGATTTTTCGACGGTATTTTGGACTATCAACGCGCCGAAGCAGTACATTTTGAGGACGAAAATAATTACTACCACGTTAAAATTATCCCGAAGGTTATAATGACAAAATCGCAGCGAAGCGTAAAACGAATCCGTCCGCAATTGCCCGAAAATCCGCTCGAGAACGCGCAAGAGGAGGAGCCAAATGCTTGATAGATTCAGCAATTGGCTGATGGAGCTTTTTAATGTTCCCGTGCATAGTTTCCCCGCGTTCGGACCTGCGCAGATGCTGGATATTTTAATTGTCGCGGCTCTGCTTTACGTTGTAATGCGCTGGATTCGCCGCACGCAGGCTTGGGTGCTTTTGCGCGGACTGGCAATGGTTTTGGTTGTCGCGGCAATAGCCAGCGTTTTCGATTTAATTACGGTTTGGTGGATTTTGGACAACGCAATAAGCATGGGGCTTGTTGTCGTTGTAATTTTATTTCAACCCGAACTGCGCAAGGCCTTGGAACAGCTTGGTCGCGGGCAGTATCTGATTCAGCTTACGGAAGAAAGCGAACAACCCGTTCACACATCCGCGCACACCGCCGACGAAATTATTAAAGCCACGCGCGTTCTTTCAAAAAGCCTTACGGGCGCGCTAATCGTAATCGAAAACGAGGTCGATATAAGCGAACACGAACGGCGCGGAATCCCTCTCGATGCCCAGCTTTCCGTTCAGTTATTGCTGAATATTTTCGAAAAAAACGCGCCGCTTCACGACGGAGCCGTCGTTGTGCGCAACAATCGCGTTAGCTCCGCGTCGTGCATTTTGCCGCTTACCGCCGAATCTCTCGACTCATCCCTTGGTACGCGCCACCGCGCTGCTATCGGGATTTCCGAAGTTTCCGACGCGCGAGTCGTCGTCGTAAGCGAAGAAACCGGGACAATTTCCCTCGTAATCGACGGCAAAATCACCCGCAATATCGAAGAAAAGCAAATGCGCGATATGCTTATTTGGGGCGCGCCCGCGAAATCGCGGTTCTCGATTTTCAAGAAAAAGAAAAAGAGGTAGCAATGAAGGTCTTGAAAAAAATTTATTCCGTCGTTTTTGACGATTTTCATTGGAAACTGCTCGCGCTTATTGCGGCGAGTGTTATTTGGTTTGTCGGGATGCATAATATTGACCCCTATCGAACTTCGCTTGTGCAATCGCGGTTGCAGCTTATAAACTTGGAAATTATGACGCGCGAGGGCGTTATTGTGCTTAACGAGGACGCGCTTCGGGATTTGAACGTGAATGTTTTGGTGCGCGGGGTTCGCAGTGATATTGAAATTATGGAGGCGGCGGTTGCGGCGGACGCGGAACGGCTTGCGGATTTTGTTGCCATGAGCGTGGATTTTCGGGCGATTGAAGGCGCGGTGGTGGCGGCGGCAGGCGGCGTTTCAACGCAGACGCTTTATATTTTGCCAAACTTGTTGCAACCCGGATTGGAGCATATTTCATTTAACCCCGCATCCGTCGAGGTAATTTTGGACACGGTGCAGGAGCGAAATTTGTCCGTAAATATCATACAAATCGGCGAGGCGTCTCCCGGTTTTGAACTGCAACACATCAGACTCAACAACGAAACAATCAGGGTGCGCGGCGCACGAACCGATGTTCAGGCGGTGTCGCGCGTTGAGGCAATCGTTGATATCACGGGCGTTCACGAAGAAGTTGAGCAAACCGTGGAATTTTTGGTGCTTGACGCCTACGGCAGCGATATTACCGACCGAGTTCAGCTCAATATCGTCGAAACAACGGCGACGATTCGTGTTTGGCAGGTGCAACGCGCCGATATTATTTTGCGCGGCGAGGGTACGATTGCGCCCGGGTTCGCTGTTGCGGGAATTTCGGGAGATGTTCAAGGCGTCGAGGTCGTGGGTTCCGCCGAGGCGTTGTACGATTTTGACACGATTTTTGCCGAAATCGACTTAACCGGAGCAAACGCGAATATCACGCAGGAAATTTTGATTGCGGATTGGCTCCCGGACGGCGTTTATTTGAAACAAGACGAGCCGCCCGCGTTTTACGCAACCGCCCGTATCGAGCCAATAGAGCAACGTGTTTTCTCTGTGCCGCACGGAAATATTCGCACACGCGGAGTTGTCGGGCTTTATCAGCTTGTTGACGAGGTGCCGCTTTTCATTACCGCAAGCGGACCGCATTCGCTTATTGCCGCGCTTGATGTTGCGGAAATTTTGCCGGAATTTGACCTGCGAGGGCTTCCGATTGGCGTGCATACCGTTGAGCTTATCGTCGAGTTGCCCGTCGGGCTTAGCCTTGTCGGCTCGCCGCCGACGCTTCTTGTGCAAATTCACGAACCTGCCTCGCCGGAGGAAGACGAAAACGGCGTGGAAAACGATGGCGAAAATGGTGAAGAAAACGGAGATGATTTACCGCCGGAGGGCGAAGAAAACGGAGAAGACGAACCCGAGGACCCGGATGAAATTGAAGAAATCGAGGAAATCGAAGAAGAAAACGGAGAAGGAGATGATTCAAATGGGTAAAAGTAATGTAAAAAAAATCATGTGGGGGCTGTTTTTTGTCGGAGCGGCGGCACTGATTCTCGTTAATGCGTATTTCGAGTTTTTCGCGTTTTGGCAGCTTTTGGCACTTATCGCGCTTGTTCCGACGGTAATCGCAAGCGTGGTTTATCGCAATTTCAGCGGGATTTTTCTGCCGCTTGCGCTGTTGCTGGTCGTTTTTTCCGAACCGCTGGGCATCCCGATTTCGCCGCTGCCCATCATTGCTGCGGGCGTACTTTTAACAATTGCGTTTTCGATTATTTTCCCGGGTAAGTGGAAAAAAATTGTGACGGGCGGGTTTGATATCGGCGGAGTCAGCGGCGAGGACACGTCTTGTACGGTAAATTTTGGTGGCACAACGAAGTATTTCAAGGGCGAAAACATAAAGCACGCCTCGATAGAGTGCAATTTCGGCGGAGTTGACATATACATGACCGACGTGACCCTCGACCCCGGCGGCGCGATGCTTAATGTGTCGCTGAATTTCGGCGGAATCGAGCTGTATGTCCCCCGCGATTGGAATATTGTTAACAGCGTTTCGGTTTCGGCAGGTGCAATCGACGAAGAAGGCAGATGCACCGCCGGCGACGGCGCGCCTACGCTTACGATTGTCGGAAACGTGGCGTTTGGTGGAATGGATATACATTATGTGTAAAGGGGCATTCCAATGCTGATGACCGACGCCATAAAGCAAGCCGATTTTTCAAACTGCGCGCACACAAATTTCGGCGAACTGATGGTGAAGCTCGTTGCGGATTTGCAAAAAGAATGTCTTGCGTATGACGCACCTTGGCACGCGGACTTGGAGGCGGAGTTGATTGAGGCGGGGTCGGCGCAAGCTGACCTTTGGGGATTTAATTATTACTTTGAACGAGACGAATTGGAATATAATTCTCTCATCAATATAAGACCGCTTGAAAATAAATCTTCCGACATTCTTAACCCGGAAATCTGCGCAGAAGTGGAAAAAATTTTTCGGAAATGGGTGCGAGGAGAATGAATAGGCTGTCTGTCGGAAACATCGCAGTGGAAGCGCAACGTGCCGTGCGCCGAAAAAATAAGGATTACGGTGACCGCGTAATAACTTTGGTGGACGAATTAGTCGCAACAAAAACCCTTTCCCGCGGCGGTATGAAGGAGATGCTCCGCGCGAGGGAAATTTTTTGCGACTATTTTTATTACGGCAACACAGAACACATTGAACATACAATAAAAAATTTGATGGATTTCGCGTTTTTGGAAAGGTCGGTTTGAAATGTATAAAATCAGCGTAATCGTTCCGATTTACAACATCGAGGATTATGTGGAAAAGTGTGTGGAAAGTATTTTGGCGCAGACGCACGCGGAATTGGAAATTATTTTAATAAACGATGGCTCGACCGACCGCAGCGGCGAAATTTGCAACGAATTCGCGCGGCGGGACAAGCGCGTACGCGTTATCCACAAGGAAAACGGCGGCCTTTCATCCGCACGAAATGCAGGACTCGACGCGGCGGTGGGCGAGTTTATCGGATTTGTTGACGGCGACGATTTTATCGCGCCGAATTTTTTTGAGACTTTGCTTCTTCTTATGAAGGAACACGATGCGGATGTTTCAATGTGTTCTTTCAACAAGGTGAGAAACGGTGTCGCAACCCCAAAACTCACACCCGACCCTGTGCCGCAAATTTACCCGCGTCTTGAGGCGATGCGCCTCTTGCTTCTCGACAAGGAAATCGAAAGCTATGTGTGGAACAAACTGTATCGCGCCGAACTTTTCACGGGGGTGCGTTTTCCGCTCGGAATGATTTTCGAAGATGTTTGCGTTATGTATAAAATTTTCGGGAAAATCGACAGGCTCGTTTACGCAAAAATCCCGAATTACAACTACGTTTTCCGCGAAACCAGCATTTTGAACAAGGCAAACTACAAGAAAAATCGCGACTCAATCGAAATCGTTTCGGAAATTTATTACGCGGCGGCGGCTGTGCCGGAGCTGGACCGCGAACGCTGTTACAGCCTTGCGCTTTGGATGGTTCGCAGCCTTTATTATTCCGTTCTCGAGGGCGCGCCGGACTTTTCGCATGTCGAATCACGACTCGATTTGCTTCGCGAGGCATTTGAGCGGCAACGAGATTTTATTTTGAGCGAGTTTAATAACGAACAAAAAATACAGCTTTACTCAATGCTTTGGGATTTGGGCGGAGCGAAAGAAATTGCGCGGGTGATTTCGCAGGTTCGCGCGGCGCAAGGGGGCTGAAAAAATGCCGTTTGACGGAGCAACTTTGGCAGGAATTCGCGCCGAATTATCGGTGCTTGAGGGCGGAAGAATTGACAAAATTACACAGCCCGAGCGGGATGAAATTTTTTTAAGCGTGCGTGCGCGGGGGGAAAATTTCAAGGTTTTGCTTACGGCAAACGCCAACGCGCCTCGGGTTTGTTTTACGACGCAAAGTAAGATTTCGCCGCTTTCCGCGCCTATGTTTTGTATGATTTTGCGCAAACATTTGGGCGGAGGGCGGATTTCGCGGATTGTTCAGCCCGATTTTGACAGGATTTTGGACATTTATGTGGACACGCTTGATGAAATGGGCGACCCGGCGGAGAAGGTGCTTAGCGTTGAAATTATGGGAAAACACAGCAATATTCTGCTTCGTGACGGCGAGCGAATTATTGACGCAATAAAACATGTGCCGTTTTCGGTAAGCGCGGTGCGGCAGATTTTGCCGAACGCGCCGTATTCGCGGCCGCCGTCGGAGGGGAAAATTGACCCGCTTCATGCGACGGCAGAATTGAGTCGGCGAGTGTCACTCGCCGACTCATATTTTTCCGCCGCGAACGATATACTGCAACGCGCGATATATATGAGGTTTAACGGCATAAGCCCTGTGTTTTCGGCGGAAATTTGCAATCGCGCCGAGGTTGACCCGGAAAAACCTGCGGCGACTCTTAATGATGCGGAAAAAACGCGTTTGTGCGAGACTTTTTGTGATATTTTCGGAAAAATTGCGCGGGGGGAATTTGAATGCGCAATTTATCGCGCGCGCCAAGCCCGCAACGGGTTCCGTGGACACGTGGCAGAGCCAACACATGCTCTCGAAGCCGGAAATGAGGCCGGAAATGAGGCCGAAAACGAAGCCGGAAAAATCGTGGATTTGGCGGTTTTGCCCTTTACGATTTTTTCGCACCATCATGCGGAGGCGTTCGAATCGCCGTCGGCAATGCTCGAAGCGTTTTACGCAAAGCGCGACGAAAGCTATCGAATCGCACAAAAAACGGCGGACCTTCGCAAGCTGATTACCGCGCATCTCGAGCGTTGTCGCAAAAAATCTTTTGTGCATGAAAAAACCCTTGCCGAGGTGAAAAATCGCGACGACCTGCGCATAAAAGGCGAACTCCTGACCGCGTATTTGTACAAAATTCCGCCCGGAGCGGCATCGTTTACCGCAGAAAATTTTTACGACGAAAACGCCGAGCTTGAAATCACCCTCGACCCCGCGATAACAGCGGCGGAAAACGCGCAAAAATATTTCAAAAAGTATAACAAGCAAAAACGCGCATTCACCGCCCTTCAAGAACAAATTGAAAAAAACGCGGAAGACTTGACGTACCTCGAAAGCGTTGTCGCTTCCATGGACGCCGCCGAAAACGAGGCGGATATCGCGGAAATTCGAACGGAATTAGCCGAGCAGGGTTTCGCAAAACGCAAGCACGCGCCCGGAAAAAACAAAAAAGTCCAAGCTGCGTCAAAGCCTCTAAAATTCACGTCTGCCGACGGTTTTGAAATCTACGTCGGAAAAAACAACTCGCAGAACGATTACTTGACTCTGCGTTTTGCAAAGCCACACGATATATGGTTCCACACCAAGGAAATAGCGGGTTCGCACGTAATCTTGGTCACAAACGACAACGAGCCGTCCGACGCCGCAATTATCGAAGCCGCAAAAATCGCCGCCGCGCATTCCCGCGCAAAAGACGGCTCAAACGTCCCCGTAGATTACGTCGCCCGCAAGCACGTCAAAAAACCCGCCGGCGCAAAGCCGGGCTATGTAATCTACGACAAGCACAAAACCGTTTATGTAACACCTTGATACATTTTTTTGAAAATGGATGCTAATATAAGTATTTTTGGGGAAAACTTTGGGTATGTCCCCACTTCTGTCAATTAAAAATCTGCGCGTTTCATTTAAGAATTTTACCGCCGTAAACGGCGTTAGTTTTGATGTGGAAAAAAACGAGGTCTTTGCCGTTGTCGGCGAGTCCGGCTCGGGGAAAAGCGCGGCGGCACTGTCCATCACGCGTCTGCATAATAAAAATTTCACGCGCGTGACGGGTGAAATTTTATTTGGCGGAAAAAACTTGCTCACGATTTCGGAACGCGAACTTTATAAAATTCGCGGCAAGGAAATTGCCGTAATTTTGCAAGACCCCACAACCGCGCTAAATCCCCTAATCCGCGCGGGCAAACAAATCGAGGAGCCGCTTTTGTATCACACAAATTTTTCGGCAGCGGCGCGAAAATCCCGCGTGCTTGAGCTGCTCAATGCCGTCGGAATTGCTAATCCGCACCGCGTGTACTCGGCGTTTCCCCACGAGCTTTCCGGCGGAATGTGTCAGCGCATCGTGATTGCCGCCGCCCTCGCCTGCGAGCCCGCGTTAATCATCGCCGACGAACCGACAACCGCCCTCGACGTAACGGTTCAATCGCAAATTTTGGACCTCCTCGGCACGCTTCAAAAAAATTTCGGCACGGCGATAATTCTTATCACCCACGACCTCGGCGTCGTCGCGGAAACGGCGCATCGCGTCGCGGTTATGCACGAAGGGCAAATCGTCGAAACCGCCGACGTGCGCCGACTTTTCAAAAATCCGAGCCACCCCTACACACGCCGACTTTTGGACTCAATGCCGTGAGCCTCCGGCAAATATTTGTCGGTGACAAGGGCGTGTTATTGTATCGACCTCGGCGTACAAACGCCGATTTTTAACGCCTTCTCGTTGCAGGATTTTACGCATTTTCCACAGCGAAAACACTCGGGGTCGTTCGGGTGAACCGTCGGTTCTATTCTAATACCGCACGCATTTTTGCATCGTCCGCAGGCGGTGCATTTTTCTTTGTCGCAATGCATTCGCAAAACCGCGACGCGGTTAAACATCCCGTAAATCGCGCCAAGCGGGCAAAGCACGCGACAAAAAAATCGCAACACAAAAACCGAAAGTATCATCAAAACCACCGCGATTGTTATTTTCAAAAAAAATTGCGCACCAATTTGGTAGCGCAAAAAATCGTTTGCCGCCAAAAGCGGAACAGCGGCGAAAATCGTACCCGACGGGCAAACATAGGCGCAAAACCACGGCAAGCCAAGCCCGGTCGCATCGCGCCTGACGGCAAACGGCAAAACAACAACAAAAAGTGCAAGCACCGCGTATTTTACATATTTTAAAAACCGCAAAGGGGTAACGATTTTCGGCGTCGGCACACGATAAACCAAATCCTGCAAAAGCCCCATTGGGCAAACAAAGCCACAAATAAATTTCGCGAAAATCACGCCAACGGAAAGCAAAAAGCCCGCGACAAACAAACTTAACGTTTGTCGCGCGCCCGCGAAAAACATCTGCGCCGCGCCAATCGGGCAAGAAAACGCCGCCGCCGGGCAGGAATAACAATTCAGCCCGGGCGTGCAAAAACTCTTAGTTTCGCCCTGATGAATACGCCCGGAAATAAAATTATGCAAAAATGGATTTTGCAACAAAAAGAATCCGAATTGAATCAGCAAACGCCGCATCGAATCGCCCCTATCCCAGCCCGATACATTCCATGCAAACAATTGAACCCTTTGCGAAAATCTCCGCAAGTTCGCCGCGAAATACGCCAAGCGCAATTAAAACAACGCCTGCCGTAAGCAGGAAAATTTGCACTGCGCGGCGCGGGCGAGTACAGATGCTTGCGCGGAAAAAGTCCGACATGTGTTTTAGGCTACAAATCGATGATGTCAGAAAACATCATCAATCCAACGCGCTTCGAATCGCGGAACGCAATGCACGCGCCGAACCGCCCACAATTTGTTCGCCGACGACATTGCCGTCTGCGTCAATTATAATGCTTGTCGGCACAAAACCGGAGCGCACAAGCGGCAGTAATTCTTCAAAATAATCAAGCCTTGCGTCCACGGTAATAAATTCCGCCGATGCGTTTTCTTTCGCGGTAATGGCGGTTGCCGCGCCGGTATCAAAGTCATCCATAAGCGTTAAAAATCCAATGCGGTCGCCGAATTCCTCGTGAAGTTCCGCAAGTGTCGGCATCCCCTGTACGCACGCAAAGCACCATGTTGCCCAAAAATAAACAAAAAACAGCTCTTTGTTGCCCAAATCCGCCTCGGTTACAGTGTTTCCGTGCAAATCATACGTTGAAAATGCAAACGGAAACGTACTTTCGACGTAACCTTCATCAGAATCCTCGGCGGGTCCTTCATCAGATGTCGCCTCGGGCGCGGCAGCGGTAACATTAACGGGCGGCGGCGCGAGTGACGCGGGAACCTCCGACGATTCAAGGAAAAATTCATCGTAGCATCCGGCAAAACCGACAAGCAAAATGACGGCAAGCACCGACAATAAAAATCTTGTTTTCACACAATTCCTCCTAAAAAATTTCCCTCATTTTAGCATATGGGTTTTAATTTTGCGAATTTCGTTTTAGGGCGTGTAGCCACTACGCAAATGGGATGGTTTTGCAAAACAAAAAAAATGAGTCGGCGAGTGTCACTCGCCGACTCATTTTTTTCGGCTAAATTTTACGGAGGACAATTCTCAGGGCGTGTTGCAACTAACCGGACAAGTTTTTTTTGGATTTTTACGTGGAAGGACAAGTCTGTCAAGGTGTGCTATATTTATTGCGCAGGTGAATAAAATGGAATTTATGGAGGGAAGACCATGGAAAACAAGTACGGATTCAACTTTTTGTGGATGTTTGCAAAGTTCGAAAAGGACACGAAACCCACCGCGCCAAACCTGCGCGAGCTGGATTTTATTGCGGAAAAAGGCTTTAATTTCGTTCGCGTGCCGACGGATTACAAGTTTTGGACAAAGGATTTTGATTATCTTAATCCGGATGAGAAAATTTTTGAGACGTTTATTGATGTGTATCTCGATGAATGTACAAAACGTGGGCTTCATATGTCCCTAAACATTCATCGCGCGCCGGGTTATTGTGTCAATCGGAATGATTTGGAAAAGCACAGTTTGTGGACGGACAAGGAGGCACTGGACGGATTTATCTTTTTGTGGGAACATTTTGCCAAAAGATATAAGGGGATTTCAAACGATTTGATTAGTTTTGACTTGGTAAACGAGCCGCCACACATAGGAAGACACGGCTGTACGCGAGACGCGCACGAGAAAGTTATTCGCGAAACGATTGCCGCCATTCGAAAAATTGACCCAACCCGCGAAATCGTGATAAACGGCCTCGCGTGCGGGCATACCGCATTGCCGGAGCTTGCGGACGCGGAGGTAATTCACAGCGGCCGCGGCTACCAACCGTTTCAGGTGAGCCACCACAAAGCGCAGTGGATTGACGACTGGGAGAACATGGAGCCGCCCGTTTACCCCGGAATTTTGGACGGAATGAACTGGGACCGCACAGCCCTTGCGGAATCGTACAAAGAGTGGCGCGAAGTCGAGGCAGAGGGGGTAAAAATCCACATCGGCGAATTCGGTTGCTTTAACAAAACGCCAAACGATATGGCGTTGCGCTGGTTAAGCGATTTGATGGGATGCTGGAAGGATTTCGGCTGGGGGTACGCAATGTGGAATTTCAAAGGCCCGTTTGGTATTTGCGACCACGGTCGTCCCGACGCGCGTTTTGAAAAACTCAACGGATTCAACATAGACGTGGAGCTTTTGGACTTGATGCTTAACAACAGGAGGCGAAAAAAATGAACGGACAAACCGCTGAAAAATGGCTGGTCGACATTTTGGATTACTGGCAAGGGCTCAAAGATGAAGAAAACGGCGGCTTTTGGGGCGAATCGGATTTTTACGGCATACCGAAAAAGCTCGCCGACAAAGGCTGCATCGCGAATTCTCGCATTTTGTGGACATTTTCCGCGGCATACCGCGCCGTGCGCAACGAATCGTACAAAAAGCACGCCGAAATCGCCTATGATTTTATGCAAAAAGCCTTCATTGACGAGGAAAACGGCGGACTTTTTTGGCTTGCGCGTGCCGACGGAACGCCTCTTGAGACAAAAAAACATTTTTACAATATCGCATTTGGAGTTTATGCACTAAGTGAATTTTATCTCGCGACCGAGGATGAAAAATCCCTAAACCTTGCGATACAACTTTTCGAAAAAATGGAGCAACACGGGCGGGATAAAATCGCGGGCGGCTACATCGAAGCGGCGGGTCAAAAGTGGCAAGCAATCGACGATTTCCGCTTGAGCGACAAGGATATGAACGGCCCGAAATCCATGAATACGAACCTGCACGTAATGGAGGCATATACAAATCTGCTTCGCGCAGTGCGCCAAGCGCACAATAAACATCGGGGCCGCATGTTGGATGCCCCGGATACCTCGGATACCCTCAAGGCCGTACGCATCTCCGTTTCCGAGGCTCTCTCCTCGCTCATGCACGTAATCATGGACAAAATTATCGACAAAACCACGTTTCGGCTATTTTTCGAAATGGACTGGACGCCGCTAAAAGCGGGAATTTCCTACGGTCACGACATCGAGGGAAGCTGGCTTTTGCACGACTCGGCACTGGCTTTAGGGGGCGAAGAGTTGCTGTATGAGGCAATCGACGTCGCCACAGAAATCGCCGAAGCAACCTACAATATAGCTATCGACCACGAAAACGGCGGCCTGAAAAGCGGAATCAGTGTGACGGGCAAGCCCTTTGAAAACAAGGAATGGTGGCCCCAAGCCGAGGCCGTCCCGGGATTTTACAACGCCTTCAAAATGACCGACGATAAAAAATTTAAAGACGCCGCCGAAAGTATTTGGGAGTACATTTCTCGCCACTTCATCGACACAAGAAACGGCGAATGGCACAACGAGCTGTTCTACAATAACTGGCCCGATGTCTCCATGCCCAAAACCGGGTTTTGGAAATGTCCCTATCATAATGGCCGCATGTGTTTGCAAATAATGAAATGGTATAAGTAGTGTTGCCCTTTGTAAATACACCGACCAATAAATTATAGAACATAATCAAAAAAAGGTGTAAACTGTCCATAAAAAAGGACAATGAAAATGGCGA
>JGI24703J35330_11748491_pt1 | contig 17536 bp, 14 predicted proteins | sample TergutNt197P1_FD_35330 | JGI IMG/M metagenome (IMG submission 35330) | reverse complement strand
CTGCCGACCCCGAAGTTCGCCGAAAATTGCGAGACTTCAAGCGGACTGCTCAGTGGCAGAGCCACTGACACCTCCGCTCTCGTTTGGCAAGACAAGAGTATAAATATGAATCAAGATAAACAAAACCTCACCCCAACTTTACGGCAATATCTCGAAATCAAAGAGCAACACCCGAACTATATTTTATTCTATCAGCTTGGGGATTTTTATGAGCTGTTTTTTGAAGATGCTGTAAACATTTCAAAGGAACTTTCCCTCACCTTAACGGCGAGGGGAGATACTCCTATGTGTGGAGTGCCTATTCGTTCTGCTGAAACTTACATACAAAGGTTGATTAAAGCAGGTTACAAAGTCGCAACTTGTGACCAGCTCGAAACCCCAACGGCGGACGGGAAGTTTGAGCGTGAAGTCACTCGCCTGATTACCCCTGGTACACTTACGCAAGACGCTATGTTGGATGAAAGCAAAAACAACTACATAATGGCGTTTTTTACTGACCCCGAAAGTGAATTTACTGGTATAGCCTGTGGTGATTTATCTACAGGGGTTTTGCATATCAGGACGGCTAATGATGAGAACGGCGTTATAAACCAAATTGCACGTTTTACACCAGCAGAAGTTTTGTTTAACACCGCTTTTATGAATTTTAAGAAGGCAGGCGAATTTCTCAAAACTCGTACTAATGCTTTGGCAGAATTAAGCCCAGACGAACAGTTTGTAGTCGATTTAGAATACATTGAAAAACAGCTTCCCCTTCTCAATTCTTTGAGAAACCAAAATCGCCTTAGAAGCGTAAATGATACGTTTACAAATTCAGCAATCATTGCTTTGATTAGATATGTTTTGTTTACTCAAAAAGCAGAGCGTGTGAATTTTAATAACATCGTTTTTGGTGAATCAGAGAATACGAGTGACTCTTCACATTCTGATTACAAGAGTGCAAATCTTGAAATTGGAGCATCTGCTCATCATAATCTTGAGCTTACTGAAACTATTCGCACACGCGAGAAGAGAGGGACTTTACTTTGGGTGCTCGACCGTGCGAAAACTGCGATGGGCAAGCGACGATTACGTCAGCTGATTTTAGAACCATACGTTGACCATTTGACAATTGTAAAAAGACTTGGCGCTGTCGAGGAATTTACGCTAAACACTCCAAAACTTGGCACACTTAGAGATTGCCTTACTGGTATTTATGACCTTGAGCGGTTGGTATCAAGGGTGGTTTACAGAACATCCACGCCACGTGACATTTACGCACTCGGACGGGCGTGTGAGAGTGTACCCATCCTTAAAGGCGGATTGGTTGAGATGAGTTCGCCTTTACTCGCCGAAATAAACGATAGTATAGATGAGCTTAGCGATGTTTTTGCGTTAATCGAAAATGCAATTACGCCTGAACCACCAGTAAACGCACGCGAAGGCGGGTTCGTTATAAAAGGGTTCAATGCCGAGCTCGACAGATTGCGTTCGCTTTCAGAAGGCGGTGAAGAACTAATTGCAAAAATCGAAAACCAAGAACGTACGGCTACTGGGGTTCATAAGCTAAAAGTCGGCTATAATCGGGTGTTCGGTTATTATATTGAAATACCAAAATCCAGTGTTCCAGCGAATTTGCCTGAACGATATTTTAGAACGCAGACTCTTACTAACGCCGAGCGATTCACAACCGATGAGCTCAAAAAAATTGAAGATGAAATTCTGTCAGCGAAAGAACGTGCGATTGAAATCGAACAAGCGATTCTGAAAGATATTAGGGCTTTTATTGAAAGTGAGCTTGACAAAATTCAGTGTACGGCACGTGGAATTGCGGAAATCGATGTGCTGTGTTCTTTGGCGGACGTTGCGGTGCGTGAGAACTATTGTCGCCCTGAAATCACACTTGATAACATAATCGACATTAAAGAATCACGCCACCCAGTCGTTGAAAAAATGAAAAAAATTCTTTCTACTAACACCGAAACAGTTGACACTGCATTTATCCCAAATGATTGTTATTTAGATGGTGACAAAAATTCGCAGGCACGATTTGCGATTATAACAGGTCCTAATATGGCAGGTAAATCGACCTATATGAGACAAATAGCCTTGATGGTGATTATGGCACAGATTGGGAGCTTTGTTCCAGCAAAGTCGGCACGGCTTGGCATCTGTGACCAGATTTTTACACGAGTAGGTGCAAGTGATGACCTTAGTGCCGGGCAGTCAACTTTTATGGTAGAAATGCTCGAAGTCGCCGAACTCTTAAAACGTGCGACTTCACGCAGTTTTGTGGTTTTAGACGAAATTGGGAGAGGTACTTCTACTTTTGATGGTTTGGCAATTGCCAAAGCGGTTAGCGAATACTTGAATAACAAAGTAGGTTGTAAAACACTTTTTGCTACTCATTATCATGAGCTGATTCAACTCGAAAAGCATAACGTTGGAATTGTAAATTTCAGCGTAAGTGTTAGCAAAAAAGGTGATGAGCTTACGTTTTTACACAAAATTGTAAGCGGTGGGAGCGTTCAGAGTTACGGCATCGAAGTTGCAAAATTAGCGGGCGTTCCGAATGCGGTAATAGCAAACTCCAAAAAATTTTTAACGCAAATGGAGACGCATTCAAAAACGCAATTAGAAGAACAGTTACATCAAGAAACCGAAGAAGAAACTCAAATCGATTTTAAACTACTAAATCGAGAAAACGCACTAAATCGAATCAAAGCACTCGATTTAGAAAACATGACTGGTCTGAATGCTTTGGCAGAACTTTCGGAAATCAAAAAACTATTAAATTAGATGTTTTATGGAGGTCTAATATGCCTGCAAAATCAAATTATGGTGATAATAGCCTTAAATCGCTTAAAGGACCTGATAGAGTTCGTAAACGCCCTGCGGTTATATTCGGCTCGGATGGAATTGATGGGTGCAAACACTCAATCTTTGAAATTTTATCAAATTCCATTGACGAAGCTCGTGAAGGTTATGGCAAGCGGATTATTATAACCAAATATCTGGATAAATCAATCGAAATAGCCGATAACGGTCGTGGAATACCGATTGATTTTAACAAAAACGAAGACAAGTATAACTGGCACTTAGCTTTTTGTACTTTGTACGCTGGCGGAAAGTATGACAACAATTCTGATGGTGATTATTCGTTTGCGTTAGGGTTGAATGGGCTGGGACTTTGTTCGACGCAGTACGCCGCTGAGTATATGGAAGTTGTGTCAGACAACGGAACGTGGAACTATACTCTTCGCTTTGAAAAAGGGTTTAATGTAACTGTTCAAAAAGATGAACGTGGTTTTATTAAGTCACGTTCTACTGGTAAAGACGAAATTCGCGGAACTCGAATTAAATGGCGACCAGATACCGAGGTTTTTACAGATATAGATGTCACTGATGAATATTTTAGCGATGTGTTACGTCGACAATCAATCGTTAATGATGGGTTAGAATTTTTGTATCGTAAAGAAAATGAAGACGGCAGCTTTGATGAAAACATCTACTGTTATAAAAATGGAATTGACGATTATTTGCGAGAACTTGTCGGGTTAGAAGAATTTACTCCGCTACAATCATGGGGAGTAGCCGAACGTCAGGGGCGTGACCGTGATGACAAAGATGAGTATAAGGTTCGGTTAAGAGTAGCTTTTGCATTCAGTAACAGCGTCCGTATAATCGAGCATTACCACAACTCATCATGGTTAGAATACGGCGGAAGCCCAGATAAAGCGTTACGGCAAGCATTTGTATCACAAATTGATGCTTATCTCAAGCAGAATAACAAATATAACAAAGGCGAAAGCAAAATCAGTTTTGCCGATATTGAAGACTGTTTGGCTTTTATAAGCTCAAACTTTTCTACTCAAACAAGTTATGAGAATCAGACAAAAAAAGCGATTTCAAACAAGTTTATATATGAAACGATGACTGAATGGCTAAAGACTAATATAGAAGTCTATTTTCTTGAAAACAAAGACGAGGCCGAAAAAATCGCAGGGCAAATCTTAGTCAACAAAAGAAGTCGTGAAAACGCCGAAAAAACTCGACTTAGCTTGAAGAAAAAGCTGGCTGGGAATATTGATATTGCAAATCGAGTGCAAAAATTCGTTGATTGTCGTAGCAAAGACCTGACTAAGAGAGAACTGTATATCGTTGAGGGTGTGTCGGCACTGGGTTCGGTAAAACTCTCACGTGATGCGGAATATCAAGCGGTTATTCCAGTTCGTGGAAAGATTTTAAACTGCCTCAAAAGCGGATACGACAAGATTTTTAAGAACGAAATCATCACAGACATTATAAAAGTTTTAGGGTGTGGAGTTCAAGTGAAATCTACTAATAAAGCGTTATCGACTTTTGATATAAACAATCTACGATGGAGCAAGGTGATTATTTGCACCGATGCTGATGTTGACGGTTTTCAAATCCGCACGTTGATTTTAACTATGTTATATCGATTAACCCCACAGTTGATTACTGAAGGTTATGTTTATATTGCTGAATCGCCGTTGTACGAAATCAATAGTAAAAGTAAAGCCGACGGTGAAGAAACATTCTTTGCTTATACCGAAAAAGAGAAAAATCGAATCCTTAAAGAACTTGAAGCTAAGCAAGCAAAAGTGACTGTTCAGCGTTCCAAAGGGCTTGGTGAAAACGAATCAGAAATGATGGCACTGACTACTATGAACCCAGAAACTCGACGACTAATCAAAGTCACCCCTACTGATATTGAACGTACTAAAGAAATGTTTGATTTACTGCTCGGAGATAATCTAAAAGGGCGGAAAGATTTCATTAGCGAATATGGCTCACAGTATTTAGAGGTTGCGGATATTAGTTAGAGTTAGCTAAGCAATAAGGGCTGATATGAGAGAAATGAACTTCAAGTCGCAGTGTGCGAGTCTCCGTTTTGCGATTTCCCTCATATTAGCCCTTATTTTGCACTGTGACGCTCGAACTTTTTGTGCCTAGTGTGTTGCACCTTCACTCACAAATTCACCGTTTATTATATTGCCTATAACTTCGCCATCTTCACTTACAAAAGCTTCATCGCTATCTGGAATTAGATACTCATAACAGCATTCATCATAACAACAACCAACACCTGGTACATCGCTACAAGTAATCGCTATTCCAAGAATTCTACCACTTTCTGTTGAGTGTATGTGATAACCATCTACGATTTCAACATCCACACGTTCGCCACACAATGTGTAGATACCACCTGCACCTATCACATCTATACCGATTTCAAATTCACCAATAACAGTTGTACCATCGGACTTAAACACTGGAATTGTTCGTGTAAATATTCCTTGTTCGTTTAAAGCACGCAACTCTTCCATATAAGTAAGGGATTCTTCGTGTGAGTTTATTTCTGGTGCATCAAGTTCTGTTGCAAAAACATATCCTACAATTCCATTAGTTGCTTCTACTCGTACAAGGTTAGGTGAACCCCATGCTGCACTTCCATATGTTAGACCATGTTCATTCCTTGAAATTCGTTTAACATCTTCAAGCTGACCGTTTATTAAAGCGTATCTTTCAGCTTCATTTGTTCCTGTTGTGCTTAAAATTTCAAAGCCGTTTAGTACAAATACAGCGAAAATTAAAGCAAGTGCAATCACGATTGGTACAGCAATACTGCTAAATCCCAATTTTTTTTGATTTTTCATAACCTTAGACCTACCTTTCTTTGTGTCGAAAATGACAACAAGACAACAATAAAAACTTTTCCAAATGCCCTATAAATTATGTATGTTTTTACAAATCAAAGTCTACACATACAGATTTGCATATAAAACGTGCCTTCGTGCAAAGCAATATTACAAAGGAATTCGATAATTTGGAGATTGAATCCCACGCCAAAAGCTACCACCATTGAATTGAACAACCCCGCGCGAATAATGCCTCGAATTTGTAGTTGGGTTATGAGAGGTTATAGCCACGTGTTGACGCCCAGGAACAATATCCATGGAGTTAGTTGCAAATTGTGATGAATTAAGAGCCCCCGTTGTATATCTGTAAAGACGTGCTTGAGATAACAAGGTGAACGCAGGTATCGTACGTCCATCATTTGCTTGAGTTCGATGTTCACCGATAATTGTGCCTCCCCATTGTGAAGTGTTTCTCCAACTACGTATTCCATTTTGGGTCAAAAAAGACCTCCCACTTGCAGTAAAACTTCCAGTCGGACCATTTTGCCAAGCTGTGAAATTAGCTGAAGACGGTATAGCGAGTATAGAAAGCACAGAAATGCTGTACAAAACCAATGCTATACCTCTTAATAATTTTTGTTTCTTATTCATTTTAAACATCTACACACCTTTCTCTACAACCTTTATTTAACAATAACATTATAATGTCTTATATACATTATATCAAATTATAACTGTAATGTCAACCCCAAAATAAGACAAATTAGTATAATTGTTCAATTTTTATATATACGATAATATTTCAGGTTATATATATATATATATATATAATTTGTACAAAAAAAATCAGGGTTTTTAAGCCTGATTTTCCCATAAAACCTCCTACAATCAATTTATTTAGCAGATTGACCTTAAGAAACAGTCTGAATTTTCACCGTAATAGTAGTACCCTGACTAGGGCTACTCTGAACATTAACACTCCCCCCATGATATTCTGCAATATGCTTGACTATAGACAAGCCAAGTCCAGTTCCGCCGGTGTCTTTAGAACGTGATTTATCAACACGATAGAATCGTTCGGTAATACGTTCGAGGTGTTCGGGCGGGATTCCAATCCCGGTATCGCTTACTGTAAAAAGAGTATGATTTTTGCCAGCATCGATTGCAATTTTAACCTCACCACCTTCGGCGTTATATTTAATTGCGTTGTCGATTAAGTTGTATAACATCTCGTCGATAAAAGTTTTAATCGCTGTGATTTTGCCACCACCTTCTGCAATAAATTTGACATTTTTATTTTTTGCAAGGGGGCGTAATCTATCGACTACTTCGTTCGCAAGAATCCCCACATCAAATTCTTCTCTTTCGAGCGTGCCACTATGAGGAGAACCCTCGTCAAATTCACTTATGCGGATTATATCTTCAATTAGCCTAAGTAGGCGCGAGGCTTCTTCTCGAATTACGCTTGTGAATTTTGCAATATCGTCACTTTTGACCATACCCTCGCAGAGCATTTCTGAAGTGCCAAGAATCGAAGTCAGTGGTGTTTTCAATTCGTGCGAGATATTCGCCGAGAACTCCCTGCGCATTTTTTCAGCAGTTGCTTTTTCGGTGACATCGAGGAATAAAATGATTAACCCTTCAATTTCACCACCAGTGATTACTGGGCTGAAGAACACCTCTACTACACGCCCACTATATGTTCGTGAGAGGTTGCAACTTTCGCCCGAATATGCTTTTTTGACACAATCACGAAACGCTGTATCACGAATTAGTTTTGTTACATTTTCGCCTACAAACCCTACACTAAATTTATCACTTGCAATAAATTTTGACACACTTGAGTTGGCAAGGACGATTTTATGCTCTTTATCAAGCATAAGGATTCCTTCACGCATATTTGAAACAATGGTTTCAGTTAGATTGATTTTTTCACGCAAATCAGCGTATTGTTCTCTGATTTTGGTTTCTTGACTTCGGATTTTATGGATAAACGGTGATAGTTCTTCAAAGATTTCAATTTTCGCATTAAGGTTTTCGTCAAATTTTGAATTTTCTAGTTCATTTTCAAAATTGATTTCGTTGAGTGGTTTTACAATACGAGTAGTCAAGCGAATTGCAACAAAGATGCTTAATCCAAAAGCGACTACAACTGCAAACAGCATAACTGGTAAAATCCCCGAAAAAGCGAAGTGCATATTTTCTGTAGTCTTGCTAAGCCTGATAACATTTTCATTGTCTAATCTTATAGCATAATAAATCGTCGATTCACCAAGCGTATCCGAACTTCGACGACTAAAACCATGTCTCGTAGCAGAATTTTGTGCTTCGATAAATTCAGGGCGGTCACTATGAGAGCCTACTGTTTCTAAATCTGGTTCAGATACGCTATCAAACAAAACAGTTCCAACGGGAGAAATAAGGGTTAATCTGATATTACCGACACGTAGATTACCAGATGAGAGAAATTCAAGACCGTGAGGGTCTGATTCATTTTCAAAATGATTAAGCGTTTCGGCAAGAACGATGGTACGGTTGCCTAAATCAGTCATTTCACGACTATTAGCCATGCCTGTAATTATAATGATAAGTATTAATGTTGATAATACGACACAAACTACACTTAATAATAGCATATTGCGAATTATTCGCTTTTTCATATTACTTCACCTCCTCTTTTTGGGGCTTAAATCGATAACCCACACCACGAATTGTTTCAATTAAAGTGCCATTTTCGCCGAGTTTTTTTCGCAAAGTTTTTATGTGCATATCAACTGTTCGGCTTTCATCACCATAGTTATAACCCCACACATATTCCGAAAGTTTATCTCGTGACAAAACTATTCCACGGTTGGTAACAAGATATTTTAATAGTTCAAATTCTTTCAAGGTTAGAGTGAGTTCTGTGCCGTTTGATTTTACGCTGTGCTGCAAAACATCAATAACAACCCCATCACACGTTATAACTTCAGATTTGTTGTGGGCTGTATTGTCAGTTGGTTTTCCTGCACGACGGAGTACTGCTTTAATTCTTGAAATGAGTTCCAGTACAGAAAATGGTTTGGTGATATAATCGTCTGCTCCTTTATCAAGCCCGAAGATTTTATCATACTCTGAGCTTTTGGCGGTAAGCATGATAACCGGCAAATGCTCGGTTTCGATTTTTGCACGAATCCGTGTCAAACACTCTATTCCGTCTTCGCCAGGGAGCATGATGTCAAGCAATACTAAATCTGGATTACCATCACTATTGAGTTTTGTGTCAAAAAGTGCAACACTTTCAAATCCGCTGGCTTCAAATCCGTTTGAGTTTAGTGCATAGACAACTAATTCACGTATGTGCTTGTCGTCTTCAACTATATAAATTTTTGGCATATTTTAGTGTCCCCCTTATGGCGACCTCCGAAAACGTGCATGAGGTTTTCGGAAATTGCTTTATTGAAAGTTCGGGTGTAATACCCCGACGCTCTGCGTCGGTTCTCTCGAGCTTTGCTCGAGGGGTGCAGTGCTTGCCTTGCGGTGTTACCGAACATTACTCTGGATTGGTTCTCACTAATCGTCATCGTCTTCACGGTCTTCGTGGGCGTCATAACTAATATCATAGCTCGGTGTATCATCTTCACGAGGGTCGTCTATTTCTTCGTCTTGACGATGTGTTCCAGTAATCATATAAATCACCCATTCAGCGATATTAGTTGCATGGTCGCCGATTCGCTCAAAATACTTTGCAATCATGAACAAATCAAGTGCCTGTTCTCCGTTTGCATGATTTTCGTGGACTAAGCGAATCAAATCCTTTCTTACTTTTAGGAACAGGTTATCGACAACATCATCATAGGCGATTGCTTTGATTGCTTTGTCGATATCTTTGGTGATAAAAGCATCTATACTGTCGCTAAGCATTTTTTTTGTTGCTTCTGCCATTGCGGGAATATCTACAAGCTCTTTGATATACTTTTTACCTGAAAGATATTTGACAATCAAGGCAATATCTTTGGCTTGGTCACCAATCCGTTCCATATCAGTAATCATCTTTAGGGCGGCGGAAACGTATCGCAAATCTGTAGCAACAGGTTGCTGATGTAACAGCAATTTCATACAGAGGTTTTCGATTTCTTTTTCTTTGTTATCGCTGAGGGTTTCATCTTGTATAACTTTTTCTGCTAAAGTTGCGTTTTGTTCGAGCAGTGCATCCGTAGCACCTGAAATGCTATCTTCCACAATTGCCCCCATCTCAATAATCTCATTGTTGAGTTGCTCAAGCTGCTGTAGATAAGTAGTTCTCATTATCCAAACCTCCCTGAAATGTAGTCTTCAGTCCTTTTATCGGTGGGTTTGCTGAAGATTGTGCCAGTTTCGCCAGTTTCGACAAGCTCACCTAACAAGAAGAAAGAAGTTTTGTCTGAAATTCTTGCCGCCTGCTGCATATTATGCGTTACTATTATTATACTATATTTTTTCTTTAAGTCAACCATTAAATCTTCAATTTTTGATGTTGAAATCGGGTCTAACGCACTTGTTGGTTCATCCATGAGGATTACTTCGGGTTGTGCCGCCAAAGCACGTGCTATGCAGAGCCTTTGTTGTTGACCGCCAGACATTCCGAGTGCGGATTTTTTCAGGCGGTCTTTACTCTCTTCCCAGATTGCTGCTCCTCGTAGAGACTGTTCAACTATTTCGTCGAGTTTTACTCTCGAGCGTATTCCATGCGTTCGTGGTCCGTAAGCTATGTTGTCGTAAATGCTCATCGGAAACGGATTCGGCTTCTGAAACACCATGCCTACTCGCTTGCGGAGGTTGTCAACATCGATTCCGCCATAGATGTCTTCCCCCTCAAGGGTGAGCTTGCCACGAATGCGACAACCCTCAACTAAATCGTTCATACGGTTGATTGTACGCAATAGCGTCGATTTTCCGCAACCTGATGGTCCTATAAATGCCGTGATTTCTTTTTTGATTACATCAAGGTTGACTTTCTTCAGTGCTTGGAACGAACCGTAGAACAAATCTACATCTTTAATTTCGATTACATTAGTCATAATATTTTTCTCCTAAATAATCTAAAGGCTGTCGAAAGCCTCTAATTTTTCACATTAAATTTCTTAGCAATATAGTTACTAAGCATATTGACACCTACTACAGTGAAGACAAGCACCGTTGCTGTGGCATATGCAGCGTCAAAAAACATATCTAAAGGGGCTTGAGGGTTGCTCACTAAAGCGAATAGGTGAACTGATAGAGTACGAGCGGAACTTGTCAGACCGTCTGGCAACCCTGTTGATGAACCTGCTGTAAAAATTAGTGCTGCTGTTTCTCCAGAAATCCTACCAATCGAGAGAATAACTCCAGCAAGAATGCCAGGAACTGCCCCTGGGAGTACTATGCGAAAAATAGTTCTGATTTTTCCCGCTCCGAGACCGTAGCTTCCCTCTCGATAAAGGTCTGGGAATGCTATCAGTGCCTCTTCCGTCGTACGAACAATAATAGGCAAAATCATAATTGATAAGGTGAACGCTCCTCCGATAATAGAATAGCCTAAACTCATCATATTAACAAAAACGATAAAACCGAAAAGCCCAAAAACAATAGAAGGAATTCCAGCAAGAGTTTCTGTAGTTAAGCGAATGATTTTTACCAGCTTGTTGCCTTTTTTAGCATATTCCACTAAATACACAGCTGAGGCGATACCTACGGGGGCGGCGATTATAAGGGTCAGCACTATCATAATCAGCGTTGTTATAATGGCAGGCATCATAGACAAGTTAGACGAGTGAAATTCCCAAGCGAATAGTTCGGGTGTAGAGAAAATCACTGGTATTCCGCGTGTGAAAATATTAGAGAGGAGTACGAACACCGCACCTAAGGTGATTGTAGCCGCCACCAAAGTCGCCAACAGCAAAACTGCTGAAAGTGGACGGCGAGTATAGCCTTTCAATCGCTGGCTTAGACTGACACGGTTAATAGATTCCTTTTTAGTAATTATAGTACCTTCCATGTCGGTATCCTCCTTAAGATTTTCTCTTGAGCATTGTGAAGCATAGGTTAATTATTAGAATAAATACGAACAGTACCACCGCAGTCGCAAATAGAGAGCTTTGGTGTAACCCTTCGGCGTATCCCATTTCGAGGGCGACATTTGCTGTTAAAGTTCGTGCACTGTCTAAAATCCGCCCTGGGATTACCGGGGCGTTACCTGCTACCCAGATTACTGCCATAGTTTCACCAATAGCACGCCCCACACCAAGGATTACACTGGCAAGAACCCCTGACTTAGCCGCTGGAAGTTGCGTAAAAAAAACTGCACGCTCATGAGTTGCACCCAATGCCAAAGCACCTTCATAGTAGTGGTTAGGAACAGCCCTAAGAGCGGCTTCGGATACGTTGATTACTGTCGGTAAAATCATAATTCCTAAAACGATGCTGGCCGCTAAAACACTGGCACCGCTCGCTTCTTGTGGGAAGATTTGGTGAAGTAACGGTACAAGAAACTGCACTCCAACAAGCCCATAGACTACTGATGGAATCCCCGCCATTAGCTCAACAATCGGTTTAAGTATTAAGTACAATTTCGCTGGACAAAAACGTGCCATAAACACGGCCGTTAGAACTCCAATCGGGACTCCTATTACGATTGCACCAGCGGTGACATAAAGACTTCCAACAATCATAGGGAGAATGCCAAAGATAGCACGTGTTGGGCGCCATACGTCACCTGAAACAAAGTCCCACACGCCGATTTCAAACATGGCGGGCAATCCACGCCAAAAGATAAACAAACAGATAAAAAAAACCGCAAGGATTGATGCACAGGCCGCAGTTGCAAACATTGCCTTTACCGCACTTTCTTTAAGAGCTGCTATTTTAGGATTTTTAGTAACATTCATGATGCTGACCGCCTTTCATTTTTCGTAGATTGTCTTAGAGCCTGTTTAGTATCTCGCTCACGGCGAAATTTTCGGTAAATTTGCTATGAAAACAGCTTTTAATATTGAACAGTCTACACATATGTATGATGGGGCGATATTTTTGCCCCATACGTTGTTATAGCAATTCCGCTTAACATTTACACTCTATTCTTGTAAAATGTTGCGTTATACTGCGTTGAATTTTTCTTAAATATAAGCGTATATTCGCACAAAATTCGTCTTGTCTAACGCAATATTTTATTACGACTAAAAATGCAAATGTTAATTGGAATTGCTATATCTTCAACAGATCTTTTATGGATTCACTTGCTCCCAAGTGGTGTAGTTACCATCATGAATAAAGATTTCACGAACCTGTGCGGTGGTTAGGCTTTGGAGTGGGTTGTCAGCGTGAACGATTACAGCAACACCGTCAATCGCAATTGGAATAGCAGTCAAATTGTCAGGGTCAGAACCTTCACGGAACTCACGCGAAACCATTCCGATGTCCACACGACCTTCAGTTGCACCAGAAACACCCGCAGATGAACTTGAGCTATTAAAATCAATGCTCATATCTGGATTAAGAAGTTCGTAAGCTTCAACAAGCCCTCTCATAAGAGATTCGATTGACGAGCTACCATCAATGCTCAACGAGCCACCAAGACCGCCCCCTGCATAGTCTTCGCCAGTTGCATCTGGTGAACGTACACCAACAATATCTTCAGCGATTGCTTGACCTTCGTTGCTCAAAATAAAATCAATGAAGTCTTGTGCCGGTTCTGAGAGTTCGTCTTCAATTACAAAGATGTTAAATTCACGGAAAGCAGTGTAAGTGCCGTTGGTGATGTTTTCGGCCGAAGGCACAACGCCATCAATAGCGACTCCACGGAAATCAGCGGTTGGGTCAAGAGAAGCAATCGATACGTATCCAATCGATTGTGGATTAGCAACTACTTGACCGATAAGCCCTCCAGTTGAAATTTGAACCTGTGCTTCATCACGAATATTGTCGCCTTCCTCGTCACGAACATCGAAGGCTGATACAAAAGCATCGCGTGTTCCAGAACCAGGGTCGCGTGTGATTACTTGAATTGCACCAGTGATTGGTTCAAGTTCTTCAGTGCCGCCGCCGTTGTTTGCGTTTCCATTATCTTCGTGGTTGTTGTTGGAATCTTGACCACCCTGTTCTTGAGTGCCGCCGTCGGTTGGGGTTTCGTTGTCCTCGCCACTACAAGCGGCGAATGTTAGTAGCATACTTGCCACTATCAGTAAAGTTGATATTTTTTTCATTAGGTATTCCTCCGTTTACATTGGTTTGTAAAGTTATTTCGCAAGACAAATGTTGTTCTTGCGTTAGTTATATGATACTATGCCTTTGTAAAATCTACAATATACTTATTGTAAATTGTGCGTAAAACTTTACGGGTGAATTGTTATCGTGCTGTTCAATATAACGGTAGGTTTTATTGGGTATACCAATTCAATTGGTAGTTTTGCGTAATTTAGGTGTTGACACATATATCCCCCATTTCAGATTTAATCTGGAATGGGGGATTTTGTAAAACCTCACCAAAACAACAAACAATTGCTTGTCATATTTGTCCGAAATACATCATATAATCTACAAAAAGCAAAACAAGAGCTCAAAGGGGGAGCTTTGCTTCCCCCGAAGCTTGACGAAGCAAAACAAGAGCTTAAAGGGGGAGCTTTGCTTCCCCCGAAGCTTGACGAAGCAAAACAAGAGCTCAAAGGGGGGAGCTTTGCTTCCCCCGAAGCTTGACGAAGCAAAACAAGAGCTCAAAGGGGGGAGCTTTGCTTCCCCCGAAGCTTGACGAAGCTAAACAAGAGTATGCCCCAGAGGGGGGAATTCATTTCCCCCGTCGGGGTGAACTCGACGAAGCAAGCAAGACTTCAAGTTGCCTGCTTGTCGGCAGAGCCGCCGACAATGCAAACTCTCGTCTTGCAAAATGACAGAAAGGAATATATATAGGTTATGAACAACAATAATAACAAAAAACCTACAACGTCTAACTTTATAAATATGGCACGCATTCGGGAGAACAAACTCCCTCTCACTATCTCTTTTTTAATATGTTTTCTTGTGATTACGTTGACTTTTAACGCCAATAACGCCGCAATCCCAGTCGGAGGTGGTGACGATGATTCGAGGAAGACTATTGTCTTAGATGCAGGGCATGGAGGAATCGATGGGGGAGCAGTAGGCGTAAACGGTGAACTCGAAAAAGACATAAATCTTGCAATCGTTTTGAATTTACAGCAGTTGCTCCAATTTTCGGGATTTAACGTGATTCTCACACGTGATAGCGACCGTTCTATGCACTCTGATGGTGTTGAGGGCATTCGTAACCAGAAAATTTCCGATATGGAAAATCGTCGTGCGATTGTAGACGCACATCCGAATAGTTTGTTTTTTTCGATTCATCAAAACCGATTTACCGATTCTAAATACACAGGTGGTCAGATGTTTTTTACCACTCGAAATCCCGATAGCAAGCGTTTAGCACAATCATTACAGAACTCGTTTGCGATTCTCCAGACTGGTAATACTCGTGAAATTAAAGTAATCGATAATGAATTGTATCTTTTCAAAGAAGCAGTGCAACCAGCGGTGTTAATCGAATGTGGATTTTTATCCAATGCCGAAGAAGCACGTAGACTAAACGACCCTGATTATCAAAGGAAAATTGCATTTTCGATTTATAGAGGAATCGTGGAGTTTCTCGCACTAGAAAGTCAATCAGCACCTGTAATACCTGAAATTTCAGCAATACCTGAAGTTCCAATAATCACAATGGCAGAGCCACCAATTGCAACTGAACCACCAGTGATTATAGTCGATTAAATCAAGAATAGGCTTGTCTTGTCGGTCTGTTTTCCGCCATACTGCGTTGAAAAATTCTTAAATATCAACGGATATTCACCAAATTTTCGCCTTGTCTGACGAAAAATATCCTCGAAAATCCTTCGCCCATTCTCGATTTAACCGACTATACTATGCAGGAAAACAACATAATCGGATATGAATAATCCCGTTACGGAAGTAAACGTTTGAATAAAAAGGACTGTTGAAGGGCAGGCTTTGCCCGTCCGAAACTTGACAAGCTTTTTTCATGCCATATTTGTGGCAGAAAGGAATGGTTATAATCATGCAAAGAAAATCAAAACCTACATCATTTCGGCGATTTCGTCTTTACATTACATCAGCAATAGTCGGGGGAATTGCGTCTGGAGTAGCATTGGTACTATTTGCACTGCTCGTGTTTTTATTACGGTTGCCGATTGAGCAAGTTGCTCTATTTTCATTCATAGCTTTCGGAATCGGCTGTCTTGTATCAGGAGGGTTTGCTGGTGCACTCAAACGGCAAAATGGATTGGTAACTGGAATTAAAGCAGCAGTGGTATATGCAATTCCAGTGGCAGTAATGGGCCTTGTTTTGAGCGGATTTGTTGCACCTGAAGTTCAGCCTATACCAGGTGTTCCACCAATGCCAGAACCAGGAGTGTTACAGGCTTTCGGTGAGGTTTTGAATAAGACTGTGATTGCAGTTCTATGCGGTGCAACTGGAGGAGTTTTAGGTGTCAACAAAAACAGTGGTTTTTGAAGAGACTGTATCACCCCAACAATAAAGTCTTGACATAGTCGTGTAAGTTAGATACTGAACCAGCTCTTAAAACAAAACCACCGCTGTAAACTAAAAGTTTCAGCGGTGGTTTATAATATCCTAATAAATCTTACTTAGCAGATTCTTCAACTGCAACTGCACAAGCTACAGTTGCACCAACCATAGGGTTATTACCCATGCCGATTAGTCCCATCATTTCAACGTGAGCTGGAACACTTGAACTTCCTGCGAATTGAGCATCGCCGTGCATTCTTCCCATTGAGTCGGTCATACCGTAAGACGCTGGACCTGCTGCCATGTTATCTGGGTGAAGCGTTCTACCAGTTCCGCCACCAGATGCAACAGAGAAATATTTTGCATCATTTTCGTTAGCCCATTTTTTATAAGTTCCAGCAACCAAATGCTGGAATCTTGTAGGGTTAGTTGAGTTACCAGTAATCGAAACCTCAACTTTTTCGTGTTTCATAATCGCAACACCTTCACAAACGTCGTTACAGCCGTATACTTTTACTTTTGACTTTTCGCCGTCAGAGAAAGGTTTCTCTTCTACAATTGTGAGTTTGTCATTAGCGATGTCATACTCAGTTTTAACGTAAGTGAACCCGTTCACACGTGAGATAATGTACGCCGCATCTTTTCCCAAACCGTTTAAGATTACTCTAAGCGGTTCTTTACGAGCTTTGTTAGCAGTTCGTGCGATTCCGATTGCACCTTCAGCTGCCGCAAAACTTTCGTGACCTGCTAAGAAGCAAAAGCATTTATTTTCTTCTTGCAATAGCATAGCACCAAGGTTTCCGTGACCTAACCCAACATCACGAGCTTCAGCTACAGAACCTGGGATGCAGAAATTTTGTAGCCCGATTCCGATTGCTGCTGCCGCTTTAGATGCCACAGTAATCTCTTTTTTGAGTGCGATTGCTGTTCCAAGGGTATAAGCCCAAACCGCATTTTCAAACGAAATCGGCTGAACCCCCATAACAATTTCTCTCACATCAATCCCTTTGGATTTACATAGCTCATCCGCCGCTTGTAAATCTGCAAAACCATATTCTTTCAAACAGACATCAATCTTAGCTTGACGTCTGTTTTGACCTTCAAATTTGACCACTATTTTGTTCCTCCACTTTTTTCTGATTTTATCAGCTTGCTCAAAAACATCATCGCCTAATGTTACACGCAAAGCCAACGTAAATTCTTTATAGTCGTTTAACTTGAAAATCTATAATGGTTTGCGAGGATTTTTGACATCAGACAAGGCAATTTTTGTACGAATATTCGCTAATATTCAAACAAAAATTAACGTAGTATGGTGTCAAAAAGACCGAAAAAACTTATAGGTTTT
>JGI24703J35330_11748492_pt1 | contig 17594 bp, 9 predicted proteins | sample TergutNt197P1_FD_35330 | JGI IMG/M metagenome (IMG submission 35330) | reverse complement strand
GCTAATGAGACGACAACGACTCGCCATTATATGAGTGTTTTATATAACAATATGCGTGGTGGTGTTTTTCTGGATGGTTATAAAATCAATCCTGCGCTATTTGTCGAATTTGTCGGTACTCATAATAAGGAACTTCTTAAGCGTCAATCCGTATTTTTTGAAAAGCTATCGGAGCTTGAAGATATTTTGCAGTTATATGAAAAAGCCTTTGAAAATAAAGATCCTGACTTAATTAGGCTCAGTTTAGAATTTCTTCCTCTAACCTTTTCAAGGCGCCATGGTGATCCATCACGCCCATGGAATCAGTTTAATATTCGTGTGAAAGATGATCATGGGAAGCGTGTGTATGCTTATGAAGGAAATTGGCGGGATATTTTTCAAAATTGGGAAGCAATGAGTCGAAGTTTTCCTGTCTACATTGCCCCTATTATCACCAAATTTTTAAATGCATCAACAGCAGACGGATTTAATCCTTATCGCATTAATCAGGATGGAATTGACTGGGAAACTCCACCAGTTGACGATCCATTTGCAGGCTACGGTTACTGGGGCGATCACCAGATTGTCTATTTAAACAAATTATTAGAATGGATGAAAGCCTACTCGCCTTTAGCGGTTAAGCAATTGTTATCTAATGATATTTTCACCTATGCTAACGTGCCTTACGAGATAAAGCCTTATGAAAGTTTTATGAAAGATAGCAAAAACACCATTTATTTTAACCATGAAAAACACAAAGCTATTATGGAATTGGTTGAAACGTTTGGAACTGATGCTAAGCTAATGATGAAAGACGGTAAGATTTATCGTTGTTCATTTGTAGAAAAACTGATGGTTCCTATTTTATCTAAGCTTTCAAACTTAGTGCCAAATGGCGGTATTTGGATGAATACGCATCGACCAGAATGGAACGATGCGAACAATGCCATAGTAGGAAATGGACTTAGCATGGTTACTGTTTATCAACTTTATCGCCATTTGAACTTTTGTTTGGAGTTATTAAAAGAGTTAGAGGGGACGACTATATCATTCTCAAAAGATGTGAAAACTTGGTTACTTACAGTTGCCGATACTTTTATGAGAAAAGATGAGCTGACTCCAAGAGCATTTTTGGATGAAGTAGGGATTGCTTTTGACAACTATCGCCAAACGATCTATCGTAAAGGATTTACTATCAAAGAGAATTTAGAATATGAAACGATCAAAAACTTCTTAGAGGATGCGATTTACCTTTTAGGTTTGACCATTGATGCAAACAAGCGCTCAGACGGGATGTATCATGCTTACAATATTTTAACCTTGACAGATGAGAGCTTAAAGATAGACCCTTTGTTCTTGATGCTAGAAGGTCAATCTGCTGCTTTAGCTAGCGGTAGACTGAATTCCGCTGATGCATTGGCATTAATCACAGCTATGGAAAAAAGTGATTTAATGAATCCTGAATTGAACCAATTCTTCTTGTATCCAATTAAGAAACTTACTACCTTTATGGAAAGAAATATTATTCCTGCAAATCGTGTTGGCGATTCAACAGTCATCACAAGATTAATTGCAGAAAATCATGAAGGTTTCTTCTTTAAAGATGAAACAGGAAATGTTCGCTTCCATCACAGCATTGCCCAGTCGTCTGATGTTGAAAAATGGCTTGAGATTTTAGAAATTGATGAAATGCAAGCGAACTTGGTTCGAGATATTTATGAGGAAGTGTTTGCGCATAAGCAATTTACGGGCCGAAGTGGTATCATGTATAAATATGAAGGAATTGGTTGTATTTTCTGGCATCAAAATGCCAAACATTTGTTAGGTGTTCAGGAATCGTTTGTAAAAGCAGCTATTGCGAATGATTATGAAACCAGTGAATTAAAAAAGGCTTACTATCGCTTAAGAGCAGGATTCGGATTTACGAAAACACCGAAAGAATGGGGTGCATTTCCATTAGAGCCATATTCTCATACACCTTACAAAATGCCAGCACAGCAACCTGGTATGACAGGGCAAGCTAAAGAAGATGTGCTTTTACGTACAACAGAACTTGGTGCAATGGTTGCAGACGGAATGATTGAATTTAATCCTGCGCTGCTGCAGATAGAGGAATTTTTGCCACGAGAAGAAACATTTTATTATATCAATGGTGCTGGAGAAAGGTGTGAAGTGTCTTTACTAGAGAACTCGCTAGCTTTTACAGTTTGTCGTACTCCTATTATTTATCAGTTGTCAGATTCAGTAGGTTTGAAAGTTTACTGTCGTGCAGGTGAAGTACTATACAGCGCTGAATCTTTGAAATTGAATCAGGAATGGAGTCAAAAAGTGTTTGGTGGGGATGTACAAATTGGTAAAATTGAAGTAACTTTCCCTGAGCATTTGCTGCTTAAATAAGAAAATTTACCAATCGTCATTTAAGTTGAAACCAATTTTAAATTAAATTGAAAAGAGGAAAAGCAAGATGAAATTAATTTTTAGTGATGAATTTGATTATGAAGGAAAACCAGATCCGACCAAATGGACACATGAGACGGGTGGAAATTGGCACAATGAGGAGATCCAGTATTATACAGATCACCTAGAGAATGCTTATGTGAAAAATGGAAAATTGACCATTGTGGCTTTAAATGAGAAAATGGGAACAAGGCATCATACATCTGCACGACTGACTACTTATGGGAATTTTTCATTCAAGTATGGAAAAGTTGAAATGTCAGCCAAGCTACCACATGGGAAAGGTAGTTGGCCGGCGTTTTGGATGCTACCAGATGCCATTAAAGAAGGAGTTTCATGGCCATTATCCGGTGAAATTGATATCATGGAATATGCTGCTGGTGTCGATGAGAGAGCGATGCATGTGAGTCTACATAGTTTGTTGTATAATCATTCGATTAATACACAGGAAACATTTGTGGCTTCTTTAGAAAGTTTAACAGAAGGATTCCATAAATATACATGTGAATGGGCAGAGGATAAAATTTCTTTTTCGGTGGATGACGAGATCATCGCAACATTTTATAAAGATAAGCGAACCAATGGCGAGTCAAAAGTCCAATCTGAGGAAGGTTGGCCTTTTGAACAAAATTACCATTTACTTCTTAATTTGGCAGTCGGTGGCTTCTTTGGAGGCGAAGTAGATGATACACAATTGCCTTATGTTTATGAAATCGAATATGTGAGAGTTTGGCAATAAGTGAGATTGTGAACATTTAAATGTAGATAGTGTGAATTAACAGAGCCATAGCTACATGATTAAAGTGATTTAGTCAAAAGCTATGGTTCTTCAACTTACAATGAGTGTTTTTTATCAATCAAATTCTGGATGAAAGAGATTATTCATTGTTAATGCCAAGTAAGAGTGTAGTGGAAGTTGCGAGGATTATCAAACGGTAAACAATTCAAAAAGAAAGGGTTGATGTCACATGAAACCAAGACATGATGAAAACATGATGCAAGTAGGGCAAGCTGCAAGAATAGAATTACACACAAGAAATATTGTTATAACTTTTGGAAAAGTTGTTCAAGATGAGGTATTTACGATCATGAGGGCCAAGGGAAAATTTGGCGATTATCAGATGATTGGTACATTAGATGATACAACTTTTGTCGATGAGAAAGTTGGGGGTAGGCCATTTGACTTTTACTACCAAATCATAAATTCAAATAAGGAAATAGTATCAGAATTATCGCTAGAACAAACATTATTCGGTCCTAATTTTCATGTTTATCAACCTGGAGATAGTATGGATGCAATCGCTAAAGAGATCAATGATATTCATGATTTGCAGTATAAAAAAGAATTTTCAGATCAGCGATATGCATTTTACTTTAAAACAGGTGATTACACACAAGCAGCGGTGTTTAACATTCCTTACTATGTTCATATTGGTGGATTAGGAAAAACGCCTTATGAGGTAAAAATTAATAATATCCATACACCGGCTCCTTTAGCTAACAATAATGCAACTTGTACATTCTGGCGTTCTGCCGAAAACCTCTCTATCATCGGCCCTAAAAGTGACGACCCGTTAGAGACATTCATGTGGGGCGTTTCGCAAGCAGCTCCGATTAGGCGTATTTATTCAGAACGTCATGCTTATTATCAATGGATGACAGATGGCTGGGGGAGTGGTGGATTTACTGCCGACTGTCATTTCGATGGTGCCGCTGGTTCATTTACACAGCAACAATGGTATACAAGGAATTCGTATATTAAAGATGGAAAGGGAAAGTTTGCCACAGGCGGTTGGAATCTAGCTTATCAAGGGGTAGAATTTGGTTCAAAGGTTGATTTGACCCTCCATTCAGACAACTGGGAAAATAGTGGTGAAAGGGGCTATGTTAGTCGCATTGAAACCACGCCTGTTATCAGAGAAAAGCCATTTTTATTTTACGATTCAGGCAGATATAAAGTGTTCAAGCCTGCACTCAGAGTGCCAAATTCACATGGGATTTCCTATAGTCGTAAAGAAATGGGAAAAGGTGATATTTATGATTTGTTGGATGATTTTTTCGTTGTAAAACCTGGGACAGCAGCGACTGAAATGAACAAGAACCTTGAAGCAGGCAAACACCTATTTATTACGCCAGGAATTTATGAGTTGTCCGAGCCACTTCACATTAAAAAGGCCAATACGATCGTTTTGGGGACAGGTTTAGCAACATTGATTCCTAGTGATCAAAACAAGGTAGCAGCTATTGTAGTGGATGATGTGGATGGGGTTACTGTTGCAAGTCTATTATTTGATGCGCATTACAGCTCGAAATATTTATTAAGGGTTGGTGATGAGCAAGCAGTTCGAAATCATCGTCATAATCCAAGTTTATTTGCTGATTTATTCTTTAGAGTTGGAGGCTTCCAAAAAGAGGATGTCGAAGTAGAAATCGCACTTGAGATTAATAGCGATGATGTCATAGGCGATCATTTTTGGATATGGAGAGCAGATCATGGTGCAGGTGTGGGTTGGTTCAAAAACAAAGCGAAAAATGGTCTAGTTGTCAACGGGGACCATGTAACGATTTATGGGTTGTTCAACGAGCATTTCCAAGAATATCAAACCCTCTGGAATGGTGAAAAAGGGCAGATGTATTTTTACCAATGTGAAACGCCTTATGATGTCATTGATCAGCGAGATTATATGAGTCATAAAGGAACAAGAAAAGGATATGCGGCTTACAAAGTTGCTGAACACGTCAATTATCACGATGCATTTATGTTAGGTATTTATGATGTGTTTACGAAAACTCAGGGTGCAGAAATTGCCATTGAGAATGCCATTGAGGTGTCAGATTCGATAGGGGTTAAGGTCCATCACGCTTGCAATGTTTGTATCTCACCACTGGGTGGAATACATTTTGTAATTAATGGTATAGAAAAGAGTACTTTTAATACAAATATTGCAGATCGTTTCTTTGTAGTAGATTATAACGGGACGAAAGAAGCGCATCTATGGGAGCGTAAAAATTAGCATGTAAAACGGAGGAAATAAAGGAGGATATACGATGAATAAAATAGATCTTGCTGGAAATTGGGCTGCTCATTTTCCAGACGGTACAGCATGTCGTGCAACACTTCCAGGAACATTAGATACTAATAAATTGGGAGTACCTGATGAGGAAAATCTTGAAAGTCGTTTTACGAGGTTGTACACTTATGAAGGACTTGTCAGATTTAAGAAAAAAATTGACGTAGCAGAATTTAGAAAAGGCAATTCCAGAGTATTTTTAGAGATTGAGCGGGCACGTGCGTTACAGTTAATTGTAGGTAAACATCACATACCAGCAATTATACGAGGAACGTTGAGCACGCCATATGTTTTTGAATTGACCAATCATCTCGAACAAGATGAAATCGAAATTGAATTAATATCAGATAATAGTTATCCATTGTGGCCAAAGAAAGCAATCACCCACTCATCCGCTGCAACTGATGAAACACAAACTAACTGGAATGGCTTGATTGGTTATATTAGATTACGAATAGAAAATTCGACCTTTATTCAAGCGATTCGCATCTATCCTTATGAGAATACTGTTGACGTTCAAGTCGACATTAATACAAATGTGGATTATAAAGGTGAATTGAATTTTAATTGTATTGCTTTTCTAAAAGAAGAAACGTTGTTTGTGAATCTGAGTAAGCATCAGACGAAGACCTTTATTTTAAAAAATATCGCTCTAAATGATAGTGCTCAGAAGTGGGATGAGGAGGAAGGGAATTTATACAATTTAACGGTAAGTGCAACAGGTTGTGATGAGAAAATTGTGAGCTTTGGTATCAGGCAAATTGGTATCAATGAAAAACAGCGCTTAACATTGAATGGGCGCACATTTTTCCTGCGTGGCGAGTCAAATTGTGCTGTTTTTCCAGAAACTGGCCATCCACCAATGACAAAATTAGAATGGAAAGAAGTACTTCAGGCTTATGCTGATTATGGTGTCAATTGCATGAGGTTTCACTCGTGGTGTCCGCCGACTGCTGCATTTGAGGCAGCAGATGAAATGGGGATGATGATGCAACCTGAGCTTTCGTGTTGGAATCCACAGACAGCTTTTGAATCAGACCTAGATCAGGATTTTTATAAGTTAGAGTTGAAACAGATTTTGCGTCATTTTGCCAATCACCCCTCTTTTGTGATGTTTACTTTTGGGAATGAGCCTTGGAACGAAGAAGCGGGACAACAGCGAATGAATGTGATGCTAGATCTGTGCTACGAAATGGATCCGACTCGTTTATACGCCAATTCATCAAATCCCTATTATGGACAAAGAGGCATTGATCCAAAGAGTCAATTTTATACTTCATCGCATGTATATACCACGCCATACAAAGAAGAAGAAGCCTTACACATCCGTGCTTATAGCAGTGAAGCAAAGGGACATTTAAATGAGATGTATCCGAACGCTAAGACAGATTTTTCAAAAGCAGTACAACTCATTCATGCGCAATATCCACAGGCAGTTTTTGGCTTTGAAGTGGGACAATCTCAAATTTTACCTGACTTTAAGGAAATTGATGATTTTAAAGGTGTTACCCGCGCTAAAAACTTTCAAATTATTAAAGATAATGTTGAGAAAAATGGCATGCTTGAAAATTGGGAAACATGGGTAAACGCCACCGGTGAACTTGCTTTTCTTGCCTATCGTGAGGAGGTAGAATCAGCACTTAGAACTGAAAATTTTAGTGGCTTATCCTTGTTAGGTCTCCAAGATTTTCCTGGACAAGGCACGGCGATTGTTGGCTTTCTTAATAGCCATTTAAAACCAAAACCATATTCCTTTGCCGATCCAGCAAGATTTAAAACGGTTTTTAATTCGACGGTATTGTTGTTGTATTTAGAAAAATATACCTACTCTAGTGATGAGAAATTGTTTGCAAAAATTAAATTAGCTAACTACGGTAAATATCCAGTCTCAGCACCTGTGATTTGGAAATTGTGTGATGGCAAACAAGTCATCAGGCAAGGTAATTTTGTTGAGGAGACCTACATTAATGGGGGGCTGGTCGATGTTGGTACAATCGAAATTGGTTTTGAATTTGTTACAAAACCTAGTCGTTTTGATATCCACATACAACTGGGAGATGTACAAAATTCATATCCGATTTGGGTTTACCCTGACTTTTCCGTGGTTGAAGAAGAACAAGCATCTGCTTCTTGGATTAAAGAAACAGATGTTTCGATTCGTATCGCATCGTATCTTGATGATGAAACATTGCAATTTTTAAAGCAAGGAGGTTCCGTTTATTTAGAGCCTCAACCATTAGAAGAGAAGATGCCTGAATCGATTGGTGGTCAATTCACAACAGATTTTTGGTCGATTAAGACATTCCCAAAGCAACAAGGTGGTATGGGGATGGTTATTAACACAAATCATCCATCTCTCGAGAATTTCCCAACCGAATATCACACAAATTGGCAATGGTGGCCGATGACAAATGGTAGACCAATGATTTTGCCACGACACTTGGAACCAATCTTAACTGTCCCTGACAGTTACTGCAATTTAAAACATATGGGATTACTTGTTGAAGGAAGAGTCGGAGCAGGTAGAGTAATGTTAAGTGGAATGGGGCTGCGATTTAAGCAAGAATACCCTGAGGTGAGAGCACTTATTAACAGTATTTTTGTCTATATGAAGTCTGAGCGCTTTAAACCAAGTCAGGAAATAAGCATCAAGGAGATTTCTCGATTGGTATGTGAATAAGGAATTAATTGATTTAATGTAAGTTTTTCAATAGATAAAGCTGATGGAGGAGTAATATGATATGAAAAAATATGAAAAAATCAAAATCACAATAATCGGAGCTGGGAGTGTCAGTTTTTGCCCCTCGACAGTAAATGATATTTTTAAAAGTGAAAAAATTAATTCACTACCCCTCGAAATTGTGTTAATGGATATTAAACAAGAAGCGTTAGATGCAAGTTTTGCTTATGCTAAACAAATGCGTGATCTTAAAAATCCAAATGCAAAAATAACAGCGACTTTGGATCTAGAAGAATCGTTAGTAGATGCAGATTTTGTTATAACTGCTATCGAGAAGGATCGTTATCATTATTGGTCACAGGATTTTCATGTTCCACGTAAATATGGATTCCGTCAAATTTATGGAGAAAATGGTGGCCCAGGTGGCATATTTCATACATTGCGTAATTTGGAGCCGATGTTAGAAATCGCAAGAGCTATGGAAAAAATTTGTCCGAATGCTTATTTACTAAACTATACCAATCCCGAAGCGAAGTTAATCGAAGCAATTTTAAAATCAACTAAAATTAATGCGATCGGTTTATGTCATGGGGAGTGGTGGGGAGTCTTCCATGTTGCTCATATGCTTGGTAAGAAAATGGAAGAAATTGAAACTGAAGCTAGTGGTTTAAATCATTTTGCATGCTTCACTAAAATTGTTGATAAAGCTACTGGCGAAGATTTATATCCACTTTTACGTCAAAAAGAACGTGAAATGCCAAAGCTTAAAAATTGGGATCACGATGCATTATCACGAATTTTGTTACGTACATACGGAGTCTGGATTTATCCTGGTGCTAATCATATTGGTGAGTATTTTGCTTGGAGTGATGCATTTTTAGCGAGTGCGGCGATGCAGTTTTTCTACGACCCTGCTGAGGAAAGTCCATGGGAAGATAAAGATAATCCATTAGAATTTATTTACCAAATCAATGACTTATTTAACCGCAGTTGGGAAACGGAAATGTCAAAGAAAAACAATGATGATTTATTCAAAATGGCATTTACTGTTAGTGATGAGGAAGAAGGAAACAGCGATCATATTCAAAGTAGCGAATATGGTGTGCCAATAATTGAAGCCATTGTATTTGACGAACCGCTTCACGTTGGTGCATTAAATATTATGAATAAAAATTATGTTCCCAACCTACCAAATGGGATGGTTGTCGAAGTTCCAGCAACTGTTGATGGAAATGGAATTCACCCAGTAAAAACTGCGAAAATTCCAACAGCAATCGCTGCGATGATTACCACACAAGGAGCAATTTCAGAGTTATTATTGGAAGCTTATTTGGAAAAATCGCGTAACAAATTGTTACAGGCGATACTACTTGACCCAACAGTTTCTTCTTACAATAACGCAGTTGCGTTAATTAATGATCTGTTTGAATTGCAAAAAGAAATGCTTCCTGAGATGCATTGGCATCAAGCATAAAGGTTGTTGATGAGGTTCACTAAAGATGATTTAATAGAGGGATGGGGTGGATAAAGGATAGGTGAGATAAATGCATCAAAATACAAGTTGGAAAAGTGCAAGCCGACATACAAAATTATTATGGTCGATTCCATGGGAACGCCAGATGAGAAATCGAAAATATTTAATGGAACTTACAACTGACAATTTACTGTTGCCTTACCGCAGTGAAGCGGGACTTGCGGGGCTTTTAAATCATACTTTAAAAGACGTTCATGGTGGTTGGGATGCACCTCTTAGCCAAATTCGTGGAACTTTTACTGGGCATTGGCTAAGTGCTGCAGCTCAATTGTATGAAGAAACGGGTGACAAAGAGCTGAAAATTAAGGCAGATTTTATCATTTCTGAAATTAAACGTTGTCAAGAAGCCAATGGCGGCCAGTGGCTATTCCCAATTCCGGAGAAATATCTCTTAACATTAAAAGCTGGTGGCCGATTCTGGGCACCACATTATGTGTGCCATAAAGTCTTAATGGGGCTGTTAGATATGCATCTTTATGCTGGAAATGAAGATGTGTTGCCAATGATTTCTAAAGCAGCCGATTGGTTTATAAACTTCACAGCAGACATCCCAAGAGAAAAAATGGATTGGATGATGGATGTTGAAGAAACGGGTGGGCTTATGGAAATTTGGGCTAACCTCTTTGGTATCACAAAAGATGAACGTTACAAAATTCTTATGGAGCGTTACATGCGACCTACTTTAATGAATCCTTTAACTCTTGGACGCGATGTGACAACAAATATGCATGCAAACTCCCAAATTCCAGAAGTTCATGGTATGGCTCGCGCTTATGAGGTGACAGGGGATGTGAAATACAAAAAAGCAGTGGAGGAATTTTGGCGTCAAACGGTCACTAATAGGGGTCAATTTGCAACAGGTTCTCAAACATGTGGCGAGGTTTGGACACCACCAGGACGCCAGTTGTCTAGGCTTGGTGAGACCAATCAAGAGCATTGTGTGGTTTACAACATGGTTCGCTTAGCGGATTATTTATTTCGCTGGACAGGCGAGGCTATCTATGCAGATTATATCGAGAAGAATATTTGGAATGGCTTTTTTGCACAGGGTTTTTGGCAGAGTCGTGTTCAAGATAGTTTGGCTGAATATGAAGCACAAGAGGGACTTATCTCTTACTATTTGCCACTTGCATCAGGTTCACAGAAAAAATGGGGCTCTAAAACAGAGGACTTCTGGTGCTGTCACTGTACGCTTGTTCAGGCCAACGCTATATACCGTCACTTTCTAATGTATCAGCAAGATGATACGGTGAAAATAACTCAATATTTCCCATTTGAAAGCAAAATTGAAATAGCTGAAACAGATGTTGAGCTTAAATTTGAGATTATTGAAGATGGCGGCGAAATGATTAAAGTAAATGATAAAGCGACAGCTGATTTTAAACGACCTGAAATGCTGGGGGCGAAATTGACGATTAAGGCTAAAAAGTCATTTAATGGAACATTTGCGTTTAGAATCCCTTGGTGGGCAAAAGGAGAAGTTCTAGTGACAACTACTGATGGATTTTCGATTGATCCTCAATCCGATGGTTTTGTTGCAGTTACTGGCGTGTTTCATGAAACGGAAATTTTTGTTGAAATTCCAAGAGGAATTACTCTTTGGCCACTCGCTGATGCGCCAGAGTATAACGCATTTTTGGATGGACCTGTTTTACTTGCAGGGCTTACAAGTGAGGAGCGGACTTTATATGAAAAGCCAGGTCGAGAGTTGCTTGTGCCGCGAGAAGAACGAAAATGGTCAGATTGGGGGACACAGTATCAGACGATTGGGCAGCCTGTGAATTTTGTTTTCAAACCTCTTTATGATGTTGGACGAGAGGTTTATACAATCTATTTTCCAATTGAAGAGAAATAAGACTAGCGAGGTTTAAAAATAAACAGAGAGGTGTCTAAAAATGTTACCAGAAAATCCAAATAAAAAATTATCATTCAACCCATCTAATATTCGTGAAATTTACGTCGCAGGCGGTTGTTTTTGGGGGATTGATGCCTATTTAGCACGTGTAATCGGTGTTTATGCAACAGAGTCTGGCTATGCAAATGGTCATATTGAAAATCCAACTTATGAAATGGTTTGTACAGACACCACAGGTTTTGTCGAGGTAGTGCATGTTAAGTATGACATTACAAAAATAACCTTAAGAGCCCTACTTGATGAATTTTTGACAGTTGTTGATCCAAATTCTTTTACTGGGGATGTGGCGGCATATGGTACTCAGTATCGTAGTGGTATTTATTATACAGATGAAGCTGACTTGCCAATTATCAATGAAATAATGGATGAGCTACGATTAAAATCCGAACGACCAGTTGGTATTGAAGTAGAACCACTTGAAAGTTATTTTTCTGCTGAGAATTATCATCAAGATTACCTAGAGAAAAACCCAGATGGGCATTGCCATGTGATATTTAATTAAATTGTAAAATTGCAAATAATATGGAATTTAGAGCTGACTTGTCTGAAAGTCTATTAAGAACAGACAGGGATTTATGAAGGAGAATCAAAATGACAGATCAAACAGAAATGTTATCACAAGACGAATTCATCAAAGATAACAATGCGATATTAAAATTGGGTGAGTTACCCCCTGAATATATAAAAGTATGTCGAGATGCGGCAACTGAAGGCATTGTTTTGTTGGAAAATAATGGTATTTTACCGCTGGAAAAAAATGTTAAGATCTCAGTTTTCGGGCGCGTCCAACATGACTATTTTTATGTCGGATATGGCTCAGGCGGAGATGTGAAAAAGCCGTATGCGATTAGTTTAATGGAAGGATTAAAAGCCAATCATCATTTTAAAGTTAATGAGAAACTAAATGAAATCTACCAAACCTGGTGTATGGCAAATGTTCCAGATGATGGTGAATGGGGAAAATGGCCAACCAATTATGAAGAGATGCCTTTGAATGATACATTGGTTAAAGAGGCTGCAACTGCTAGCGATACAGCTATAGTCGTGATTGGGCGTAGTGCTGGGGAAGATCGAGAAAGTTTACTCGAACCAGGTAGCTATTACCTCACAGCCTCCGAAACGCAAATGTTGAATTTAGTAACTGATAATTTTGAGCGTATAGTCGTTATAATTGATGCAGGAAATACTATCGACTTATCATGGGTCGATGGTTACGGTGATAAAATAGCTCTCCTTTATGCATGGCAAGGCGGAATGGAAAGTGGAAATGCCATAACAGATATTTTATCAGGTATAGCGAATCCATCAGGTAGGCTAACTAGCACCATTGCTCGTAATTACAACACTTACCCTACTGCAAGTAATTTTGGTGGAGAAGTCTTCAATAACTATGCGGAAGATATTTATGTAGGTTACCGCTACTTCGAAACATTCGCAAAAGATGCTGTTTTATACCCATTTGGTTATGGTTTAAGTTACAGCGAATTTTTCATCCACTCAGATGGCACCATTATTGTAGAAAATGATGAGATTTCAGTTCCGATTAACATAACCAACCAAAGTAAAATTCCTGGGAAACAAGTGGTACAAATCTACTATCGTGCACCGCAGGGATTGCTTGGAAAACCGGCAGTGGCATTGGCAGGCTTTGCTAAAACGAAGCGACTTGCACCAGTTGAAACTGAAACGCTTGTGATTACATTCGATAAAAAGTTGATGGCATCATATGACGATGCAGGAAAAACAGGTCATAAGTCAGCTTATGTCTTAGAAGCAGGAGACTATGAAATTTTATTGGGAACTGATGCTAGAAATGTCGAACCAATTGGAAAAATAACCATCGACAAATTGGAAGTGTGCGAGCAACTAACAGAAGCTGTAGCAGTTAACCCAGCTCATGGATTCGACCGATTGATCGCAAGCGTTGATGATCAAGGAAATTTTACACAGGTTTGGGAAAAAACACCCACACGTACAGTGAATTTGAAAGAACGCATACTAGCGAATCTACCTGCTGAAATAACACCAACAACAAATGCAATCCATTTTGATGCGGTTATCAGAGGAGACGTCGTATTAGAAGACTTTGTTGCTAGTTTAACCATTGAAGAACTCGAAGCCCTAACACGAGGTGATTTCATCATGAATTCCCCATTAGGCGCACCAGGAAATGCAGGTGTCCTTGGCGGAACGATTCAATCTTTACGGGATAAAGGAGTTGTTCAAATTACCACATCAGATGGACCATCGGGGATTCGACTTCAATATGAGTGCGCATTACTCCCTTGTGGGACAGCACTCGCGTCTACATGGAACATGCCATTGCTTGTAAAATTAGCCACACATCAAGGAGCGGAACTCACAGAAAAAGGTTCTCATGTTTTGCTTGCGCCAGGTATGAACATTATGCGAGATCCTCTTTGTGGTCGTAACTTTGAATATTTTTCTGAAGATCCAATCCTAACAGGATTAGCGGCAACTGCAATCATTAGTGGTTTACAAACATATGGTCATTCAGCTTGCCCGAAACATTATGCTTGCAATAACCAAGAAAAATTTAGAAATACAAACGATTCTCGCGTATCAGAACGCGCCTTACGTGAAATATATTTAAAAGGCTTCGAAATCTGTATTAAAAAAGCAAGACCTAAGCATTTAATGACATCATACAATAAGATTAATGGTGTTTGGGGACATTATCATTATGAATTATGTCAAACCATTCTAAGAGATGAATGGCACTATGAGGGGACTGTAGTGACAGACTGGTGGATGCAAGGAGCTGTTGATCCCGATTTCGAATTGCTAACTAACGATGCTTATCGAGTGCGTGCAGCAGTAGACGTATTGATGCCAGGTGGAAAAACTTATTTTGCAACCGAAGGCGATGGTTCACTACTTGATTCTTATGAAAAAGGTGGTATTACCCTTGCTGAAATTCAGCGAACAGCAATGACTGTTTTGAGATTTATAAAAGAAAGCAAAATCGATCGACCTTAAGTACAATGTTTAGAAATAGAAGAAATTTTCAAATTAAAATGGCACATCAATTATGATGGCCATTTTAATTTGGTTCTTTGTCAAGTGCTTTTGGTGAAGAATTCTTAAGTTGCACTACTTTCTATGCTTCTGCCTATATTGATTGGGTGTCATATTAAAACAACTCTTGAATTTTTGATAGAAAAAGTCATGATTAGAATACCCAATCTCATCAGCAATCTCTCCAATTGGCAAATCTGTATTAAGTAGCAAAAAACTCGCTTGATTTAACCTTTGTTGCTGAACCAAAGTTTTATAACTGTACCCAATGTGTTTCTTAATATAACGGCTCAAATAATTGGGATGGAAATTAAAGTACTCTGCCACAGAATTTAAACTGCAAGTGGTATAATTTTCTGAAATATATTGAATAATTTCACCGATGAATGTTTGATTTGAAAGCTTATGAGACTCTGTTTCATCACGTTGATAATTTTTGATCAACTCTGAGAAAATAAGAACCATATACGCATTGACGATCTCGTTAATAGAAAAAGTCGGTGAATAGTATTCACACATTAGATTTTCAATATGATTGAAAAGTAGTTCCATATCATTGTTTTCAAAAATGATATAATGGTCGTGATTATGCGTAGTTGAAATGACTTTAAGTAGAAAACGTGAAATGATGTCATTACTAGAAAGCAGATTTAAAATCGTTGTGGTGAAGAAATTTTTGTGCATAAGAAAATTAATGAGAACATCATCTTCACCTAATGGTTCAACAGCATGAGGAACAGCTGTATCTAAAATGCAAACATTACCTTTTCTAAGCTTTACCTCTTTGCCTTGGATGATGGTTGTGGCACTTCCGGAATAAATGATAAACATCTCGACAAAATTGTGTTGATGCATCTCTATCTCGTAGAATCTAGTTTGACGTGCTATTAAAAAGTGGTTGGTAAAGGGAAGGCCTTTCTTGCGTAATTTCTCTTGTTCTGTTTCAAAAGAAAGAGAAAAAATAGACCCATATTCTTCTGTTTCGATCATTTCAATATGTTTGGGGGTGGGAATGTATTCAGGATTTTCTCTTAAAAATAATTCCTCTTCAGTTAAGTGGGTTAGAAAATGTTGTAAATCAGTTTTGTTCATCGTAAAAACTCCTTATGATTGGCAACGACGTATTGGTTAAGTTTGGTGGGTAAGGTTGTTGTGTTTCGTGACTACATTTTACCTTAAAATGTGTTAAAATACAAGTAGATTTGGAGTGATGTTGAGATTCTGGACAGCTTGATCGACCTCCTTGGGTTTAGATTGTCTGAAATCTTAACATCATTACAACTGCTTGTGAATTTTGTATATGGAGTTAAGTTAGAGGGGGTTAAAGTTTTGAGCGAAAAAGTTTAAGGAGGTGAAGAAAAAATTTATAGATACTCAATTTAAATATAAATATGAAGAACGTTGTCAAAATGAATATTTCTAATTGATGGCGTGGGGTTATAAAAATCATGATAAATGGAGGTTTTCAAAATGAAAAAATTGATAGGTTTACTTTGTTCAATAACATTGCTTGTAGTCTTAACTGCTTGTGATGGTAGTAGTACTGGTGGTAATGATGATCAGGAGGTTATACGTGTTGCTTGGTGGGGATCACAAATGCGGCATGATGCAACGGTAGAGGTTATTGAACTTTTTATGGAACAAAATCCAGATATTTACATCATTGCAGAATTTTTTGATCCAGATGGCTATTGGACGGCATTTAGTACGCGTTCTGCTGCTGATGATGTTTGGGATGTATTTCAAATGGGTGGTAACTTTCAACAATGGATTGATGATATTTTAGATTTAACACCATTTATCGAGGATGGAACCATTGATGTTTCAAGAACAAATGATGCATTTTTGGCAACGACTAATTTTGAAGGATTCCAAGTTGGAATTTCTAACGGTGTTAATGCAAATGGAATTGCCATTGATCCAGCGTTGTTTGAAGCAGCAGGTCTTTTGGTTCCCAATGAAAATTGGACTTGGAATGACTTCTCAACTGCTGCTTTAGCCATTCATGAGGAGCTAGGGATTTATGGTAGTTCTGCATTAAGTGATTTTATTGCTTTAACCATTATGGCAACACAATCAGGTGCGAATTTCTTCGATCCTGAAACACATTCCCATACTTTAGGATTTGATGATCCTTCGATTTTGGTTCCATACTTTGAAATGCGTCGTGATTTGGTTCAAGCTGGTGCATTTCCTGACTCTGGAAGATTGGCGACCATCACTGATATTGAGGGTGATTTACTCGTAACAGGTGATGCAGCTATGACATGGGTGGCTAGTAATCAATTTATAACAGTGGCTAATGCAGCTGGACGCCCTTTACAACTACTACCATTGCCAAGACTGGCAGCAAATGGTGAAAGTGGTATGGGATTAACCTCATCACAAATGTTTAGTGTATCAAGCTCATCTGAACATCCAGAAGCAGCAGCAAGATTTATCAACTTTTTCCAAAATGATGAAGAGGCTAACCGTATTTTAGCAGGTGAACGTGGTGTTCCAATCATGAGTCATATTCGTGAAATGCTTGAAGCTACTGCCTCTGATGAGCTAAGAACGGTTTATGAGTTTGTAAGCTTGGCTGGTGAACTTGACACAGGTTCAGGAAACCCACTTGAGTCTCCAAATAATCCAGAAATTAGAGATCATTTTGAGTTTTTACTAGAGCAAGTGATCTTTGGACAAATTGAAGCAGAAGATGCTGCCCAAGATCTTTTTGAATTTGCACGTGACGTACTAGCACGAAACTAGTCCATCATATACCCTAAAACTTTGCTTAAAAATGTTGATAACTGCCTTTTCTGCCATACTTAACGGTATAATTTTAGAATGGATGAAGAACTAGTTCATCATTCACCTTAAAACGCTGCTTATAAAGATTGATAATTGCCTTATCTGCCGTACTTAACGGTATAGTTT
>JGI24703J35330_11748493_pt1 | contig 17605 bp, 13 predicted proteins | sample TergutNt197P1_FD_35330 | JGI IMG/M metagenome (IMG submission 35330) | reverse complement strand
TATATTTCCTTTTTTTAATAAAAGTTTATCTTTAATGTAAATATCATTATATATTAATTTAATATCCTCCATTATAACGTTTACTCCTTGAAATTACTTAAAGTTTTTTTTAATCCGCTAAGAACTATTTTATTGATTGAATTCAAAAGGATAAAAGATATTAATCCAGGAATAATTAAGTATGTTGAAAATTCATGTGTAAGTAAAATGATAAGCGATATTAAGATCGAGCAACCAATTGTAATTATCCAACCCAAATTTCTGAAATTATTATATAATTTCAGACTATCAAACCAATGAATTTTTTCATATTCAAAATGAAATTTTAATGTTTTTAATAAATCAAAGACAGGAATAATAGTCGTAATTCCAATAATTAAAGACGATATAAACATTCTACGTATAACTTGATTTCTTAATAGTCTATTTTCTTGTGTGATATAAATTGTTGAGAAAATATGTGAAAAGTAGCTCGCATCTGGATTGTTCTCTAACAGATTTATCAGTACTTGTTGTTCATAACCCTTTTCAGTGAAGATGAAAATAGGATGAACCATATTATAAATATCAAATTCCTGATTCCACCAATCAAGATTTTTACGATAAGTTGATAAACCTTCTAAAAAAAGATGATGATTATTAATATCGAAATTTATAAAGCCATAAATTTCTTCACTGTTATTGGAAATAATTACGACATTTTTTTGATAAATTCCAACTATCTCATAATTTTTTCCATTAATCTGAATTTGTTTACCAATTGGATTGTCTAAATCATAACTTGAGATATCAAAATATTTTTCGAGTATCAATCGAGATAATATCACTTCATAGTTTCCATCAGTCGGAAATCGTCCTTCAATTAAAAAAGTTTTATCTAAGAATTCGAAATAGTTAGTAAAACCATCCCATAAAAATTGGGGCGGATTAATAATTTTTAATGTTGTTGCTAATCCTTCACTATAAGCTAAATCAGAAAATTCCGTCCAGTAAATTGGGTCAGATATCAATATTTCATTTACACCATGGGTTTTAAATATTTCAGCAAGTAAATAATAATTCATGTTTAATCCACGTTCATTCTTATCGATATTAATATTAAATTCATCGATGACTTTTTTGTTAAACATTTCATAACTAAAATAAAAACCTGGATCGTTCCATCCACTATTTAATGAGATAATATTATCTACTGGTGGATTGTAATAATTGTATTGTCGTTGTAGAAAATAATTATTACTAATAGTCAACATTAAAACAATCGATATAGTTGACAACAAAAAAACAAGATTTTGTGGTAATAAATAAAACTTAAGAGCAGTTTTTAATGGTCGATAGCTATATTTCTGTAAAATATAATCTTTTGAATTTGAATTAAAGTTATCTTCTTGCTTATAAAAATCATCTTCAAGAGTTATAAAACTTGTAGCTATATCATGAAGTCGTTCGTCATGTGTTATTATTACAAATGTTGTTGTTGGAAAATATGATTCAATTACTTTTTTTAAATTTTGGACACTTTCATTATCTAAATTATTAGTCGGTTCATCTAAAAAAATAAACGGTGTATTCTTTAACAATGTCGATATTATACCAATTTTTATTTGTTCGCCACCACTTAATTTATTAAATCTTTTATGTAAAATATCTCTATGCAATCCAAACTTATCAAGTAAAACATATACCTCATTTAATGATATATTTAATTCTTTTATTTTTAAAAATTTTTTTACTTGGAAATTAATTTGCGGTAGATTCTGAGGAAGATAAGATACAAAATTATAACGTTCATTCTCAAATGTTTGTTTAGCTTCTTCTGGTAAATAAATCATAAAATTATTTTCGAAAATAATTTTATTCATTAAAGTGGTTTTACCTACTCCATTATCACCTTTTATCAAATAAACTCCTTCAGAAAATTTTAAATTTAATAATTTCTCTAATTTTCCTACTTTCAATATTAAATTTTCAATGATCATTTATATACTCCTTAAAAATGATAAGTGTTACTTTATAAAAAAAGTAACACCTATTCAAATTAGCGCCTAAACGCTATTCCATTAACGATAGCAGCATGTCTAAATCCAGACTGCATCGAACAACGTCTTACGCTTACGTGAAACCATGTCGATGAGAGTTGATTTTGCGTACCGATTGTATGAGAAACTTGACCAGAAATATTTCCGGTTGTTGTTAAACTACCCCTTCTAACCATCGCACCAGCACCAGTAGCTGAATAAACAAAATAAACATTTCTGTCAACTCCAGAAGTTTGTTGTATTGCATAACCGATTGGCCCGGGAGAAGGACGAAAATCAATAGATCCTGCTATACTCGCATTAGGATTAAACCTAAATTCAGCTGAACCACCTGCTGTGCTTGCTGTAGTTCTAAAACCTGCAAACAGTATCATCATTAATCCAACACCTATCGGAATCATTGTGCGCAAAAAACCCCCTACTGACCTTACCGCTAACCATATTTTAGCTAACATATTTTCACCTCCTTTATCGTCAGATGAATTCTTGACTTATTAATTATAACACATAATTTTTAGCTGTAGATTCTATTCTAAAAAAAATTGTTTTCATCGAAAAATATCTATCATATCTTTATGAAATCATTTTCAAGACTAACAATTTTTAATCAATGATATCTTTTTAGGCGAAGTAAGTATTTCTACTCGAATAGAACCGTAAAAAAAAAAGACTTTCTCAATTGAGAAAGTCTTTTAAGCAGAAGCTTTAAAATATAATGTAAATGTTGTTCCTACTCCAATTTCAGATTCAACAGTCATACTCGCACCATGTTCTTTTAGAGTGTGTACTACATTATGAAGTCCGATTCCCATCCCATTAGTTTTATCTGTTTTCGTAGTATAATGTTGTTCAAAAATTTTCATTAATTTTTCTGGGGCAATACCTGTACCGCTATCTTTAACTTTTAAGATTGAATAAACTCCTGCAATTTCCTGGTTAAGAATATCGTTTTTTATTTCCGTGATATTATCTTTTTCGAGGGTAATTTCGATTGTGCCACGACCACCTACAGCGTCTCGCGCATTCGCGCATAAATTCAAAATACTATTACAAATAAGAGATTGACAACCTAAAATTAAATGTTTTGAACTGTCATGTTGAGTCTTTATTTTAATCCCTTTTCCAGAAACTTTTGAGAAGAATGTAGCAACATCGTCAAGTAAAATACTCAAGTCAAAATGCTTAAAGTTTTCATTTTTCGCACCCATTTTTAACGTCAAGGTTACCATTTCTTCTATATAAGACATTTGTCGTTTTGCGTGGGTAATATATTTTTTTAATGATTCTTTTTCGTTTAAAAGTTCAAGCATTTCTAAATTAACTCCGACGCAAGCTAACTGATTTTTTAAATCATGAACTATGCCGACTGTTAATTCTCCGATTGCTGCTAGTTGTTGTAATCTTTGCCACTCGTTGACTGATAATTTCATGTGTGCATACTCTCCCCTATTTTACACAACTTTTAAATTTTCACATACAATAGTGTATAACGCCCTGGATTTAAGGAGGTGTCTTTTTGTGAAAAATAAACGTTTAAAATCTTCTACTATTTCTTATTCTACCAAAACCAAACCAAGAAATCAAGAGAAAAATAACGAAATAAATGGTTTTCTTAAAAAAAATGAAAATCTTATGAAAAACTATGAAATTCCTGTGCATATCAAGGAGCAATATCGTCAAAAAAGATTGCCTCCTCATAACGCCACCAATGATTCAGGACCGTTTATTTTTGATAATACCTCTTCTGAAGAAGTCACTGGATCTAACTATTCATACAAAGCGAAAACGCAAAAATGTTATAAATATCAAAACTATACAAATTCAGCATTTTTATATTTTTTAGGTAAGCTCAGTCCAAAAGAATATGTTGTATTTATTACAATTCTTGGGATGATAATTGTCGAACCGATGAATTTGACAGAAATAAAAGTACTATATTCATTTATAACTAATATTGCAAATGCAGTTTACGATTATGTTGAACAACAAACAATAATTGATAATATAAAAAGTATCAAAACTGGTAAAGAACAAGCTGATGCTCTTCAAAAAGATTTTGATACCTTGTATAATGAGGTTAATTTACTAAAGAAAAACTGTTGCAAAAAACCATTATAAAAAGTCACCGATAAATTTATGTATACGATTAAAATATTCTTCTTCTTGACGGTAATAAGCAGTACAATGACCTTCTTGATCAAATATTTCTAGTCGTCTTTTATTATGATGAATTGCTGCAAAAAGTTGTCTACTTCCATCTGGACATGTTACTTCATCCATCTCTCCATGTATAAGTAACACCGGTTTAGTTGTGTGTACGATAACCTCAAGTGGAATTATATCTTTGTATGAAATACGTTCTCTTAGTCTAGAAACTGCATCTCCAGAAAATTTTACAAACCATAATGGAATTTTCGTTCCCTCGCCACGCATAGCACCTAATTCAACCGCACTCGCCATACTATGAAACGGTGCATCTAAAATATAGAAATCAACTAAATCATTTTTTTCATTCATCTCAGATTGCATTATCGCAGTCGCCGCACCCATCGAAAAACCATGAACCCCAACTTTCCCATATGGATACATTCTCCTAGCTACTGTTACAATTTCCTCTAAATCGTATTTTTCGTATAAACCAAATGTTGAATTATTACCACCAGTAAGACCTGATTGACGTTGATTGTACATGATAACATGATAACCGTCGTTCAAATACTTAAAAGCAACAGGCAATAAATCATAATAATTACTACGGATTCCATGAACTAAAACCATTACATGTTCGGATTGATGGATTGAACGAATATGTATAGTTTCAATCTGGTATTTGTTTCGAGGAGATTCAACCATAAAACGTTGATGTTTATAATTTTCAAGTTGAGATAACCGTTTTTCATGAATTCGGCGCCTTGTTATCTCATTTGGTGTTGTTTTAAAAGTTTTTTTATAAACACGCATTCCTACTATCCATGTTAATATTCCCATTATAAACAAGTAAATTGTTAAAAATCTCGTTAATAGAGTAATTTTTTTATTGTTAATCATATAATTCACCCACAAAAAATCCTTTATCAATATTATATCCCAAAAATAATTTATTAAAATAAAACTGATGTTGACAATGAATTATTAAATTTAAACAAAATCCACGAAATACACAGTTGGTATATATTATAGCATCTTTACTCAAAAAATAAAAGTAAAATTATAAAAAAATCGTCCTATTAATTAGAACGATTTTTTGTATAGAGAATTATTCTCCACCATCATTATCATCATAAGGTAAATCATCATCTTCGACTTCGTTATCTACCTCACCCGCTGGTGGTGTACCAGCTGGATTGTTATTTTCAGGATTTGATTGAGGTGGTGTTTGCTGTGGAGGAGGTGTTGTATCCACTGGTGGATTTAAGTTTCCACGACTAACTCTGAATGTAACATGAGTACGAGTACCAATAAATTGATCGTAATGCGATTGATAAATAACTGTTCCCCGTGGAGCATAGTGGTTTACTTCTTCCACTGTTAAAGTTAAGAATGATCCACCCAAGTCATTGATTTCAACAAAATGTTGTTCTAGACCTTGTTGTGTTTGTCCAAGGAAGCTTTGAATCCATGGACGTCCTCTTGAATATGAAACAGTGACAACTGCATTTTCACCGTACACCTCAGTACCGGCTGGAACAGATTGAGAAATAAATCTTCCGAATGGGATTGTGTCATGCCAAACATGATTTACGATAATTGTTAAATCATCATCGGCATTAGGAGCATCTGCCATACGAATTTGCGCAAAATTAGGCATAGTTGTTGGAGTTCCCGCAGAGACAGTAAGCACCAACACTTCATCTACTGGGATTCTACTTCCAGCAGATGCGCTTTGTGAAAGTACACTACCACGAGCTATTGTACTATGAGGTTCCATTTCGATTTCGATATCAAATGTCGTATTTTCCTCAATAAACTCAGCGAGTTGTTCAGCGGTGCGACCAACAAGATTCGGAACTTGTAATGTTTGTGGACCACTTGAAACAACAATTCGTACTGTATCACTACGGCGGAAATGATCTGGGTCTGAATTAGCACCAAACTCTAAACGAATTACATGATTAGCTGGAACTTCTGAATGATGCTCTTCTTGAAAGTTGATTCCTCGCATACGAAGACCAGTTGCCCATGTATTAATTTGTCCACGAGTCATATTTTCTAAATCAGGTAATTCAATTACCTCATCCATATCAGGTCCAAGACTTATTGTTACAGTAATTACTGTTCCACCAGCAACTCGTGTTCCTGGTTCGATATTTTGGTCAATAATGATATCAGCATCATATAAACTATGTGCATACTCATGATTAAACTGAGTATTTCTAAGTTGCCACCCCATTTGTTCACCGATTGGGCGACCAACGAAATTAGGTACTTCAAATCTTGTGGTAATTTGTACTATAAAGAAAATTAATACAGCAATGACAATTGCAACTCCACCAAATATAGCATATTTTGTCACTTGACGCTTATGAAATGTTTGATCTGTTGTAACAACATGTTCAGGTGCTTTTATAATCGCAGAAGCACTTTGTGCGGGTCTTGTTGCTTTATTTAAATTCGGTTGGGGTGCTGCATTATTTTTTGAACTAGTACTTGTGGAATCCGTAGATTTTTTTGGGATCGGTGGTGTATCGACCGTAATATCCTTTGGATTACTTGGTTTTGTATTTGTTTTATCAGGAACAGCAGGGGCCTTAGGAGTAGAAGAATTCTTCTCAGTTAGAGGTTTTTGTGTTGCGCCCCCACTGAATCCCGAAAGAAAATCTCCTTTACTCATCTAAGAACTTACCACCTTTCAATTTATACACTACATCTGCCTGAGCTGCAATATCTTTAGAGTGGGTTACAACAACCACACACTTATCATGCTCATGAGCAAGATTTTTCAAGATATTTACGATTTCGCCTTCCATTTCTTCGTTTAAGTTTCCAGTAGGCTCATCGGCTAAAATTAAATCAACGTTGGTTGATAATGCACGCGCGATTGCAACACGTTGTTGCTCTCCCCCTGATAACTTATTAACAGTACGATCAGCTTTATCACGAGTAATTCCGATGTGATCAAGTAAGTTATAAGCAACAGCAGCTTGATCAGCAGGTAACTCATTTTCAGTAATACTCATTGCAACACGAACATTCTCAGCAGCAGTCATAAATGGAATGAGGTTATAAGCCTGAAATACCATTCCAATATGATTACGACGATATTTTTCAGCACCGATTTGCTTATTAATATCCTTACCTTCAAGTAAAATTTGACCACCATGAGGCTTATCTAACGCACTAATTAATGATAAGAAAGTAGTTTTCCCAGAACCAGAATCACCTAAAATTGCATGAAACTTCCCACGCTCGAATCCAGCTGTAATATTATCTAAAATAACACGACGATGTTCTCCATCTTGAAAACCATATTCAACGTTTACAACTTCTAAAATAGCCATAAAATCTTTTCCACCTTTTTTATTTATTTTGTTTATTGTGAAGACTTAATTTATCTAAAAAGTCTTATGTTACAAGGGATCATTTATATAAAAATCCAAATCCTTAAACTAAAGGATAATATTTTTAATTTAATCATCTGTAATTTAAACAGATAATTTTATAATAGAATCTTCAGCCCCAACAAATGACGCATCAGGGCCGCGACGCATATTATTTTGCTACATTAATACTTTTTTCGGATTTAACGTTACGACATACATTACAGGGATTAAAGATGAAACAATAACTGCTCCAAGTCCTACTGCATAAAATAGTCCGATTGTTTGAATTGATAGTGATACATCAAATGCTTCTAACATTTCATCGATTGTCATTTCTTGAGAAGGAACGCCGATAGATTCGAAGATATCCCATCCTCCCCATCCGCCCCATGGATCGACTTCGTCTTGTTGAGCAAGAAGATTGTTTTCTAACATATTGCTAGATATTTGTCCTGAAATAAAGTGTCCGACAAACACAGCAAGGGTAATTGAAACAAATGATGTAGCAACTACTTCAAGTAGGATTTGACTAACAATTCTTCCTTTTTTCTCACCGATTGCCAGATATACACCCATTTCATAACGACGATCACGAAGGAATAAAGTTATTAATAAACTCAAAATTAATAATGTTGCTCCTACTGAAACGTATAAAATCCAATTTGCGATGTTTTGCATAGTTTCCATTGAAGATGAAATATCATCAAATCCACCCGATCTAAATTCTGGAATCCAAAACTCAGATGGCATCAATGGTTTAATAGCTTCTTCGAACGCTTCTACATCATCTGGATCATTTAACATAATTAATGATGTAATCCACTGACCAAATTCCATATCATCAATATCATCAAGTGATGGCATCCCCCCCCACGCTGGTTCATAATCAGATGCTTCCCACATTTGAGCGTTTGCAATCACTACTCGTCTTTCTAAATCTTCAATTGTCCAGTTTGGAACAAACAGAGTATTTTGTCGTTCTACCATTTGCCAATCGTTATCTTCTTGAACATAGCCAACAAGATTATATAAACCGATAATTTCAAAGTCCATTCCAGCCATAGCAAATATTCTTTCATCACAACGTGGTCCATGACACCATGTTTCACCAAATTCATCAGCATCAATTATAACATTATGAAGGTTAACAATTGACCCTAAACCTACATTGTTTCTTTCAGCCCAAGCACTAGAAACAATTACATGAGATGTATCTGAACCTGGTACAAGCATAGAGTCTGTAAACATCCCACCTTGAACGATTTCGATATTACCAGCCTCAACTTGAACAAGACTTGTTGAAGAAGTACCATGGAGTTCGAACCATTCCATATGGTCACTTTCCCAAATGTGCGGACCGCTATAGCGATTAAAATCGAAAGTTTGGATACTTGTGCGTGCTACATAATCTGCTGATGCAACCATTGGTAAGTCACGAAGTGCACGGATATGCTCAGGTAATAGGCGACCCATAGTAGGTTCTGGCATCCCAAGCTCTTCTTCAACCTGTGCTACGATGTTTGGCCAAGTATCATGCTCCCACTCAGTTACGTGCATTGATAACTCATTTGTGCGTTCTCTAAACAATTGAACTTCCGGTAACTCTTCAAATGCTTCCCAATCACTTGTTATTGTTGCGAGTGGTTGCATTTGACGACGAAGATTTGCATCAGTATTACTGATAGCACCTTCTACTGAAATAGCTCCAGCAATAACTGAACCTAGGATGAAAACAAGTAATAAAAGAATAACTGATTTACCAGGTCTTCTTACGATACTGGTTGTTGCTCTTTTGAAAAAATTCATAGCGATGGTCGAAAAATTTTAAAATTTCGACCTACCCTCCCTTTAATATATTTTGTGGCTTTATTTTTGCCGTTTAAAATGGTGATTCTAAACTGCTTTCTTTTATACCATATGGTTATTATAACAGAACAATGTGACAATTGAGTGACAAAGTTGTGGCAAATATGTGGCAATTAAAAATGTAGGGTAAGAAGTAGGTCGAATTTTGTAGAATTTTGTCACAATTGATACATTTTGATAAAATTAGATAAGTAATTTCCAACACGATTTGACATTTAATTTGAATCTACATTAGGACTTTTTTAGGTTTTAATCGTACAACATAAATTACAGGAGCAACAGTTGATAAAATAACGGCAGATAATCCAATTACATAAAACATCCCGATTGTTTGAACTGATAAGCTTACGTCAAATGCGTCCATCATTTCACTAACACTCATTTCATTATTTGGAATACCTATCTGTTGGAAAACATCCCAACGCATCATTCCAAACATATCATCATTATTATTATCAGCTAGTAAATGGTTCTCTAGCATGTTTGAAGAAATTTGACCTGAGATAAAATGCCCCACGAAAACTGATAATGTAATCGCAACTAAAGAAGTTAATACTACCTCAAGTAATATCTGTGAAACAACATTACCTTTTTTCTCACCTAAGGCAAGATAAACACCCATTTCATAACGTCGATCGCGCAGGAATAATGTAATGAGTAAGCTCAAGATAAGAAGTGTCGCACCGATAGAGACATATAAAATCCAGTTAGCGATTGTTTGCATTGTTTCCATTGAAGAAGATATTTCATCAAATGCATTTGACATATCAAGAATACTGTGATATTCACTTGGTAATAAAGCTTGAGCTGTTGTTCTAAATTCTTCTAACTCTAATGGATTATCAAGAATAAATAATGGAATAATGTCATGTGGATTTTCATCGTCTTGTTGATGTTGCATCCAAGATGGCATTTCCTGTCCAGCTGCTTCAAATGCACTTACGGTTGCAAGTCTTGTACGTAAAGTATGATCTTCAATTGCCCAGTTAGGAATGAAAATATTGTTTAACGTTTCAATTCTTGTCCAAGTATCTTGATCGTCACTGTCTGGAACATCAAACAAACCAATTACTTCAAGCACAAGTGGTACAGAGGTATATAAACGATCATCTTCATCGAAACATTCAGGACCAATCCAACACCAAATATCACCGTGCTCATCGACTGTATGGATAAATGAATAGACAGTGAAGGTTGAACCAAGTGTTAAATTATTAACCTCAGCAAATTGCATAGAAATTAATGCTCCTACTACCTCACTTCCAGGATTCATATGCATATCTGTGAACTGATTTCCTTGTACAAGATCAATAACTCCTTGATCAATTTGAACCATACTAGTTGATGAAGTTCCACGGATATTTAACCAGTTAGGTCTCCATGGATCACTTCCCCAACCCATCATTCCGCCACCAGTATATCGTTCAAGCTCAAAGCTTTCTGCCGAATAATTCATGACAAAGTCATAAAAATTAACATAAGGTAAACGACCAATCGAACGAACAATATCTGCTGTAATTCTTGGACGAGTTAACCATGGATCTGGCATAGTTTCCCAATCATGATTGTCCCAGTCGATATTATCATGAAATCTCATATCATCAAATTCGATCGAAACAATTGGTCTCATGTTTCGCCTAAGGTTTGCATCAGTATTACTAATAGCACCTTCGACTGATATAGCACCAGCGATTACTGATCCAAGAATGAAAACGAGTAATAAGAGAATGATTGTTTTACCCGGTCTTCTTATAATACTAGCTTTTGCTCTATTAAAGAAATTCATATATGTTGCCTTTAAGACTAATTCTTAAAGACATACACCTCCTTGTTTTGTTATACTAACATTATAGCAGAATAAGTTTAAAAAATCTCGGCGAAACTTGGTGAATGTTGTGGCAAAAATGAGGGAATATTCTAAAATTCGACTGGATCAATAATGGTAATATGTGTTGAAATCACTCTCCGTTAGTTTTACACAAGTTTTCCACATGAGTTTTCAACAGTTGTGGAAAAAGATAATCGAAGTAAAAAAATCCTCACAGAAGGATTTTTTTAGGTTTTAATTGTAAAATTCCTATTAGTGGGATTACATTTGCGATTAGTATTATTAATAAAGTGAGTCCAGTAAAAATCATCGCAACTTCAATATTTAGTGTTATGTCGAAAACTTGCTGCATTTCGTAGATTGTCATTTCTTCTGTTAAACCGAGTTCGTGAAACACATTTATTCCTGATGCGATCATATGAGGATGGTGATAATTAGTTGTGTTATTGAGTTCATTAGTTATAAGGATTTCGGATATATAATTTGCGGCAAAATTTCCAATTAGCAATGCAGTAAATATTGAGAAAACACTTATTAAAAACGTTTCAAATAATAATTGTGAAATGACTTTAATTCTTTTTTCACCCAATGCTAAGAAAATACCGATTTCCGTGCGACGACTTTTGATTAATAATGAAAATAATAAGATAACAATAATCGCACTAGTTATAATAGCTGAAATAAATACCCCGTTCATTAAATCCATTATTACATTCATTGCATTGTTAAGGGGTAGGTGTCCGGATGAAAAATCTTCTATAAACCAAAATGGCGGTAAATAATTTGCGGCTTCTGTGATGAAACTTTCTATTTCGAGACTATTTTTTAAAGTGATTAATGTTTGAAATAGTTGCGGATTTTCTCCGAAAGGGTTATCTGGTGCTCCAAAGTACAATGTATCAATTGCGAATTGAGTATCTAGTTCAAATCGCTGCATTTTCTCGGCTGCATAATTTGGTAAAAATATTCGCGTTGATAAAGCTTCAATGCGGTTAATAGTTTGCCATTCATAATGATTTTGCATATCAAAATCTTCTGGTATAACAACATCAAAAATACCGACAACTTCAAAAGTAAATGTTTTCTGGGCAAAGATATTTTCCTCTGTTAATTCACGATAAGAGTCCCCATCAAGAATAGGACGATAATACGTGTTATCAAGTGAAAATGTAGAACCTAAATATAAATTATTAACTTGTGATAATTCGTCTGAAATCAAAACGGGAAAAATATCACTCGTATTAAATAAATGATCCTGTGTAAAAGTACTTCCTGTTAATAATTGTACTTTATTTTCAAGCATTTCTATTGGTTCAGACATAGCAGTACCGTGAAAAGTTAAATGCGTTTGTGGCATTTCAACATTATTTACTACAATAAAACGATTAGGCACTCTTGTTAATAAATCAGATGAAAAAAGTTGTGTTAGGATAGAATAATTATAACTTGCAACTTGAGGCAATATCGTAATATTCCTAAGTTGTTCGAGAGTAAGTAATTCCCATGTATCAAGTTCCCCTCGATCAACTGCATGCGATAATTCATCTGCATCAAGATCAATAGTGACAATTGGTCGCATTCTATTACGCAAATTCTCTTCTGTTAAATTAACAGAATTAATAATTAGTAAAGCACCTGCGACAACAGATGATAAAATGTTAATAATCAAAAATGTTGCAATTGATGCTCTAAACCGACGTTTGATGTTAATAAAACTACGAGAAATTATATTCATTTTAATTCCTTCTTTCATTTTAAGATAAATTTATGGTTGTTCAGTTATATCTATCACCGGCAATCCCTCTAAACCGTCGGTAACAATAATTAACGGTTGATGCTCTGGGTTTTCCCAATAATTATTGGTCCGATAATTATCTCTTGCACATCCGATTAAAAATATAGTCATCCATATTACCATAACGGTTAAAATTTTTTTCATAAATCTCACTCCTTATAGTTATATTATAACATTAATTTCTTAAGGTTTTAATTATATAATTCTTAAAGATTTCTTAACATTTTTGACATAATCGTCTTCACTTAATTTCGAATCCAGTTACTACTAATAGCTTTCTTGATAATCTCTCGTGATACATCCTTTGTCTACGACATTGAAACCCCACCTCAAGATTTCTTCGAAAGCTGACACACTATTCTTAACTTAATATAAAAAAAAGCTGGTCTAAACCAGCGAATTTATATTAAATGTAATTGTAACTTTAAAAAGATCACCATCCGTAGTTATTAACAGATTTCCTCCCATTATCTCAGTAAAATTTTTCGCAATCGCAAGACCTAAACCTGATCCTTCGGTAGTTCTTGAAACCTCTGCTCTAACAAAACGCTCTGTTAATTCATTATTATCGATGTTAATTTCGTGCTCGGAAATATTACGGAAAATTATTACGACATCTTCGTTTTTCATACAAATATTTATATATGCTCGAGTAAGTGGTAATGAGTATTTCAAGATATTAATGATTAAATTTTCAAACACACGATGAAGTCGTGCACCATCCGCCATTATAATTGCTGGAGTCTCAGGAAAAGTCGTTTTCAATTGCAAGTTACTTTCTAAAATCCTGTCTGAAACCCCCTCAATCGTTTGCTTCATCAAAGTCGAAACATCAACTTCACTATACTCTAATACCAAAGCACCACTAGAAGCCCGACTCACCTCAAATAAGTCATCAATTAATACTCTTAATCTTTCAGATTTTTGTTCGAGAGTCTTTAAAAATTGAACCCGTTTTTCCTCCGCTAAATCTTCCTGCTGCAACAAATCAATATAAGTGATAATCGAAGTCAGCGGAGTTTTTAAATCGTGGGAAACATTTGTAATTAAATCACTTTTCATTCTTTCGCTAGTTATGGCTCGAGTTACTGCCTCAGAAAAACCGGTTTCTATCGTAATAATTTTATTTTTCAAGTCTTCGTAATAACCCATAAATGGCTGAACACCTTCATCAAACTCTCCACTTTTAACCCGGTCCACTAAATCTGTAAGTTTTATAAAATGATTCCTCTTATTACTAGTGACTTTTATAATAACAAGGTTAGTTATAATTAAATATAATGGATAGATAATTAAAATACGAAATTGTGTTCCATCGTTAACATCTTGTAAAATAAAGAAAATTATTAAAAAATAACTAAACGCTGTGAACAGGGCCAGTCTTACAACAAATTTTTTACCGATTGAAGATGATAATGTATTAGCTATAAATGATAAAATATTTTTAATAATAACCGAATATAAAAATGTATTGTTGATAAAAACTTTCAATCCAACACTGAATAGGTCTTTTGAGCGTTGTATGAAATATCCAAGTAGAGATAGGGAAAAAACCGCGAGTCCTATCATGAAAAGAACTTGAAAATTTCTGATGTGAAACGGGTTACGGAGGTTGATTACGCGAGAAAAATATAAAATATTTTCATTTACCGTCCATGTCCAATCGTTAAAAATGATAAAAGATACGAATGTTATAATCACAAAGATGTCGATTGGAATTTTTTTAATTTTTTCATAAATTTTATCTGAATCTGTTAAGTATTTATATGAGAAAAATGCACTTACTACGACCATAATCCAAAATATTATTTGATGACTGCTTTGAACATCATTTCTAATTTGTCCCAGTCGGACCCATCTATCAGAATGCATTGTTCTTGGCCTTATAAACATCCACTGTAGAATCATGAATAGTGTTAGTCCTGTTGATAATACTGGAATCTTGTATTGTAACCAGATGTTTTTGGTCATTTCTTTTACCGAATATAGTAGCTTAGAACTAGTCTTTTTCATCTTAATTTCCTCCTTCAATTTTATATCCTACACCCCAAACTACTTTCAAATATTGAGGATTTTTTGAATCGATTTCGATTTTTTCGCGAATTTTTCTTACATGAACCATAATTGTATCAGTATTTATTGCGCGAGAATCCCAAACTTGTTCATAAATTTCTTCCGCTGAAAATACCACACCTGGTCTTTTCATCATAAGATTAAGAATTTTAAATTCAGTAGGTGTTAATTTGACAATTTCTCCATCAACGAGAAGTGTCTTTTTTTCATCATTCAGAGTCAAGCCTCCAACTATTATTAGTTGTTTTTGATTTTCGTTTATATAATTTTCGTTTCGTTTTCTTTGACGTCTCAGTTGAGAATTAATTCGTGCAAGTAGTTCTAAAGGTCGAAAAGGTTTTGTAATATAATCATCAGCCCCAAGATCAAGACCTAAAATTTTATCGGTTTCTTCCGATTTAGCGGATAACATTATTACCGGAAAGTCGTGAGTTTTTCTTAAATTCATTACAAAAGTAATACCATCCATTACAGGCATCATAATATCAACAATCGCGAGATCAATTGTTTTTGAATTTACAATATCTAGTGCAATTTTACCATTATCTGCGATGGTAACTGTATAATTTTTCGTATAGAGATATTCTTTTACAGCATTAGCTATATCTAAATCGTCTTCAACAATTAATATATGTTCCATTAAATCACCAACTTTCTATTCTAATTATATTGTACCATTCATATCTAAAATAAAACAGTAGCAAATTCTTAAAGTTTTCTTAATAATTAATGAAAACGAAAAAAAACTTACTAGACTTTTAAGTCGAAGTAAGTTTTAGTTTTAAAGATTTCGAAAATTAGTTAGAGATATATCTTTCGTCAGCAGATAATCCCCATAACCAAGTATTCCATCCTTGTGCTTGGCGTCCTGGTAAAGTATTGTCTCCACCATTGTGCTCCATAGAGAAGTTAATTACACGGTTATTTACTGCAGTTAATCCTAATGCAGTAGTTGTTGGGAACCAAACACGTGCATCAGAAATTGCGTGTTGGATTTCATTTACAGTTTCAAGTAAGAAATCTTCATTCCACATTTCGTCGCTAGCAAAACGGTTAAAGGCTGCTTCGATTTCATCATTCATGAAACGTGCATGGTTATTTGATGAATATGGAGAGAATGACCATGTTGGTGTTGGGTTAGCTCCAAAAGCAGTTCCAGCAGTAAACATGTCAATTTCATTACTTGTTGGTATGTCTAGTGCATCCCAGAATACATTTTGTTGAACTAGTTCATCATTGAATAATACAACATTAATTCCTAAATCGTAATTCCAAGTTTCTAACTCAAGGTGACGGTTATCCACGTTTGCTTGAGAACCAGTCTGTGCTGCGTAAACAACAACTACACGCTCACCAGTTGCTGGGTTAATACGGAATCCATCAGAATCTCTTTCGTCATATCCAGCATCATCGAGCATTTGATTTGCAAGTTCTAAATTAAATGTGTTAAATGTTGGGATTGAACGATCAACCCAATCAACACGATTGTTTGGCCATAATACTGACCCACCTGGTACAACTAATCCGTTAAATAAGTGTGCTCCAGCACCTAAGTGATCAATTGATAATGCCAATGCAGTTCTTACTGTTTCTGAATGTCTTGGCTCTGCCCACGGTTCTACACGTCCAGTTGCTTCATTCCAGTCACCCATTCTAAAGATTAACCACCATGTAGCATTTCCAGCCCATGGATTTGATAAGAATTGAACATTGTCCATTTCACGGTTAGCTGCAGTAAACTGTGATTGTGGAAAGTTGATAACATCAAACATACCAGCGCGCATTGCTTCTGGTGCAAGCATTGGTTCAACTACTACAAATTCTACAGTATCAAGGTTAGCTGGACCTCTCCAGAAATAAGGATTTCTTTCGAATAAGAATGATTCTCCTGGTACAGTTTCAGCGATTCTAAATGGACCATTACCTAATACTTCGTGACGAGCTCTTGGGTGAGCTTCCATATCTGCTACAGCAATTCCTTCCCAGTGATGACGAGGAACCATTTCTGTCCAGAACGCAAATAAGTAAGTAAATGGAGTCATTTCATAAAAATGAATAGTTAATTCCATTTTGTCTTCTGATAACACTAATCCTGAGATATGATCAGCAGTCCCGTCATGGAAAGCTTGTGTTCCTACAACGTTTAACATGTTAGCATCACGTCGTGGTCCAGTATAATCAGGGTGGTTGATTACTTCGTATGCGAATACTAAATCATCAAGTGTAACAGGTACACCATCGGCCCAAAGACTAGGGTAGTTTTTAGTAATAGTTACTGTTTGAGCTTCACGATCATAAGTTGCAGAAGCTAAAGTATTTGCATTACTAGGTGCAAAGTCATGCCCAACCATTAATAAATTTTCATGAGTAAAAGTTCTTAAATCAGATTCAGTTGTGAAACGTGTGAATACTGTTTCAAATAATCCAGTTAACTCAGCAGTTGTTCCAAGTGCAAATCTTAAAT
>JGI24703J35330_11748494_pt1 | contig 17618 bp, 10 predicted proteins | sample TergutNt197P1_FD_35330 | JGI IMG/M metagenome (IMG submission 35330) | reverse complement strand
GTTGTGAATTTCCCTAATACATGATCCGTAGTTTTCCCATATTGCGACTTATCAATGCCGATTTTGAAACGTTTGAATTCTTCACCCGCTAAATGGAGAATCATCGATTTAATCCCATTATGACCACCGGCACTGCCTTTTTCGCGACCACGAATTTTTCCTGTTTCCATATCGAGGTCGTCGTAAATAACAATGATATCCTCGTTTTGAAGGTCGTAAAAATCCATTACTGCCTGAACCGATTCACCTGATAAATTCATATACGTTGTTGGCTTAAGTAAGATAATTTTTTCACCATTTACATGCGCGCTCCCGATAATCCCTTTGAATTTTTTATCCTCAGTCATCGTAACGCTCCATTTTTTTGCGAGTTCATCAATGACCATAAATCCAACATTGTGGCGAGTGTCTGCATATTTTCTTCCAGGATTTCCTAATCCGACAAATAACTTCATCCAAATCACTTCCCTTTAAACTTAATCACGACCAGCCCATATTTCTGAAAAAGAATGACCTGAAATATTTTCGCATGCAGCGATGATTTGCTGATCCTGAATCGGTTTTCCGTTTTCTATTTTGTAATCAATCGCTTGACGAATTTGCTTATGTCCTGTTTTGGTTAACACAAAACGAATGCCGATAAAAATCGTAATCAGAGTAAGCACGAGCGGAATAAGTGAGAAAGTGATCCTTACGCCTGTTAATGCAAGTGGAGTTTGGTCGATTATAACTCCTGCAGTTGATTCTACATATCCGAATAAATTAAGCATTAGCCCAACAAGGAATATTGAAATTCCGCTAGTAAAGTTTCTCGCAAATGTTGCAATTGCACCAAAAACACCTGCATTTCTAGCTCCATGAATCAACTCGTTCGTATCCGGCATATCAGGTAATAAAACCCATGACACATAAGAAATTGAACCTGCACCGACGCCTGTTCCCAAGCAAATTAAAATTAGCAAGATAAGCGATGACTCCGACATCATGAAAAAGGCAACTACCAAAACAAGCACTCGGACAGGGAGCATAATGAAAATCAGGTAATGTTTACCATGCTTTTTAGAAAGCCAGTTGTTAATAGGCAACATCGAAAGTGCTGAAATCATAACAATTCCTGAGGCAATCATCAAAAAATCACTCCGCAACATCACATCAGTTAACCAAAAAGCAGTAACAGCTGTTCCAATATCTGTTGCGACTTGTCCAAAGACAAAAATGCCTAAATATTGACGAAAAGCTCTATTATTAAACGACGACATAAATTCAGTAATAATCCCACGAAGACCAGGACGCACCTGTTTTTGTGGTTGCGGATTTTCCCAAGTCATAAAAAAGCATAAAACTAGTGGAATAGCAAAAAATAAACCAAAAATAATCCCCATTCTTAGAAAATCAGATGTCCTCCGATAAGCCTCAGCACCAAGAATCAAAGCTGGAGTAGTTACTGCAATGGTCGCAGCAATATTTGAAACAAGCATGCGAACAGTGATATAACCTGTCCTTTCTTTATAGCCCTCAACCATATCGGGCAACAGCGCATTATAAGGTACTGCTGTAATAGCGATAGCAGTAGAAAACAGCATATACATAATGGTGTAGTAAATAAACTTGCCAATTGGATCCACAATGCCAAAACTATACCAGAGTAAGACAAAACTAATAAAAAGCGGAATTGAACCAAAGAGTAGATAAACACGGCGACGACCAAAACGTGAGCGCGTTCTATCAGATATAACTCCCATTAAGGGGTCAGTAAATGCATCCCAAACACGCGCAATCATAACGACTAAACCAGCAAGCGCAGGATTCATCCCTTCTACAGAAACAAGAAAATTAAGATATAATAATCCAAGTAGCGCGAAAGCACCGCCGTTAGCAACATCCCCTAGCCCATAACCGATTTTGGAAGTGAATGTGTATTTCTTTTGTGGTTGCATCTTATCGACCGCCTTCTATTCGACTTTTTATTCCATTAAGCATTATTTTAGCCTGTAGTCCTAAAGGCACACCTGTTGTCAATTTTTTAAGCTTGACATTAGCTGCCATTGCCTTAGGCGGACGCGATTTACAAAAGTCTTTTTTGACTTCTTCTGCTGGGATACCACCTTCGCTAAAGCCGATCGCCTGATCCCATAAACGTTGTTCGGCTCCTTTATCTTTGAAAGGAAAAATGGCAAGCATAAACTCTTCCTCAGCACCATTATAAGCAGGGGCGAGTTCCGAAAATTGTGGTGCCGCATAAGTAGCTGCTTTTGCACCTAATCCATTTCCATGCGTTGCATGATGACGCTGCTTACCTGTATAAGTTCCGAATGGATTGAGATGCAAAGTCCTTTTTCTGATTCTCATCGGACAAAACGCCATAGAATTAGCTACTTGTTTTTGAGTAGCAAGCAAAAAGCCTCCAAGACCACATTGCATACCAACAACACCATTTGTTACTTGATGATTAAAAGAATCAAGCTCTTCATTTGCAGGATCGGCCAAAGCAAAAGAAGTAATGTGATATTCAGAAATATCTTCTTCATAATTTCTTTTTAATATGGTTGTTTCTCCTTCTAAGGCAAATGAAATTTCAAAAGGACAAACTTCTTCCCAAGCATCATCTAAAGGGCGCTGCAATGCAGCAATTTCATTATATACATAAGCATTCTCGGTTGTGTACGGGTACTTAATCTTTATCGAAAAAAACTTACCATCTATTCCTTTAGTGGAATACTCTTGAATAACAATGTGTCCAAGTTCTTCTGCTTCTGGAAGGTCTAGCAAGTAGTGTCTTGCTTCTCCTTTGAGTTGATAGTCTCCTATAGATTCGTCCAGAGGGGTTGTTTTTTCGAGTTTAAAGCTGTATGTCGTTCCTTTATATTGAATTCTAGGAGGATTAACATCCACAAACGGCACAGTGGTATTAAACATTGACGGGATTTTTTCAACCGGCAAACAAAAGCGAAGATCATCTTTAACCCCCCCTTTCCAACTTTTTTGGATAAAAGTATTATCAATACAATCTACCATCTTAGCAGATAATTCTAACGCCTTCTTTTCGCGATTAGCATTTAAATGAGGGGTGGAAAGTCCAAAATGAGTGGTGGAAAGCAGGCGCATTCGCAATTTAAAAGCCTCATCTTCTAAACCAGCTTTTGCTGGTAACATTCGCGCCCGTTCAAGACGCGTCCAAATTTGGCGATTAAAAGGCTTCTCGCTCCAGCTTGAGTAGCCATCAAAACTACCATCTGCAATATCTTGTGTGAAGGTGATAGTCTCAAGGGGGCGATGCTTCTTCAAGTAGTTACCAGGCGTATCGAATACTACATAAGGCAAATCCTTAATCTCTTCAATCATCCCTTTTATGCCAGTCATATTAGGGAGCTTGTTTAAGGGGAAGGGATATCCTAACCCATACCAATGTTCACTATCTGCATCCATATTGATAAAAATCAGGACATCAGTATCAATTTCTCCACTTTGTTGCCCGTCATGGAGCTTTTTCACTTGCTTCCGTAATGATCCAAAATCGATCAGGTCGCCCGTATTATAAGTTGGAATGATGATAATTGAGTCCCCCTTATATAAGTAATTCAATGGGTTAAAAGCATGCTTTTCCGATAAAAGCGGAATAAGCGTACGAAAACCATCAAACGGAACAGAAGAGTAATAGAGGCACAATGCTTCGATTCCTAACTCATTATAAGTTTTTGTTTGCGATGGTGTGAACATAATTTCTTGTGGTCGAAGTAATGGTTCATAAGTGCCAAAAAGGTCTTTAACACCTGAGTTTTGATCGTTACTAATGGCCCAATTAACTGAAGCCTCTAACTCCTTTTTAGTTTTAGCACCCATTGCACCATTGTTGTAACCCATTAAAATCATTTCATCATTTTCTTCCTCAACACGTCTGCGCACATTCTCGATAATATCTGGGGCGTATTCAGGCAATGTTTCTTCTAGTGAAAAGGCGTTCTCAAAATCCCACGTTCCTTTCACAGGTATGCCTTGCCGATTATAGTCGTTAAGAACATCAATAATATGTCTAATGACCCTGATATCACCAGCAAACCCTTTCTGATCATTGGTATCTTCTCTGAATGAATGGTATAAATTAACGTGAAATCCGAATGCAACATGAACTTTTAACATATCCATCCTCCTCAAACTATCGCTGCTTAAAATGAGCCCACGGATTAAAATCAAAGATATAAACAACCCAGCCACCTGGAAAATCATGTCGCACACCATGAGTCAAAACTTCGCCCATGCGCTCGTGTCCATAAGCCTCTTCCATATGCGCGAAAGTTCCTACAAGAAAAACACGCTGCTCTTGATGGAAAAAGTCATGATAAGCAACCCCTTGTCGTAGCGGCTGCCCCACTACACTCCGATTAGCGTGAAAAGGAATCACCACAACCTCCCAATCCGCAACACCTGTAATCGCATGAGATTGCCAGAAAGCGCCGTAGCCAACTGTTAAATTTTGTGATTTCAAAAAGTTAACAATCGCTTGCCTATCATCAACCAAGCCTGGATTCCGATTTGCCCCTAACGTATTAAAACTAAACAATGAACCGCCCAGAACCATCACAGCTAAAAAGATGGTAACACCTTTATGTAAAAGTTGCTGTTCAACCCCTTCACTTATCCAAGCTTGGAATTTCATATTTGCCTGCTTGAGAGAAACTGATTCAGAAATTCTCATCATTTGTGAGAATGTGATCACAAATATAACCGCAATAAAAGAGGTCACTGTAAAGTTGAAACGTTCGCCCATCCCGATTGTAATTAACGATTGCGATAAAAGTGAAAAGACAACAGTTGCCAACATCAAACCGACAAAATGCTTATCTTCTTCATCTTTTTTGATATTATGATAAAGGAATACGACGATAAAAATAAAGCCTGCTCTTAAAATAAAAGTCAATCCCTCAGCAGAAAAAAGTTCCACACCGCCTGATAATCCCAACGCATTGATCAATGTGACGAGGGCTTCGAGAATTCTGTCAATGAAATTGCTAGTCTGTACCAAGTTAAGACCAAAAGTAAGACCAGCCGTTTCCAAGACAACTGCCCCATTTTCAATCAAGCTATTAATAAACATCATTCCGATCATATTAAGTGCAAGCGCACTAAACGCATAAATCAGCCCGATAATATTTAACTGCCCTTCTCTTTTTTTGAAACAACGTAAAAGCTGCAACAGTTCCATAAAGACAAGTGGTGCATATAAGACAACCATCATTCTACTCGATTGAATCCCTTGAGCAAAGGCAAGGATTAATGTAATAATCCACAAAGTCTTTTCCAATTTATAGGAGCCGGTCTCTTTATATTTAAGACGCAAGTAAAATCCAACGGTTAAAAATACAGTTGCCAAATGGGTTGAAAGGGTACCGTTGATAAATAAAATTGAAAATAGTGAGAAAACACTATATCTTGAAAAAACCATCAGCAATACAATCATCCCCAGTAAAACAGCAAGCAAATGTCGCTTTTTGAAGCTTATCATATAGTAGAATAAAGCTAAATTAACAAGTAGCATAAATGCCACCGCAAGTGAATAGGACAGATGCACATTCCCTGTTATCCAGTAAAATAAAATAGCGGGTGTGGTCACGTAAATAAATCGCATTTCATTAATATGAGCCCAACCTTCTGGGAATAAGCTGAATGTGCGTGCTGCTTCTCTAATAAATGCAAGATCCGCAACGATATCAGAATGTAAAAAATCCCAATAATACGAAAAGTTGATATACAAAATATATCCTACCCAAACAAACAGTAATAATGCTGCAGGTATGATAAATTTCAAGCTTTTTTGATTTTGTAATACGTCATAAACGGTCGTTTTTGTCGACATGGTAAAAGACTCCTTATTTTATAATTTTCTTTTTCTGGACAATTTGGCTCTTGTGACCAACGATTAGCTCTGGAACTCGCCACATGATAACTGCTACTGCTGCGAGTGCTAAAAGCCCTACTACAACACCGTAGCGAAATGGTATGTTGACATATCTAAACTCCACTATGTGAATACCTGGATCTAATTCGATAGCTACCATCGCGTCATTTATTAGCGTCACATCCACACGATTTCCATCTACGAATGCCCTCCAATTGCCATTATCACTTGGAATCGAGGTATATAATAAGCCACTTTGCGAAACGTTGATAACACCTCGCAAGTGTGTATCGGAAAATTCTGTTATATCTAGCGTTTCTTGATTCAAAATTTCATACCCACGCACAAAAACGTCACGATTTAGGATAGCCACTTGAATTTCCCGTTCGCCTCTAACTTCCCCCATATGAAAACCAAGCCTTACATGTGTCCCTTCAATAAAAGTGCCTAAATAATGAATCGCTGGATATCTGATTGGAATAAATCTAAGCAGTGTTGGATATTCATAAATACGCGCATTTGCACCTAAGGTTGAGACTAAAAACAAATCACCTTGATAAGGCATTCCTAGATCAAAACGAAAAATACCATCCTCAGAATAATAAGATACCATAAAAATTTGGAATAGCTCTTCCTCGATACCTGTTGCTAAGCTAAATAGTTTGTTTTGTGATTCAAAAAGTTGCATAGGATCAGGATTTCCTTGCCAGTATCGAAGATCACCGCTCGTCATAAATCCAATCGGTAATTCGAAATTATTTTTTAACAAAGCGACATCTCCCACTTGGCTGATTCTTTCAAAGAAGAAGCCTTCATCCGCTGGATTGTTATCCATATCAATCAAATAACGTACGTTCAAAAATGCGTTTGTTAGAGGGGAAGTTTCAAAAAATAGATAACGACTTGCGTGTAAATTGCTAGGAAGCCCTAAATCTCTCATGTATCTTCCTGTTGCTCCATTCATAGAAGAAGAGAATATCGCAACTTGATTGATATTTGAAGACGAATTAGCAAAAGTCTGATTAGTCACACCTTGTCTAGTAAATTCCGTTCTAAAAAAACCTTCACTCATATGACTAGCAATTTCATTGACTTCATCATAAACACGAATTGGATGATGGTAAGTTCCCCAAGAATCAATGGAAAAATATGCTGTAAACATTAACTCAACGCTCACTAAAATGAATAATCCATACTTCAAAGGCTTAATTACAGTTTGCAAATTTTGTTGTCCAGCTTTATACCAGACATAAAAAATGCCAAAATATAAGGCGACCATAGCATAGTTCCACATCAAAAAGCGATTCTCCTGCCATGAAAAATGAGAAACAAATAAGATGATCAATACGCCTAATAACGAGAGCAAATTCTTTTGCGAAATTTCACTTTCTATCATAGTCAGATACATTTTATAAGCTATGGATACCAATAAAAATGACAGCAAAAATGAAAATCTACCTGGAAAGCCAAAGGTAAAGCTAAAGCCATGCCAAATAAAATGCAAATGGCTGTGGTTGAGGCTTGCTAGTAAAAATAAAACAAAAGCACCATACGCTATTTTTTCACGCCCTGATACCCGCTTTGACAAGATGAATACTAAAAAAAGCATAACTGGCAGAAGACCAGAGTAAATATTCGCATCTCCTTCACCCCTAAAATTAAACAAAGACTGTTGCGCAAACCCCATAAAACCACTTAACAAAATATAAAGAGGCCCAAACCAGCGAGCTTCAGGAAATGTGGTCATAGTTTCGCGATACATATTCATAATCCCAGCAAGTGCTGGAATTAAAAGCCATCCCATCAAGCCAATGGCAATAAACGAGCTAACTGCTAAATATAAAAAACCAGTTAAAAATTCCTTCATGCTCTTATAATAAATAAATGCCGACGCCAAAAAGTAGAGAATGACAAATAGCGCCAGCATAAAAGCAATATGAAAATTTAAAAACAAAGCAAAAGCCGTCATTAAAACATAAAAGACACATTTTTTCTCCAATATTAATCGCTTAGCACCTAATACAACAAGCGGTGTTATGTAAAAAACGTCAAGCCACATAATATTATGATAATAAGCCAGTGTCCACCCTGATAGAGCATATATGCTAGCAAATATCGGCAATAAAGAATCATTTCTTTTCGCTTTATAATTTAAATAAATAGCCATGGTCATTCCAGCTAAGCCTATTTTCAAGACAACAAAAACCATTAAAACCTCTCTCAAAATGGCAGGTGAAAAAAGCGATGCCAATAGATTGAAGGGGCTAGTTAAATAATAAGCGTAGTGGAAGAGATAATTCACGCCACCGCCTAAATTCCAGCTCCAAAAAAGAGAGCCCCCTTCTCTTAATCGGTGGGCGAATTCGTAAACAAAAGGAAAATATTGATAACCAAAATCAATCACCAAAATCGATCTATTTCCACTAGGATTGATAGGATAAACATCATTAAAGTACAAAGCCAGAGCAAACAAGATAGTTGGCAACAAAAAAGCATGCAAATAAGTGCTTTTAGCTATTTTAATGATATTAAATTGAATTTTGTTCATGAATTTCATGATGTTCCTCACTAACTAGTTTACTATTCTGCAATTCCAGCCATCGGCTTAAATAAATCAGATACCGGTTGATCATTTAAGATATGCTTAATTCCTTCTGCAAGCAAATAACCGATGCTTTGCTGCTTAATTTTCGGGCTTTGCTTGTCCTCACCAAGACTGATCGTATTAGTTGTGACTAGTTCTACCAATGCAGAATTGTTAATCCGCACTATTGCTTCGCCTGAAAGAATCGGATGTGTACAAGCTGCATATACTTCCTTAGCGCCACGCTTTGCAAGCTCATTAGCAGCAGTTTGTAACGTTCCAGCTGTGTCAATAATGTCATCAATGATAATTGCAGTTTTCCCATCCACTTCCCCAATCAAGCCCATGACCTCAGCGACATTTGGTTTTGGACGACGCTTATCAATAATAGCGATCGGTGCATCCAGATATTCTGCAAGTCTTCTCGCTCTTGTTGCACCACCATGATCAGGTGAAACAATCACAACATCTTTTAAACCCTTTTCGATGAAATATTTAGCCATGGTTGGTAACGCACGAAAATCATCAATTGGGATATCGAAAAAACCTTGAATCTGACTAGCGTGCAAATCCATGGTCATCATGCGCGTTGCGCCTGAGGCTTCAATTAAATTTGCAACCAATTTTGCAGTGATAGGCTGACGCGCACGAGCTTTTCGATCTTGTCGTGAATAGCCATAATATGGAACAATTAAATTAATAGTTTTAGCCGATGCTCGTTTCAAAGCATCTACCATAACCAACAACTCCATTAAATTTTCATTAACAGGTGTTGACGTTGGTTGAATAACAAAAACATGATGACCCCGCACCGTTTCGCCAATTTCAACCGAAATTTCTCCATCAGCAAAACGACTTGTGAGACATTCACTTAGAGGTACCTTCAAATGATCTGAAATTTCCTCTGCCAATGCGCGATTTGCACTTAAACTAAAAATTTTAAACTTTTTACGATTGATCTCTGCCATCAAACACCCATCCTTATGGTTATATTCTGTTCCCCTCTATTTTACAACATTTTCCAACTCACTTCAATAGTATTGACGAATGTTGTCGTTTTCAAAAATAAAGAATCACTTTTAAGTCGTTAAATTTGAAGCTTTGATCTCATTTTAACCAAAAAAAGCTAGTTCTTCATCCAAACTAAGACTACACTACAGATTGAAAACAGAAAATTGATTTATCAACATTTATGAGCATAATTTTAGGGTGGATGATGGACTAGGTTATAACTAGCTTTACGATAAGTTTAAATTTTGAATAACTTTTTGTGAAAATTCAACAGTACCTAGCATTCCGCCTAAGTCACTTGTAAGATCTCCTGTGGCTAGGGTTGTGGCTAGGGCTTTTTTAATTAGATTTGCTACCTTATTCCAACCGATATAATCAAACATCATTACGCCTGAAAGAATAAGGCTTGATGGATTTGCACAGTCAAGTCCGACAATATCAGGTGCTGTACCATGGGTTGCTTCAAAAACAGCGTGCCCTGTGTCATAGTTAATATTTGCACCAGGAGCAATTCCGATACCACCAACCTGTGCTGCAAGAGCATCAGAAATATAATCTCCATTGAGATTTAAAGTTGCTACCACATCAAAATATTCTGGATTTAGCAGAATTTGTTGCAAGAAATTATCCGCAATCACATCATCGACATAAATTCGACCTGCAGCAAGAGCTCGTTCTAATGCATTATCAGCCGCCTCTTTCCCACCTGCTTTTTTAATATGATCATACATCGGCTTCGTAAATGCATCATACTCACTAGCAACTTCATAAGCCCATTTACGGAAGCCTCCTTCAGTAAACTTCATTATATTTCCTTTATGTACAACCGTCAAACGCTGCTTTTTCTGCTGCTGCGCATACTCAAATGCCGCTCGTACAAGGCGTTTTGTTCCCTCTGGACTAACAGGTTTGATGCCGATGGCTGATGCTTCAGGGAAGCGGATTTTATTGACTCCTAACTCCTCCTCTAGAAAATTGAGCAATTTTTTGACCTCAGATGTGCCACTCTCAAACTCAACCCCTGCATAAATATCTTCCGTATTTTCACGAAAAATCGTCATCCCCACTGCTTCTGGATTCTTGACTGGGGCAGCAATTCCTGAGAAATATTCGACAGGTCTGACACAGGCATAAAGATCTAATTGTTGTCTCAAAGCAACATTCACTGAGCGGAATCCTTTACCAATTGGGGTTCCCAAGGGACCTTTGATAGCAATTTTATGCTCTAAAATCGCATCTAGAGTCTCTTGTGGTAAATACTCTTCTGTTTTTTCAAAAGCTTCTTCACCAGCTAGCAACTCTAACCAGTTAATACTTTTTTCACCTTTAAATGCTATTGCGACCGCTGTATCAAAAATTTCCTTCGCACAACTAAAAATTTCCTTGCCGATTCCATCGCCTTCAATGTAGCATATAGTTGGGTTGTTACTAATTAACATACTCTTTGCCTCCTCGCTTTTGCTCATAATATTATCTTTAATGACAATTTTTAAGAGTGATAATCGCTAGCCAAAATCGCATATCGACAAGAATCAGAAAGGCCGTAGCGTGGAGTTGGGATAACTTGGCGTAATGTTCCTTCATATTTCATGCCACATTTTTCCATAACTTTCCCTGAATTGGGATTAGATGGATCGTATTCTGACTCAATCCGATTGACACCAACTTCCTCAAAGAAAAATTTAATTAAAGCGGCGAGTGCTTCTGACATAATCCCCATTCGCCACCATTTTTTTCCGATGCAGTAACCTACGTGAACCATTTTAATGCTATCTCTTTGGCCTACGATGCTAATACTTCCGATCGGTTCATCACCAAATTCTTTCAAAGTAATCGCCCATTGGTAAAAGTTGGCACTTTCATATTGATTAATCCAATCTTTCAAGATGCTTTTGGTAACTTCAACACTTGCGTGCGTTGGCCATGAAAGATATTCGGTAACCTCGTCATCACTGGTCCAATTGTTAAACATCGCCTCAGCATCAGCTATTTTGAAAGGGCGCAAAATTAGCCTTTTAGTTTCTAACTTTTTTGTTCCTAAATGTTTCATTTCCTCCACCTTCTTTCAAATCGTTTTAAGAAACGACTTTATTACATAGGGCATAATACCCTCATTAGCATAATATTCTAAATCTACTTGCGAGTCAAAACGCAACAAGACTTCAAACTCCAATTCATCCGCTCGAACAGTCACCTTTTGACCAATCTTAGGTGTTTCAGGAATATCGATCGAATAAGTTTCTTCGCCTGTAAGTCCCAATAAATCGGCGCTTTGTCCTTTTAAAAATTGCAAAGGTACAACGCCCATCATCACCAAATTGCTGCGATGGATGCGCTCAAAGCTTTCTGCAATGACGGCTTTCACACCTAGTAATTTCGTTCCTTTAGCTGCCCAGTCTCGACTAGACCCCATGCCGTAATCCTTACCAGCTAGCACAATTAAACCAGTTCCGGATTCTTTGTATTTCATGGCGACATCGTATATTGGCAATATTTCACCATTATAAACACTATACCCACCCTCTATTTCAGGTGTTAATGTATTTTGAATACGAATATTTGCAAATGTCCCTCGGGTCATGACTTTATCATTCCCACGCCTTGCCCCATAGGAATTAAAGTCCTGCTCTAAAACACCTTTTTCTTTTAAGTAAATTCCCGCTGGGGAGTCTGCTTTTATATTCCCTGCTGGTGAAATGTGATCGGTTGTAATCGAATCTTTTAATTTTGCTAAAACTTTTAACCCATTTAATGTTGACTCTTTCATGTTAACTTTGCGCAAATTCTCAAAATATGGCGGGTTTGATAAATAAGTGGAATCAGAAGGCCAATTGTAAACAACACTTTTAGTTGTTTCAATTTTGTTCCATGCTTCATTTGCATCAAAGATAGTTGCATATTCTCTGGCGTATAACTCCTTCGTAACATATTTGCGCACTAGAGCATCAATTTCAATACTAGACGGCATGATGTCGGATAAGTAAACCTCTTGTCCCTCATAATCTAGTCCGATACTTGTGGTCGTTAAATTTGTTCTTACATTTCCTGCAAGAGCGTAAGCCACAACTAAGGCTGGACTTGCTAAATAATTAGCCTTTACAAGTGCGTGAATACGACCTTCAAAATTTCGATTTCCTGATAAAACACTTGCCACTATTAAATCATCGGCAACTACTTCGGCATCCATCGTCGGCAGCAAAGGTCCAGTATTTCCAATACAAGTCATACAACCATATCCCACCACATGAAAGCCTAATTTTTCAAGATACGGCAAGAGTCCTGCTTCTTTTAAATAAGCTGTTACAACCTTAGAGCCCGGGGCTAAGCTTGTTTTAACATAGTCGGGAACTTTTAAACCTTTTTCCACTGCCTTTTTTGCAAGTAATCCTGCTGCAATCATGACAGATGGGTTGCTCGTGTTAGTACAGCTAGTAATTGAAGCTACTGCAATTTTTCCATCGGCTTCTTTTAATTCGCGACGACTCATTACAAATTTTTCGAAATTTTCACTTAAATCTTCAAGTAGAACCATATCTTGTGGTCGCGTTGGTCCTGATAAACGGGTTGTAATCTCATCTAAATTGATGGTGATGATTTTGCTATACTTTGGTGTTGGAAAAGATTTGTCACAAAAAAGCTTGTTTGCTTTTGCATATGTTTCTACAATAGCGATTTGCTCCTCGCTACGATTGGTTTCTCGTAAGTAATTTAGGCTTTCTTCATCAATCGGGAAAAATCCGCAGGTTGCTCCGTACTCAGGAGCCATATTCGCAACCGTTGCACGATCAGAAAGGCTTAGACAAGACATACCATCGCCGAAGAATTCTACAAATTTCCCAACGACTAATTCATCTCGCAAAACCTTTGTTACAGTTAATGCTAAATCGGTTGCTGATGCATATGGATTTAATTTCCCGATCAGTTCTACCCCTATGACTTCTGGCACAGTTAGGCTACTTGGTTCTCCTAGCATCACAGCTTCTGCTTCAATCCCGCCAACACCCCAACCTAGAACGCCAATTCCATTGATCATGGTCGTGTGAGAATCTGTTCCAAAGACGCTGTCTGGAAATAGTAGTCCGTCTTTATGAGTAATCACATCGCTCAAATATTCGATATTGACTTGATGAATAATCCCTGTAGCTGGTGGGACGACCCTGAAATTTTTGAATGAGTTTTCTGCCCATTTTAAAAATTCATATCGTTCACGATTTCTTTCAAATTCTAAACAGGCATTTTCAGATAAAGCCTCGCTAGTTCCAGAAAAGTCAGTTTGGACTGAGTGGTCAATGATTAGATCAACAGGGATTTTTGGATTAATTGAGCTTGCATTTGCGCCTAAGGTTGCAATCGCATCTCTCATAGCAGCTAAATCTACAACTGCTGGAACGCCTGTGAAGTCTTGAAGGATAACGCGACTCGGCAAAAAGACTGTTTCAGCGCCGACATTTAAATCAGCCACATTATCGATATGGGCTTGAGTGATAGATAAGTCGTTTTTCTGACGGACTAGACTCTCAAGAAGCATTCTTATGCTATAGGGCAGTTGGTCGATGCCAGCTATTTCTGTGATATCGTAATATTGATAATCCTTTCCCGCTACATGTAATGTTTTCATTTTTCCACTACCTCTCATTTATTTTCATATAACTTCTTGATTTAGCCACACTCGCATAGGCAGGTCTAATAATTTTGTTCATATTGATTAATTCCTCGATGCGATGGGCAGACCAACCGACAATTCGGGCAATGGCAAACAGTGGCGTATAAAGCTCTTCTGGAATACCCAGCACTTTATAAACTAGGCCTGAATAAAAATCGACATTCGGGCATATTTCTCGATAAGTATGATGCTTTTTCGAAATGATTTGTGGTGCTAATTGTTCGACTAATTCATAAAGCTTAAATTCATCCTCCAAGCCTTTTTCTACTGCTAAATCCGCCACATATGACTTAAACATCTCAAATCTTGGATCACTTTTAGTGTAAATGGCATGACCAATCCCATAAATTAAGCCCTGTTTGTCAAAAGCTTCCTTATTCAATATTTTCTCTAAATAATTCGCCACTTCAGTCTCATCGTTGTAATTTTTCACATTTGCCTTGATATCTTCTAGCATATGGGTCGCTTTGATGTTAGCTCCACCGTGCTTAGGGCCTTTTAAGCTAGAAAGGGAGGCCGCGATGGAGGCGTAGGTGTCTGTACCACTAGAAGTGACGACATGGGTGGTGAAGGTTGAATTATTCCCGCCACCGTGTTCCATATGTAGAATAAGGGCAATATCGAGAACTTTTGCTTCGACGTCGGTATACGTCTTGTCTGGTCGTAACATTCTTAAAATATTTTCAGCTGTGGTTAAGGCTTGATCTGGGTAATGGATATGGAGGCTTTCGTGTTGCTTGCCGTAGTTATAAGCATGATAAGCATAAATAGCAAGCAGGGGAAATTGCGCAATTAAATAAAGAGATTGATCGAGCACTTTTTCAATTGAAATATCGGTTGGATCATCATCATAGCTAGCCAAAGTCAAAATGCTACGACTCATCGAATTCATAATATCAGAGGATGGGCTTGGGAGGATAACATCGCGGACAAATACTTTAGGAAGAGACCGTCTTGAGGCTAGGATGTTATTGAAGACTTTTAATTCGTCTTGTGATGGGAGTTCACCAAATAGGATTAGATAAGCGACTTCTTCAAAGCCAAAACGGTCTTCTTTTCGCAAGTTGCCAATAATATCTTTGACGTTGTAAGAACGGTATTCCAAAACACCAGGGATTTGATTACCATTTGCATCAAAACCGTGAATTGTCGAAATATTTGTCAACCCCGCCATGACACCTTTCCCATTATCATCTCGCAAACCTTTTTTGACATTGTGCTCTTTGTAGAAACGTTCTTGGATCTGGGTGTTCTTGGTAATTTTTGCTTTGTATAGTTGAAGCATTTCGTTCATAATGGATCACCGCCTGAGAAGTTTTTTTCTAAATAGGATACACGATTTGGCAGGTAAATACAATAGTTAGATAGCTTTTTTTTACTTGGCTTTTCGTTTTCACGAAAAAAAACTAGGCACTTCACCTAGCATTTTACAGTTTTTTGGCATAACCTGGTTTGTTTTCCTGCTTGGAGCGTGCAATCGCAAGAGCATCAGTCGGGACATTTTTCGTGACAGTTGAACCCGCTGCAATATAAGCTCCATCTCCTACTTCAACTGGAGCAACAAGGTTGACATTAGAACCGATCATTACATCAGCGCCGACGATAGTTTTGAATTTGTTCTTCCCGTCGTAATTAGCTGTTATAACACCACAGCTGACATTGGTACGAGCACCGATTTCGGCATCACCAATATAAGCTAAATGCCCTGATTTAACACCATCTTCAAGGGTTGATTTTTTGATTTCAACAAAATTACCGACGCGAGTTTTATCTCCAATTACCGCACCTTCACGAATGTGCGCAAATGGTCCGATCATCGCGTGAGCGCCTATTTTCGAATTAGCGATATAGGATGCTTGCACGTAAGTTCCTACTCCAATTGTAGCATTTAAAAGATGGCTTCCTGATCCGATAGTCGTTCCTTTTTCGATCGTGGTGTTTCCTTTTAAATAAACATTTGGCTCGATAACAACATCCGTGCCAATTGTCACATCAGCTTCAATATAAGTGGTCGCAGAATCGACAAGTGTTGCCCCGTTTTCCATGTGTTTTTGATTGATTCGGGTGCGCATAAATCGGTTTGCATCAGCAAGTTGGATGCGGTCGTTTACACCTAAGGTTTCTTCAAAATCATCACAAATAAGCCCTTCTATCTTTTGGCCCATACTAGCCATTATTTCAACCACATCTGTCAGATAATATTCTTGTTGTTGATTATTTGGCTTCACTTTTTGCAGTGCTTTGAAAAGCATTTTGTTGTTATAACAAGCGACGCCAGAGTTGATTTCCTTAATAAGCAATTGATCCAAGCTGGCATCTTTTTGCTCAACGATACGGATAATTTTTCCAAAATCGTTGCGAATAATACGCCCGTAACCTGTAGGGTCATCCGTTTTAGCTGTTAGCATGGTTAAACCGGCTCCGGTTTTTTCATGATGAATGAATAATTTCTCTAAAGTATCAGAAGTTAAAAGTGGCACATCACCATAAGTGATAACGGTCGTACCTTCTAAGTCCATCAATAAATACTCTGCCATTTTCACCGCATGAGCCGTTCCCAATTGTTCCATCTGCCTTGCATACATAACGCGCGTGCCTAGGCATAACTCAACCAATTCAGCTTTATGACCCGTCACAACAACCGTCTTTTCAACACCTACAGCATCAAGGGCATCCACCGCATGCTCAATCATCGCCCGCCCCATTACTTCATGCAAAACTTTTGGTACTTCTGACTTCATCCGTGTGCCCATACCAGCACCTAATACAATCCCGTAGCGTTTCATTTAATCAATCCTTTATCCAAATTCTGGTGATATGCTTTAATCTTATCAATTTGTTCTTTTTGGTGTATCAACATCTTATCATAGCCCGTCCCAGCCATTGCATAGATGAATGGGTCACCAACATCTGTTGGAATTCCACATAGCACTTCAATAATAGCATGGGTGCAAAATGGTACATAAGTCGAGCAATAACCGCCTTCATGTAAACAGATCATTCGACCCTGCGCATATTTGTCTGCCAAATCTTTCACCGCTTGCGCCATATAGCGATAACCCTCTACCGAGAGCATCATTCTTGCTAGCGGGTCAAAAATACTAGCATCTTGACCTGCTGAAACTAAGATAAGTTCTGGTTTGAAAGCATCTACAGCAGGGATGACAATTTCTTCAAAGGCATATTTGTATACTGCATCACCCGAAGCAGGTGGTAGTGGGATATTAATCGTTGTCCCTATCGCGTCACCACAACCTACATCTTCGATTTTCCCTCGTCCGATAGGTTCTAAATTATCTTGATGGATGGAAATAAACAAGACATTTTCATCTTCATAAAAGGCATCTTCGGTACCGTTACCATGATGAGCATCCCAGTCAAGAATGAGGATTTTCTTTATCCCCAAATCTTTTTGAGCATATTTAGCAGCAATCGCAATATTATTAAAGATGCAAAACCCCATTCCC
>JGI24703J35330_11748495_pt1 | contig 17620 bp, 13 predicted proteins | sample TergutNt197P1_FD_35330 | JGI IMG/M metagenome (IMG submission 35330) | reverse complement strand
CCTTGCGACCCTCTAGGTCGCGGCGGTTTTCGCTCCTCGCACTGCGACAAAAATCCTGCGTCCAAATGAAAATGTTATTGTCGGGCAATTCCTAAGACAATTTTTAAGAGCGGAAAAAGTATCAACAATCGAAATAATACACCTTGTGTCGTTTAAGAACCTCCGGCACATCAAGCTCGTACGGGCAATTCGCCTTGCAATGTCCGCAATTTGTGCAATCGTCGATGCGTCGCATTTGTTCTTGCCAATCCGGCGTTTTGAAATTTTCCGCAACCATTCGCTTCAATAAGAACTCCATTCGCGCCGCCATTGGTATCGGAATATTTGCGGGGCAGGGTAAACAATACCCGCAGGCGCGGCAAAAACTTCCGGAAAGTGCGGCTTTGTCTCTCGCGATTTCGTCCAAAAGCTCGTCGGTTAAACCCGGCGGGTTTTTTTCGTATTGCAAAATTTCCTCAATCTCGCTCATTTTTTCGATGCCCCAAATCGGCACAATATTTTCATATTGCCGCAAAAATGCAAAAGCCGCCCGTGCGTTTGTCAAAATTCCGCCGCAAAGTGACTTCATTCCAAGCACGCCGACATTGTGTTCGCGGGCTTTTTCGGCAATCGCAAGCTCCTCGGGCGAGGACAAGTATGAAAACGGATACTGCAAAACGTCGTACAAATCCGACTCAACGGCCTCGAGTGCAAGATGCATTTTGTGTGCGGTTATGCCGATGTGCCGAATTTTCCCCTCGCGTTTCGCGTTTTCAAGCGCGTCATACAGCCCGTCCTCTCCGCCCGGATGCGGCACAAATTCGGGGTTATGAAACTGAAAAATATCGATGTAATTTGTCCGCATTTTTTGCAAACTGTTTTCAAGCTGCGCGATTAAATCCGCCGACGTTTTCGCCCCCGATTTCGTACACAAAATAATCTTCTCGCGCACATCTCCAAGCGCGACTCCAATCCTGTCCTCGCTTGTGGTGTATCCGTTTGCCGTATCGAAAACATTCACCCCCGCTTCGTACGCACGCCGCAAAATCGCGGTACTTTCATCGTAAGAAATCCGCTGAATCGGAATCGCACCAAAGCCCGTCCGCCCCGCGCGTAATCCCGTTTTTCCGAAAATTATTTTTTCCATAAAAAGCCCCATCTCCTGTTTATATAAATATCTGCAAAATATCTGCGTCAACACAAGTTCTTACGCCGAAACACCCCGCTCGCACCGATTCCCCCACGAATCCAAGAGTTCCTCCTCGCGATAAATCGAAATAATTTCGCAATTATTCGGGCATTTATCGCACTCTTTTCCGCGCGTCACAAAGGAAACATCTTGAACATCAAAATCGAAGTTCGCTTCGCTCCCTGCGCCCGCTGCGTCCACTGCTCGCTTGGCAAGCACCGCAACTCCCAAGCACCCCATCAAATGCCCAAATTCATCTACATAAACTTCATGCCCCAAAACTTCCTCAAACGCCCGCACCACGCCGACATTTTTGCTCACGCCGCCTTGAAACACGGCGGGCGCGTGAATGCGCTTGCCCTTGCCGACATTGTTCAAATAATTATTCACAACGGCGTTGCAAATTCCCGCAACAATATCCTCTTTTTTATGCCCGATTTGCGCCTTATGCACAAGGTCGCTTTCGGCAAAAACCGTGCATCGCGCCGCAATTCGCGTCGGATTTTTCGACCGCATCGCAAGCTCGCCAAGCTCGTTAATTTCAAGCCCGAGCCGCTTCGCCTGCGACATCAAAAACGACCCCGTCCCCGCCGCGCAAATCGTATTCATCGCATAATCCGTAACAATCCCGTTTTGCAATAAAATTATCTTCGAATCCTGCCCGCCAATCTCCAAAATCGTGCGAACATCAGGCACCCGCGTCATAGTTCCAACGGCGTGCGCCGTAATCTCATTCTTAACAATTTGCGCCCCAAGCACAACGCCAATCAATTTCCGCGCCGACCCCGTCGTCCCCACCGCAACAACGCTAACGTCTTCGCTGATTTGCCCGCGCAAATCCCGCAAAACATTTTTCACCGCGCCAATCGGGTTCCCCTCCGTCCACAGGTAGGAATGCGCGATAATTTTTAAATTTTCATCGATAATTACACCTTTTGTGGAAATACTGCCGATGTCAATGCCTAAGTATGCGTTCATGTGAAATCATCCCCTCATTGGTATCTCGGGTATCTCGGGCATCTCGCGACCCGCGTCCCGCTTCATGGAAATCATGTCATAAAAAGCCTCAAGCCGTGTCTTCACGCCGGTTTCACTGGTCTGCGCGTCGAAGCTGAAGTACAAAATCGGTATGCCGAAATCCTCGCTTACGCGCTGGCAAATCGGGATGGAGTTGACCTCGGGCGTGCAACCGAAGGGCTTTAAATGGATGATGCCGTCGTATCCGTTGCGGGCGAAATGCACGCATTTTGCAACGCTGTCGGTTCCGTCCGCGCCTATTTCGTATGTGACATAGCCCTCGGCTTGCTTGATTAAATGCTTGATTTTGTGTTGAGGCGAGAAAAGGAGGTACGAAACGTTGATAAATCGCGTGACCTCGATGCCGAATTTTGCGAGTTCTTTCTCGATAAAATAATTCGAAAACGGCTCCATAAGCACATAAAGTTCGCCGACAATGCCGATTTTCATCGGGTTTTTCGGCTTGTCCAAGGGGACGGCACGAAGTTCCTTCATATACCGCCGAAAAATCCGCCCAACGTGAAACATGCCGCGCGCATTCGCGACTTCCGTGAGAAATCGCTTTTCGATTTTTTCAAGGGAGTCATCCCCGGCAAAGCCTGTATTTCTGCGCACATAGTCCTCAATTTTGTCCATCGCAAAAATAATTCGAACTGCAAAAATCAGCGACGAAATCAGCCTTGTCCATGTAAGTTGCGGGTTCAGGGATTTAAACATTTTGTACATATCGCGCAAGCTGCGGTTTCGGCTGTTTGTTTCCAAAATGCACAGGCGGAAATCGTACCCCAAATCACGCAGAATTTGCTCCTGCACCTCGTTGTAAAATCCCATGCGGCAATCGCCGGAGGTGTGAAAAAGTACGTTCGCGCCATTGTCCAACGCTTCGATAAAATTGCCCAAATTATATTTAAACGGAATGCAAACAAACTCGGGGCTGTGTTTCGCGCCAAGCTCAATTGTACGCTTTGTAATGGCAGGCGCAGTTAAAACCTCGCCGTTTTCGCCGACCAAATCCTCAAGCAAACGCCCTATTACGATGTGATACTTTCCCATGTGCGGGAAGGAAATTTTGTGTTTCATGGTTTTCGTCATTCGCTGAGCGCACAAATCGCCATTAAAAATTGGTCGCCCGCGTTCCTTTCGCTGATTTTTCACACTTCACCGCCTTAAATTTAAATTATGAAGCAGAATCGGGCTTCGAGGACATGTGTCGCACCAGACACATGTCCCCGATGTCCACGCGCTCTTGGCGCGCTAAATTATGAAATATGCCACCAGTTCTTTAAGCATCTCCGCTTGCGAGTTCAGTTCTTGAGACGATGATGCCGCCTCTTCGGCAACGCCGGCATTGCCTTCGGTGACTTGGAAAATTTTGTTGATGCCGTCGCTTGCGATGGCGATTGCTTGGGCTTGCTCCGTTGAGGCGGCGGATATGTCATTTATGATTTCGCTTACTTCTGCGGCATTTTTTACTATTGTGTCGAGGGACGCCGAGGTGGCTTCCGCGATGCTTGCGCCCGATTCCACGCGCTCGATTGACGCGCCGATAAGTGCCGTTGTTTCCGATGCCGACGCCTGACTGCGCGCCGCAAGCGAGCGCACTTCTTCCGCGACAACGGCGAAACCCTTCCCGTGTTCGCCCGCGCGGGCGGCCTCCACGGCGGCGTTAAGCGCGAGTAAATTTGTTTGGAACGCGATGTCCTCGATTACTTTGATAATTTTCGAAATATCGTTGGACGATGCCTTGATTTGCGACATTGCGTCAAGCATTTGGTTCATGGTTTCGGTGCCCTCTCGGGCATTTTCGCCGGATTTTTTTGAAAGGGCATTTGCTTCGGTTGCATTGTCCGCATTTTGAACGGTTTGTGTGCTTAAAATTTCTACGGTGCCGTTAAGCTCCTCGACAGCAACGGCTTGCTCCTGCGCGCCGGTTGCAAGCTCGGTCGCGCTGTCGGAAATTTGCCTCGAGCCGGAAAGAACCAGGTCGGACGCGTTTAAAATTTCCGACATGGTGCGACTCAGTCGGGTGTTGATTTCGTTAATTGCTTGCTTGATTTCGTCAAACGAGCCGACGTATTCGCGGTCGATTTTATTTCTCAAATCGCCGTCCGCCATCCGCGCCAAAATTTCGGCGATTTCATTTATATATGAAGAAACGACGGCGGTTGTGTTATCGACGGAGGTTGACATGCTTAGAAAAACGCCCTTGTAATCCTCCGAGTTTGCGTTAAGCGAGGAGTCCATTATTTTTTGCTCAATTGATTCCAAATTAAAGTTGCCGTTTTGCATTTCGTTCAGGCAAATTTCGACGACACCAATCGGAGCGGACACAGTGGACAACAGGTCGTTCAGCGTTTGAATAAGCTCCGCCCAGCTTCCCTTAAATTTCTCCGCATCAACCTTGACGTCGAGCTTGCCGTCGGCGGCACTCCCCGCCAGATAAAGCGCGGACTCGTGAAGCTCCTTGAGGTTTGAAATAAGCGCGCGGAAGGCCTCGGGTTGTGCCGCCCAGTCGCCCGGTTTGTCTTTGATTTCGGCGTTGAAATTGCCGTTGCTGATTTGGGTTATAATTTCAACGATGTCCGTGGTGTCTTCGTATTTGTCGTCGAAAATTTTGTTTACGCTTTCAATCATATCGCGAAAAGCGTTTTGATATTTTTCTTCGTCGATGCGGTGATTGCTGTCGCCTTGTATGGTGAAAACCTCGCGCACCTGCGATAAATCCTGCACCATATTTTTTATCACGTCGATTAGCTCGCAAACGTCGCGGGTTACAAGGCCGATTTCGTCGTGCAAAATGTTTTGGCGGTTAATGTTTATATGAACGTTGCCGGACGCGACTTCCTTGACCGTTGCGCCGATGTCGTCGAGGGGTTTTAAAAATCGGTAGACGAGGAAAAACAGGAACAGCGCGGCAACTGCAAGCCCGAAAATGTTTAGAAGGGATATGCCGTGTTGCATGGCTGCCACTGTCGCAAGCCCGTATTCCTGCGAAAGCCCGACGAAAACCATGGCACCGGGGCGGACATATCTTCCCGCAAGCGGAAAATAATACGAGTGGTACATGGTGCCGAATAATTCCGTTTCGGTTGCGACGGAGCCGCGTTGCAATACTTGCGCTACGACATTCGGGTCGGCGGAGACGCTAATCGGTCCGTCATAGTTTTCGGGCGGGGCAACGGTTGACACAACGGAATACGCATTGTCTATGCCTTCAAACCGATAAATCACAATGTCCACCCCGAAAAGTTCGCTTAATCTGTTTAAAAATTCGGGAGACCCTATGTTGTAGGTCACGCTTACGTAATGCCCAGGCCACCTGTCCCCGATAAATGCGGAGGCAACTAAAGTCTCCGGAGTAAAAAAAACCCTTGGCAAGCCGTCAGTGTCGGCGGCAAAATCGCTTATTTCAATCGAATCAATGCCCCATTCCACCATTCGTCGGTCCAAATATTCGCGTACAGCGGCGTCGCCTCCGTCGAGAATAGTTCGCGTTGAAAGCTGCGAGCTGTTTCCCAGCGCGGTTGCCGCCATAGCGGCGTTTCGTTCGTACGCTTCGAGATATGCCCGCACGGCTTGCGAGGCTTCCGCAATGCGCACTTCTTCAAAGTCCTCCACCAAAAACCGCGTGTTTATCGAGGCGTAAGCTATCGAAACCATAAAAAGCAGCGTTATTACGCACGCGAGGGGGAAGGTAATTCGGATTTTAAGCGTGTTCAGAATTCGCGAAATTACGCCCGAACTACGGTCGGACAGGGCGATATGGATTAACACAAGCGCGATTGCCGCGCTCATCGACGTGGGGTCAAGTTCGCGGGGCAAAATGCCGAATTGCGTCAAAAAATTCGACGCAAGCATTGCCGCCATTGCCGCAACAAAAATAAATCCGGCGAAACGCTCGGATTTATTTTTGTTAATCATACCGTAAACAAGCGTAAGAGCGGCGGCAATGGTCATTGCATACACAAAGGCGGAGTGGACAAAAAACCACGGCCCGTTAGTGAAAACAACCTCGCGCGGCCACGCGCTCACGTGTTCAAATTCGCGAATAATTGTATGAAAAGGCGAGGTAAGTGCCAAAATTCCTGACGTGACAGGGATAACTCCCAGCGCGATTTTCAAATTTTTCGGGAAAAGTCCCCGGTGCCCACTGCGCGCTTGGCGCGCTTTTTCGGGAAAGGCGAAGCGGAATACCTCCAAAAAAATGTACATTGCGCAGAATCCGCTGAAGAATAATCGGAAGTTGAAGGCGATAGCGTTCAGGGTTTCGTTTCTCACAAGGAGGGTCAGGATGTCGGTAAAAACCCAGCCCGTGACGAAAACGCACAGTGTCAATAACGTCCCTTCTTTTCGCGTTCTTAAGTAATTTTCGCGCACGGCCAAAAGTGACACAATCGCGAACAGAAGTGAAAAAACATACAGCGAAAGACCCACAAGATTTGTCATTTTTTTCTCGCCTCCAAGATGTCTATGAAACTTTCGATTCGTGTGTTAAGACCTGCTTCGCCAAAGTTTGAGTCGATTATTAAATTTGTCATGGGTACGTCTTTTATTTTGCGCATGATTAGTTCAATCGCGAGGGAATCGGGACCGCAGGGGAATGTTGTCATAAAAATAATGCCGTCGACTTTGTCGCGGTAGTAATCTACGGAGCCTGTTAACTCCTTGTTGTATCGCCAATACATGCTTCTCGCGAGGGCTTTGGACCTGCCGCACATGCGCGTGCTGTCGGGGACGTCGGCGTAGAGGATGCTTGCGCCAAGCTCCTCGAGGGTGCGGACAATCGGTTCGCCGATTAATTTGTCATATATATTGTAGGGATGCGCGACGATTAATACTTTTAATGCGCCGTCTCCGCTTTTTAAAATCGCCTCCTGTCGCGATTCGAGATTTTTTTCAAAGGCTTCAAGCGCGGCAACGGCGTTTTTATACGCCGCTTTAACCGCGGATTTTTTCGCGCCGAGTTCCGCGCCGAGTTTTTTGTACGCTTTACGCTCGGTTTGTTTGTCGTCGTAGTCGATTGAGTAGTGGATGAAATTTGCGTCGGGGAAGGTGGCGCGCACTATGTCATAAATTCCGTAAAACTTTGTACAGGTTGCGTCGCCGTCCTCGAAGGTCACAACTCGCGGCACAAAAATTACGTCGCATTTGCCGATCAGCCATTCCACGTGTCCCATGTAAACCTTGGCGGAAGTGCAACTCTCGTCGATTGACGAGTTAATTCCCATGTCCAAGATTTTTTTGTTCGTGTTCGGCGAAACCACGACTTCAAGACCCAGCTCCTCGAAAAAGCTGCGCCACATTACTTGATATTTGTAGTACAAAAATGCCTTTGGTATTCCAATTTTTAATTGCCCCACCAAACGTTGTCCCCTTCGGTCCAAAAACGGATTCTTGAATCGGTGACGCCGATATATCGAATGTTATCTCGCATTGTCAGGGTTGTTTCTTCGCCCGGGCTTACCACGAAAACGAGGCGGCCTTCATCGGAAAGCTGTGTCATCGCGTGGTGGAAAAGTTCGCGCTCCATGCGGCGGCTGAATGAGTTTGTGTCCATTAAAATTACGACGTAGGGCGAGTTTAACCCGCGAATTTGCGGCATCAGGTTTCGCCATTGCTCGTTGTTTGCGGCTTGAATGCCGCCGCCCTGCGCGGTGACGTGCGCGACGGTGAAGGCGTACGACGCGGAGACTCCGAAGGTTGTTTCCGCAGGGATCGTAAATTCATGCAGGGTCGCGCCGGCGGGTGCGTATTGTGCGCGCAGGCGGTCATGGAAAACGGTGCCGCGCGGTACGGGAATATTGTGATTCGGCGTGTAAAGTGCTTCGAGACCGTAAAATCTTGCGTTGTGGCTTGTTTCTTCGAAGGATTCAAGCTCCGCGAGATAAATTCTGTCGAGGGTGAAGGGCGCGGGCGCGTCGGCGGGAAGGGTGGCGGTTACTGTTTCCCAGCCCGTGAAATTTACCTCGCGCACGAAGGTTACATTGTGGTGGGTTCCTTCGTAGTCGCGAACGCGCGCGCGAAGCCAGTGGCCGCTGTCGTCGCCGTGAAAACGCATCCGCAGGGCTACGGGTTCGCCCGGAATCGTGAGGGCGGGGTAAAACGTTGTGTATGCCGCTTGGGTTGCCGCGGTTCGGCCTATGGAATAATTCATTGTGACAATGTTGTTTTCGACGGAAATATTTGTTTGAACATACTCCGGCGGCGTGCTTAAAAATCCGACGTGGGTGCCGCCGAACATATCGAGCGGCCACGGAAATCCGCCTACGCTTACGGGAATGTATGCGGTAATCGAGCCGATTGCGGCTTGGATGTAGCCGATTCCGCCGCTCGTTGCGATGAAATATCCGTTTTCAAATCGACCGAGATAATCCGGCGAAACGCGGAGCGACGTGACTTCGGGGATGTTCATATGTGTGCCGTCGGTTGCGACGCCGCTGAAACGCAGACGGGTTTGGCCGCCGATTAACAGGCTTATCATTTCGTGGCGGGGCTGAAGCTCGCCGAGAGAGAAGACGTCGACGAAGGTGTACGCGTGCATTTCGCCGTAGCTCACGCGGAGCTGGTGATTGCCCGTGCGAATCGGCGTGTATATATTTCCTTGCCAAAAGCCGTTTTCGGAGCTTGCGGAAAAGACGGCGTGTTCTTGGTTAATTTCAATGCGATTGCCCCAATGGTCGACGCCGAAAACGCTGATTTCTGACGGCACGCCTTGAACCACGCGAGGCTCCGGCGGTGCAATTACAATGCCGATTAGCTCGCCGACGGGCGCGCTGTCGAAAACGCCGAGGGCGTTCGTTACGGAACGTTGCGAGCCGTCGGAAAGCGTATTCGCAACGGAAAGTGCGCCGCCTCGAGGTTGCATAACCAATGTACTCGAGCCGCCGCCGTCCATGTGCATCCCGTTAATCGCGCCGTAATGCCGCAAAATCGCGCCGAGTTCGGCATTTGTCACGCCGATTGAGTGGGAACGGCCGTCAACGACCATTAAAATTACGCGTCCGTCGCTGAGTTGCCCAACGGCCGTACGGGGGTGGCGCGCATTGGGCTGAACCCCCGCGCCGTCAACGATTTCGCCGTTTTGCAATAAAACGGCACCGCCGCCTATTGCAGCCGTGATGTTTGAAAAGTCCACATTTAGACTGGTTGAAATATTAAAATCCACCCGCGTGCCTACGGGCAAAAATCGCTCATAATAAGGAAGGCTTGCGTGCGGAATTACTATTACGAAACCGTCGTGAGGCGTTTGCACCGTCGAAAAAGTCACTTCTGACACAACGCCGCTTTGCACCACGACCTTGAGCGTGTAACGCGCGCGCGTGTCAATCGCGGAAGTGTCTGCCATCGCCGTGCGACTTACAACAATTGGTGAATAAATATTCGAACCGACCGAATTATACGACGCGACGTTTGTTAAAAAATTGCCGTTTGCGTAAAGACGCATGGTCGTACTCATGTAGCGAAAAAACGGATTGTTTGCGGAATCAAGAAAAAACGTCGCAAAATCCGCGCTTCCTCCGGCAAGGGAAAGCACCTGCCCGTCCCGCACCATCGGCCCGAAGTATGTAGAATGCCTCCGCGCCATGTTAAAAAAGTCGGCGTTAATGCCCGCGATTGCGCCCGCGTTGTACAAAAGGCGGGAAGTCGGCTCGCGAAGCCCAACCTCGCGGTTGCTTGGCACCGGCGCAAGAGAAATATGCGGTTCGCGTACATCGACGTAAAGCACGTGAACATCAAGCATTCCGCGCGATGTCATCATGCGATTGGACTCGTAAATTACGCCGCGAGAAATCTCCTCTGCCTCGCGATGTTCGAAAAAAATATCAACGGCGAACGCTTGCGTCGCCAAAAAAGCCGCAAAAACAAGGGTAAAAGCTAAAAACACTGCGCTTTTAAAATGCTTCACTAAAATCCCTCCCCCAAAAATACTGTTATTTTAGCACATTTTCGCGTTTTTGTAAATGTGAATAAAAATCGTTGATTTTAGTGTCACTAACATTAATGATTTTTATTCGAAAAAAAATTTTTGCAAAAATGTCATTTTGTGCTTGACACGCGCACTCGACGCGTATAAGATACAAATATTGCAATCGAACATACATACTGGAGAGCGTGGGGGAGATACGAATGAAAAGAAGCGTAGTAAAGAAAGCGGCCACTAATCATCCGCAAAAAATTTATCAGCCATTCGATGTGATTATGGAAGAAGCGGGGTTTGACGCGCTTTATACTGTAATCGAACAAATGGGCGGCGCAACGATTTATATACCGACGATGAGAACGGTCTTTCAGGATTGCCTTGTGGCGGAAGCGCGCAGGGAATTTCGTGGGCAAAATTTGGCGAGTATCGCGCGGAAGTACGGTTTTTCTGAACGCGGAATGCGGAAAATTTTTGAGAGAGAAGATTGAAAATGGGTTGACAAAAAGTTTCCCATGTGTGAAATTATAAGCGCGCCAAGCGCGCAGTGGGTACCGGGGACATGTGTCGGCTGCGGCGCATTCTCTCGAAGCCGGGAGCAGTTTTTCGGCGTGTAAAAAAGCGCGCCAAGCGCGCAGTGGGCACCGGGGACACATGTCGGCTGCGGCGCATTCTCTCGAAGCCGGGAGCAGTTTTTCGGCGCGTAAAAAAGCGCGCCAAGCGCGCAGTGGGCACCGGGGACACATGTCGGCGGCGGCGCATTCTCTCGAAGCCGGGAGCAATTTTCGGCGCATAAAAACGACACATTTCGCACGGAGGAAAACCCATGCAAAAAATCACCGATTTCACAAGAAAGCACGCTTTCTTCCTGCTTGGAGGGGCGTGCATTATTATTGCGGGGCTGATTTACACGGCGTGCGTGCAGGAAAACGAAATTGTGCCTGCGGGCGAAACGGCATTTCACGCGGCGGATTCGCTCGACGCGCCGGAAAATGCGGTCGAACCCGCCGAAACTCCCGCGCCCGTCTACATCGTCGTACATATTACAGGCGCGGTAAATTCTCCCGGCGTTTTCGACTTGCCCGAAGGCTCGCGGGTTCGCGACGCGCTTGCCCTTGCAGGCGGCGCGCGCGACGATGCCGACCTCGAGCATCCCGCGCTGAATCTCGCCGCCCCCCTCCACGACGCGATGCGAATAATAATACCCGTCGAAGGCGAAGAAATCGACGATATTTTTATCTCCGCACAAGCCCCCGCCGCCGCCACCGACGGCCTAATCGACCTAAACGCCGCAACTTCAACCGAGCTTCAAACACTTTCCGGCATCGGCCCCGTTCTGGCGCAAAATATAATCGACTTCCGCGAGGCACAGGGCGGATTTTCCTCCGTCGAGGAGCTTATCCACGTTTCCGGCATCGGCGAAACGCGGCTTAATAACCTGCGCCCGCATGTAACGGTGCGTTAGGGCGTGCAGCCACTATTGCCCCATCCCGCGTAGAATCACGCCGCTAAAGTTTGCGGCGTGATTTTTTATGGACGAGGAAATTGCTTCCGGCTTCGAGGGAATGTGTCGATTCCGACACGTGCCCCCGGTGTCCAGTGCGCGCTTTTTTAATTTTTGCAAAAAAGAGTCGGCGAGTGACACTCGCCGACTCTTTTTTTTTATGGGCCGGGAAACCGCTCCCGGCTTCGAGAGAACGCGTCGCCGCCAACACATGCCCCCGGTGCCCACCGCGCGCTTGGCGCGCTGTTGAAAATTTGCACTTCCCCGCGTGCAGTGATATTATTCCATTTCCTACATAAATCCGAGGAGGTGCGTATATGAGCGGATTTAATAAACCTGCGGTTTTCAGCGACGAAACCAAGCAATTTATAACACCTTACGACCCGAAACCGGGCGATTTCGTGAGGTTTTCTTTACGTGTGGCGAAAGGCGACTCCTGCGATGCGACGCTGAATATCGTTTGCGGCAAAGTCGGCTCCTCCTATCCCATGAAAAAAACCGAGTTTGACGCTCTTTTCGACTATTTCAGCGTCGAAATTCAAGTTTTTACAAAGCCGATTCGTTTTTATTACGCCATTTCGGCGGACGGTCAAGATTTTGTGTACAACAAACAGGGGCTTCGCACAAGCCTCGATACGCATTATAATTTCCGCCTCGTACCCGGTCTACGCGTGCCGGAATGGGCAAAAGGTGCCGTAATGTATCAAATTTTCCCCGACAGATTCTGCAACGGCGACCCCACAAACGACGTGCAAAAGCATGAATACGCCTATTTGGGCCGCACGGCATACGCAATGGAATGGGGCATGGACGTTGCGAATCAAGATTTTTGCAACTTTTACGGCGGCGACATACAGGGCATCATGGATAAAATGGGCTATTTGCGCGACTTGGGCATAGATGTAATTTATTTGAACCCCGTTTTTGTTGCCCCCAGCTCGCATAAATATGACACGCAGGACTACGATTTCATCGACCCTCATTTTGGCAAAATAGTCAATGACGGCGGCGAAAACCTGCGTTTCGAAAAAGTCGACAACAACTTCGCGACGCGCTACAAAAAGCGCACAACGAATCGCGCCAATCTCGAGGCAAGCAACGCGCTTTTCGCGGATTTTATCGAACTTGCGCACAAAAACGGCATAAAAGTCATCATCGACGGCGTTTTCAACCATTGCAGCTACTACAATAAATGGCTGGACTACGCAGGATTTTATCGCGAAACAGGCGAACCCGACGGCGCATATCATTCAAAAGACAGCCCGTACCACTCGTTTTTCCTGTGGCACGGCGGCGAATGGCCGTATAACGACAACTACGACGCATGGTGGGGCCACACAAACCAGCCCAAATTGAACTTCGAAACCTCGCCCAAATTGTTTGATTATATCGTAAAAATCGGCAAAAAATGGGTCTCGCAGCCGTTTAACGCAGACGGGTGGCGTCTCGACGTTGCCGCCGATTTAGGGCAAAGCCGCAAAATGAATCACAAATTCTGGCGCGCCTTTTACGACGCCGTCAAAGAATCAAACCCCAACGCGCTAATTTTGGCAGAACATTATGTAGACCACGGAAACCCCGCCGACTGGCTCGACACCTGCGAGTGGGACACGATGATGAACTACGAAGCGTTTATGTCGCCTCTGACATGGTTTCTGACGGGCGTGTGCAAGCACAGCGAAGAATCCCGCCCCCACCTCCGCAACGACGCAATGGCATTCGAAGGCGCAATGCGCCACTATATGTCATTTTTTAACATACACGCCCTGCAATCCGCAATGAATCAACTCTCCAACCACGACCACTCCCGCTTCCTGACGCGCACAAACTCCAACACGGGCCGCCTGCACACAGTAGGCGCGCGCGCCGCCGAAGTCGGCATAAACAAAAACATCCTGATGGAGGCCGTAGTAATCCAAATGACATGGCCGGGCGCGCCAACAATTTACTACGGCGACGAAGCCGGCCTGGCGGGCTGGACCGACCCCGACAATCGCCGCACATTCCCATGGGGCAACGAGGACGAAACCCTGCTCGCCCTCCACAAAAAACTAATCGCCCTCCGCCGAGAATTCCCCGCCCTGCGCAAGGGTTCGCTGGAATTTTTATGGACAAACCACGGCTTTTTATCCTACGGTCGCTGGGATGAAAAAAACAAAGTAGTCGTGGCGGTGAACAACAATTCAAAGCCCATGGCCGTCGCGCTTCCCGTATGGAAAACAGGCATTTCCGGCGGCTACATTACCGAAAAAATCCGCACAGGCGACGACACCTTCAGCGAATTAAAAAAATCCTATTTCGTCTCGCGCGGCGAGGTCAAAATTACCGTGCCCGCGCACGGCGCGGTTGTGTTGGTTTGTTAGTAAATAATAGGTAAATAAAAGGGCGTGTTCCCACTTAGGGAACACGCCCTTTTTTCGCCCGGGCAGGATTCAAACCGCAGACCGCGTAATATCCCCAACCCCGGGAATATTGCGCAACTTCTTCATGAGCGAATTAAGCCGCTCGTTATCGGCAATTTCAATGCCCACGACGATAATCGCCTCGGACTGAATGGTTCGAAGATTCATGGTCTTTACGTTAACTTTTTCTTCGGTGAGGGTGCGGGTAATATCGACGAGAAGCCCCTCGCGGTTGTCGCAACTTATGCGCATTTCGGTGTGGTAGTTGTTTTCGCGGCGGGAATCGACATGCCATTCCGCCTCGATTAGGCGGCGGCGTTCGAAATCTTCCATGTGGATAATGTTTACGCAGTCGGTGCGATGAACCGTGAGGCCGCGCCCGCGCGTTATAAAGCCTAAAATTTCGTCGCCCGGAAGGGGACTGCAACAGCGCGCGAATCGTACCGCCGTGTCGCCGATGCCCTTGACGATTATGCCGCTGCTTTGCTTGTTTTTCTTGTGCTTGTCGGAGGAGTCGATTAGATTTTGCATGAGTTCGTCGTCGGTGGGGGGCGGGAGAGTTTTTTCGTACTCGCGTACCAAGTGATGCACGACGATTTTTTCCTTCAGCCCGCCGACGCCTACCATTGCATAGAGCTGGTCGAGGGTCTTACAGTTGAAACGCTCCAAAACGTCGATGTCGCGGCGGTCATGCAAAAGGAGTTCCCATGCATAATTTTCGGCCTTTGCCGCGGCCTCGAGGGCTTCTTGTCCCTTGCGCAAATTTACGCCGCGACTCGCCTTGTTAAACCACTGGGTGATTTTCGTGCGCGCGGTGTTTGTTTTTACGATTTTGAGCCAGTCGCGGCTGGGGCCTTTGACGTTTTGGCTTGTGATTATTTCGACCCAATCGCCGGTTTGAAGCTCATGCTCGAGCGGGACGATTTTTCCGTTTACTCGCGCGCCGGTCATGCGATTGCCGAGGGCGGAGTGAATCGTGTAGGCATAATCAATCGCGCAGGAGCCGCTTAAAAGCGAAACGATTTCGCCCTTGGGCGTGAAGCAATAAACATGCTCGGCGAAGGCGTTCAGGTCCATTTTAAGCGCGTCGAGAAACTCGTCGCTGCCTAATAAATCGCGCTGTAAATCCATGATTTCCTGCAACCATTTGTCCTTTGCGGCTTTGTCGCTTTCCTTGTATTTCCAATGCGCGGCGATGCCGTATTCCGCGACGGCGTGCATCTCGTGCGTACGAATTTGCACCTCGAAGGGCTCGCCGGGCCCCATTAAAGTCGTGTGAATCGAGCGGTATCCGTTTGGTTTTTTCATGCCGATATAGTCTTTCATGCGGCCCGGTATCGGAGTATACATATCGTGCATTACGCCCAGCACCTTATAGCATTCGTCGTCATTTTCAACAAGGATGCGCACGGCGTAAATATCAAACATTTCCTCCAGTGTTTTCCCGCGCGAAATCATTTTTTTGTAAATCGAATAAAGCCGCTTGGGGCGGCCTTCGACGCGCGCTTTTATCCTCTCTTTTTCGAGGCGCGCGCGGATTTCCTTCATTATTTGTTCAACGATTTCTTGCCTTTCGGATTGCTTCATTTCGATTTTTCGCGAAAGCTCGTCGTATTTTTTGCGGTCGGAGTATTGAAAACCCAAATCTTCAAGCTCGTAACGTAGTTTTGCAATCCCCAAGCGATGCGCGAGGGGTGCATAAATATCCAAAGTCTCCTGTGCGACTTCACGTTGTTTTTCCTCGGAATGGCCCGAAAGTGTGTGCATATTATGCAGCCTGTCCGCTATTTTTATAATCAAAACGCGCACGTCTTGGGACATATGAAAAAACATTTTGCGATAATTTTCCGCCTGACGATTCGATTTTGAAACGTATGCAAGTTTTGCGATTTTCGTCACGCCGTCAACAAGCCGCGCGACTTCTTCGCCAAAACGCTCGGCAACATCGTCGCGCGAAAAATGCGTGTCCTCGACGACATCGTGCAAAATTGCGGCGGCAATCGACTCGAGGTCGGTTCGAAGCTCGGCAAGCGTAATCGCAATCGAAAGCGGGTGAATAATATACGCCTCGCCGGTTTTTCGGAACTGAAAAAAATGCCCTTCGTAAGCCATTTCAAAGGCGCGTTCAATCATTTCGAGCGGGGTGTCCGGGCGGTATTTTCGAATTTCCGCAATCAATTTGTCGTATAAATCCTGCACGGCTTTATCCACACGAACACCTCCTCTTTTATGTATTCCCTCGATTATAGTGATTTACGCGGAAAATGCAAGGTGTGTGGTATAATTTATAATATGCCAAGTTGATGATGTTAGTGTCACTTCATCGATTTTTTTCGGATTTGTTTTTCGGATTTGAACGGGAGGAATTTTTTACATGACCGGGGCGATAATAAACGCCGCTGCAATCCTTGCGGGCGGCGCGGTTGGCTTGCTTCTGAAGGGGCGATTTAACGAGAAAATTTCCCGCGCGATAATTCGGGCGATTGGGCTTTGCGTATGTATAATCGGGATTTCGGGCGCACTTGGCGGCGACATTATGCTTATGGTGACGTCGCTTGCGCTGGGCGTTTTGGCGGGCGAATTTTTGCGAATCGACGACGGATTGAACGCGCTTGGCGAGTTTTTGCAAAGAAAATTCAGCAGAGGCGATGGCGAATCAACTTTTGCGCAGGGCTTCGTTTCTTCGACACTGCTTTTTTGCGTCGGCGCAATGGCAATTGTCGGCTCGCTCGACAGCGGCCTCCGCGACGACCAAAGCATTGTCACGGCAAAATCGCTGATAGATGGCGTCGCGTCGGTCGCTTTGGCCTCGACCTTTGGCGTAGGCGTGCTTTTTTCCGCCGTCGCCGTTTTTTTGTATCAGGGCGGCATCGAGCTTTTCGCGGGACAATTGCAGGATGTTTTTTCGGACGAATTGATTGCACAGCTCAGCGGAATCGGCGGCGTAATGATTTTGGGAATCGGCGCAAATATGGCGTTGGATGCGAAATTGAAAGTGGCTAATATGTTGCCGGGATTTTTGTTCGCGGGCGGGTATTATTTTTTGTTTTTTTGAAGGGGAAGGATCGGAATGAAAAAGCGCGCCAAGCGCGCATTGGACACCGGGGACATGTGTCGGCGGCAACGCGTTCCCTCGAAGCCGGGAGCAATTTCCCGGCTCATAAAAAAGCGGGCAAAGAACGCCCGCATTGAAAAGCAAAAGCCAGTAGCCGAAACATGAGGCTATTCTTGATATTTCCAAGGGCCGCGACCATTGTTTTGCCATCGAATGTGTTACCCTTAAACAATTCGTACCCTACGGGCAAACCATCGGAGTCTATAATCATCCCCATGACCACTTGAACTTCGTTGAATTTGCAGTTCTTGCTGAATCCGAAATCTCGAAGTTCATCCGCTATTACGCTTTCAAAGTGGATGGTGGTGACATCGTAGAACACGACTAAATTGCTTTTGGCTTGATTCCATGACAAAACAAAAACCCACCTAAAACATTGATTCTAGGCGGGTTTTCATTACTGAGCTGGAAGGATTTGAACCTTCGAATGCAGGAGTCAAAGTGTTGAATAATTCGTTTTGCGCTGTTTCGTGATGTGCTGTAATGCCTGATATTA
>JGI24703J35330_11748496_pt1 | contig 17622 bp, 18 predicted proteins | sample TergutNt197P1_FD_35330 | JGI IMG/M metagenome (IMG submission 35330) | reverse complement strand
GCGTCCAAATGACCCTTCAGCGCTACCGCGAACTCCAAGACATCATCGCCATTCTTGGCATGGACGAACTCTCAGAAGAAGACAAAAAAATCGTCCGCCGCGCCAGAAGAATCCAACTCTTCCTCTCACAAAGCTTCCACGTAGCAGAACAATTCACAGGCATGCCAGGCACCTACGTCCCAGTCGCAGAAACCATCCGCGGCTTCGAAGAAATCCTTGAAGGCAACCACGACACCCTCCCAGAAGAAGCCTTCCGCCTAGTTGGAACAATCGATGACGTCATCAAAAAGGCGGCGACCCTCACATGATACTTAAAATAAAAACTCCTGATGCCATCCTCTTCGACGAAGAAACAACCCACATCAAAATCACCGAAAAAACAGGAGGCTTCTCCATCCTAAACGGCCACGCCCCCCTAATAACAATCGTAAAAAATTTCGTAACAACCATCACAACAAAAGCAGGCGACCTTACGTTTATCGGCGCCAACTTCGGCACACTTAAAATCCTAGACAACGAAATCTCCATTTTCATCGACTACGGCGTCATCGCCACAAGCAAAGAAGAAGCCAAAGAAAAACTAACCCAAAAAAGACAACAACTCATCAATCACACAGGCGACCCAGGCGATGAAACCATCGCCCATCTAGAACTAGAACTACTAAGGCGCATGAAAGAACTAGGAGAGACATAACCATGGAAATGACGATATTCCTCATCATTTTACACCTAGCAATGCTTCCACTCATTTTTCATTTACTAAAACACTTGCGACTAGAGGATATGTTCAAACGCAACACACCGCCAAACCTCATCTCAATTTTATATATTATCCTAACAATAGCGATTACTCAACTTATCATCGGATATTTTACAAACGTATTTTCTTTAATTGCAGAAGTCGTGTAACGGCTTTTATCAAGTCGAAATCGGAGTGAAACTTCGGTTTTTTTTTGTCCTTTTTTTGGTAAAACGTTTGCTTAAGTTTGTGTTGACTTTAATATCTGTGGATGCTAAAATTTTAATTAAAGTGCTACCAGTGAGGTGATGAACTTAAAAAAAGCAAGATTATAGAAGAATGAGGACATGATGTTTTCAAAAGCGTACATAATAAAAAGTATAGCAAAAATATAGGAGGCGCAAATGAAGCATATTTTATTAAACTTAAAAAGATTTGATATCCCTCACACATACGGAGGAGTCAATCGATTAGCTCAAACAAAAGATTGGGGGAGGACAATCATCGAAGGAATCCAAGATCAAATTGCTGCTTATTCAAACGAAGCATCTTTTCACATCTTTTTTCCAGAATCACAAATCATCCCTGCAAAAGAAGCATTGAAAGAAAACACGAATCTTCACATTGGTTGTCAAAGTGTTCATCGGGCAGACGTGGTTAATTCAGAAAATTTTGGTGCTTTTACTTCACATCGAGCGGCATCTGCCATGAAAGCTATTGGTTGTACATCAACGATCATTGGTCATACCGAAGAAAGACGAGAATTAGAATATCTAATGCAAAAAAAAGATATGAACGACGTCCTAAACGAAAAGGTGAAAATGGCACAACTCTCTGGATTGAAGGTTGTTTATTGTATTGGAGAAAAAGAAGAAGAAAAAGAAAATTGGCAAGAAACATTGAAGCATCAATTAACAGTGGGACTTAGAGAAGTAGATATGAGTCAAATCATCATCGCTTATGAACCAGTATGGGCTATCGGACCTGGAAAAGAAGTTCCAACAAAAGAGCAAATTGAAGAAATAATGTCTTACATTAAAACCGAACTAGGTCAGCACATTGCGGTCGTTTATGGCGGTGGAATGAAAATAGAAAACGCAGAAATGTTAGCTTCTGTAAATGGACTAGACGGTGGTTTAATTGCCTTAACGCGTTTTACAGGGGAGATAGGTTTTTACAGTGATGAATACTTGAACATTGTCAAAACATATTTAAGGAGTGGTGAAAATGAAAGAAATAGTATTTGAATATGGGGAAGGGACAATCACAGCACAATTGCCTGAACAAACAGATATCTTTATTCCTGGTGTAACCGTCAAAGACCCACAGCACATTAAAGAAGAAGATATCTACGAAGCAACGCTTAACTCTTTACGTAACCCTATCGGTATGAAGCCCATTGATCAATTGGTTGAAAAAGGATCTAAAGTAACAATTGTGTTTCCCGATCGGGTTAAAGGTGGTGAGCATCCGACTGCTCATCGTCGCGTGTCAATAAAACTAGTCTTGAAAGAACTTTACAGTGTCGGAGTAGAAAAAGAAGACATTTTATTAATTTGTTCTAATGGTCTACACCGAAAAAATACAGTTAAGGAAATCATGAGTATTCTAGGCGATGAATTGTTTTATGAGTTTGATTCAAATAATCAAATTATTAACCATGACAGCGAAGATTACGAGAACTTAGTAGATTTAGGCGTAACTGAATATGGTGATCCAGTAATCGTCAACAAATTTGTTTTTGATAGCGACTTATGTATTATGATTGGGCACGCCCAAGGGAATCCTTACGGTGGTTACTCTGGTGGCTACAAACATGCAGCAACAGGAATTACTCATTGGAAATCTATTGCTTCTCATCATGTACCAAAAGTCATGCATCGACCAGACTTTGTTCCTGTTAACAAGAAATCTTTAATGAGACAAAAGTTTGATCAAATTGGTCAACATATTGAAAAATGCATGGGTAGAAAATTCTTCATGTGCGATGCAGTTCTAGATTCGAAATCAAGACAGATAGAAATAAAATCTGGCTATGCAGGACTGATGCAAGGCGAATCGTGGGAAGTAGCCGATAAAAGAACATTCATTCCATTCGCGACAAAGAAATACGATGTTTTAATTTTTGGTGCGCCACAATTCTTCCACTACGGCGATGGGATGGGCACAAATCCAATTATGCTTATGCAGTCTATTTCTGCTCAAGTTACCCGTTTAAAACGCGTTTTAAGCGACCGTTGTGTTATTATCTGCGCCGCAAATATCAATGGATTTTGGAATGAAGACTTATGGCCTTACCTACCAGAAATGTACGACCTATTCCAAAAAAATCGCATGAACACATTACCTGATTTAAATCGGTATGGCCAGTACTTCGCAACAAATGAAGACTACATTAGAAAATACCGATTCGCAAATGCGTACCATCCATTCCATGGTTTTTCAATGATCTCCTCGGCTCATATCGCAGAAAAGCACACCGCAGCCATTTACATCTGTGGTTCATTAGAACCTGGACTTGCGCGTGGTATGGGGATGAAAACACGAGAAACTATCGAAGAAGCCTTAGAGGATGCAAAGTTGAAATACGTAGGAAGTGAACCAAATATTCTAGCCCTACCTCAAACATTTAAACTAGCTTCGGTTCACCTGACAATGAAAGAATAAAACAATAAACTGGAGGATGACCATGTTACAAAATAATAATCGTTTGTTAAAAGCAGCCAGTCACTATCAATATGGCCAAGCAGCATTTAATATCAACACCATTTCCCAAGCGAAAGCTCTAATAGAAATTCATGAGATGTTGCGTGCACCCCTCATTATTCAAGTCGCTGATTTAGGTTTAGGATTTCTAGGGGGACAACAAGAATTCAAACAATCCACTCTAAAGGACAAGGAAAAAGGTGCTCAAATCATCGCTTACGCAGTTAAAGAAATGGCAGAAAAATCACCGATCCCAATTGCTCTTCATCTAGATCATGGTAGTAGCTTTGAAACTTGTAAAGCAGCCATTGATAACGGCTTTACATCAGTCATGTTTGACGGTTCTCACTTTGACTATGAAGAAAATGTTAGATTGACTCGCCAAGTTGTAGACTATGCACACCCACGAGGAGTTAGTGTTGAAGGAGAATTAGGAATACTAGCTGGTGTTGAAGATGACGTCTTTTCAGAAACGTCGACTTACACCAATCCACTACAAGCTTTAGATTTTATCAAGCGGACGAATGTAGATTCATTAGCTATCTCATATGGCACAACCCACGGACCTAACAAAGGTAAAAATGTCAGCTTAAGAACTGAAATTGTAATCGCCATCAGTGAACTGCTTCGACACGAACAAAAATTCTGCAGCATAGTTTCCCATGGATCATCGACAATTCCTGAATACATCGTAAGTGCGATCAATCATTTAGGCGGTGAAATTGAAGGCGCAGGTGGTATCGCACGCTCTGTCTTACAAGAAACTATTGTCGCTGGCGTTAATAAAATCAATGTTGACACTGATCTAAGGCTTGCTATGATGAGGAACTTTTGGGAGTTGTTAAAACACAAAGCTGAAATAACCGATGTAAGAGTAAAAGCAATGCTTGAGAAAATAGAAGAAAATCCCAAAGAAGTAGATCCACGACGTGTTATGGCAACAATTATGGATTATGCGATGACAAATCAAATAGATTCAGAGGATTTAGCGAAAATAAATGATTGCATGACACAAGGTGTTAAAGAAATCGTTGCTCAACTTATCGTGTCATTTGAAATGGTTGGTAAAGCAGAAAAAGTGGTTGCACTTGAGAATGCAAACAAATAGAATTCATCATGTAAAATCAAATAGGAATACTTAAAAATCCAAATGATGGAGAAGGTTAAAATGGCAGATAAAAAAGCTACAATTAAACAGGTTGCTCAATTAGCAGGTGTTTCGACCTCAACTGTATCAAGGGTGATTAACGGACGAGACCCAAAAGTTGCTAGAAAAGAAGTTCAAACTAGAATTTGGGATGCAGTCAGACAGCTCGACTACACGCCTAATCTAGATGCTCAAAATTTGAAAAAAAATAAAAATTTAGAGCAAAGAAAACAGGGCAGACAAATCGGCATCGTTTTCGCACGCGATGAAGAAGAGAAAATCAATCCGTTTTTTATCGAGATCGCCAGACATTTCGAAAAGAAATCTTTGCAGCTAGGCTACAACGTAAAGTTTTCTGTTAGATATGAAAAGGAAAATCCTAAAAAAATCAAACACATTTTTGATACTTACCAAGTAGAAGGGATGCTTATCTTAGGAAAATATAGCCCGAGCCTACTTAAAATGATCAAAGAATCCTGTTCGTTTTATGTATACAGTGGTTTGCAAAAAATACAACAAAACGGTTTTGATCAAATCATCTGCGATGGCTACCAGGCCTCTGTTGCAACCATTCAGCACTTAAACAATTTAGGACATCGAAAAATAAGCTATTTAGGAGAAATAGGTAGAGAAGCCAGATACATCGGCTATAAGGATGCCATGAAAACACTGGGATTACCATGCCCACCAAGCCACATTCTCTCTAGCCGCTTCACTGTTGAAGGTGGCTATAAGGCGATCCTAAAAAATATTCACAACCTGAATGTTACTGCCATCTTCTGCGGAAATGACTGGGTAGCGATGGGTGCTTTAAAAGCATTAAAAGAACACGGCATTCGCGTTCCAGAGGATATCTCATTAATTAGCATCGACGATATCGAAGACCTCCAAGAAGTAACGCCACTTTTGAGTACTGTGAGAATTCCAGTAGAAGACATGGGGAAAATGGCAGCCAAAGTATTAATTGATAGAATGGAAGGCGAGCGAATCCTACCTCTGGCTATTGAACTACCTTACACCATCATTAATCGAGAAAGTTGCAAACCCATTACCTAACTAAATGGGTCGATCCACAAAGGAGGATTAGAAAATGGAAATAGAGTTTTTAATTAATTCAACCATCGAAAAAGACTATAATGATTTTCAAAAATTGCATCTTGAAAAACTAGTAGATATCAACACACAGCTCAATAAGCATTCAAAACACAAAGACTATCTAGGATGGCTAGACCCTCATCAATGGGCTCACGCTGAGGTTATTAAAAATATTAACGAACATGCTTTGCTTATTCAAAATCAAGCAGATGTCTTCATTATTGTTGGTGTTGGCGGTTCCAATCAAGCCGCTAGGTCAATCATTGAAGCATTTAATACCTCCGAACGTCAATGCGAAATTGTTTATGCTGGTCACAACTTATCCGCCCACTACTATGAACAACTAATCGATTCCTACAAAGACAAATCTATCTATATCAACGTTATTGCAAAAAACTTTGCAACACTCGAACCAGGGATAGGATATAGAATTTTATCAGATTTTTTAAACAAAAAGTACGGTCCCTCAGCTCATGAACGAATTTATATCACCGGAACACTCAATAGTCACTTGCACCAGCTCGCAAAAGAACAAAAACACCCATTCTTCACATTTCCAGACGATATTGGTGGACGCTTTTCATCGCTGTGTAATGTAGGATTGTTACCGATGGCAGTAACAGGAATTCCAATTTCAGAAGTGGTAGCAGGCGCAAAAGAAATGCAACAAACTTTAACGAGGGATAATACCTTACAAAATAAAGCTTTTCAATATGCAACCATGCGCAATCATTTAAACCTTTTGGGTTACGACCTTGAAGCGTTGGTTTACTTTGAACCCCAACTTAGCTATTTTGGGAAGTGGTGGGTACAACTTTTTGGCGAAACAGAAGGCAAAGCAAACAAAGGCATCTTCCCTGTCACTTTCTCCTATCCAGAAGACTTACATGCAATGGGCCAATATGTCCAACAAGGAAAAAAAATACTGATGGAAACCTTTCTAACGATCGACGCCCCACCGAGTAAAATGGTGATTCCTGAAAACAAGGTTGATGATCAATTTGCTTACCTAACTGGAAAGAAATTAACCGAAATCAACCTAATCGCCCAAGAAGCTACCGTGAAAGCTCATCACGAAGAAGGCATTCCAATTATCAAACTTTCAATTCCAGCCATCACACCGTATACATTTGGACAGTTGTTTTACTTCTTTGAATATTCTTGTTACATTTCAGCGGAGATTTTAGGTGTTAATCCTTTTGATCAACCTGGTGTAGAAGCTTATAAAGCACATATGTTTGCAGGATTAGGGAAGGTGACTTAAGATGGCAAATGCAAATCAAAACAAAAAGCTATTAATCATTCACGGAGGTGGACCGACAGCGGTCATGAATTCCTCTTTATATGGGGTTATTAAGGCAGCTAAAAAAAATGCTGAAATCACCCAAATTCTAGGTGCAAAAAATGGTACAAATGCCGTCTTAGAAAAAGACTTTATTGACTTATCACAACTCACAGATATTGAGCTAAGTCGTCTGCTTACCACACCTGGAACAGTCATCGGTTCATCAAGACATCCACTAGATGATGCCGTCTTTGAAAAAATGGTTGATAAATTAATCGAAGAAGAAATTGCCTATGTAATTTTTAATGGTGGAAATGGGACGATGGGTGCTTGCGGAAAACTTCACTTAGCGATTCAAAAAAAAGGCTCAGCTATTCAAGTCATTGGCATACCCAAAACAATCGATAATGATTTAGCAGTCATTGATCATGCACCAGGCTTTGGAAGTGCAGCCCGATACTTAGCTCAAACAGTACGTGAAATCGGTCTAGACGTTGAATCTTTACCAATCCACATTACCGTAATCGAAGCCATGGGCAGAAATGCTGGATGGTTAACAGCCGCCTCCTCACTCGCAAGGACTGATCAATTAAAGGCTCCTCATTTAATCTATCTACCGGAACGACCCTTTAGCGAAGAACAATTTTTAACAGACGTCAAGAAACTTCATGAGGAATTAGGAAGTGGTGTGGTGGTCGTTAGCGAAGGCTTGACCAAAGAAAATGGAAAGCCCATTGTACCGCCAATTTTTAAAACTGAACGCGCCACTTACTACGGAGAAGTTGGAAGCTATCTAGCAAACCTTATTATTCAAAAACTTGGGATTAAAGCTAGAAGTGAAAAACCGGGTCTTGCAGGAAGATGCTCCATTTCTCATCAATCACTAATTGATCGAGCTGAAGCAATTGAAGTTGGCAAATTTGCAGTAGAGGGAATGCTAGCGGGTGTGAGCGGGAAAATGGTAGGCATTTTTCGAACAAACACCAAAAACTATGACGTCAAATATGAATTCATCGATGTAACACAAGTGATGCTAGTGGAATCTTACATGCCAGATGCTTATATTAATCCTTTGGGCAATGATGTAAGCGAAGCGTTTATTGAATGGGTAAAGCCTTTAGTTGGTTCATTAGAAGATAACATCACCATTTTAAAGTGAAAAATGATAAAAAGAAAGGCGGTAGGTGGTAAAAAATGGAAGTAGCAATTGGCTTAATTTATTTCCTAGTTATCGTTTTCGCCAATACAATCGGAGCCATTTCTGGCATGGGTGGTGGCATTATTATTCGCCCCGTTTTTGAAGTCATCGGCTATCATCCTATTGTGGCAATTTCCTTTTATTCAAGTGTCGCAGTCTTTACTATGTCCATTACAGCAACATTACGCCAACTTTCAAATGGGATAAAAGTTCGTTTTAAAGTAGCGACTACCATTTCTTTAAGCGCCATAGTAGGTGGTTTTCTAGGGAATGTAGCTTTCGAATGGTTGTTACTATTTTTTGAATCTGAGCGCTTAGCCAATTTAGTGCAAATTATTTTGACAATCCTGTCGCTAGTATTTGTCCTGCTAACAACAAACAACGAAAAATCAAATTTCGAATTAAACCATTTTATTTGGTACTTCTTAACAGGAATTTTTCTTGGATTTTTAGCAAGCTTACTAGGAATCGGTGGTGGTCCCATTAATGTCGCATTACTCATGTTGCTATTTAAAATCCCGATCAAAGAAGCAACCGTCTACTCGATTATCACCATCTTCTTCTCCCAACTGTCTAGGTTGTTTTCTATCCATCTGATGACTGGATTCGATAGATTTGATTTAACTCTTCTTTTCTGGATCATCCCAGCAGCCGTTATCGGTGGCCTATTAGGTGGCAGTTTAAGTGGTATCTTTTCAGAAAATCGCATTATGAAAATCTTCAAATGGACTGTAAGTGGCATCATTTTACTAAACATTATCAATAGCATCTTATTGTTCATCTAGCGCTTCATCAAATCTAAAATCTAGCCTGATACATGAACAATCCATCGAAAAAATAGAAATTTAAATATCCGAAAGGAGAATAGACGGATATGGTGGTAAATAACAAAAAAAATAAAAATATAATTAACATTGTTCCTTCGTGGGGTTGGTTAACATTGTCCTTTATTGCAGCATTAATTGCGTGGTGGTTATTATCAATTAACCCAACAACCTCTAGAAGTTTTCCAAGTTTGATTTCAGTTTTTAATTCTTTGTCGGTGATGATTGATCGTGGTGTGTTGTTTCGAGATTTGCAATCAAGCTTATTTGCCGTCGGAAGTGGCTTTGCCTTAGGCTTTATTTTATCACTCCCAACAGCGATTTTGATGGCCTGGTATAAACCAATCGAAAAAATTATCGGGCCGTGGATTCAATTCATCAGAAGCATTCCGCCATTAGCTTATGTGCCGCTTGTTGTTATCTCAGCAGGTGTCGGGACAATGGCGCAGGTCATCGTTATTACAATTGCAACATTTTTGACGATGAGTATTACCATTTATCAAGGGGTCTTAAATATTGATCCTACCTTAATAAAAGCAGCCAGAGTACTAGGTGCAAAAGATAAAGACATCTTTTTGAAAGTTATGGCGCCAGCATCCTTACCCTTTATTATGACGGCCATTAGACTTGGAACAGCCACAGCACTTACAACTTTAATTGCAGCTGAATCAACAGGAGCAGTAGCGGGATTAGGAATGAGAATTAGAGCTTTAAACCAAACATTCGAATCTTCTCCAATGATGCTCTACATCATTATGATTGGAATTATTGGACTACTCATTGAAGCTTTAGTTAGAAAATTAGAAGCGAGGTTAACAGGATGGCAGGAGAAATAAAGCATACCAAATTAAAAATCGACAATGTCGTTAAGACATTCCAAACACGCAAGGGGGAAGTGGTTGCACTAAATGGTGTTAGTTTGGATATTGAAGAAAATGAATTTGTGACTGTAGTCGGACCATCTGGGTGTGGGAAGTCAACCTTGCTCAATATCATTGCAGGCTTATCGAGCCCGACATCTGGAAAAGTTTACTGCGATGGTGATGAAGTAGTAGGAACTGGAATTGATCGTGGCGTTGTATTTCAACAATATGCTTTATTTCCATGGTTAACAGTCAGAAAAAATATTGCATTTGGTTTAACCCTTCAAGGTAAAAAGGGCAAGGAAGTAGATGAACTCGTCGAAAAGTATGTGAAAATGGTCGATTTGGAAAAATTTATTGACCATTATCCCAAAGAATTATCAGGCGGGATGAAGCAACGTGTGGCAATCGCTCGAGCTTATGCAGTTAACCCTTCGATCTTGCTTATGGATGAGCCATTTGGCGCACTTGATGCTCAGACGAGAACCCAATTGCAGGATGAATTGTTAAAAACATGGGAAAAAGAGAAAAAAACTTGTTTCTTTATTACCCATGATGTAGATGAGGCGATTATCTTAGGTTCAAAATGCATCATCATGAGTGCTCGACCAGGAAGAATCAAAGAAGTGGTCGACATAACGATTCCATATCCTCGAAATCAGGAGGTGAAAATGTCGCAAGAATACCAAAAAATCAAAAATTACATTTGGTCGCAGGTTTATAAAGAATATTTGGAAGTTAGAAAATAGCAAAAGGAGAAATGAATGATGAAAAAGTTAATTGGTGGTTTAATGATGGTTTTAACAGTTTTAGCGTTGGCTGCATGTAATGGTCAATCGGATGGAGAAATGGATACAATTGTTGTAGGTTATATGCCTAATTACGCCAGTATCAACCTTGTAGCAGGCGGCGTAGCAGGTGGCTATTTTGAAGAAGAAGGTATTATAATTGAATTTGTCGAGTTTGCTGATGGTCCAACTATTATCGCGGCTTTAGAATCAGGAAGCATTCAAGTTGGAAACATCGGTCCAGGTGCCCACGTACTACCTGCACAAGGAAGAGCAGAAATAATTGCGATGTCACAACTAGGCAATGCAGATGCAGTCATCGGTTTAAGAAGCAGAGGAATTTACACTCTAGATGATTTAAGCGGTAAAACAATTGCAACAGCAACTGGAACATCAAGCGAAGCCATTTTAAACTTAACGCTTGAGCGAGCAGGGCTAACACGAGATGACGTGGTGATTGTTGACATGGATGCAGCCGCCATTACAACAGCTATGATTTCAGGCGGTGTTGATGCAGCCGCCACATGGTCACCAAACACACATACCATCGCAGCAGAACTTGGTGATGATGCGGTTGTATTATCGAGAAACGAAGATTTTGAAAGTGAGTTTCCATCCATCTCATCATGGGTGATGAATCCAGGATTCGCAGACGAAAATGCTGAATTAACAGCTAGATTTTTACGTGCCCTATTTCAAGGGATGGATTACCGTGTAGCTAATGCTGAAGGTGTGGCAAGTTGGGTTGCCAACCAAATTGCTGTTGATGAAGATTCAGTCCTACAACAATTACAAGATGCTAATTGGCCAACATCAGCCCAGATTCTAGAAAAGATTCAAAGCGGAACATTTGCAGCTTTATACCAACAACAAATCGACAACTTTATTCAACAAGGTCGTTTGACGGAAGCAGATGTTGTTCCTGTTGAAGAACATGTGAGAATTGATTTAATGTTAGAAGCACTAAATCAATAAATGAGCCTTAAAAATGGATAACAGGAGTTGATGATAATGCCTCACTATTACGATTATACCTTACCCGAACTTCAAAAAGAAGCGAAAATACCATTGAAAGTCTTTAATGAAGTTGACCAAGTCTTTAAATGGTTGGCATATGAAATGATAAACGAAATCGAAGAAAATAATGCTTTAGGAAAACAGACAGTCTTTATTTGCCCAGTCGGACCAGTGGGGCATTATGAATACTTTATTGAAGCTGTCAATCAGAAACGCATTAGTTTGGAAAAAACATGGTTTATTAACATGGATGAATACCTTTTAGATGATGACGAATGGATTGCGATCGAATCACCTCTAAGTTTCAGAGGATACATGAATAAGCATGTTTATGACAAAATCGATTCTGAGTTGCTGATGCCGTCTAATCAAAGAATCTTTCCTGATCCTAAAAATGTGAGCGAAATTCCTCATCTGATTGAACAATTAGGTGGTGTTGACATGGTTATTGGGGGTGTTGGAATCAATGGACACCTTGCGTTTAATGAACCAGAAAAACAGCTAAGTATCCCAGCTTTTCTAGCATTAGAAACACGCGTGCTAGCGCTAGATGAAACGACCCGCACCGTAAACGCGATGATGGCACTAAACGGTGCATTAGAACTGATGCCACACCGTTGTATTACAGTAGGGTTTAAAGAAATCTATCAAGGAAGAAAAATTCGTTTATGTTGTTTTAGAGATTGGCATCAAAGCGTTGTAAAACGCGGGATCTGTGGTGAACAAACGACTGAGTTTCCAGTTACATTATTACAAACTCATCCAGATACCTGTTTGGGTATTCCAGAGAACTTACTATAGCATATTTTGCGTACAAACAAAACTGATTAATGAGGTGATCACTATAAACGTGGTCACCTTACCATATTAATCAGTGTGATTAATAATAATCAATGTGATTAAGTTCTAATTCTCTTATGCGCTACATATATTTATTCATGGTCATAGACGCAGCAAGAGATGGAGGTTTTTAACCATGAAAAAAAAGATTAATTTAAGTTTAAACACGAAAATCGCGCTAGGGATAACCAGCGGTTTTTTACTGACCTTAATTATGATCCCCGTGTTATTCGTCTTAGCAACAGGTGAAGATGTCAGCAGAGTCCCAGATGAATCTTTAGAAGCTTCTTTGTCAACCCCACCACAAACGGACAATTTCCATATTACAGTTTTCCGTACAGAAAAAAATGAATTTGAGACCATCGAATTTGAGCGTTACATCATCGGCGTCGTCGCAGCAGAAATGCCAGCCCTTTTCCATATAGAAGCATTAAGAGCCCAAGCGATAGCTGCCCGAACCTATGCGTTAAGGATCCTTGATCATGAGGATCACATATTAGATACAGTTATGCATCAAGTCTTTCTTGATGATGCGCAATTAAAGGAGCGTTGGGGAAAAGATTTTGATCTTCATTTTTCAACCATCGAAAAAGCAGTCACCTCAACCACAGGGCTAGTCTTAACTTATGAAGATGAACTTATTACACCAATGTTTTTTGCCATGAGCAGTGGTGCAACAGAAAACTCTGAAGATGTTTTCACAGGCATAAGACCTTATTTGCGATCAGTCCCAAGTGTTGGTTATGAAAATCACGCTAATTTTAGCGTTCGCGAAAGGTTCACTTTAGAAGAATTAAGGGAAGCTTTTAACGACGAAACCATTACAAGAAACAATATTTCTATCAACACTCACAGCGAAGGTGGTAATGTGAGTGAGGTCACAATTGGTGAGCATTCTTACACAGGACGTGAGGTTAGGGAAATCCTAGGATTAAGGTCAGCAGCATTTAGCATCACCTCTTCTAGAAGAGGGGTAAGTTTCACTACTTATGGCCACGGTCACGGGGTTGGGATGAGTCAGCACGGAGCCAATGCCATGGGAAGGGATGGCTATAGTTACGAAGAAATTTTACAGCATTTTTACCAAGGCGTTACATTAATTGAAAAAAATTTATTGAATCGTGAATAATATTCAATCATCTTGCTCATGATATGTGCGAGGTGATAATATGAAAAAATTCAAAGATTTCATAAAAAAAGCCGATTTAGTGACATTCGCACTAATCGCACTGTTGGGAATAAGCACAGTGTTTGCTTGGACTCAATTGACAAGGACATCTTCAAACAGACCAACACACCCAGTGGTCATGGTCGAGGATGATTTAGAGGATGAGCAACCAGTATTTAGCCCGATCGAACCGCCAGTTGTTGCTCCTGTTGAACCAGAAGTATTTTTGGTTCCAGTTGATACAACGAATTACAGTGTCACAACGACGTTTTTCGATGAATCATCCACGGATCCAACGGCACTTGCAAGTAGCTTATTCTTTTTTGAACTAGGTGGTGGGAAATATAGCCATCCGTCTCAAGGGATGAGTTTTACGTGTAATAATGACCAGGCTGTAAATGTGCTTGCGCCATTGTCGGGTGTGATAAGTTCAGTGGTTGATGATCATACTGTTCGTGGTACGATTGTTACAATTGATCATGATTATGGGTTGCAGACTGTGTTGACAGGAGTTTATGATGTGACAGTAGCAGTTGGTGCGTCGGTTAATCGTGGAGATACGCTGGGTGTAACAGGTTTATCACGCATGGAGCCAGATGCAGGGAATGTAGTGCATATGGAAGTGATGCGTGGAGGCGTCTTCGTGAACCCAGAAGATGTTATTGGTAGGAGTGTTCAGGATTTATAGATAAAAGCCCGCTTGTAGCGGGTTTTTTGTTATGTTAGAGGCATATTATCGGGGTAATTGTAATTTTCAAGTTTTTCAGTTTGCCATCACACACGATACCGAATTAAAGTCTTATACAGATATTTTAGAGAGTTGTAAAAGCAAAACACTCACAAAGCGTCCCACTCAACAGGTACAAGTCCCTGGCTACCCAAATAAGCGTTCGTCGTCGAAAACGGCTTACTACCAAAAAATCCTCGATGAGCAGAAAGAGGAGAAGGATGAGGTGCTTTGATTACAAGGTGTTTACTTTGATCGATAAACCTCGTCTTTTTACCTGCATGTGCTCCCCACAAAATAAACACAACACCTTTTAGCTGATGATTAACACACTTCAAAACCTCGTCAGTAAAAATTTCCCACCCTAAATTCGCATGAGACATCGGATTTCCACCCAAAACAGTCAAAGTTGTATTTAACAACAGCACCCCTTGCTTCGCCCACGACGTTAAATCAGTTTTCACCGGTCTTGCAACACAAAGATCATCACTTAACTCCTTGAAAATATTAAGCAACGATGGTGGCATTTTAATTCCATTTGGCACAGAAAAAGAAAGCCCATGTGCCTGATCTGGACCGTGATAAGGATCTTGCCCCAAAATCACCACCTTAACCTCCTCAAGAGGGGTCATCTCTAATGCTTTAAGGATATCTTTGTGACTTGGATAGACGACTTTTGTGTTATAGTCGTGCAGAAGTTGTTGCTTTAACGCCTTCATATACGGCTTTGCAGCCTCAGTTTCTACTAAATTTTTCCAACCTGGTGATGTAATCATATTTTCACAACCCTTTAAAGTAAGTAAATCTAAAGCAATGCAAAAAATGCTAGATTCATTCTTCTAATCATAACACATTTCAAGGAAATTACAAGGAATTTGAATTAAAATGACATTTTATCCCAATAATTGCTTTTATAAAAACCTCATCTATGCTATAATATATCTATGATTTTCTAAACTCGATGTGTTGACCTTTTTTGTCCAAATTGCGAAAATACGACTAAAAACAACAAAAATAAGGCTTGTCCACCTATTTCAAGAAAATGATCGGCGTTTTCATTTTGGTTCACGAAAGATTCGTGTCACTTTTTGCGTATATAGTATATGTAGGAAATTTTGCAAACTTACGAAAAAATATATGTGATGGGAGACAAATAGCATGTCAAATAAAAATCGAAGTATTAAAGTAGACACTAGATTAACAAATGCGATCGAGGCAACAGATGGCAAACCTATGTATGATGAATCATGCAAAAGGATTTTGGCTAACAAAGGAATTCTTAGTTGGATAATGAAAGAATGCGTTGATGAATATAAAAATGTAAATGTGAATGATATCGCCACTAAATACATTGAAGGAAATCCCTCAGTTGGAGTGGTTGATGTCTTGACTGGAAAGGTAATTCAAGGTTTACCAACAGAAATCATTGGCAATAATAACGGGAAAACTTTTTTCGACATCAGATATCGTGCTATTGTCCCTAAAGGCGATGAAATAATAGAATTAATAATTAATATCGAAGCTCAAAATGATCAATACCCTGGATATCCTTTGGTCAAACGCGGCATCTTTTATGATTGTGTCATGATCACTAGTCAATATGGAACAGAGTTTTCGACAATGGATTACAACGCGATTAAGAAAGTATATTCAATTTGGTTATGCCGAAATGTTTCTGACAAATTGAAAAATACGATTACGGCATACGAGTTACGTGAACGCAATATAGTTGGCAAGACAAAGGAAGCTAGATCGAACTATGACCTAATGTCGGTCGTAATGATCAATCTAGGACGGATTGATGAAGAATTGGATTCAGATATGTTAAGGATGCTAAACAAACTATTTTCAGAAGAAGTCAAAGTGAAAGAGAAATTAGAGATGTTGGAAAATGAATATGGTATTCCAGCAAGTGAAGAACTAGAAAGAGAGGTTGTAGAGATGTGTAATTGGAGCAAAACAGTTGAAGATACAGCAGGCAAGCGTGGATTTGATAGAGGACATGCAGTGGGACATGCAGTGGGACATGCAGTGGGACATGCAGAAGGAGCAGAAAAGGCAAAAATTGAAATAGCAAAGAATTTTTTAATGCTAGGAACTTCCATCGAAACTGTCGTCAAAGCTTCTGGGCTAACTTTCGAAGAAGTTGAAAAATTGAGTCATTAAAAAATTACAATAGCAAAAAAACAGCACAGAGCCATTAAATAAGGCAAAGTGCTGTTTTCAAAAATTCAAAATTGCGGTCGCTGTTTCATTAGACGATTTTGATCGGGCTCAGTAAAACGACTAGCTTCAGGAGAAGACTTCTTAACATTCAGCTGCCGATCCTTCAAATTGCCATCTTGAAAGTCATCGATCTTCCTTTTTCTGCTTTTAGACACTAAAAATCACATCCTTTGCTAATTTTTCCCTATTTAGTATGGCACAACAGGGGTATTTTATGTTATACTAAATCCAAAAGAAATTTGTAGAAGTAGGGAGTTTTTTGCGCATGCCACGAGATAAACAATCATACACACCAATGATGAGACAATTTTTGGAAATTAAAGAAAACTATCAAGACGCTTTTTTGTTTTTCCGCCTAGGTGACTTTTACGAGCTCTTTTTTGAAGATGCCCAGCTCGCATCAAAAGAACTCGAAATAACCCTAACAGGAAGGCCAGCAGGCGAGGAACGAATCCCCATGTGCGGCGTCCCTCACCACGCAGCAGATGGCTACATTGACAAACTAATCGCCAAAGGCTACAAAGTCGCTATTTGTGAGCAAATTGATGACCCGAAGACAACAAAAGGCATGGTCCGCCGAGCGGTAACTAACGTCATCACACCAGGAACTGTGACAAAAGGGGGCGTCTTAGCAGAAAAAGAAAATAATTTTCTCATCGCCATCGAAAAAAAAGACCGTGATTTTGCCATCGCCTACGCCGATCTTTCCACAGGGGAGGCTTATGCGACGACAGTCGGAATAAAGGAGCTAATTTCAAAACTAATCGCGCTAGACGGAAAAGAAATTGTCGTGGCTGGTGATTTTGACCAGGAACTGATTGCGAATTTGCTCGGGTTGAAACAAATGGTTTTATCTTTTGAAGAAAATATTACGATGCCGCTGCAATATGAATTTTTAGCTAAAGATGTGCTGGACCGTGATATTTATACGTCGTTATCAAGGCTGATTAATTATATCGGGCGCACGCAATCCTCAGCACTATTGTCATTGCAAGCGGT
>JGI24703J35330_11748497_pt1 | contig 17649 bp, 9 predicted proteins | sample TergutNt197P1_FD_35330 | JGI IMG/M metagenome (IMG submission 35330) | reverse complement strand
ATAAGACCAACGCTAGATAACTTTAGAAATCTAATCGCTCAATCTAACATGTCTGGAATCCCGATGAGCCGCTACGTTTTTAATAGCGTCATGATTACAGCAGTAGTAGTAGTTTTATCAATACTCATCTCATCCGCTGCCGGATTTGCTTTATCTAAAATGAAATTTAAAAGCAAACATAAACTGCTTGAAATTAACAATCTCGCTTTAATGTTTGTTCCTATCGCAGTAATGATACCGCGCTATTTGGTCATTGATCAAACAGGAATCTTAGACACGTATTGGGCTCATATATTGCCACTACTCGCAATGCCAGTGGGATTGTTTTTAATCAAACAGTTCATGGATCAAATTCCTGATGAACTTATTGAAGCTGCAACTATTGACGGGGCCAACGAATTTCAAGTTTATTTAAAAATCGTTATTCCTATTGTAAAACCAGCCCTTGCTACGGCATCCATCTTAGTTTTTCAAGCGGTCTGGAATAACTTAGAAAGCTCATCAATATTTGTAACAGCAGAAGGAATGAGGACATTAGCATTTTATATGGCAACATTAACTGGTGGAGCAAATGTTGTAGCAGGTCAAGGAGTAGCAGCCTCAGCGTCACTCATTATGTTTTTGCCAAACTTGTTCTTATTTATCATAATGCAAAGTAAGGTCATTAATACGATGGCTCATTCAGGATTGAAGTAGGTGATGGGGATGGAAAAAGTAAAAAAATATTTAAAAGTAATTTTATCAATCACCATCATATCAAGCATTTTATTTACATCATCAACTTTTGGCACAAGAGCAGATGCTCCTTACCGGACCTTCACCGTCGATGGAAATGGCGTATTAGTTGAAACACAAACAGCGTATCTACCAGTAAATCGTATTAATATGATTGGTGATTTGCGCATGAACGGTGCATCAGATTTACAAATTGTAAATGATATAATGTATATTGCTGATTCTGAAAATGGGCGAATACTAGTTGCTGATTTAGAAGGTAATTTAATTAGAACCGTCGGAGAGGGCATTCTAAGTGTTCCAAGAGGAATATTTGTTACAAATGACCACAGGTTGTATGTGGCTGATGAATGGGAAAGATTAGTATTTGTATTTGATGAAACAGGTGAATTCGTAACATATTATGGAAGACCTGACCATCCACTTTTTGGCGACAATGCGCCATTTATTCCCCAGAAAGTTGTTGTTGATAATAGAGGAAATATCTTTGTCATCTCACAAGGAAATACTAACGGAATTATACAATTAAGTCAAGCAAACAACGGTGAATTTTTAGGCTACTTCGGTGTAAACCGTGCGCGGATTACCTTGCTTGGAATGTTTCGAGATTTAATTTTTAACGAAGAACAACGTCAACAATTATTCCCAATCGTTCCAGCAACAACAACAAATATGGACATTGATTCACGAGGGCTTATTCATACAGTAACCGAAGGCGACGGGCTAGAAATGTTAGAAAAGCTTAATATGGCTGGAAATGATATGCTTGGGCCAACATTATCATTTGAAAATCCAACAGATGTACTAGTAGGACCATACGGGAATATTTTTGTAGCAACAGCAAGTGGATTTATTATTGAATATACGAGTGAAGGTCAAGTATTATTTATCTTCGGCGGACAAGATAATGGTGATCAACGGGTAGGATTATTCCACACAGTTTCTGCGATTGCTCTTGATTCGCAACATAGATTATACGTACTTGATAGACAAATGAACGAAATTCAAATTTTTGAACGAACAGAATTTGCCAAAACGGTTCATGAAGCATTAATTTATTATCAAGATGGTTTATACTTGCAGAGTATGGAGCCGTGGCAAAGAGTTCTTGAAATGAATAGTTTATTCGATTTTGCTCAAGTAGGAATCGGTGAAGCAATGTTTCAATATCATGATTATGAAGGAGCACTCAGAGCATTTAGAAGTGGATTAAATCGTCAAGGTTATTCACAGGCATTTTGGGAAATTCGGAATGTTTGGCTAAGGCAAAATCTCCCAACGGTATTTTACGTCGGAGGCGTACTTTTTATCACAAATAAAATTATCAAGTATGTGGATAAGAAAAAAGGTATCTTGACGCCGGTCAAAAATGTTGTGGCAAGGGTTTTTGCGGTTCGAATAATAAAAGAGTTGAATTTCATTTGGACTTTCATTAAAAGGCCGATTGATGGGTTTTATGGGATTAAGCATGAAAATCGGGTTTCGATGACTTCGACGACGATTTGGTTTGTTGTGTTAATTGGAATATTTTTGTTTAATCGCTATCAGACAGGATTTCTATTTAGAACGGTACTCGATGGGCAGTACAATGTCGGTTTAGATATCCTTTTCCTCGTTGGTGCGTTCATACTTGTGTTATCAAGCCATTATTTAGTTTCAACTGTTACAGAAGGCGAAGGTAAGTTTAAGCAGGTGTATTCAGGGCTAGTTTATTCAATGATGCCATTTGTTATGCTTATACCTCCTGCAACATTACTGAGCAATGTTTTGACGTTTAACGAGAGATTCTTGTTAACATTTACCTACACTTTTGCCTTCTTGTGGGTTTTTGTGTTAATTATCATTATGATAAAAGAGCTGCACAATTATGAGATTAAGCAAGTGGTGAAAAATATTTTTGTAACGATTTTTACAGCGCTACTGTTTATTTTGATTATATTTATCGTGTATGTGTTATTTATGCAATTCTACGGCTTTGCTGTAGCAGTATTTAGAGAGGCGGTGCATCGATTTGGAACACAAATATAAAAGAGTTATTTACGGATTTTTAAGTGCATTGCTAGTATTTACTGCGGTACTCGGTCCTGTATTTGCAAATGACGAAAATGATGATGAAATTGATCAATATTATGAGTATGAAAGTTATGAAGATATTGATGATGACGAACAAGATGTAAGTCTTGCACCATCTGCGCCAACAAGATTTGTTGAAGAACGGGAATTTATTAGACAAAATGCTGGCAATGTTATTGATGGGCATCATTTAATTGCTACAAATGGTGATTTGGAATTATATTTAAAAGAGGCGACTTTGTCAATTATTGTTAGAAATCGCCACACAGGCGCAGTAATGTATTCAACAGTCGCCGAGCCTGATCCTGGAAATAATCAAATCTGGCAAAATTTTATGTCATCAGGGGTAGTTATTCAATTTTTATCTGATAATCATGTTCACGCAACAAATGTAACCTTACTTGAACCAGGGGCAATAGTGGAAGTTACAACGACTAGCTACGGTTTTGTTGCCCAGGTGAGATTTCCAGAACTAGAACTTGGATATACGCTATATGTTGAATTAACAGAGTCTGGTATTATTGCTGAGGTGCCAAATGATTCATGGATTGAAGACGGTGAAAATTTAATTTCAGGGTTATATATTTTTCCATTTCTAGGTTATACACATTTAGGTAATCAAGATGGCTACATGTTTGTACCAGATGGTTCGGGAATTTTAATTAATCTTGAAAATAATAACCGTAGATACTCGCAACCTTTTAGAGGGATGGTTTTTGGCGAAAATGTTGGTATTACAACAAATATGATTCCAACATTGTTATTTGGTCGAAATGTTATCCGTGATGCTAATGAAATTTTAATGCCTGTATTTGGAATGGTTCATAGTGATTCACAGATGGGATTTTTAGGAATCATTGAAGGTGGCGGAGAATTTAATGCGATGATTGAGGCGTATCCAAATGGTGCGATTACTGATTACGACTGGATTACAGCGCGTTTTATTTACCGGCAATCATTTACTCAACCAATGGGAGTTGGCGGCGGTGCAATTCAGTTGTTACAAATGCAGCGTAATGAATTTGATGCAAGAATTAGATTTGAATTTGTAACAGATGGCGACGCTAATTATTCTGGACTCGCAAGAACGTACCGCGAATATTTATTACGTGAGAATATTATTGCACCAGTCGAGCAAGATTTCAGGGTAAGACTTGACTTTTTAGGACTTGAGCAAGAATCGGGAATGCTATTTAATCGCAATGTTGTTATGACGACAACAAGTGACATAAGTTATATTCGCCAAAGATTAGAAGCGCAAGGTGTTTTAAATATTTTAGGTATTTACCGCGGGTGGCAACATAATGGTCTAACATCTGGTACACTCGTTAGAAACTTCAGAACGGCGTCAAGTCTTGGTGGAAACCGAGCATTAAGAAATTTGTTAACGGAAATAGATGAAACACCAATGGAATTATATTTATTTAATGATCCGTTAAGAATTAATGCCTCTGGTGCGTCACCACTGAGATTTTCGGCAATTAGGCAAATTAATCGTCAGATTTTTGAAGAAGTAACATATCAGCCGGTTGTTGGACATTTTAACTTTTTGCAACCAAGTCGCATGCAAGACATTTTTGAAGGTTTACTCAGCTCATATAATTCCAATGGAATTAATAATATTATGATCGGTGGCATAACAAATCAGCTATTTTCTCATACAGTTGGTCAAAATCTGCATGGTCGTGTTGAAACTGCGAGCATATTTGATGATGTTATTGCTGCCTCAAATGAGGATTTTAATGTCTTACTTGAGGCCCCGTTTGCATATTTGTGGACTTACACGAGCGCCTTTATCGACACTCCAGTTCGCGGTTCAAATTACGTATTTACGTATCAAGAAATCCCATTTCTCGCAATGGTCCTGCGAGGAATCATTCCGCTTTATTCAGAACATGTAAACTTTGAAGCCAATAGGCGGGAATTCTTTTTACAGATGGTTGAGCAAGGGGTTAGGCCTTCGTTTTATATTACTATGCAAAGTCCTGAATTGTTAAAACATACGAATTCGAGTCATGTCTTCACGTCTGAGTTCTCGCGTTTTGAGGAGCGTATTGTGGAATATTACCATGAATTGCGAGAAATTTATGAGTTAACGTTTGGTGCAACGATCGAGAGTCATACGAGAGATGGCGATCTTGTTCGTGTAGAGTATAGCAATGGCGTTGTTATTTACATTAATTTCGGTAGTGATGCAGTGTTTATTTCAGGAAGTTATCTTGCGCCGTCGTCTTATAAGGTAGGTGAGGCACGATGAGGATGAAGTTAAGTTTAGCTCAAAGAAAGAGCTTAAGTGGATATCTATTTATTGCACCGTGGTTTTTAGGAATTATTTTATTTGTGGCATGGCCTGTTAGTCAGTCGGCGATGTTTGCGTTTAATAATGTTTTAATGCTTCCAACGGGTAGGACGCTTGAATTTGTTGGCTTTGCTAATTTTGTCGACATTTGGATTAGGGATATGTATTTTATTATGCGGCTCTTGGATTTCTTTATGGATACAATTTTGCGAGTGCCGATTATTGTTGTCATTTCGTTAATTATTGCGATTTTAGTTAATCAAAAAATCAAGTTTCAAGGTATGTTTCGCACGATTTATTTCTTACCAGTAATTATTGCGAGCGGGCCTGTTATGGCAGAGTTACTCAATAATGATGCGACATCAATTCCGATGCTTAATACGTTTCAAATTTATATGTTTTTACAACCTCATCTGCCGACATGGTTAGTCTCGCCAATTGTTGGATTATTTGATGAAATTATTATGATTTTATGGTTTTCTGGAATTCAAATTTTAATTTTCTTAGCAGCGCTGCAAAAAATTAGTCCAAGTTTATACGAGGCTGCCAAAATTGACGGTGGTTCTGGTTGGGAATGTTTTTGGAAAATTACTTTACCGACGATTAAACCTGTTATTTTGGTGAATCTTGTCTACACATTAATTACACTCGCAAATGATAGTAATAACTGGGTTATTGAACTGATTATGATGAATGTTTTTGATGGTAGACGTGGGTACGGATTTGCTACTGCGATGGCATGGATGTACACGATTATCATTGCCTTATTATTGCTGTTAATCGCTCTATTTTTCATCGAACGTGAAGATAAGACAATTAAGAAAATTAAGAAGCAACAAAAAAAGGAGCGCAAGAGGCTGCAAAAAACAAAACGCGAAATTGCCAGAAATGAAACAAGATCGCAAAAATTAAAAGCCAAAGAAGCGAAGACTTAAAGAAAGGAGGCTCATATTAAGTGAATACGACCTTAAAAGACACTGATAAAATCGCACAAAGAAGTCAAAAAAGCTGGAAAATGAAAAATAAAATCCGCAATAAATTGCTTGGTGGAACGAGTAGACGAGGTATAATTGGCAGCACAATTATCTACTTTTTACTTATCTCAATCGGATTTATCTATTTATATCCATTGCTACACATGTTATCAACGAGCTTGATGTCATTATCAGATTTACTCGACTCATCAATTAGATGGATTCCGTCAACACTTTACTGGACAAATTTTAGAAATGCATTTATTGTTATGAATTATTGGGAAACACTGGCCAGGCACGTAATAATCGCCGCAACACCTGCAATACTTCAAACAGCAATGTGTTCATTAACCGCTTACGGATTTGCCCGATTTAAATTTAGAGGAAAAATTATCTTAATGGGAATAATGCTTTTAACATTCGTTATCCCGCCGCAAATCTTAATGATGCCAACATTCTTACTCTACACTGATTTGGGATTAATTGGGACATTGTATGCCTTCACCTTGCCAGCACTACTTGGCCAAGGTTTGCAAAGTGCGGTAATGATCTTAATTTTCTACCAATTCTACAAACCAATTCCAGACGCACTACTTGAAGCTGCTGAAATTGACGGCGCAAGCCAATTAAGAATTTACATCTCACTAGGAATCAGATCAGCAATCCCCGCAATCATCGTTGTATTTACATTCTCATTCGTATTTTACTGGAATGAAACGTACCTAACAAACCTATTTCTAGGAAACCGCGTTGGTGGTGCCAGTACCGTTTGGACAACCCTCTTACTAGAACTCGAAAGATTTCAGGCATCACATGCTGCATTCTTTCCTGTAGGAGCTAGTTCGCAAGCTAATCGTTTAAACGAGGCCGTCACTTTCTCAGGAACTCTTTTAGCAATTGCTCCACTTGTGCTCTTGGCTGGATTTTTACAAAAATATTTAGTTGAGAGCATTGATGGTGCGGGTATAACTGGAGAGTAAACTATATTGTGTTCGATTTTTAGTTAAAGGAGGTGGTGTGGGGATTAGCGATGAGTGGAATTTTCACAAAGATACAGACGTATTAAAGGCGTTTTAAAAAATGGAGGAATAACTTATGAAAAGAATCAAATTTTTAAGCATTTTCGCAGTACTGTTTTTAGGTGTTTTATTGCTAACGGCGTGTGGGGATGATGCTGAACCACAAGCTAATAATGATGCACCAGCGACGACGGCAGCAGCGGATGCGCCAGATGCACCTGATGCGACAATTGGTATTGATAATGAATTGTTACAAGTAGAAACGGCACTGCCGCCAATGACAACTGAGGAAATTACTTTAACGTTCATGTCTTGGGAAAACTATTATTTGCAGCAACATTTAGCACAAAGATTTATGGAAAGACACCCAAATATTACTGTTGAGGTGCTATATCATCCACTTTACGGGTTTAACGAGACGCTATTTAATTTAGCAGGAGCTGGGAATTTACCAGATGTGTTTTGGTATTTAGGAAATATTACTGTTCCGCTTGAAAATCAGTGGTTAGGTGATTTCTCGGAATTCTTTAATGCTGATCCAGACTCAGCTTATATGCCAGCATCATTATATTATGCAGGTACTTTAGGTAATTTACGTGTAGCTGCACCGTCAAAAGTATTACCGTTTGCGTTTTATTTAGATCGTTCAGTATTTGAGCGCGCAAACGTTCCAATGCCACCACTTGATTGGACTTGGTCACAAATGCTTGATACAGCAAGAGAGATGACAATTCCTGAGCAGCAAATTTTTGGGATGTATAAATTCACACAATTTCACACAACAGGACCGATTGTAAATCAAGATGCGATTGGTGAGTTTGGGTGGAATGGAGAAACATTTGATTTTTCAGGATTTGCTGATGCAATCGAACTTGAGCAAGAATTCCGTCGTACAGGAGTATTTGCACCACCTGTAGGAGATGCAAGAGAGGCAGCATTTGGAATCTATAACATTTGGCCAGCTTCAACAGGACAAATCGCAATGCAAAAAGATGCAATCTGGACTGCTAATTATTTCTCTACTGATGCATTCACTGACCGTGGAATTGAGTGGGTAATTTATCCAATGCCACGTGGTGACAATGCTGTTACTGATAATAAACCAGCGTTTATTGATTTCGGTGGAATGTCTTCAGTAACTGAGCATCCACGTGAAGCATATGAATTATTAAAATGGATGGGCTGGGGCTTTGAAGGATGGCAGGCTAGAATTGAAGGCTATGCGATGTTAACTAACTCATTAGGTGAAATGTTATTCCCAGTTACACCAGATGCAATTCCAATCTTACAACATCCTGAATTATGGGAAGCTTACCGTGCTTTAGTTCCAAATACTCCAGAATGGAATAGTTTCTTAGATTCAGTGCAAAGTCCTGTACCACTAGGAGCATCATATATTCCAGGATTTGAAGCATTTATTAACTGGATGCATGAGCAAGATATCTTCGGACAACTCTACCGTGCAGAAGTTAGACCACATGATATTCAAGATCATATAACGGAAAATGCAAACCGATTTGTACAAGAAGAAATTGAGCGTATGTTACAGCGCTACGGACAATAAATAAGTTGCTCTTTTAGGGCTAGGCTGCATTAGTTGCCTAGCTCTAAAAGCATATTATAGATGTTGGTGAATGTTATGAAAGAGGAAAAAATTACCGATTTTACAAGGATTAGTGCGCCCATTTTTAAAGAGGCACACGTGCATGATCCATCTGTTATAAAAGTAGATGATGACTATTACGTTTTTGGCTCACATTTAGCCGTTGCGAAAACAAAAGATTTTATGATCTGGGAGCAAATTGCAACAAATGCACAAGGCGAGCATCCTATTTTTGATAAGCCTCAAGAAAAATTCAAAGAGACTTTAGCGTGGGCAGAAACAAAAACATTTTGGGCGCCAGATATGGTAATGCTTGAGGATAAAACTTTTAGATTTTATTACAATGCCTGCCGTGGAGATGCGCCAATTTCAGCAATGGGTGTAGCAAGTGCAAATAATATTACAGGACCATTTACCGATTTAGGCATCATTTTAAAATCTGGCAATAAAGACGAAGATGATGGCGAAAATAAAGAATTTGACGCAACAATCCATCCAAACGTCATAGATCCGCACGTATTTTTTTGTGAAGAATCACGACTGTGGATGATGTATGGTTCATTTTCTGGCGGAATATTTATTTTAGAACTAGACAAAACAACAGGGCTACCACTAGAGAACCAAGGATATGGTAAAAAAATGCTTGGCAAAAACCATCTAGAAATAGAAGGACCATACGTTATGTATTCTCCTCAGACAAAATTTTATTACATGTTTTTAACATATGGGCGACTTGATCCAGATGGCGGATATAATATGAGAGTAATGCGAAGTGAAAAACCAGATGGTCCATATATAGATGCCAGTGGATTTAACATGAGTGAGGCAAAAGGTCCCGATGGTACGATATTTGATCGTGTTACTGCTGCTGGTCACGGATCAGTAATAATGAGAAATCACCAATTTAATAATATGGACGCATACCTTTCTCCAGGACATAACTCCGTGTATTACTGTAGCCTTACCGAGCGGTATTTTCTCATATTTCACGTAAGATTTAAAAATAAAAATTATAGCCACGAAAACATCATTAACTATAACCACGAAATCCGTGTTCATGAAATGTTCATTAATTCTAAAGGCTGGTTCGTTGTTTCCCCCCACCGCTTTTCAAATCAGCCACGCCTAGACTATGCATTAAGTGATGTCATCGGAAAATATCAATTTATAACCCATCATCGTGAAATTTCAGCTGATATATCAACGGCAACCATCATCGAACTCACAGCAGATGAGAAAATTATTGGCGATCGTTTAGGACACTATAAATTCGATGAAAAAACAGGATTTATCGACCTAGAAATAGATGGCAAACGATTTGATGGTGTCGTCACTCATCAATGGAATGAAGCAGATGAGCAATTTGTTATGACCTTCACGGCCATGTCTGACGATGGAATATCAATCTGGGGAAGTAAAATTTTCCCGTTAGGAGGAAGCTTGTGAAAACAAAACGAAGACAAAAAAAATTACAAAGCATTATATTTGGCTTCCTCGCCGTAATAAGCGGCGCATTAATGGGATGCGAGAATAACGAAACCTCCCCCCCACAAACCGAAACCACACAACCAACAACACCCCCAATCCAAAGGCAAACATACTTACCAGATGACGTAGTGTTGCATGAATGGCATTTTGAGGACGCAATAGATAGCCTTGGTAGCGGGGTTGTGACAGGAAATAGAAGCTATAACACAGGTGGAAATATCGAATTTATACCGTCTGAATTGGGGCTTGGTTACACGGCTGTATTTGATGGCGCAAGCGGAATCTATCTCGGAAGCGACATAATTTCATCGCATACATACACCATTTCAATTTGGGTTAAGCCGAAAGTCATAACAGAATTTTCCCCAATCTTATGGGCGAGCAATGAAGAACCTTTTCAGTGGATTTCCATGCTACCTAACGCTTGGTGGGGAGGTACGGGCGTTTGGCTATATGGTCCATGGCAAGATTTAGACCCAAATCGTATGCATCATATGGTAGTTGGTGAGTGGAATCATTTTGTATTAACAGTTGAAAACGGGTTTGCGATTGTGTACCTAAATAATCAAATTATCGCAAGAAATGATGACATAAATAATGTATTTTCGCGTGGTGGTAGTAGAATTTACCTCGGAGTGAATCGCTGGGATACGCCATTTGAGGGATTAATTGACAGTGTTATGATTTATGAAAATGCGGCCCTAACACCATCAGGAGTCGCAGCGCTCTTTAATCATGAACTACCATTAACGACGCATTTTATCGTACCAGAGTACGTAGATTTATCAGCGTGGATAAAACCAGGTGCAAACCGAACTACGCCAGATGCGGCCACTCCTGTATTCCAGAATGCAACGGTTCATGATCCTGCGATGACAAGATTTCCCATAAGCCGTGAAGACGGAGATTGGTATTACATAATCGGCACATTTTTAGGTGCAGCAAGGACGCAAGATTTTGTCCAATTTCAATCAATTGATTACGGGCGAGGTTACCCTAACTTAAGAAATACAACTAATCATCGCTTTATGCCCGTTGATAATCCTGAACCTTCAGTTATGACATTTGAAGAACAAGTAAGAAGCGTCGTAAGTGATGGTGGTGGAAGTCCAGCCCGAAGAACTGATGGAGCGTTTATGCCTGGCACATATGATAACCTTGTTATTTGGGCGAGCGATATCATTGAAGTACCAAATACTGATGGTAATGGTAGCAGATTTTTCCAATATTATAGCTTTAGTCATTGGGGCGTTCCTGACAGTGCCATCGGACTTGCGATTGCTGATACAATAGATGGTCCATGGATAACACAAGGATTATTACTAAAAACAAGACATGCAAATAACAATCAAGCGATGGACGGTACACCATTTATAAGACATTTTCATCCCAACGCGATTGATCCCTATCCAATCATTTCAAGCGATGGTAGATTTTGGCTAGTATATGGCTCATGGGAAGGCGGAATATTTATCGTCGAGCTTGACATACAAACAGGAATGTTACTTGAAGGATCAGCCATAAACGAAGAAAATAACGGTTATGGTCGCAATCTTATCGCCTCAAATAGTAACGAAATAGAAGGGGCGCATATGATTTTCAGCGAGACCTCAGGTATGTACTACCTCTTTGCATCATGGGGATCCTTAGCATCATATAACGGTTATAACGTCAGAATGTTTAGATCACCGAATCCTTACGGACCATTTGAAGACGCAAGATTTAGACAACTTAATTCATCAGTAAGTATGGTAAATGGCTTAGATAGGATTGACATAACAGGAGAAATATTTCACCACATTAACGATAGCGGTGTAAAGATTATCGGTGGCTATCGCTTTGTCGGGGCACCAATTGAGGACTCATTAGGACTAGGATACTTATCACCTGGACATGGAAGCATGAGCTGGGATTCTGTAAACGAACGCTACATGAAAATATTTCACACACGCTTTATCGGTAGAGGTGAAATACATCAAATAAGAGCGCATGAAATGTTTATGAACGAACATGACTGGTTTGTAATGGCCCCTTTGAGATTTTCTGGAGTAGATTCTGCAGTTAGTCAACAAATGCATGAACTCGTTGGTGACTATAAAATATTAAGCCACGGGCGAGGAACAAACAGAGCAGCAACACTCTCAGAAATTTACCGTTTAAATGAGCATGGCCAAATACTAAATAACCAAAGCGAACAAGTAGGAACATGGCAACTCACGGGCGACTTTACAGCTCACATTGATTTTTATGGCATAACCTATAACGGCGTATTTTTGCGACAATTTTGCGATGACACAAGACGCTGGGTTCAAACATTCACCGTCCTATCATACGACGAAAGATTTATGGACGAAAATGACATAACAACACACAGAGGATCATCAAGTGCAGGAATATCATTGTGGGGCGTTGGAATCTCAAACGGCTTGCCATTTACCCAAACAGAAGAGTAGGTGAACAAAGATGTCAAAAAAAATATTATTTCTTATTGCCGCAACAATCTTGATAATGACATCATGCACAAACACAGGCAGCAATTTAGAAACAACCGACACCTCACAAGAAGTGCCATCAGCCATTGAGGCGATTGAGATCGAAGTAGAACAAGAAGAATTAATTCAGGCCCAGACCCCAACAATCCCAGAACTAGTTAGCGGCGCCCTCCGTTGGGACTTTGCTTTAGAATTTTCAGGAGCTGCTGCAGTCGCAAGTCGTGATGGAAATAGAAATGTCAATCCATTTTTGCGTGGCGGAGTAGAAATCATAGAAGGTAGGAACGGCGGTAATGCAGCCATATTTACAGGCGTCCACGGCGGATTATATCTCGGTGATAACTTAATAAATTCAGACACATATACCATTGCCTTTTGGGCGAAACCGCAGTTTATAACAGAATGGACATCAATGTTTTTTGCCGGCAACACAACAAGCCACTTAAGCATTACCCCACGTCACGGCGGCGGTAGCACAACAGCATTCTTAGTTCCAGGCCATCAATGGCATTTTAACCCAGGAATCGTTGAAGTTAACGAATGGTCCCATTTTGCATTCACTTCAAACGGCTCTGAGTCGAAATTCTATATCAATGCTCAACTTGTGGATGTCGTAATAAATCCTACTGATATCTTTGGAACGTCAACGAATAACCAATTTTTCCTCGGAGTCAATCCCTTTGATGATCCGACATTTAGAGGTTTAATTCAAGATGTTTATATCTTTCCAGAGCGCGCACTAGATGTTTTTGAAATAAGGGAGATATCTGGAATCATCTCAAGGGATTTAATTATACCTGGAGCAAATACTGTCTTTGATGACCCAGATGATCCAGAATTTATCAACACGACAATTCATGATCCGTCTTTAACTAGAGCACGGAGTAATGATGGGTGGTTTTATGCAATTGGAACAGACCTTGGTGCAGCAAGAACGCGCGATTTTATCCAGTGGGAGTCTATTAATTACGGATTAGGGAATCCGCAACTTGGCAATCCTGGGGAGAGGTTTTCCTTTTTCCCAATTGACAATCCAGACACGAATGTTGAGACAATGGAAGATCAAATTAGATATATTGGGGCATTTCATCAGGCAAATCCCGCTAATGTGATTTTTTGGGCGAGTGAAATTATTAATGTTGATGGCAGGTATTTTCATTATTATAGTTTAGCGGGTGGGATTAATGAATGGAATTGGGCTGGACGTAATCGCTATATGCCGCAAGCAGGTCTTGGTGTAGCGGTGGCTGATTCTATTGATGGGCCGTGGGTTACGCAAGGAATTTTCATTAGAAGTGGTTATAGTAATAGGTTTCATGAAGGCAATCGCGTTGTGTTTAATAGTCCGGATGGGGCGAACATGAGTATGCTGGATGCGTATTTTGATCCAAGAATTCATCCGAACTCGATTGATTCAAGTCCATTCATTTGCGAAAATGGTGATTTATGGTTGGTTTATGGCTCTTATGGCGGTGGGGTTTTCCTGCTTGAAATGGACCGTGAAACTGGGCTGCCATTACCGATTGAGAAGTCTGTGATTAATGGGGAAAATGATGGCTTTGGTCGTCTGCTTATTGCGCTAACGCATCATTCTGGCGAAGGTCCACATATGATTTTTAGCCAAACGAGTGGCTATTATTATTTATTTTTGACTCACGGCTGGCTTGCGTCATATGGCGGTTATAATGTGCGCATGTTTAGAAGTGAAAATCCGTATGGCCCGTTTGAAGATGCCCGTTTTTCACAGATGCATGTTCAAGATAATCCCCTTGCCGCTGGAACTGCTGTGCGCTGGTTAGATGTTGATGGCAGTGAATTTCACCATAGCGCAACAGGAAATAAAATTATCGGTGGCTATCATTTTGTTAGTGCCGATCTAGAAAATTGGAGAAGTACGAGTTATCTTTCACCTGGGCACGGCGGACTCATTTATTATGAGGGGCGTTATTTGAAAATTTTTCATACACGTTTTGAAGGACGCTGGGAATGGCACCAAGTGAGAGTTCATGAAATGCTGATGAATGAGTTTGGCTGGTTTGTAATGGCACCGCTAAGGTTTGATGGCGGTGGTGGCGCGCGCAGTTTTGAAGTTTATGATTTAGTTGGTGATTTTAAAATTCTAAATCATGGACGAAGGACAAATGCTGAGGCAGTAACGTCAAGTATTTACCGTTTAGGCAGTGATTTTACCATTATTAACGAGAACAAAGAGAATGTTGGAACTTGGGAACTTGATGGTGCGAACACTGCAAGATTTACATTGTATGATGTAACGTATAGTGGCTTTTTCTTAAGGCAGTTCGATGAAGCAAGTAGAACATGGGTTCAAACATTTACGGCGATGAGTTATGATTACCAAACTCCAATCGGCGTAAATTCTAGCGCTGGAGTAACAATTTGGGGTAAAGGTGTAACAGTTGGAGCAGCATATTTCGTCCTCGAATGATTTAGTAATCGCGAATTAGACAAAATTTATAGGCAATTGCGAAAATGAACTTGGTCGCATGTCCAGAATATCTACAAACTCGCTATATGGGATAGCTGCAGATAGTTTTGAGTCGAAATCGTGCCCAGAATATCTATACCCCCGCTATATGGGGGAGTTACAGATAGTTTTGAGTCGAAATTGCGCCCAGAATATCTATACCCCCGCTATATGAGGTAGTTGCAGATAGTTTTGAGTCGAAATTGCGCCTAGAATATCTATACCCCCGCTATATGAGGCAGTTACAGATAGTTTTGAGTCAAAATCGTGCCCAGAATATCTACAACCCCACTATATGAGGTAGTTACAGATAGTTTTGAGTCGAAATCGTGCCCAGAATATCTATCCCCCCGCTATATGGGATAGCTACAGATAGTTTTGAGTCGAAATTGCGCCTAGAATATCTATACCCCTGCTATATGGGATAGCTACAGATAGTTTTGAGTCGAGATTGCGCCTAGAATATCTATACCCCCGCTATATGAGGTAGTTGCAGATAGTTTTGAGTCGAAATTGCGCCCAGAATATCTACAACCCCACTATATGAGGCAGTTGCAGATAGTTTTGAGTCGAAATTGCGCCCAGAATATCTATACCCCCGCTATATGGGATAGCTACAGATAGTTTTGAGCCACAGCCACAGCCAAACTATCGTTGAAGCGGTGGAAGTGGGGATTTTACGATAGTTGTTAGGGCGGAAGTAATATCAACAGTTGGAGCAGCATATTTCGTCCTCGAATGATTTAGCAATAGCGAATTAGACAAATTTTAATACGAATGGAGCAAGTATAATGAGCAAACTTTATATTTCACAAAAAAGAAAGAAGCACGAAATCAACAAAAATATTTATGGACATTTTGCGGAGCACTTAGGGCGCTGCATTTATGAAGGGATTTGGGTTGGAGAGGATTCAGAAATCCCGAATGTACGTGGAATTAGAACGGATGTCGTTGAAGCATTGAAAGAGCTTAATATTCCAGTGCTTCGCTGGCCAGGTGGCTGTTTTGCTGATGAATATCATTGGCGAGATGGCATTGGACCAAGAGTTGACCGTCGCAAAATTGTTAATACTCACTGGGGCGGAGTAGTAGAAAATAACCACTTTGGAACTCACGAATTTTTTGACTTAGTTGAAATGCTTGGATGTGATGCTTACGTTAATGGGAATGTTGGTTCAGGAACTGTAGCAGAAATGGCAGATTGGGTTGAATATATTACCGCTAGTGGAGATTCATCACTTGCCGATGAGCGTCGCAAAAATGGCCGCGAAAAACCGTGGAACATGAAATATTTCGGCGTAGGTAATGAAAACTGGGGCTGTGGTGGAAATATGCGTGCCGAGGCGTATGCTGATGAGTATCGCCGATACCAAACATTTGTTAAAAATCATAACCCAGAACAACCAATTTATAAAATTGCTGGTGGAGCCAATATTGCTGATTACCACTGGACAGAAACAATGATGAAAAATGCGCACTGGCTAATGAATGGCTTATCACTGCATCACTATGCATTTGGAACTGGAGGGTGGCCTCATAAATTACCTGCTACAAACTTTCCGAAAGAAGAATGGCATACAGTAATTAGAGATGCCAAATTTATGGATGAATTAATAACAAAACATAGTACATTAATGGATAAATTCGATCCAGATAAAAGAGTCGGAATGATCGTTGATGAATGGGGAGCATGGTATACCGTAGAACCGGGAACAAACCCTGGATTCTTATATCAACAAAATACCGTACGCGATGCGATGGTTGCAGCCATAACATTACACATCTTCCATAATCACGGTGACCGTGTAACAATGGCAAACATAGCACAAACAATTAACGTACTTCAATCAATGATTTTAACCGAAGGCGATAAAATGTTAAAAACACCAACATACCACGTCTTTGAAATGTTTAAAGGACACCAAGACGGAATACTACTTGACGTCCACCAAGATGGCGTAGCAGAATACATCACATCATCAGTAAGCCAAAAAGATGAAACACTAACAATCTCAGTCTGTAACTATGACCTAGAAAAAACCGAAGAACTAACATACATCCTAGAAGATGGCAAACTTTCAGGAAAAACAATCACAGCACAAGCCTTAATCGGCGAAAAAATGGATGCTCATAACACCTTTGAGGACCCAGAAAACGTCACAAAAGTAGCCTACGAAAACTTCACAACTGGCGAAACATGTATCACAGTAACAATCCCACCAATGAGCGTCGTGGTATTTACCATTGAATAACGACTGCCCAACCTGCAAAAATAAACAAAACCTCACAAACGAGCAAATAGAAAAATCAATTGCCCAACAATTATTACTCGAAATCGATCTTGCAACAAATGAAGAACGCGACAAAAGACTAAACATCTGCGAAACCTGCCCTGAATTAATCGGCTACACATGTATAAAATGTGGCTGCTTTGCGAAATTTAGGGCAAGTTTGCAAGTGAAAAAATGCCCGATTAAAAAG
>JGI24703J35330_11748498_pt1 | contig 17684 bp, 19 predicted proteins | sample TergutNt197P1_FD_35330 | JGI IMG/M metagenome (IMG submission 35330) | reverse complement strand
AAGAGTGTGGTGACACCCGGGCCGTGTCCTGCGATAAAGCTATCGCCATGCACTACCACGCCGACTGTAACCGCGCCTTTTCGGTATACGCGACCGTATCGGGTATCTGCATCGGTGACAGCTACGATGTCTCCAAAGCGCAGGTCGGAGAGATTGTATTTTTCTATGTTGCCGTTGTCGGCGAGGCAGATGTCATAATCTCCGCGTGCCGAGCTTTGGTGGCCTATGCCTGAACCCATAATTGCCGACGGAACGATTTTTGCTACACCGATTTTTAGTTTTCCGTTTTCTTCCGATATATTCATCTTTTCTAAAAGCGCGGGGCTTACGCTCCGCATTTTTATTTCCGGATAGTCCAAAAACTCCATGCCCTGCCCGCAGGATTTTATGATTATCACATCGCCTATGTTTAGTTGTTCCAGCGTTTCTTGGTCAAAATGGATTAGTACATGCTCACAACCGCCGTGTTTACCCGTAACTATGCCTTTGCCCCCCTTTGCATCACCACTACGTATTGTGGCTTCGTTGCCGATGCATGACAGCACCGTAAAGGCTTGATTGTTGTCATCCTCTTTGTTGCGAGCAGTCACACCGGGTTCCAGATGGTCGGCAACCCATCCCATACAGGGGTCGCCGATTTTAGCATTGTATGTAATACCCCCGGTACCCGCAAGCCATACTACGCCACCGTCTGCTGTGATTTTGCCGGCCGCACCGCCTTTTGGGTGATGCACCACGCCTTGCACGGATAAAACAGGTAGCCTGTCTTTGTTTGTTCTCATAGAAAAACCTCCTTTTTTATAGTATACTTTAAAAAACTCATGAGCGGGGGAAATTTTTTGACATCAAGAGGCTGGTTAGTAATTTGTGCGGTCATGTCGGTTTTAATCGCAGTGGCCATGGCGGTGGTATTACTGGTTGTACTTGGCGGAAACTCGGAGACCGCACCCGTTTTGGCGACCGTACCGTCCGAAGATATGCCAATTTTTGAGCCAACGCCCGAGTTCATATCCGAGATTGCTTCCGAGGCTGTTCCCGAGCTGATTCCCAAACCGACACCGGAGCCACTGCCTACGGCGAGACTTGCATTTGTCGGCGACATCATGTGCCATATGCCACAGATGGATGCGGCACGCATAGTTTTTGGTGAATATGATTTTAACTACGCTTTTAGATATATCGCGCCATACATACAGTCGGCAGACTTTGCCATAGGCAATCTGGAGACCACTCTTGTGCGCGGAGGTTATGCAGGGTGGCCTTTGTTCCGTTCGCCTCGCGCTTTGGCAGAGGCTCTCGTGAACGCCGGATTTGACATGGTAACGACAGGCAACAACCACAGCTTTGACGCTTTTGTACCGGGGGTGCGCTCTACGATTGAAATCCTAAACGAGGTAGGGCTTGGGTTTACGGGGACGTTTTTGACACCCGCTTGCCGTGACGAGATTACGTTGGTTGAGGTTAACGGATTTACATTTGCCATCCTTAACTTCACAATGCATACAAACGCTATAGACCTTGGTTACTATAATTTTATGGTAAAAATCGTATATCATGACCTTGTGGGGCAGTCACAGATTGACTACGAAATGATACGCGCAAGCATGGCAAGGGCGCGGGCATTAGAGTCTGATTTTATCATTGTATCGCCCCATATCGGAATAGAATACTACGGCACAATGAACCGAGCCGGGGGCGGTCATCAGTGGGACAACTTTGACCGCACGGATACCCGATGGGTCAACTGGATGAGGACGATGCATCTCTTCCTGGATGAAGGCGCGGATATGGTGATGAATCACCACCCACATACCCTGCTACCCGCAGAGTTTGTATACGTAGAAAACGAGGATGGAGCTGTACGCAGAGCGTTTATGGCATATTCTATGGCTAACTTTGTATCTGCACAGCGTACACATCCGAGGGAGACAAGTGCGGTTTTTTATGTAGATGTTGCGCGTGACGAAGATGGGAATGCTTATATTTCGGGTGCGTCGTATGTACCCATATGGGTGAGGCAGAACGACCCAACAAGAGAGCCTCTGTTATGCTTTACGATTTTGCCCGTGACGGAGGCGTTGCGTCGGGTAGAAGCAGGTGATACTCCTGATTTGCGCCCACAAGACATCGATAGATTGCGTGTTGTGCATAATGATGTAACCCATATGTTAAGCGGTGAGCCGATTTCTCTCGCCGACATGGACTATGAATACCCCATCACAAGAAGCCGTACACGCGACCAATTCCCCGGGCTGCCACTATGGGGGACATTGCCATGGCGATGAAAATTATCGCTTAAATCTACGTTCAAATTCCTTTTTTGTGATTTCGATAATAGTCGGTCGTCCATGCGGACATGTGAAGGGATTGTCCAGCTCCAACAGCTGCTCAATAAGTGCCTGGGCTTCGCTTTCTTGCAGGTTGTCACCTGCCTTTACGGCGGCTTTGCAGGCCGCCATTGCTATGATTTCGGTTTTATGCGTATACGGACTGTTTTTCACAAAACCCACTTGGTCTAATTTATCCAGCAAATCCGTAAAAAATGTTGTAGACAGCGGCCCTTTCATCAAAAATGGGACTGACAAGATTTCGTCATCGTCGGAGATGTCAAAGCCAAAGCGCGAAAAAAGTTCCTTATTATCATACAAAACCTGTTTTTCGCGTGGTGTGAGACGTAGCGTAATCGGCGCAAGCAGGTTTTGCGCATGGACAACCTCCTGCTGTGCTTTTTTCAAAAATTCTTCGTATAACACGCGCTCATGCGCGGCGTGCTGGTCGATTACATAAAGCGATTCGTTTTGTTGCACAAGCCAATATGTTTGGAAAACCAAGCCATGGATTTTGTAATGAGTGAAGGGTTTTTGCTCGGGTTGTGGCTCCGGGACAGTGGCTATGCGGCTCTCTTCTCGCAATGACAATGCTCGCATGGGGAATGCGGCAGGTTTTGGCTCGGACTTTTCTACAGTCCTCACTCGTTCAAATGGTAGCGGTATCTGCTCCGCTTCGGGCTTTGGGACCTCGACTCTTCTCACCACGGGTGCTGTTGGAATCAGATTGTTTTCTTCCAATGCATCGCGCACCGCATCTTCTATAAATGCAAAAATTTCTTCTTCGGCGGCAAAACGCACGTCCATTTTTGTAGGGTGGACATTTACATCCAGGGCATCATGCGGCATCGTCAGGTTTAGCGTATATACAGGGAATTTGCCCGATGGGAGCATCGTTTTCGTCGCGCTCTCAATGGCGCGAGTCACAAGCTTGCTATCTATGTATCGACTGTTGATGAAAAAACTACCGTGACGACGGTTTGCACGAGCGATTTCCGGCTTGCCCACAAGGCCGTATAGGCGGACATCGTTTTCGGTTGCGTCTACTGTTGCTGTTTTTGTTGCGATTTCTCGGCCATAAATATTTAGCAATGCCGCTTTCAAATCGCCGTTGCCTGTAGTCTGGAACACGATTTGCCCATTGTTAATATATCGCAAAACAAGCGACGGATTGCCTAGTGCGAGACGTTCTAAACAAAATGCAATATACCCTGCCTCTACAGCGGGCTTTTTTAAAAATTTTCTGCGAGCGGGTGTATTGTAAAAAAGGTTGGAAACGATTACAGTAGTGCCATCGGCACAGCCTATTTCTTTTGAAGAAAGCAACTTTCCGCCATGGATTTCTACCCTTGTCCCCGCCAATGTCTGCGCAGTCTTTGTAATCATCTCCACCTGCGCAACTGCTGCAATACTAGAAAGTGCTTCTCCACGAAAACCCAAGGTCTGCACACTCATCAAGTCATCAAAGCTGATTATTTTGCTGGTTGCGTGCCGCGCAAACGCAAGGGGCAAATTTTCCGGCGAAATCCCGCCACCATTATCCGTCACCCTTATGCTGGTGAGCCCGCCATCACGGATTTCTACAGTGATGACAGTGGCACCCGCGTCTATTGCGTTTTCGGTCAACTCTTTTACCACACTAAGCGGACGCTCAACGACTTCTCCCGCCGCTATTTTATTGATTAAACTTTGATTTAGCTGGATAATTTGGCTCAATGAAAACACACTCCTTGAAGGGAAATCTGACTTATGAAAAAAATCGAAGTATTATCTCTCACACATGAAGAAATGTCAAACTTCTTGCCCGATTTGCCAAAATACCGAACAGACCAAATCTTCGAATGGCTGCATCGCAGGAATGCGGCTACCTTTGAAAAGATGGAAAACTTGCCAAAAACACTGCGCTACGAGCTATCGGAGATGTTTTTTATCCCTAAAATTTCTGTGGAGGAGCAATGGTTTAACCAAAACGACAAAACTGAAAAATATTTGAACAAAATAAATAACGACGTGTTTGTGGAGTCTGTCCTAATGCGATACAAACACGGAAACACCATATGCATTTCTACCCAAGCCGGATGCAGGATGGGATGCAAATTTTGTGCAACCGCAGAATCGGGCTTTCACAGAAACCTAACCGCAGGTGAATATCTCATGCAAGTCTATCACAACCCTGACATAAAAAATATTGTATTGATGGGCTGTGGTGAACCACTGGACAATCTCGCCGCTACCCTGCGATTTGTCGAGCTAATCACCCACCCCAAAGGAAAAAACATAAGCCAACGCAATATCACCATCTCCACATGTGGCCTTGTCCCACAAATCTATGAGTTGGCAGAACACAAACTGCAAATCACACTCGCAATCTCCCTGCACGCACCCACCGACGAAATCCGCGAGACAATAATGCCCATCGCAAAAACCCACCCCCTCCCCGAGCTAATACAGGCTTGTCGCCATTATGCCGACAAAACCAACCGCCGTCTAACATTCGAATATGCACTAATCCATGGACTAAACGACAGCGTACAACATGCCAAACTACTGGCAAAATTATTAAAGGGTTTGTTATGCCATATAAATTTGATTCCAATAAACAAAGCACGCTCCGGATTCTCCCACACACCACGACGCGAGACAGAAAAATTTGCCGCAATTCTGCAAGAAAAAAACACCCCTGTCACCATAAGAAGAAGCCTCGGTGGGGATATTAATGCGGCGTGCGGCCAGTTGCGAGCAAGACAAATTTTGCGGAACAACTAATTTTTGTTATAATCATTTTACATTTTTAGCTATAGATTAAAAGAAAGCTATGAAGGATGAACGCAAATGACAAGTTTTGAAAAAATCAAACAAGAGATAATAGCAGACATTAATAAAAGATTCGAAGATAAAATATTAGAAAAAACAAATGCCGATTTGTTAAAAAAGCTAATTAACAATTCTGACAATACGCACGAAGCCCTGTCTATTGCTGCGCTAGGCACTACATATAAACGTACGGGCTTTCATTTTGACAAGCGAATAGAAAAAATGAAAGACGATATAAAATACTTTAAAAAGAGCGAAAAGTTGTCTTTTAAAACATGTGATGACACCATAACCCATAAACTTATCATAGGTGACAACTACGACGCTCTCCTTAATCTTCAAATTGAATATAGGGGTAAAATTGATGTTATCTATATTGACCCGCCTTACGGCAAGGACAGAATGGGAGAGTTTGCGGCCACAAATTATGACAATGCAATAACACGCGATAATTTACTGTCCATGCTGTATCCTCGCCTTGTTTTAGCAAAGCAATTATTGAGTGATACAGGATTGATATTTTGCAGTATTGACGACAAAAATCACGCCTATGTTAAGGGGTTATTTGATGATATATTTAGTGAAGCCAATTTTGTAAACTCGTTTGTCTGGCAAAAAAATTCTAGTGTAAAAACAGAAAAAGATAAATTTACAATAAACACGGAATACATATTGCTGTATTCAAAAACCAAAAATCTTAACCTCAACGATGTATACAAAGAACTTGCAGAATCAACAAAAAAAACTTATTCCAAAAATGACAACGACGGACGAGGTTATTATACAACCATTAGCCTACAAAAACCCCGAGACCCGGGGCCGGAGACTACCTACGACTACATTGACAATAATGGAAAAAAATGGCCTTGCCCTGCAAAGGGCTGGAGAATGAAACGTAGCGAGATAAAGAAATTAGAAAATGACGGACGACTATACTTAAAAGGAAAAACATTAAGGGTTAAAGACTACTGGGATGAGCGAGCTAACGATGGCAAAAGAGCCGATACGCTATGGAATGACATCGCCGAAAACAGTGTGGGGAGTTCAGAATTAAAAAGCATCCTTATGGGTATGTATTTTGATAATCCAAAACCCACAGAACTAATAAAAAGATGCTTGAGCATTGCTACAAAAGACGCAATTGTTCTTGATTTTTTTGCGGGTTCTGGGACTACAGGACAGGCTGTTTTGGAGCTTAATGAAAGCGAAGGGCAAAGACAATTTATATTAGTAACATCCAATGAAATAACAGAGACAACTCCCAGCGGCATCGTCAAAGATGTTACATCCAAACGATTAAAACGCATTATGACAGGCTCATGCTACGATGGCACGGACGACTTCAAATGGCTGGACAAAAACAAACCACTCGGCAACAATCTTGATGTATATGATATTTTTCGCGTTGCAAACTTTGAGGCAACTACCGGCAAAACGCCCTTCGATGTAATTGACGAAACATTGTATGGCCAACCCGCTTTAAATATTAACGATAAAATAAAATGGGTCTGCGAAAATTTCGAAGGCACACAACGTACCATAGAAAACGATACTGACTATAAAAGCCGAATTGAGGGTGAGGCATAATGCTACAAGCTGCCATAGAACTACAGAAAGCCGCAGTTAAAAAGCTAATCAATCTAACCACAACACAAGATGAAATCACATTCAAATCACCCACAGGCAGTGGAAAAACATATATGATGGCAAATATGATGAACAGCATCCTCGAGCAGTTTGAGGATGTTATATTTCTCGTATCCACACTTTCAAAAGGTAGCCTTGCAACACAGAACTATGAAAAATTTATGGAATATTCCGCAAAAGGGGATTTTAAATCATTGCGTCCCTATCTTATTTCCAGCGAAGTTGCGGCAGAAGAAAGGTTGTTTGTGCCGATAGATTATAACGTGTACATATTGCCACGCGACTTATATAAAAAGGGCGGTAAACTTATGCAAGGAGCGATGGAAAGCTTTTTACACAGCATAATATTGCCTAAGTGTTTTAGTGAAACAATGAAGCGCGTTTTTTTAATAAAAGACGAATGCCACATCGCAACAAACAACCTCGACAGCTTGTCGGACAGATACTTTACAAAAACATATAACTTTTCGGCAACTCCAAAATTATCACGAGGGCAACATCCCGATGTAGAAATTACAAGCGCAGAAGCCGTATCGGCCAAACTCATCAAAAACGTTGAGATAATAGATGACCCCAATGTCGCTGTTGGAGACGTTGTTACAAAATTTCAAGAAATAAGAGAACAATACCGCAATTTGCTTGGAGTTAATCCATGCCTGATTATTCAAATATCAAACAAGGATAAAGCTGACGAGGAGCTGCAAAAAATATACAACGCACTAAACAAGGAGAACGTGTTGAAATGGATGCTAATTGTCAACAATGACAAAGAATGTGATACAAATGACGATTTAAAAAAACTCCCTATCAACAAATGGAAGGATTATGCAAAAGAAAACTCTTCGACTATAGATGTTATTATCTTTAAAATGGTAATAACTGAAGGATGGGATATTCCTCGCGCTTGTATGCTATATCAGATAAGGGATAGCAAAAGCAAGCAATTGGACGAGCAGGTCATAGGGCGTGTGCGCCGTAACCCTCGCTTACTTGATTACGCAATGCTTTCGGAAGAAGCACAAAAATTAGCAATGACAGCGTGGGTGTGGGGCATTGTCACCGACGACTTGAAAAAGAGCTTTGGAGTAAAACTATGGCAAGATAGCGACATTATTACAAATGAATTTATGGTAACAACAACAAGGATAAAAACCTTATCAGAAAAGCCTTTTTTTGACATTCACGATTTTTTAAGCAAGTTACCCGTTGCTATCGCACCATCAAGCATTTTCAAATTATACCGCGACTTTAAAAAAGCTGAACTTAGCGTTCAGGAAATAGGTCATGATTATGCGGATGATTTCTCCAGATGGCTAAACTTTGCCGAAAATATAGAATCCATAGCAACCGAGAGTACCCAATATATCTGTGACTACACATACAGTATGGAGGCGGCAGATGAAGCTTCCTTCGCCCCTTCCTCCCATTACGCCGATAACGGTTACTACACAAACATAACCGACTGGGTATGGAAACGCAACGATGGTAAAGAGAAGTTTTCTTTCGACAGCGAGGCCGAGTGGAAGTGGGCAGAAATTCTAAAAGACCTCGTAAAAGAAGATAATAACGACGGAGAGCGAGTCGGGAAACGGCTCTTCGTTGGGAAGAAAAATCCTAACGCAGGCCAACCTAATTTACAAGGTATAGAGCCTGATTTTATAAATACAGCAAAACAAATTTATGTATGGGGTAAAAATTATGTTCCAAACTCGGCAATTAAATTTGAATATTACTTGGGTACACGGCGGTTTTCTTACCCGGATTTTGTTATGAAGGATAGTTACGGCAGAGTTCATATATTTGAGGTAAAAAGTGTCAATATTTCTTCAAGTATGTCAGGAAATTTTGACAATAAAATCTACAAGGCCAAGCTAGAAGAGTTAAAACGAGCATACAAACAAGCTTCTACGCTAACAGGACATATTTTTTATTTGCCAATTTTACGAGATGACATTTGGCGTATATATCAATATGTTAATGGAGATGAAGAAATTCTATCAAGGGACAGCTTGCTACATTACGTCAAGCTAAATGTTGTATAGCCCTAACCGGCACCCGCCTAAATATTCACTTCCCATTTTTTATTGCAATTACTGCATATTGCCACATTATACTTTTTCAAATCGGTTATTGTTGTACCGACAAAAATCAAGTCACCCAACACAGGAATACACCAAAGCAGCATTTCTTTTATATGTTGCATCCGGCTTTTTTTCTCAAAGCCACTCATTCTCTTGGTAGTCGGGTCAGGGGTGCCACAGGTGGGACAATATAATCTTCTCATGGCTAACCTCATTTCGCCAATATTATTCTATCACATCAAACTGGCTGTTATATAACCGTGTATATACCCCTCCGCGTGCAAGCAAATCCTCATGCGTGCCTTGTTCGACAATATCCCCTTCATGCATTACGAGTATCATGTCCGCGCTCCGTATAGTGGACAGACGGTGAGCGATGACAAAGCATGTGCGACCCCTCATGAGATTATCCATGGCGCGTTGGATTTGTACCTCTGTGCGTGTATCTACGTTGCTGGTTGCTTCGTCCAATATAAGAATATTTGGGTCTGCCAAAATCGTCCGAGCTATGGTGAGCAACTGTTTTTGGCCGGCAGAGATATTATCGGCTTCTTCGTTTATTTGCATTTTATAGCTATCCGGGAATGTGCGGATAAAATGATGCGCCTGTGCCGCCTGTGCCGCATTTTTTACATCCTCATCGGTGGCATCCAACCGTCCATATCTGATATTGTCAGCAATCGAGCCGTTAAACAACCATGTATCCTGCAAGACCATCCCAAAATGAGAGCGCAAGTCATCCCTTGTGTAATCCTTGATGTCTACGCCATCCACCAAAATTCTCCCTGATACAAGGTCATAAAACCGCATAAGCAATTTTACAATCGTTGTCTTACCCGCGCCTGTATGTCCAACGATGGCGATTTTTTGCCCGGGTTCTACAGTCGCGGTAAAATCACGTATTACGGTTTTGTCAGGCTCGTAGCCAAAGCGTACATCTTCAAATGTAACACGCCCCTCAAAGGCCGAAGTCTTTGCAAATCCATCCTCTTGCTCTTCTTCTTCCAAAAGAAACGCAAATACCCGCTCTGCCGCCGCCGCAGTTTGTTGAAAGACGCTTGCCACACCCGCGAGCTGTGCCACAGGATGTCCAAACTGCCGTGTGTACTGGATAAATGCCTGTATTCCACCGATGGTCATACGCCCATTTAAGGCAAAAATACCGCCGATTACTACGATTGCAACATAGCCGATATTGCTAATAAACCCGATAATCGGCATTGTCATTCCCGAAAAAAAGTTTGCCTTCCAGCCCGCGCCATATAATTTTTTGTTGTGCTTGTCAAATTCGGAGACTGATGCTTTTTCACCATTAAATGATTTTACAATTACGTGGCTTGTAAACATTTCTTCTATATGCCCATTGAGTTTTCCCAGATTTTCTTGCTGTGCGCGGAAGTATTTTTGCGACTTCTTTACAATAATCCCCATACATATGCCCGAAAGAGGCAAGATAGCCATCGCCACAAGCGTAAGCCATGGACTAATCGTTAACATCATCACAATAATCCCCGTCACCTGTACCGCACTCATCAAAGCCTGCGAAAGTCCCGAGTTTAGTGTATTAGAAATAGTGTCCACGTCATTTGTTATCCGAGAAAGCACATCGCCGTGAGAATTTTTATCAAAGAACTTTATGGGCAATCGGTGGATTTTTTCGCTTATCTGTGTACGCAGTTTATATGTGATGCGCATACTAAGCCCTGCCATGATATAGCCTTGCACATAGTTTAGGGCAATGTTAAAAGAATGCAGACCGAGCATAATCAGCATAATACGCACGATTGTATCCCAGTCAAAGTCACCCTGCCGCATAAATCCGAAAACAATCTCGTCCGTAGCCATACCCAACACTCTGGGCGCAAGCACACCCATAGCAGTAGCCGCGACCGCAATGATTGCTGTTACAGCCAATATACCTTTCTCAGCACCAAGATACGAAAAAAGCTGCTGCATGGCACCCTTAAAGTCCTTTGCCTTCTCTAAAGGCATCTTTCCTTTTCTCACTATTCCACGCCCTGACTGCTCGCAATTTCAAAATACTCGGCACAGTTTTTTAAAAGCTCTGCATGAGTGCCACGCCCTACAATTTTGCCTTCTTCCAATACAATAATCTGTTCCGCACCGATTATCGTACCCACCCTCTGCGCTATAACAATGACTGTAGCATTTTCGGTATGTTCTTTTAATGCCCTGCGCAACTTGGCATCTGTTTGGAAGTCCAATGCAGAAAAACTATCGTCAAACACAATAATATCAGGATTTTTTGCCAAAGCCCGCGCAATAGAAAGCCTTTGCCTTTGCCCGCCCGAGACATTGCTGCCACTCTGCGAAATTTTTGCGGCAAAGCCACCTTCCTTTTCTGCTATAAAGTCAAAGGCTTGTGCGACTTCCGCCACCTTTTTTATTTCTTCATCCGACAATTCCGTATTCCCGTATTTTATATTAGATGCAATCGTACCGGAAAGAAGTTGCCCCTTCTGCGGTATAAATCCAATTTTTTCGCGTAGTTCCTTTTGATATAGCTTCCTAATATCCACACCACTAACGGTAATTTCACCCTCACCCACATCATAAAAACGTAACAGTAAGTTAGCAATCGTAGACTTGCCCGACCCTGTTGAGCCTATGATGGCTGTAGTCTGCCCGGGAAAAGCCGTAAAATTTATATTTTCCAAGGCAGGAGCTTCTGCATTTGGATAACTAAAAGTAACCCCTCTAAACTGCACTACCGCCGCGTCAACAAGCCCGAACGGATTATCCTCGTCCACAATACTCAACTCTGTATTTAAAACCTCTGCAATACGCTCCGCCGACACCTGCGCCCGCGGCACCATCACAAGCACCATAGAAATCATCATAAAAGAAAAAAGCACCTGCATAGAATACTGAAAAAATGCCATCATATCGCCCACTTGCAATCCCGAATATGCCACATTATGCGCACCCACCCAGATGATTAGCACCTGCGTAAAGCCCATCATAAAAATCATGGCCGGATTAACAATCGCCATCATCCGCGCCACAAAAAGCCCAAGGTCGCGCAATTCTACATTTGATGCATCAAAACGCTCACGCTCATGCGACTGTGTACCAAAAGCGCGAATCACCATAAGCCCATGCAAGATTTCACGAGAAACACGGGTCAGCCTGTCCGTCATTTCCTGAATTATTTGAAATTTTGGCATCACAATAGACACCAAAACCATAACAATTCCAATAAGTACAACTACCATAAGCCCTAAAATCCAACTAAGACCCGGTGCGCGTTGCAAGGCCATAATAATACCGCCAGTGGCCAAAATCGGCGCGTAAAGCAACATGCGCGCAAAAATATTTGCCAAGTTTTGCACCTGCGTTACATCATTTGTACAACGAGTAATCAGCGATGCAGACGAAAACTTGTCAAACTCTGTCTGCGAAAAGCTTTCTACCTTAACAAACAAATCCCGCCGCAGGTCTCGCGCCGCACCCGCCGCAATCCTCGGCGAAATATACGCAACGATGATAGAAAATACTCCTGCAAGCAACGCAAAAACAAGCATTTCTGCACCGGAATAGAAAATAAATTCCATGCGCGAAATGCCTGTCTCAGCTTGATAAATAATTCCTTCATTGATAATGCCCGACATCAGCGTAGGCAGATAAAGCTCTGCCAACGCCTGTCCGAGCAATAATATTACAACAAAAATAATACCAACCCAAAATGGCTTTAGGTATTTTAGCAAAGAGAGCATTCTACTTAGAGTCTGCCCAAATACGATAATGTGAAGCCAAGTCCTTATCGCTACCCATTACATGGATAAGGAGCCATCCAACAACAACATCGTTTATTACTTTGCTCAAGTGCATGGTGTCGGGATGCATTTCCAACTCACCAAACGCATAACCACCATCGTCAAAGTCCTCTTTCAGTTTAACGGCTACTGCCATAAAGTCCTTATGTTCTTTTGAATGCTCGGCTGTCCTCGGATAGCTTGATTCTGCCATGAGAGCCTCTTCGCGGGCAAAATGTTCTACAACATATTCCGCAAGAAAGTTAATTGTAACCTCGTTTTTTTCTTTGCTACCTTTGGTTGAAGCCTCCAAAACATCTGCGACGAGGGCAAAAATCCTCTTGTGGTCACTGTCCACTACGTCGTGACCTGTTGCGTACTCATCTTTCCACAAAACCATTAAAATCTCCCCTTTTTGAATATTTTGTTAACTATACATCATCTAATTTGGCAATTCAAGTGTAATTCTGCCGAGTTTTCCGCCACGGAACTCGTCGAGGAGAGTAATCGCGGTGCGTTCCAAGTCCACTACGCCGCCTTTCATCTTAAAGCCGCGCACCTCGCCTATTGTTTCCAGTGTGTTAGCCTTATATCTTTTTTGTAAAATCATAGTGTCAAGCGACTCCAAAATTTGGATGAGATGATTAGCCAAAGTGATTCTGTCTAAGATGTCATCGTTTACCGCACCTGTACAAGCCAGCCTAATCCCAACCATAGGGTCATCAAACTTTGGCCATAGCACACCGGGGGTATCCATCAGGTCAAACTCTCCGCCAACTTTTAGCCACTGTCGCCCGCGTGTCACCCCCGGGCGGTCGGCGGCTATTGCACCTGCACGTCCTACGATATGGTTTATAAAAGTAGATTTTCCGACATTCGGGATGCCGACAATCATTGCGCGGATAGGTGCATTAATGCGTCCACGTTGTTTTTGCTTTTCTACTTTATCTGCCATCGTTTTTTTTAAAGCGGTTATGAGGTTTGTCGCGCCACTCTTTTTCTTGCTCTCCTTTGCGTTTACAGCCAACGCAAAGAAGCCCATGTCGGAAAAATATTCCTCCCATTGAGCAGTAATTTTTTCATCAGCCAAGTCGGCCTTATTAAGTACAAGCACACGCCTCTTATCCTTTGCAAGCGTGTCAATATCAGGGTTTCTGCTAGATAGCGGCACACGAGCATCCAAAAGCTCCACCACCACATCGATTATTTTCATTTGTGTAGCGAGCATTCGCTTTGTTTTTGTCATATGGCCGGGGTACCACTGAATATGCGTCATTATTCCACCCGCCCTACCCTGCCGAGCGGCCACACCCTAAGCCCCGCCCTGCCTACCATTTGCCGCCTCGGGATATTGCCCACGCTGACAAATCGGCTGTCTTGGCTACCGTTTCTATTATCTCCAAGCACAAAAAAATGCCCTTCTTCAACGACTATTGGGAAACCAACATCGCCCAATGAAAGTGTGGGGTTTTGAGAAAAATAATCATCAAGCCGTTCATGATTTACATAAAAAAAACCATCCAAAAAATTTACGGTATCCCCGGGCAAAGCAATCACCCGCTTAATATAAAACTCCGAAGGATTACCCGCAAAAGGGAAGGCTACTATATCCCCTGCCTGTGGCCTGGACAAGCGATAGGCCAAGCGATTAAGTACCACAATATCACCATGTTCCAATGTGGGAGCCATAGAATTTCCGTCCACATGAGCTGTGCGAAACAAAAACCCCCTCACGACAAAGAACAGCAGAGCCGCCAGCCCAAAAGCCACCAGCCACTCTACTGCACCTCGTAATACAGGGTTTTGTATTTTTTTGAACATTAAGCTTTCTTTTTTGCTTTAGAAAAAATAGCTTCCTTAACTTTAGCGGCTTTACCAATCCTGTCGCGCAGATAAAATAGTTTAGCACGACGTACTATACCGCGACGTACCACTTCTATTTTATCCACTCTCGGGGAATGAAGCGGCCATGTTTTTTCAACACCAATGCCGCTGGAAAGTCTCCTTACAGTAAATGTTTCGCGCAGGCCGCCATTTTGACGTTTAAGCACTACGCCTTCAAACACCTGGATTCTTTCTTTCGCGCCTTCTACGATTTTACCGTGTACGCGCACTGTGTCGCCGATGTTAAACTCGGGTACTTCTGCTTTTAGTTGTGCAGTTTCGATTTCTTTTATCGCTGCGTGCATTTGTATCATCTCCTAATCTAGAGCATTATACACACCTTGGACATACTCGTCAATTATTGTTATAATTTTTTTGGAGGGATTTTTTATGGTTATATTGCAAAACGACTGGGACGAAATTTTGGCAGAAGAATTTCAAAAAGAATATTATAAAAAACTGCGCATTTTTTTAAAAGAAGAATATCAAACACAAAAAATATATCCGTCCATGCATGATATTTTTAATGCACTAAAACTAACAGCCTACAAAGATGTAAAGGCAGTAATTGTAGGCCAAGACCCATACATAAACCCGGGCGAGGCACATGGGCTATCCTTTTCTGTAATGCCCGGAGCAAAAACCCCACCGTCTTTAGCCAATATCTTCAAAGAACTTGTCGACGATGTTGGAATAGAAACACCTGAAAACGGTCATCTGGAAAGATGGGCAAGACAAGGTGTACTTCTTCTTAATAATGTTTTAACCGTGCGTGCAAAACAAAGCCGCTCCCATGCAAACAAAGGCTGGGAGCAGTTTACCGACGCGATTTTAGGACATTTGGCCGAACGGCAGAAACCTGTTGTTTTCTTGCTCTGGGGAAAGGACGCACAGACAAAAGGTCGGATTGTCACAGCCCGCCATCATTTGATTTTACAAGCCCCACATCCAAGCCCACTTGCACGCGGTGCGTTTTTTGGATGCAAACATTTTTCTAAGACAAATGCATTCTTAAACCAACATAACATGGAAGAAATCCAATGGTAATTTAAAAAAGCAACGCAAAAACACCATATATAATTAATGCCAAACCTGAAATCACATGACTCAAAGCCAAAGGCAACTTCTGCACATATCTATGCCTTACCAAATAAAATGAAATTACAGAATACCCAAAATGAGCCACTGCAACAGTCAAGGGTATGACAATCGCAGTCCCAAAAATAAAGGTCAACCCCATCGTAATAATCATTGCCTCGACACTCATCACTAGGCCTACCGGCACGATTGCCCTTGACTCACGTTTAAACAAAAAGCATTGTGCGATATACCAAAACCCCATCGCAATAAATACAATGCCCACCATCAAACCCGTGTCAAACGGAATCCGCTCATACATTCTTTCGGCAATAAAAAATCCAAGCATACATAATCCAAACAAAAAAACATTAATAATAACGAGGTGCAAAAACTTGCATTTTTTTTGTAATCCCAACGAAAGACCAATAAAAAAAGCATCCACTGACACAATAAGCCCGGAAGCCACCATAAGCTAACACCCACCACATATTTTATAGTCCATATTATGTATTTCATTTTTTTTGGTGTGTATAATTTACTTTTTTTGAGAAATAATAATAAAAATTCCAACGGAAGGAGCATTCACTATGCAAAATCTTAAACAATCGGAACTAAACTGGATACGCGAGGTAGTCTCCGCACACAATATGTCTGCCTGCAAACTACATGCGTATTCTGAACAAGTACAAGACCCGCAACTAAAGCAAATGTTTTCTAAATCTTCAACCGAAGCAAAACAAGCGGCACAAAACCTGCTTAACATGCTCTAAAAAATCAAACTCGTAAGGAGAGAATCAGAATGCAAGAGAAAGACATCGTATTAGACGTACTCGGAGGTGTAAAGGGCAGTCTTGCCGGCTACGCAACCTTTATCAGCGAAACATCTAACCCCACCCTGCGCCAGACATTTCAACAAATGCGCGACGGTGACGAAAAGTTCCAATATGACCTTTACAATATAGCCGCACAAAAAGGCTATTACGCAGTTTCACCCGATGCAAGCCAACATGACATGAACTGCGTAAAATCTTCATTATCCGCAACACCTGCACACATGGGAATGAAGTAAATCATTCTAAGTGAACAGCAGACAAAAGCCTCTTTGCTTTTGTACTGCTCCAAGAAAAGTGGACAGTGCAAGAAAAGACCTCCTATCGTAAAATAAAACGATGGGAGGTTTTTATATGCCAAGAAAATACAAACATGTAAAAACAATAGAGACAGCAGTTTTTGAAATGAAGAAAGAGGGAAAAACGAATATTGAAGCAAGCTCAACCCATAAATTTGCACTAGGGCGTGTAGCCACTATTTAATAGCCATGTAAATGAAGGCAAACTGAAGTTAAACGCCTACTTTGCTTTGAGGTACGAGATTACAGCCTATGCCATCTGCATATTTTAGGATTGTCTTAATGTTTCCACCAAGACCTGTTTCAAACCGAGAAATGGCTTGTTGCGTTAACCCTGTCCTTGTTTGAAGTTCCTTTTGTGTGATTTTTTTGGATTTTCTAAAGTCGACAAGACGATTCCGTAGTTCTTGCTCTTGCTGTTCTAGTAATACATTTTCGCGATGGGCTAATTCATATTGCTCAAACATTTCTTTTGTTTCGGTGTCATCCTTAAACATCTCTTGAAGCTCTACAGCTTCGGCTATGGGGTCTACTTTAACAAATGGCATGTTAATCGCCTCCTATATCACAACAAGCCCTTTTAAGATTATTTCATGACGTATTTTGTACAGTTCGCGACGTTCTTGAATTGGACGAGTGCTGATGTATTCTCGTATTAATTTTTTTCCGCCAACGGTTACATAATCGTGTATTTCCATAGTGTTCCCACTTCCATCATATGAATACATCAATATTGATGTGAAAATAATACAACGATATTGATGTTATGTCAAGATATGCTTTTTGCTGAACTTCGACGTGTTCTTATTCTGCCTTGCTCCAGCCATGCGAAGTAGATGTTTTGGTCACAACCGCTCCGCCCCTTGTTTTATCACCGCCCGCACGGATTTGTTTCTGCTTTGCCTTCTCTTTCAAAATCCCCGATTTTTGCAATGCAAGCTCGATT
>JGI24703J35330_11748499_pt1 | contig 17788 bp, 19 predicted proteins | sample TergutNt197P1_FD_35330 | JGI IMG/M metagenome (IMG submission 35330) | reverse complement strand
ACCTTTGTCAATTTCGCCATACTTCTTTTTGAACTCACCCAGACTCTTTTTATTAATGAATTCCTCGTTATAAATCCCGAAAATATCAAAAATCGGAATTTCTATCGGGCAGTCGATACAGTATTTACAGTCGGTACAAGGAATTATTGGAGCTTCTAGTAGCGATTTTACTGCATTTTCAACTACGGCATTTTCTGCTGGAGTTAATGGCTTGAAATCTTTCATAAAAGAGACATTGTCAAGAACTTGCTCCATGTTCGACATACCGCTTAACGAAATAATGACTCCGTCTAAAGAGGTTACCCAACGCAGAGCCCATGATGCAATACTCATATCTGGATGGAATTTTTTGAAGCTATCTTCGATTTCTCTCGGCATTTTCGCTAAAAATCCACCTCGAACAGGCTCCATTACAACAATTGGTAATCCGTATGAAAGAACAACTTCATACTGATCTTTGTATGCAAATTCCCAGTCGTAGTAGTTAATTTGTAATTGGACAAATTCAAAATCAGCGGCTCGAGTTTTCATGATGTACTTGATATCATCGGTTGTACCATGGAAAGAGAATCCAAAGCTTTTTATTTTGCCCTCTTCTTTCATGCGCAAACAGAATTCGTAAGCACCCATATCTTCACATTTCTTGTTATTGGCATCATTTAGTGCGTGGAGGAGGTAATAATCAAAATATTCAACGCCACAACGCTCTAATTGGATATTGAAAATGCGCTCCACATCGGCTGGTTCATTAACTTCCCAAATCGGCATTTTATCTGCAACAGTAAATGATTCACGCGGATATCTTTTTACAACTGCTTCCTTTAAAACACCTTCTGATTTTCCACCATGATAAAACCATGCAGTATCAAAATAGTTCATCCCACTTTCCATGTAATGATCAACCATATTATTGACCTGTTCCAGATCAATTTCTTCGCCTTTCATCGGCATACGCATCATACCAAATCCTAATTTCGGTACATTATTTTTGATATATTCTTCTGTTAGCATACTCATTTTCAACACTCCCTAGACCAGACCTGCTATAAAAATATTTAGGTCATTTTATCGTTTTTTTTGCTTCACGACCTATTATAACACGGTTATCGGCTAATTTCAATCGTTTTCCCGTCGATAAAGCTCGTGTTTTTTAATATAAGTTACAACCTCAGGTAGTAAGAATCCTTTTTTTGACAAATCGTTGCGATAAGCTGTTGAGGAAATGTCATTTTTCTTAAAATCGTCGATAACAATGAAGTTTTCTTTGGCAAATGCAAAATGTTCATCGATCACCATCTGTATATCCAATTCGCCACGATCTAGAATTAAAAGTTTAAAATTTCTAATTAATTTTTCATAATCATGCCATTCAGTTAGCTTTCCTAAGTTATCAGCTCCCATCAGAAAAGCAAATTTTTCATGCGGTTTATTTTTTTGCATATATTCGAGTGTTTCGATGGTTTTCATTTCCCGATCTGATTTAATTTCAACCTTCGAGATACTGGTTTTGGGCAAAAATTCAGTCATAATTGCTAACATTCTATAGCGATGGCAAGCTGAAATCAAATCTGGTTTTTCATAATGATCTCCCACCGGCACAAAGGTTAAACTTGTCACAAGGGGCAATTGCAACACATGTTTTGCAATTTCATAATGGGCAATAGTAGGTGGATTAAACGCGCCACCAAAAATAACATTCATAACTATCCTCCTGATTTTTCAACATTAAAATAATACTCCTTGCATCTGGATTTTCTCCTCATGGGCAACCATGCTTTTTATCGGTTCAAAAGACTCCCGATGGACACCTTTGATATAACCATGGTCAATAAGCGCTTCTCGATGAATTTTCGTTCCGTAACCAGCATTTTTTTCAAATCCATATGCTGGGTATTTTTGTCCTAACTTTTGCATCAATTCATCGCGCACTTGTTTTGCCACAATGCTCGCTGCCGCGATGGATAAGCTTTTAGCGTCGCCTTTAATGATTCCTTGTTGTGGGAGATCTGTATCTAGCGTCAAATGGTCGATTAATAAATACTCAGGTGGCACTAACAAATTCGCAACAGCACGTTTCATGGCAAGCTTCGTCGCTTGTAAAATATTGATTTCATCAATTTCAGCGACACTTGCTTCTCCTATTCCCACTGAAAGAGCCACCTCTAAAATTTGCTTGTAAAATAAAGCTCTTTTTTTGGCGGTCAATTTTTTTGAATCATTAACCCCTTCTAACAAAGCCCCTTGAGGCAAAATAACTGCCGCTGCTACAACAGGTCCTGCTAGTGGTCCACGCCCTACTTCATCAAGGCCTGCAATGAACTTTATCCCTTGTTTATACAGCTCTTTTTCATAAATCAATAAGTCAATATCGTCAATTTTCATGGGTTTCAATTTCCTTAATAAGAGCTGGTGTTTCAAAAGAAAGTCGCCCGATTTTCAAATCTCTAATTTCTTTAATGACGGTCTCGTAGACACGATCATAATCAACCTCGCCTCCTGAAATTAAAAACTTTCGATTCTCGCCGATAGCTGTTAATAGGCTAACCGCCTCCTGATCTTCAACAATCTGCTCGTCTTTTATGTTGTAACGGTTAAATAATAATTCACGGTAATGTTTCATTAAATAGGTAAGACCATGAATAACAACGTCATCCGTTGGCAAAATTGAATCACGAATTGCGCCTGTTAATGCCAGAGATAGGCCTACATGAGGATTTTCGAACTTTGGCCATAGAATTCCTGGCGTATCTAAAAGCTCTAACTCAGTTGCCACCTTGATCCACTGTTGCGCTTTTGTCACACCTGGCTTATTAGCTGCTTGAGCTGCCTTTCTTTTTGCTAGTGTGTTAATGAGGGTCGACTTGCCTGCGTTAGGAATCCCGATGATCATAGCGCGAATAGGTCGTGGTCGCAACCCTTTTGCTTTTTCTTTCGCAAACTTTTCCGCAAGTATTTCTTTTGATTTAGACAGGATCTTTTCCTTCGTCCCACTGTTTAATGAATCAATAGCAAGCGCAGTGAGTCCTTGTTTTTCAAATTCTTCTAACCACTTTTTCGTAACCCTAGGATCAGCTAAATCTGTTTTATTTAAAAGGATCAGCCTATTGCGCTGCCCCACAATTTTCTTAATTACAGGATTCTGGGATGAATAGGGGATTCTTGCGTCGATAATTTCGTAAACAATGTCGACTAGCTTGATTTTTTCTTCAATTTGACGCCGAGCTTTCACCATGTGACCCGGATACCAATGTATATTTTTTGAGTAACTTTTTTCACTCATTTCAGTTGCCTTCTTTCTCGTAACATCAAGGCTTTCAGCCCTTCTTGAACTTAGAATATATTATATTATTTTTTCTTATTTTTGTAAAAAGGGACAAAAAAGGGACAAAAAAGGGACAAGCTTTAAATCCATATTTTGAGCATCTTTTTATAACCAGTCACCCATGGCTCTCAGTGCCTTCGCAGAACCTTTCTTTGAGGGTCTTGCATAACCATAGGTTGTTCTCTCATCTACATGTCCTACACGATCCATTACTGCTTTTAGTGGGACATCGTCATCCATTAAGTAGGTAATATGAATCATCCGAAATGAATGTGGCACAAGATTCTTTGTCCATTCGAAGCCATAGCGTTCTTTACAGTGTTCCCTCAATTCGTCTTGAACCCGCTTAATAACTTGCCGAAACGCATGAGAAGTTATAGGAGAGCCATATTCTGTACGAAAGATTGAGGGAAGTTTCATGTAGCTTTTGAATGGTTTCGTCTCATAATACCAATCTAAGTCTTTACTTCTTTCAATCACTCGTGCAAGTATATCCATTACCATCTGTGGCATCACGACAAATCGTTCAGAATTAACGGTTTTTGGTTCATCATAATGCCAATCACCTTTCTTAAGATCACTATTGATTAATGTCTTACTCACATCAACAAGGTTGTTTTCAAAATCAACATCGTCCTCACCAATTGCTCCCGCTTCACCGATTCGCAAACCTGAATAAAGAAGAAACAGGCACAGATCATAATAATTAGGATTACGACCTTTTGACATCTCTGTTAAAAATGCTTTAAGCTCATTAGGTTCTAGGAACTTGGCATCTTTTCGCCTTCTTGCAGCTTTCTTCTTTTCTAAAGGTACATGCAAGATAACAGCAGACATGGGAGAGACGGCTATGACATTGTATAAAACACCATGAGCGAATGCTTTATTAAACGTACCTTTGATATGCTTCATAGCCGCAGGACTTGCATCGTACTTTTCTTCGTATTTCAGCAAAATGTTTTTGATGAATAATGGGGTCATTTTTTCAAGTAAATAGTCATCATTCATAAACAATGTGATTCGTCTATTAATGAGTTCTTGTCGCTCAACGGTTTGACGTTTCACACCTGCTTTCCAAGTTTTCAACCAATCATCCCTCAACTGCCCCCATGTTTTAATATGACTGGCATTCCCAAAGACGTTCTCATTTAGAATGGCATCTATTTTATCTTCCAATTCCCTTTCTGCTTGCCTTCTCGCTCTTGAAGTGTTTGATTTGAAAGTTACATAAGCCTTCTTGGGCTTACCTGTTAATGGGTCTTTGTACCTTTCACCTACTCTGTAATTTCCTGATTTAGTTGTTTCATAAAACATGATTTATCACCGCACTTTCATTCCAAAATCAAAATGAAAAATGTGATAATAAAAGTGAGAGAAATTAAATAGCTAGGAATATTTCTCAACATCCCTTACCTCCCTATTTTACCACATTTTCGCAGATTTTTTAAGTGAATATTCAAAGTTTCTTTAGATTTTTAAAATTCTTTTGCCTCCAAGTTAAAAACTCATGAAATCCTTCTAAATTAATCCACACTTTCTTGTGACTTGGATTAATCACATACGACCTAAATTTTTTGCTATCCCTCATTTCACCAAGCCAACGATTCAATGTATGAACATTCAAATTCTCATAACGCTTCATAAGTCCTTCTTTATCCACCCATTCTGCTATGCAATTTTCAACTGGCACATATTTGATTTTATTACTCATGGAAACATAACTCACCTCTCATTCAACTTTCCCTCCTTCTTCATCTCCTCCAAAATTTCTCGTTTCAACTGCTCATAATCACGATCTGCCTTTTTAGCTACAACCAATATGCTGTACACTGTAATTCCAGACAGCAGAATGGCAATGCCAACCAAACAAGCAATAACCATCATCTCTTACCTCTCCTCTAAACATTTTTGTAAACCTCAACAATCAAACAGCCGTGGATCATCGGCTCACAGGGATTTCACCTTCGCAAGGAACGCTTGTGACCGCCCCTAATATCCGAAAATTTATAATGCTCGGACAGTAGCTTGGACGGGTGTATCATTATCTGAATGTATGGGTCATGGCGAATGCTGCTTCCACGCAACATTTGTAAGACATAGGTTCACGCTCGCTCATCAACTTACATGAGGTCATGGCTTCGCTACCTTACGGCTCGGCATACATTTAACGTATCTGATTGTTGTTTATGAAGTTGTCAAAGACCAAAATAGACTGATCAGCCTATAACAAGTTACTAACGCTCGATTAGTAACTTGTTATAGATTGATCCACATAAAATTCAAACAATGAGGAGTTCCCCCGATACTCCAAATTTTTTAAGCCACATCAATTTCAAACTTTAAGTTCGAGACCATCAATTTCACTTCTAATCTTCGTTTCACCTCTTGATCCACGTAGGTATAGGTCTTTCCTGCACCGTCATACAAAGTTTTACTAGCTAAGCTGTTCATGTAGCTATCAAAATGGTCTAAAACATAAGTCATGGCTATTGTGTCACCACTAACAGCGGGTTTGATGACTGCGTAAGGAATAATGCTTTGTGCTTTTCTCATGTCATTCTCGCCTCCTTCATAAACTTTCGTAATGCTTTAAGCGCCTTGGTTTTCTGATAATGCAAAGTGCTTGTTGTCAGCCCCATTAACGCCGCTACTTCCACATCTTTCATTTCTAAAAAGACTGAAAGTAAAATAATATCTTTTTGCCTCTCTGGTAAATGAGTTACTGCTTCCGCAATAGTTGCATCGTCAATAGAAATAGAGTAGCTATGTGTATGGAAAATAAAAGTTTCAACCTCATAACGATCACAAACATATAAGGCCTCAACATAGTCCTCGGCTAGTTCATCTAATGACACGAACTTGTCGTTCCAGCGTTTTTCCTCTGCTCGAATATTTCTGACCTCATTTCGTAAGACAGCTTTACAGAAAGAAATAAACTGGTATTCGGTTGTTTCTTGATGGGTAACACTAGGTTTCATGATTTTCACCACCTTTCCAACGAGCGATTAATTAATACCCCCTCACTTATCGATCACAAATGGAAAGGGTCAAAAATCCTAAAAATTTAAAAATTTCTTAAAAAAACTTTAAATTAATTTTTCAACCTCCGATTTATAACGCTTACATTTGTAGCAACAATAAAAGCACGACTTCCCGTTTATCTATCTGGAATCGTGCTTGACGTTTGTTGCTTATGAATGAAAAAATGAGACAAAGCATCGCTGCTCCATCTCACTTATGAATATCTATTTTTGGGATTTTTTATGATTCGTTACATTATTGCTATTCTACCTCATCAAGTCTCTCATAGAATTCTGATATGTCACAATTGAAAATCTGAAAAAGAGCAAGTAGTTCACTTAATTTTAATGTTCATTTGGTTTGTCTCGATTTTAGCATAAGTACCCTTTGTCACTCCAATTCCTTTAAGTTGTAATTTGGTGATGGTTTGATCTTTCCATTGTCATTTTTTATTGCGTAATAGGATTAGGGACAACTACTTCTGACCCTTTACTTGTTCCAAATTCTCAAAAGCCGTGGTGATCATCAACTTAATTCGATTCAACTGATTCACCTCACTAGCCCCTGGATCATAATCTATCGCCACAATATTCGACAACGGATAATCACGCCTCAACGCTTTAATCACCCCTTTACCAACAATGTGATTAGGCAAGCAGGCAAAAGGTTGCATACAAACAATATTCGGCACATCCATCTCAATCAACTCAACCATTTCACCTGTTAAAAGCCAGCCTTCCCCTGTTTTGTGACCAAGTGAGATAACCTTGCTCGCCTTTTGGGCAATCTCTTCAATCTTAATCGGCGCAACAAATCGTTCACTTGCTTCAAGGGCTTCTCTCATGGGTTTGCGATACCGTTCAACAATGGCAATCAACGTATTCCCAAGAAATTTAGATGTCTTTGAGCGTTTCATGATGTCAAAATCGGCAATATAAGCCCCATATAACAAGAAGTCAATTAAGCCTGGCATAACAGCTTCTGCTCCTTCTCGCTCCACCACTTCGACCACCTGATTATTAGCCGTTGGGTGATACTTAACCAACACTTCTCCCACAAGTCCGACTTTCGGTTTAACCATATCATGAAGGGGAAGTTCATCAAATTCACGAACAATATCAACAATGTTTCGCTTAAAGACTGAAAACTTAGCCCCTTTTAACGTGTCGATACAAATTTGCTTCCATTTCTCATATAAAGCATTAGCAGCACCAACTTCCACCTCATAAGGGCGGGTTCGATACAGCACATTCAGAAACAAATCGCCATAAACAAGTGCCATTCCTGCTCGATTTAAAAGAGACAAATTAAAGGGATTAAAGCCGGGATTCGTCTCAAAACCTTGTAGAGAAAGAGCAATCACAGGCACATGATCAAACCCTGCATCTCGAAGGGCTTTTCGGAAAAATCCGACGTAACAACTCGCCCGACAGCCACCCCCTGTTTGGCTCATAATAACCGACGTGTTATGAATGTCATACGCACCTGATTCAAGGGCAGCAATCACTTGACCCACCACTAAAATAGCAGGATAACACGCATCGTTGTTCACATATTTCAAACCTGTTTCCGTTGCCTGTGCATCATGCGATGGTAAAACAACCAAGTTATAACCTGAATGAGTAAAAGTTGCCTCCAAAAAGTCAAAATGAATCGGCGACATTTGCGGACAAAGAATGGTATGGTTTTTTCGCATTTCTTTCGTAAATGGGTAAGTCTGATAGCTATTGTCCACCACCCTGCGCTCAAACCCATTTCGTTCTCGCTCCAACATGGTAGCCTGTAAAGAACGCAGCCGAATACGAGCTGCCCCTAAATTGCTACCTTCATCCACCTTAATCGTGGTATAAAGCTTAGAATAACCCTCTAAAATTTCCTGAACTTGATCGGTGGTCACTGCATCTAAGCCACAACCGAAAGAATTTAATTGCACCAATTCCAAGTCATCCTGTTCAGCAACAAAATGTGCTGCTGCATATAGACGTGTATAATAAGCCCATTGGTCAAGGACACGCATGGGACGCTGAACCTTTCCTAAATGACAAATGGCATCCTCTGTTAGTACCGCCATTCCCAACGAATTAATCATTTCAGGAATCCCATGATTAATATGGGGATCAGCATGATAAGGTCGCCCTGCTAATACAATGCCCTTTAACCCTTGCTCACGCATTTCTTGTAACGTAACATCTCCTTTACGTCTAATGTCCGCCCGAAATGCCTCTTGTGCTTGCCACGCCTGATTCACAGCAATGGTTATTTCTGGCTTTGTGACCCCGAATAGTTGAAGTTCTTCGTACAACCGCTGTGCTAATTTTTTCGGTTCGGTAAAAGGGAGAAATGGGTTTAAGTAACGGACACCTTCCCTCCGAAGTTCATCCATGTTGTTCTTGATTAAATCAGGATAAGATGTTACCACAGGACAATTAAAACAATTATCAGATGTCTGATCTTCCTGTGTCTCAAACATAATCGACGGATAGAAGATGGTATCAACTCCTTGTTCAAGCAAATCCATCACATGACCATGAGCCAGTTTAGCAGGATAACAGACTGACTCTGACGGAATACTTTCCATGCCTTTTTCGTAAATAGCTTTTGATGAAGGAGAAGATAGCACCACACGAAACTTTAACTGATGAAAAAGTGTCGCCCAGAAAGGATAATTTTCAAACATATTCAATGCTCTTGGCAAACCAATACTTCCACGCTGGGCTTCTTCTTTGCTTAACACAGGATAATCCAATAAGCGTTCCTGTCGATAAGCCACTAAATTAGGCAGTTCTTTCTTAGAGCCAGTCCCTCCAGCACCACGCTCACAACGATTTCCTGTCATAAAGCGGCTGCCATCAGTAAAACGATGAACGGTCATTAAACAGTTATTGTGACATAACTTACAGCGTGCCGTCGCAACTTTCGTCTCAAAAGCATCGAGCGCATTCACATCAAGTAATGTGGACGCAAATTTTCCATCATACCGCTCACGAGCAATCAAAGCCGCACCAAAAGCACCCATAATCCCTGAAATATCTGGACGAACAACTTCTCGCCCGATGGAAAGTTCAAAGGCTCGAAGCACCGCATCGTTGTAGAACGTTCCCCCTTGCACCACAATATTGTCACCCAATTCCTTCGGGTCACGAATTTTAATCACCTTATAAAGGGCGTTCTTCACCACCGAATAAGACAACCCCGAAGCAATATCACCAATCGTCGCCCCCTCTTTTTGCGCTTGCTTCACCCGAGAGTTCATAAAAACGGTACAACGTGACCCTAAATCAACAGGTCTCACAGACGTCTTAGCTGCCTGAACAAACGCCTCAATGGTTAAATTCATAGACTTGGCAAAGGTATCTAAAAAGGAGCCACAACCAGCAGAACAGGCTTCATTAAGAGAAATACTTGAAATATTGCCATCCTTGATTTTCAAACATTTCATGTCTTGCCCGCCAATATCCAAAATGAAATCAACATTAGGCGAAAAATAACTGGCTGCCTTATAATGAGCCACCGTTTCAATCTCACCAACATCAACCTTTAAAGCAGACTTCAACAGGGATTCACCATAACCTGTCACCGTAGAATGGACAATACTAGCACCTTCTGGCAATTGTTCATAAAGTTCCTTTAACGCATTAATGGTCGAATGAAGTGGACTACCCTCGTTACTACCGTAATGCGTCCATAACAATTCCCCTGCTTCACTGACCAAAGCCACTTTTGTCGTGGTCGACCCTGCATCAATCCCAACAAAACAATTCCCTGTATAGCTCGCCAATGCTTTCTTTTTAACCATATTTTTCACATGGCGCTCTTTAAACGTAACAAATTCAGTTGAATTTCTAAACAAAGCCCGAAGACGTACCAATTCTTCTGTTTCCCCTGTTTCATAACCGTTGACCTTCTCCAAAAAGGCTGTAAAATCCAAAGGTTCTTTCGTAATATCAGCGCAGATTGCGGCCCCCATAGCGATATAAAGTTGTGAGTGATCTGGAAAAATCACTTGTTCTGGAGCCAGTTCTAACGTCTTTACAAAACGTTCACGAAGTTCAGATAAGAAATGAAGTGGTCCACCTAAAAAGGCAACATTCCCCCTAATTGGACGTCCACACGATAACCCACTAATGGTTTGAACCACAACCGCTTGAAGCACGGACACTGCAATATTCTCCTTAGAGCCCCCCTCATTAAGCAACGGTTGCACATCTGTTTTCGCAAACACACCACAACGGGCCGCAATGGGATAAATTTCCTTGTGCTGTTTCGCTAATTCGTTTAACTGAAGCGCATCAACGTTTAGCAAATTTGCCATTTGGTCGATAAATGAGCCTGTCCCACCTGCACATGACCCATTCATCCGTTGTTCCACACCATCGGTTAAATAGATGATTTTCGCATCTTCTCCACCTAACTCAATGGCAACATCTACTTCTGGGTGTTGTGCTTTCAAAATTTTGGTACTTGCCACCACTTCTTGGGTAAAATTCACGCCTAGTCGATTGGCTAATCCCATTCCAGCAGAGCCAGTAAACGTAATAAATGCTTTTTGCTCACCGATAACTTGATAGGCATCAGCTGAAATCTTTCGAAGTGCCTCCAAAATATTAGCATAGTGACGTTCATAAACACCAAATATCATCTCTTTTTCTTCATTTAAAACGGTCATTTTGATGGTCGTTGACCCCACATCTATCCCCACATAAACCATTGTTTCATCTAACTCTTTCTTCATCATCTAAACCCTCTTTTATTCGTCCATTTTATTAATTCATACAATTCATTGTTGTTGGTTTTTCCTTATAATTACTAGGACTTTTGGCTCGTTTGGCGAATTTTTTAATCACTAGTAACAAGCACTGGAAAGCAAAAGCAATAGGGAATACCATCACGCCATAGCTCACCATCAAAAATAGTTTAAACTTACTCATATCAAACCCTCCATTTATTATTTATTCTAATTCCACACGCCTTTTTAAAAGGGACAATGTGATGTAATAAGCGATAGCTGCAACAACCAAGCTGTAAAGCGTCAGTTTCACTATGCCAAACGACATCATTATCGCTCCAACTAAATAGAAGACAAAATAGAAAAGACCGAAAATTCCTGCTAAACTCCAATGAACACGTTTGCTCTTAAACGATGAATTCCCAAGGGTTAAACTCATAAAAATCACAATAAATCCTAACGCAACCAGTAGGTTGATGAAGACCCAGCCGTATATACCTGAGCCAATTAATTCCAATCCATTCACTTCATAAGAAACAGCATTAGTTAAATCAATAGCTGCTGGTGCATTGGCGTTTAAGCCTGATTCAACCACAAAAATACCAAGTCCTAAAAACAACGAAAGCAGTGCATTCAAGTTAAACCAAATCAGTCCACCTATTGTCTTTGATAAGAGCAACTTATTTCTTGAAACAGGAAGCGTTAAAAACAAATACCCATGGGTCTCAAACAAACTTTTTTTATAACCACTGAAAATTAGAACAGGCGTCATAACTAACATAACAACCAAAAGAAGACTACTTAACACCATATAAATAACACCTAGAGCAGGAAGATTAAAAACAATGCTTACCCCTGCTACGACAAATGCGATAAGTGCTATACTAGCCATTAATAGAAACGGCTTTTTACCATATTTCAAATCATGCTTAATCAATTTACCTAACATTTCTAAATACCTCCCTAAACAATTCATCCAATGATTTCCCATTCCGCTGTTTAATAGCAGATACTTCATCATCTAAAATAAGTTCACCTTTCTTCAAAAAGATGGCTCGATCCAAAATGGATTCAATGTCACTAATGTTGTGACTAGAAAATAAAATGGAGCTTTCTTTATCGTAGTTTTTCAAAATCGTCTCCACAATAAAGTCTCGACTAGCAGGATCAACGGCACCAATAGGTTCATCCAAAATATATAAATCAGCACGTCTACTCATGGTCAAAGCCAACCCAACTTTTTCTTGCATACCTCGTGACAGGTGCTTAATCCTTTTGTTTGTTGGTATTTCCATGCTCTCTAACATCCCATAAGCACGTTCTTCATTAAAATCTAAATAAAAGTCTTTAAAGAGTTTGACTGCTTCTTTGACAGTATACCAAGTAGGAATATGACTTTTATCAGGCAAATAAGCAATGTACTGATTGCCTAGTTCTCCAGTTGGAACACCATTAATCGTCACCTTGCCACAACAACCCGTCAACAAGCCCATCAACACTTTGATCAACGTTGATTTTCCACTTCCATTTGGACCCAATAATCCAACAATTTCGCCTTTTTTGATTTCTAAGCTCACATTTTTAAGCGCCACTTTTTGTCCGTATCGTTTTTGTAGATTTTCAATTTTCACTAAATGATTCATATTCCTCAGTCCCTTCAAGTTAGGCTTTCGCTTAACATCTTTATTATAGCTTGTCGAGGATTAAAAATCTTTTGGAAATCTTAAGGAAAGTTTAAAGAAATCATAAAGATAGTGATTAAGCAAACAAAAAATCGAAACACCTGATATGCAACAGCATTTTTTGGTATTCCGATTCTGATATTTATAAAATTTTTATACACGCTATCTCAATGGCTAAGTTTGCCAGATGATTTTAATTGAAAACCAATTATCATCCGTGAGATCAGCTTGCACCTCATGCCCCATTTTTTCAATCAACACTTTTGCAATGGTCAATCCAATTCCTGTGTTACCTAAATTTCTCGTTTTATCTGCCGAATATAAGCGATTAAATACTTTCTTAATTTCAACCTGATTCCCATCAGCCACTTTATTTTTAATAATCGTACACACTTGATTCTCACAGCTTTCATGACTAATTTCGCAGCGCTGAGATCCGTGTTTCAACACGTTCTGCACCAAATTAACAAAGACTCGTTGCAACAGTTCCTTATCTGCAAACACCTTGAACTGCTCTAATTCACCCATAATCTCGACGGTCATGTCTTTATCGGAAAAGTCGTAATAAAAGAGTGCCAATACGTCAATAAATAATTCGCCCACGCTCACAAGATTCATCTGGAGTTCTTGCTGCTCTGATTCAATTTGCGCCAAGTCATAATAATTATCCAATAGATTTCGCAACAACTCTGCTCGCCCTTTAATGGTGGTCAAGTACTGCTCTTTCTCTTTAGCTGTTGTCGTCTCATCTTCAATCAGTTCAAAGTAACCTAAAATCGAAGCTAATGGTGTTCGTAAATCGTGAGAAATGTTAGTAATCTGCTCTTTTATCTCTTGTTGGGCACCTTTAAAATAAATGAAATTTTCCCGACTTAACTCAAGGACAATATTCATTTCTGTCACTAGCTTTGACAATTCAGAGAAGCTATGGGGATTGGTCACCCGCTGATTTGTCTCCTCTGCTTCATGAATGTCTTTTAGCTGTTCTCGGATTTGTTTAATCCCATTTAAAAGTAAATAGTAACGCAACATGACAACGACCAAGACGATAACTAGAACGATCACCAACAAACCCATTATCTCATAACCTTTCTGACTTAAATATCCTGCTTCTTAAAACTAACTAACCCAATCACTGTACTTACAAGACCATAACCAGCCATCACACTTAATAATGTTCCCCACGTGACTGTATCCCCAAGCAAGGTCGTCATATTAAGGGTCAAAATAATCCCAAAGGGCGTATGGTCAAATAAAACACCTAAAAATGGCCAACCAGTTACACTTCCCATCCAAATTAACATCCCTGGGAATGCTAAAGCAAGGGCGAAGAAAACACTCCACTGAACACTGATTTTCTTAACCACAAAACTTAACAGGTTGGAGAAGAATAACAAGGCAAGGAGCGCAGGTACCCCTCTAAGTAACCCATCTAAAAAGGCGGCTTGATCTGCCGGTTCAATGTCTATCATCAAGTTAGCACTTAATAAAAACACACCAATGGCAAGACTAAAATAAATCATTGGAACAACAAGAGTTAAAATGAGTTTTCCAAAGTATAAAGTTGTCCGACTCACCCCATAAGAAACGCTATTTTTAAATGTGCCATTTCCATGTTCATCGGCAAAAATAGTTTGCGTTAACAATGGAATTTGTAGTGGCACCACAAATAATAGATTGCTTACTGTGAAAAATAAGAGTTCCGAATTGCTACGATCATCAACAGGATTGGCTACTACCATAACAACCATGAAAAACAACATTAAAGCCATTCCAAGTGGAAGAATATAAGTCGACTTCACTTGGCTCATACGATACAGTTCACTTTTTAAATAATTAATCATGGCTCACACCTCCTACTAATCCCACAAAATAATCCTCTAATGATTGTCCGATTTCCTGAATGGCTAATACATCCACATCAGCCTGATTCAGGACTTTTGAAATTTTCGGGACGAAAGACTCGTCTGCATGAACATGAATAACCCCTTCGCTTTTAACATCGTACTCGCTTAACCCTAAATCTCGTTCCATCACAGCGATGGCTTTCTCCACCTGATCCACTTTCAAAACAATGTGGCTACGACATTTTTGATACAATTCATCCATTGGCATTTCCTCAATCAATCGACCTTGATCAATAAACCCGACTTTGGTAATCATATTTTCCAGTTCTGCTAAAATATGACTGGAAATCAAAATCGTAATATGACGCCTCTGATTAAGCTCTAATAATAGCTTTCTAATTTCAATAATCCCTTGTGGATCAAACCCATTAATCGGTTCATCCAAAATTAATAAATCAGGATTTCCAAGTAAGGCTAAAGCTAGTCCTAAGCGTTGTTTATTTCCTAAAGAATAAGCTTTAAACTTTCGATCTGCTAACTCATTTAGCCCCATCTCATTTAAAACCTTATCCACATTTTCTTTTTCAGTAATCCCTTTTTGAATCCGATAATACTCCAGATTCTGTCTCCCTGTTAAATTAGGATAAAAAGCTGGGTGTTCTACGATGGCACCGACTCTTCTTCTAGCACTGGCTAACTCTCGTCCTGTTTTACCAAAGAGCGTTATCTCTCCTGTGGTTGGCGCTGCTTGTCCTAATAACAACTTAATCAACGTGGTCTTCCCAGCACCATTTCTCCCAACCAACCCATAAATACAACCTTTTTCCAAGGTCAAGTTAGTAGGTGCCAAAGCCGTAAACTCTTTGTATTTTTTACTTAACTGTCTTGTTTCAATTACATTTTTCATGTTTCTTCACTTCCTTACACGCATATTATAGCTTGTTGAGAGAAATAAATCTTTTGGAAATCGTAAGGAAAGTTTAAAGAAATCGTAAAGATTGTTAATCTTTTAGCTTAAAGCCAACGCCCCACACAGTTTCAATGTACTCATTTTCCTTATCGTACTGCTTCAATTTCTTTCTCAAATTACTCACATGAACATTCAGGGCATTATCTTCTACCATATAATCGTCACCCCAAATTTGCTCATAAAGTTGCGCTTTGGTAAAAACTTTCTTTGGTTGCTGACAAAGCAATTGAAGAACATCGTACTCTGTTCCTGTTAAGACTAGTAACTGTCCATTCACCATACAGTTTCGTTCTTCCATATCAATCACAACATTTTTAAAGGTCAATTGATTTTGAACCACTGTCGGTACCGAAAATTGCTTATATCTTCTAAGCAATGCCCCCACTCTCGCCAAAATTTCAGGCTGTTCAAAAGGCTTGGTTAAATAATCATCTGCCCCATTCTCAAGAGCATTCACACGATCCTCAATTTGAGTTTTAGATGAAATAATCATAATGGGTGTCGTAGACTTTTCACGGATTATAGGAATCAACATTTCTCCTGTCACTTCTGGAAGCATTAAATCTAAGAGGATCAGATCATAATCATTTTGCATGATTAACTGCTTGGCAACTTGCCCTGAATAAGCACTCTCTACTTGGTAATCTGCCTTTTGCAGTATTTTGCAGAGGATAAAATTCAAATCCAAATCATCTTCTACCACTAAAATTTTACTATTCATCATTTATTCCTCCAAATGTAGGTTGGTTTGTCGCCTTAATATTCCCCAAAAGTTCCTAGCCCACTCGTTATTATTATCAAAAGGAGACATTCGTTCATCACGAAAATTGTCTCCTTTTAAATACTTTTTGTTATCTAAATCAAATGAAAATCACCATTGCTTGCATTTGCTTAAATTTCTTCTCCTGTAGCCTTTATTTTAAAGCTACTTTCAAATGTTGCCCCACAGGCTTCTGCGATCTCATGTAAATCTTTTTCTGATAGATTCCCTCGTCGCAACTTATTGGATATGTTTTGAAGCGTTGTTCCCAAATTTTCTGCTAAATCTTTCATGGTCATATCTTGTGCAACCAATAACATTCTAACTTTCTTTGATAATTCCATCGTTCAAAGCCTCCTATGATACTCATATTTTACACGATTTCGTTCTAATGTTCAACTCAAATGTTTTTTAATAAACCGAAAAGTTTATTCTAGCTATTGCAATTATAAACGATATAGTGTATTATTAGTTTTAGATGGTTTACTATTAAACCATTGTGTTTACAAAAAATATTTTCAAGGAGCTGGTTCAAAATGCAAGGTTTAAACTTAGAATTAAGGTGTGACATTGATATAAAGGCAAGGGAGCGTGGTGAAAGTTTACTAGCAAGAAATGGTGATCTGAATAAAAATGAAGCCTATTACAACGTAGGTGCTGATGAAATATTAGAAATAGTGGCTTGTTATTGCTTATCGCAATTAGAGAGAGAAGAAGAATGTTTAAAACTTCGTGAAGCCATCATCAATGACGAGTTCGAGGAAAACGTCAAAGATTATTCCAAAGCAAGTCAATCGGCTAACCTACTGATTCAAGAGTTTTTCAAACTAGGTTTTAAGAGTGGATTCAAATTAGCCAAGGAAGCAGATAAAAACACGTTGAGTATGCCAGTTTCAGCCATTCATAATGAGTTCACAGATGTGGAAACAATCCTTAGTAACATAGATTGGAACGACATACACGACGGGGAGGAATCTTAGGTGAAAATAACAAGACCATATAGCATTTTATTTAACGCCATTGTAGATGTACTACCCTTAATCAAACAAGGATTAACAGAACAAGCACATGATTTACTAACAAAAGCTCTACAACAAACAGAAGAAATCTTTATTAGTAGCAGTGATCGATTAAAAGTAGCTACAGACAATTTAGCAGAGGAAGTTGGTGTATCTCGGGAATATATCTGTGAATTGATCCGTCAAAATATCATTAATCAAGATGGCTTAGACAGTCCAATTTATGATTTCCTGATTTTGGACGAGTATGAAAATGAACCTTATTTCGACCTGTTTTGTAACATCCTTAATAAAGCGCAACACACCTATTTCCAATTCGGCTTTGACGCACACGCCGTATTAATGAGTATAAACACCCGAAAATTGTCGATAAGACTTTAAAATCTTTAAACCTTGCCTTTGGAAATATCCGCTTTGATACTGTGGTACAACTATAGCCTA
>JGI24703J35330_11748500_pt1 | contig 17796 bp, 18 predicted proteins | sample TergutNt197P1_FD_35330 | JGI IMG/M metagenome (IMG submission 35330) | reverse complement strand
ATATCTGAACGAGTCACCTGTAATTTTCCGGTGGAAATATAAAATGAATGATATTAATGTCGATTAATATGTTATTTTGGAATCGCTATACTAGAGCAAAACCAACCTGAGATGAAAATAGTAGTAACAAAATAATGAATAGCAACAGTAAAGCTTTCTTTCTGTTTACAGCAGTACATTTTGATTTTATCCATGCTTTTATTTCCACGCAAGTTATTACTAATTTATCCATATAATCACCCTAATGAAAATAATATATGATACGAAGGTCAAACAAAAAGTAAAGCTGAATTTTAACAGGCTAAGGATTAGACATTTTGTACCGTATAAATGCAATAGCTATGTTTAATACATTAATGACCGAGTGCAGTATAATTACAAACAATACAGGTTGTTTGCTCTTTTTTTCATATATAATGTAAGTATATGAAAACAAAGCTCCTATTGGAATTGCAGCTGTAACTACTCTTAAATCTACATGGATAATTCCGAAAACAAATCCACTTATAAGGATTACGAGTGGCAGTTTGTTATGAAAAAAACTCCAACTTAACATTATTTTTATTGGAAAAACTTGAAACAGGTAAGTTTCGATTATTGGACCCCATGTTATTGCACCAATTAGATAAAAGGCATCCATGCCTATTATTGATACAAATGTTTCTTCGCTCCACCAACCCATCTTTTGATAAAACGGCACTATTATAGACACGGTTGCATAGTTAATAATGAAAGAAAAAATTATAATCACAACAGCATATTTGAATATTGGCAGCCTGTACATATATTTATGAATTTTTCTTAACATCTTAACCCCTATGTGTTTTTGCACTTATAAAATAAAAAATGAAGACAGCTACACTTACAGCAAAGAATATTAAACTGCATACTTTAAAGTGCAACTGTCTCCTTAATAAAATTACATTTTGTTAACACAGATTGTTATTATTACAATTGTTAGAGCAAAATCCTTGTAATTATCTCCATGTAATAATTTCCCCAGCTTGATTCCAACCCGAACGGGCTGCCGAAAAGCCGTCTAAAAGCTGGTCAGCTACAGCGATAACTCCAAGTACTACAAGTACTTTTCCGAAGAATCCGCCAGTAACACCCATTGCTTCATTGGACTCCAACTCAACAAATGCATTAGCAGTTAAACACATTGCGTTCATTGCCCAACCTCCTTCCCAGATAGTGAATTTGCAACTTGAAAATTATAGTAATCCAAGGTGATAACGTGCCGGCAAGGTTGCTATATCGACTGTAATTCTAACAGTTTCAACTACAAGTCTACCTAAAAAACCAATGCCAAAAAACACTGCTTCAGTTACGGGTCCGCCACCGTCTACCAGCATTACTTCACTGACATTCAAATCAACAAAGCCATTTGTATTCATGGTTAAGCCTCCTTTCATTAACGCTACGTATATGCCAAACCCTCGTCCCCCTCCATCCTGCTGGCCAGTCAAGACTTTGTTCAACTTCAGGTAATAGCCGAAGTAAAATTGTGTTACTAAACCACATTAGGGCTTATCGAAATATAAACATCCACCTCGAACAAATCCAAATCCTTTGGGTCGGTTATTTCGTTTGCGGTTACGTTAAAACCAACGGAAATGGGGATTAGCTTGTTAGAAGTCATATATTCGTTTAACCCTTGCACTGCCTGTTCCAACAGTTGTGGGTTGCCCTTGTGTGTGGTTTTGATGCAGTTTTCCAAATAAAGCCGTGGTTTGTATATAAACTCATCAGATGAGGGAATTTCTTTATCTATGGGCATGTAGATTTCTATGTCCATCATGTCGCCGTCTATTGCATAGGTTGCGGAAATGCCACCGCCTACTTTTTTTGTCCCTTGGGATTCGGCATAAGCAATCAACCTTTCGACATGCCCTTGAAACTGTGCTGATAAGCTCAACATTGTTTCCACTTAAATTACACCCCATTTGTTGATTTAGTAAAACGATTTGTGAAGATGCGGCAAATCCTACATAAATTAAATATGCAAATTTGACACTTCCTTGGGTGGTCATTCATTTTTAGATTTCTCATTTTTATTTTTAGCGATACGACGCCATGAAATAATGAAAAAAATAAGCGACACAAAGTACAATAGCGTGATGTTGCTTATATGAATCCATCCGTCAAGAGAAAACAAAAATGAAAGAAATACATATTTTTGTGCAACAACTAACAGAAGAAATCCTAACATGAGAAATTTATTCTTTGATGGGCATTTATTATTCATGGGCTTCCCCTTCTCCACAACATAAATCATTATCACTCCCCTCGCACTTCATGGCACGAGAGGAGTGATAAACGCATCGCAGCAAATAGTCTCACTGCAATGGTTGGTGTAACTGTTGATACAGTCGAAGTTCGTTTAAACCGGCATCGCAAGGGCAATCACGCTAACAGTTGCTGAACCAGCAGCAACTGTATTAAGAACATTTGCTGTCGAATTGAAGCCAAGCAAACCTGCGCCCCAACCTAAAAACCCCGAAACTACAGCTACTGCACCTGAACCTACGGCGACTTTAGTAGACGCAACTGCTCCACCGCCAATACTCTGCATTTCATCCCGTTTTCGCAAAATTCAAAAGGAACATAAACATATTTTATCGGAATTGTCGTTTCTCCCAAAGGTATGCTGCTTATCGGCACTTTGAACGCTTGCCCTCCCGCGCCTGTAATTCCTTTGTATTCGATATAATTTTGTTTAGCGATGATTCATGCTACCACCTCAATGGCGGTTAATTCCCGAAGATTATTTCCGCGCAAACGATAAAACATATACCCGGTTTGCGGAATTTTTCCCTTAGTGAACGGAGAAATTTCGTCCTCATTTCCAACGAAAACAATATCGCCAAATAAGTCCTCATCTTCGTTGCCTTCCGCTTTTTTTACAAGAAGCACTACCCAATTATCGGGGTAAATGGCTTTCGCCTGTTGCGGCGTTACATTTGCTTTAATAATTTCAAACATTCTGATACCTCCAATGATATATCATTTTACACGCCATTGGTGCGATGGCTCTATTCTACCACAATCATCACAAGTGCGTGGCCAGTTTAACTTCCATTCAAAATATTCCTCGCGGGTGATTTCACCCGCCCGCAATTCTTGCTTGCGGTGCATCCACTCTCGCACGAACTGATTTAACGTGGGATTGTTCAACCATATCGCCATTGGCGCGGCGGCAGGAAAAACATCACTGTCATTATGTGTGACGGCATTGCCCTCTTTATCGGGCTTGCCGTCTTTTTTGTTGCGCTCCAGTTGCACAGGGTTAAACGTACCCGGCAAAATTTCATCAAGCCAAAAAAACATTTGCATTACGTGTTCGAGGCTTCCGCTTTCGTCAACGGTGAAGTTGGCAACATTCACATTTAAGAGTTCCGCCAGTTTTTCCATGCCCGGTCTTTTTGGTGTGATTTTTCCCATTTCGTAATGCCGTATTCGGGCATCTGCCGTTTTTTCGTCACGCGGTATAAAGCTATTTTACTTTATACCAATATCCCGCCAAGCGGTTGAATCCTTGTGCAAAAAGCCCCGAACAGCTGATGTTCGGGGCTTTTTACATAAATCATCATTTGCACAGCGGTGCCGGGGTAATAAAAAAAAACAAAAAAAACTTAACACTCCCTTAGGGTGTACTTGGGGACACCGGGGTTGGCACGGTTATTGGAATTTGTTTATCTATGCGCTCGTGGGTGGTGATTAACGCGCTTACGTGAAGCGCGTCGGGGGTTTCGCGAAAGCTCACCGTGCGTTCGGTAATGTCTACGGCAAAATCAAATTCGCGTATTATCCGGCTTGTGACAAGGCGTTCGGCAATTTCGGCTGCTTCTTCGTGGGTGCGCGTGCGCGGAACCCGCGTAAATTCTGCATAACGCTCGGTGACTATAACAAAAGGCAGTGGATAATCGCCGCCTGCGCCCAATTGCCTGTGGGTCGTGATTCTTTCGTAAGAGACAAATGAATTTCTGCCGCCCGGCAGGCGGAAGCGTCCGCTTCCCGCAAAAAGAAGTTGAATCGAGCGTTGGTTTACCACTTGCCCTGTAAAAACTTTTTCGTCATATGTAAGGGGAACCAAAAATTCCATTGAGTGATATCGCCGCGCCCAAACCTCGGCGTAGGCGTGTACATACACATTGGGCGAGCCGGGCATTTCGGGGTTAAGCTCCAAAATTCCGCTGACAAGCATGTCGCCTTCGCGCACAATGTCATTTTGCCGCACAAGCGGCGCGCCCGCGCCCGTCACAATACCTGTAATAAGCCCCTCAGATGTTGCCACTACATGTACAGGTTGTTGGCGGTCATAAATTTCTTGTTTCGGAATGGATTCGGATATTAAAACCGTTGTGCGTGTGCCGCGAGTATGTACATCTGCCCAGCTTACTTCCGGAAAATACAGCAAAATGGCGGTTTGCAGTTTTCTGTCGCTGAAACGGAATTTTAACGCGCCTGTATGTAAGCCTTCGCTTTCTAAAAATTCCAGAATTTCATCCCGGCGCAACAGAACATTCCCTTCAATTTCAATTCGCCATACAAACGAAGAGAGAATCACCAGCCCAAGCACAAAAAAAAGCACGCCGCTCATAAGGAATTTGCGCCGCCTGTACCTGAACAAAATAAAGGGAAGCCCACTTTTGAGAATAATCTTTGTGCGGCATTTTGTTTTCCTTGCACAGCCGCGCAACATTTTGAAACCCTTTATGCTTACATTAAGCTCTGCGCCGCTGCCTGTACGCACTACATCCCACAAATATATTCCGCGAAACGCCGCCATATTCAAAAAACGTTCTACCGAAAACCCGCTTACTGCAAGCCTTACATAGCCCTTTGTAAAGTGCCGAATACCAAGCATATTTCACCGCCTTAATTTGAATACTTTATCTCTGAGATTAAGCCGGATACCAGCACATTTTCCGTTGTAATTTGCCTGAGTGTAAGGCGTTCGCCATTTATAATCATTGTACCGTCACGGGTGTTTAAACGGATTTTTTTGTCGGTAAACTCCAACAAATTTTTATAATTTTCTATGCTAACCTCGCCGCGGCCCGTTGCCATTACCAAGGGAAGGTCTAGTGCAACCTCCTTGGGCAAGGACAGATACCCCGCCAGCTTTTCTTTTACGCGCTTCATACTATGCCCATACCCACCCTTACGTTGGAGTTCGCCTAAAATATTTATGCTTAAACGGGGTTTTTTATACCTCTCAGCCCTTCAAAATCCAAATAGTCTTCAATAAACTGTTTGCGCAGAAGATTTTGCGGAATGAACTCATTATATTTTCCCTTGACTTGCGTTTTTTCCGGGATGGGTAAGTCGTACAAATTCAGGTCAGAGGAAATTATTTCGTTTATGATGTTTTCAAGCTGCCGGGGCGTGCCGTCAAATTGGATTTCCAGGTAATGGGCAGTCATCCACGGCAGTTTATTTTTTATTTTCTTGTGAAGAAGTGCGTAGTGAAGCGTAAAAAGTTGTCGCGTGCCAAGCCAAGGGAAGAACGCGAATCTCATTGCGGAAAGAGGCGTCACCAAATTTGTTAAAATGCCGCTGTTTCTTGCGATGTAGCGGATTTCCGAAATGCGTTCGCGGCAACGATTGCTGAGGTAGGGGTACATCTCGTCGGATTCAAGCACATATCGCACTTTTTGCGCAAGAACAGTGTGAATATCAATTTCGGCATCTTGAAACCAATCCACAACAGAAATGCCGGGTACACGTTTTACAAAAATCACCTTAGACTTTACATTTACATCCACCGTTTCCCAAGTCATGCCCGCAAGGGCAAAGCGAATGCCAACGGGATATACCTTGTCTACCGTGCCTATTGTGCGGTTTTCGTCCTTTACAAGAAGGTACTCGGGCGCGAGAAATACCGTGAGGAATTTATGCGAATTTACGATTTTTTCTCCTTCACGGCCAATAATAATTCCGCCATGCTCTGTGCGTTCCAGTTGCTCGATTTTGATTAAATGCGAAAGCAACTGCCTGTAGTCTTCCTGCGGGATGTGCTTGAAGCAACCAAGCGATAACATTGCCTGCGCCAATGCCGCCGCCGACATTTCGCCATTAGATTTTAAATGGGAAAGAGTTTGGTGATAGAGTAGGTTATAAGCGTGGTTGCGCGGCGCAATAGGCTCAATCCAGCGGTCGCGTGTATATAGCTCGATGATTGCGATTGTACGTAAAAAGTCCCAATTAATGGGCCCTAAAATGTCGGATGAATCAATTTTTATGCTTTCTACAAATGTAAATAAAAGTTGCGGAATTTGCCCGCGCCTGCCGCATCTGCCAAGGCGTTGCGCAAAGCTTGCAACACTAAGGGGCGCGCCAACTTGCACGGCTTGGTCCAGCCCGCCTATGTCTATGCCCAGCTCCAGGGTAACGGTTGCCCCTGTTACAATTTTTTCGTCGTCGTTTTTCATTTCGTCTTCCGTTGTTTCGCGAAGAAGCGCGGAAACATTGCCGTGATGCACCCTATAAATATCCGGCGATTTATTTTTAAGCGCGATTTCGCGCAAATGTGCCATTACATATTCCGTTTCCTCGCGGCTGTTGGTGAAAATAATTGTTTTTTTATCCAAAGTTTGCTTAAACAAAAATTCGTAATGCTCGCGGTCGCCGTGGTCGCCGTGGCCTGTTACATTTTTGTAATTTTCTGTGCCGTCGCGTTCGGGAAGGTCGCGGACGTCGGCAAGGTTTACAAAACGCTCGATGTGTAAACGAATCCGCTTTTTGCCCTCTTCGGTAACGGGTGAAGCGCAATTGCGATTTGTGCCGGTATTAAGCCAATTTATTGCAAGTGATAAATCGCCAAGCGTAGCAGAAAGCCCGATTCTGCGCGGTATAATTCCCGTCAAAAGCTGCAGCCGCTCTAAAACGCATAAAAGCTGTAAGCCCCGGGCATCACGCATAAAATGATGCACCTCGTCGATGATTACAAACCGTAAATCTGAAAACATATTCAAGCACGCACCGCGCTTGCCGGAAACCAAGCTTTCAAGGGATTCCGGTGTGATTTGCAAAATACCTTGCGGGTTTTTTACAAGCTCGTTCTTTTTTGTTTGCGAGGCATCACCATGCCAGCGTGTCACGGGAATATGCGAATCTGAAAGTAACAGCTCAAGCCGTTTAAACTGGTCGTTAATCAACGCTTTAAGCGGGGAAATATACATCACCCCAACCGAACGCGACGGGTTTTCATAAAGCTGTGTCAAGATAGGCAAAAAAGCGGCTTCTGTTTTGCCTGAAGCCGTACCAGATGAAAGCAGTAAATTATCGTCTGTATCAAAAATTGCTTCTGCCGCAGAAACCTGAATCCCCCGCAGCTCGTCCCATTTGTTAATATAAATAAAATCCTGAATAAAGGGTGCGTATCTCTCAAAAATATCCATTTTCTACTATTAGCCCCCCATCAAAGCTTGCGTTGCAAAACTTAACTAACCCGCAACCAAAACAGCCGTCCCTTGCATGGGTACGGTTATTTTTAATTCGCCGCGGGTTATGAAATAACGACGGTTGGTTTCGCGGAAAATATCGCTGCCTGTGATAATTTTTTCTGTAACATAACCGCCGGATATGCCCAGCTTCCACACAGGCAAGGTAACCTCCATTGGGCGCGGGCTGTTGTTTATTGCCACAATAATTTTGTTTTTATTGTCCCAACGGCCGAAGGATATGAAATTTTGGTTTGTCCAAAGGAATTCTACCGAGCCGGAACGCAAAGCGGGATACTGCTTGCGCAGCGAAATCATTTTTTTGTGCAGGTTAAGCAGTACTTGGTCTTCCTTGCCCCATGGAAACGGGCGGCGGTTATCGGGGTCTGTCCAGCCTGTCAAGCCTGCTTCGTCGCCGTAATAAATTGTGGGTGCCCCGGGCCATGTAAGCTGAAAAACCACGGCTTCCATCATAATGTTTTTGTTTATGTCACGTTCGGCGGCGCGGGCCCCGACGGTGTGCAAGCGGCCTGTGTTGCCGCTTGTGCGCGTTAGGAAACGGGAATGGTCGTGATTGGAAAGTTGATTCATCGCACTTTGAAGCGCGTGAACATTCAGCAAAGCCATATGGTGGCGCATCGCGCCCTCAAAAGCCATTGCATCGCCGCGAAGATGAGGCCTGCTTTCTTCGCTGTGCTTGGAAACCCCCGTTAAAAACCAAGTAAGCGGCTCCATAAAAGCGTCGTAGTTCATAATCGTATCCCACTCGTGGCCGTTAAGCCACGCAGAAGGGTCGCCGTAATGCTCGGCAAGAATAATTGCAGAGGGGTTTGCTTTTTTTACTGCATCGTGGAATTCCTTCCAAAACATATGATTCATGTCGGGGCTTCTGCCAAGGTCTGCCGCAACATCAAGCCGCCAACCATCGGCATTGTATGGCGGCGATACCCACTTCTTGCCTATTTCGATGATGTAATTAAATAACTCGGGCGAGTCTTCATAATTTAATTTTGGGGTATTGGAATTTGCCCACCAACCATCGTAATGGTTGTTGCCCGGCCATTCTCCCCCTTCGTGCCATAGGAAATAATTGTGATACGGGCTGTCTTCGGAATGGTACGCGCCTATTTCTTCGTTGCCGTTTTCAATTGCCGCACGTTGATAAAAACCCGCAACATCCAACCATTTGTTAAAACTGCCGCAGTGGTTAAATACGCCGTCTAAAATTACTTTTATGCCGTGGTCGTGGGCTTTTTTTATAAAATCAATCATTAAAGCATTGCTTGCTTCAAGGTTTACCTTGCTTGTGGTGCGCGTCATATATCGGGTGGCGTACTTGTTATGCACCCTTTCAAAACGTAAAACATCGCCGCTGTCTTCTTTTATAACGCCAAAGTGCGGGTCTATATAATCGTAATTTTGCGTGTCGTATTTATGGCTGCTTGGCGAGACAAAAATCGGGTTAAGATACAGTGCCTCTACGCCCAAATCCTTCAAATACGACATTTTATCCATGATGCCCTTAATATCGCCGCCAAAAAAATTGTTTAAATAGTCATCGTTTGCAACATCGTCGCCCCAATTCATAACCGTTGCCGTTTTGCCAAGGTAGGAATATTCGTGCTTTACCACGTCGTTTGAGGGGTCGCCATTATAAAAACGGTCGGTGAAAATTTGATACATTACCGCGCCTTTTGACCATTCGGGAACGCTTAAACCGGGTACAAGCCGGAAGTTATAATGCGCGTCAACACCATGACGCAAGCCGAGTTTATTATAATAAAAAACTTCGTTTTCGGCAGAAACGCTGTAGTAATATCTGATTGGGGTTGCAAGCACCTGCACGGAAACGGCGTAGTAATCGAACAAGTCGTCAGAAGCGGTTTTGTGCATCGGGTATGAAGAACCGCATGAATCGTACGCCGGCGCGATATGTAACGCAACGGCGCATTTATTATCCTTTGCAATACGAATGCTTAACTTTACCATATCGCCCGGGCGCGGGTCGTAGGGGGTTACAAACTGTCGCGTCTCGTCGCTGAATATCGCCGCTTTGTTAAAAATGCTCATATTCGCCTCCCAGAAACTCTACAATATTAATATGTTCTTGCCCTAAAACTCGTGCCGCCAAAACTTCCGGTGTGTCATTCGGCAGAACGGGGACTTTTTTTTGCATCAAAATATCCCCCCTGTCGTACTCTGCCGTTACGCGGTGTATTGTAATGCCCGTTTCGGTTTCGCCGGCGGCAAGCACCGCTTTGTGTACGTTAATCCCAAACATTCCGCGCCCGCCGTATTTTGGCAACAACGATGGGTGGATATTAAAAATTCTATTTTTATAGCACAGCAAAACATTGTCGGGGATTTTTTTAAGATATCCCGCAAGGAAAATAATATCTGCTTTGTAGAATTGCAAGGTTTTGAGAGTTTCAGGGGCAAGATTGTTTTGATGCGTTTTTTCGCTTAGGTGAACAGCGGGAATACCTGCGTTTTTTGCGCGCTCCAAAGCCTTCGCGCCCCCGTTGTTGCTGATTACAACGCATACATTTGCGTTAATTTTTCCTGCAAGGCAACCGTCAATTATTGCTTGCAAGTTTGAGCCACCATGTGATGCAAAAACAGCTATGTTTTTTGTTTTGTCGTTCATGAAAAAACCACACCGTCGCCCTTGGTAACTTTACCGATTACAAAAGCCTCTTCGCCCGCAGAATGCAGTACTTGCAAAGCCTTTTCCGTATCCGCCGGCGAGACGGCAACAACCATCCCAACGCCCATGTTATACAAATTATACATTTCTTCATTTGCTAATTCCCCGTGTTTTTGCAAAAACTGAAAAATAAGCGGTACTTCCCATGTTTTTTCAATAGCCGCACCAAGCCCCGGCGGCAAAATACGCGGAATGTTTTCAATAAAACCTCCGCCCGTGATATTCGCAATACCTTTTGCCAAATTGTTTTCGCAAAGTTTGCCCACGGAAGAAACGTACATTTTGGTGGGGGTAAGCAAGATTTCGCCCAAGCTTTGTGTAAAGCCGGGGTAAGTTTTATTTAAGTCCAGTTGTTTATCGGAAATTATTTTGCGAATCAGCGAAAACCCGTTTGAATGCACGCCCGACGACGCAAGCCCGATTATCACATCGCCCTCTTTTATTTCTGATGCGGTGAGAATTTTTTCCTTCTCGACTATGCCCACGCAAAAACCTGCAATATCATACTCGTCATCGGGCATCATGCCCGGATGCTCTGCCATTTCGCCGCCGATTAACGCGCAGCCGGCTTGGACACATCCCTCTGCAACACCTGCTACAATGTCCTCCATCACATCCGGGTTTAGTTTGCCGCACGCAATGTAATCCAAAAAAAACAGAGGTTTCGCGCCCATTGTTACAATGTCGTTCGCGCTCATTGCAACTGCGTCAATACCGATTGTACTATGTTTGCCCATGGTAAATGCAAGCACCAGCTTTGTGCCTACACCATCCGTTCCGCTTACAAGTACAGGTTCATTATATTTATGTTGGCTTAAATCAAACAGCCCGCCAAACCCGCCAAACCCGCCCATCACGCCGGGTATTTTTGTTTTCTCAATGTGCTTTTTTATCCGCGATACCGCTTCGTATCCCGCGTGAAGGTTTACCCCGGCTTTTGCGTAATTTTCGCTCATTATAAAAACTCCTTTTTGGATGGATTAATCTTCTTTGAAGTCGTGTAAATCGGTTGGGTAATTCCCGTTAAAGCAAGCGGTGCAAAGGGGCGCGCCCACGGCTTTTGCCAGACCGCTTTCGCTTATGAAGGCGAGGGAATCGAGGCCAATCATTTCGGCTATTTCCGTGACGGAATGTTTATTCGCGATTAAATCTTTAGAGGATGGCAAATCTATGCCGTAGAAACAGGGGAATCTGAATTGGGGCGAAGCCACTTTCATATGGATTTCTTTCGCGCCTGTTTCTTTGAGGAGCTTTACTATATGTTTTCCCGTTGTGCCGCGCACGATGGAGTCTTCGAGAAGAACCACGGATTTACCCTCGACTATGGAGCGAACGGCAGACAGTTTCATTTTCACGCCTTGTTCGCGCAGGTTTTGCCTGGGCGCGATGAATGTACGCCCAACATAACGGCTGCGAATAAGGCCGATTTCATAAGGCAGACCGGCGGCTTCGGCGTACCCGATTGCGGCAGAAATACCGGTATCGGGCGAGGCTATTACAACGTCTGCGCCCGGTGCAGGGGATTCTTTCGCAAGAACACGCCCTGCGTTTTTGCGCGAGATATGCACGTTTACGCCCTCGATATTGGAATCAGGGCGGGCGATGTAAATATATTCCATACCGCAAATGTTAAGGGCGCGGTTGTCCGTGAAAAATTCGCAGTGCAGGCCGTCGTCGTTGATGATGACAAGTTCGCCGGGCGCAACATCCCGTATATACGACGCGCCAACGGTATCCAACGCGCATGTTTCGCTTGCAATTACATAGGAATCGCTCAATTTTCCTATTACCAACGGGCGAAGGCCGCGGGGGTCTCGTGCGGCAATCATTTGCGATTGAGTCATCATAAGAAAGGCAAAGCCGCCCGCTACTTGGGAAAGTGCGCGTTTTATGCTGTCTTTAAAGCTGATTAGGCGGGTGCGCTTTATAATGTGTGCAAGTATTTCAGAATTACATGTTGTTTGAAAAATACTGCCGTATTCCTCTAATTTGTGCCGCAAACTTGGGGCGTTTACCAAGGCACCATTGTGACAAATTGCCAAAGAGCTTTTTTCAAAATGAAACAGAAGCGGCTGAATACCGGAGATGTCAATTTTACTGCCTGACTTCCCCCCCACCGAGTACAGCACATGACCTATTGCCGATGTGCCGTGCATATGGCTCATTGTTTCACCTGTAAAAACCTCTGTCAGAAGCCCGGGCCCTTTGTGCCGCGTAAGGGTTTCACCCGCTTTTACCACTATGCCCGCGCCGTCCTGCCCGCGATGCTGAAGGCTGTGCAAGCCGTAGTATGCAAGGCGCGCCGCTTCGTCATGCCCCCAAATCCCAAACAGGCCGCAGTGATGCTTTATTACGTCTTCATCAAACACTCAATTGCCCCTCCCCAAACATCAGCGAGAATTTTTGTGGGAATATTTATAACGGTTTCGCCATTTATTTCGATGTGAAGGTCGCCTGTGCCTGAAACGCAACCCACGGGTTTAATATTGCCCGCTATGCCCTCGAATGCGGCTTGTTTTGCCAACGGAACACTAACGATAAAACGCGACTGGCTTTCTGCAAAAAGGAAAGCGGTGGGGCTATTGGAGCTTGTTTGGCAAGCTTCACTTGGAAGATTAAAGGACGCAAAAACTTCCGCACCAAGAAAGGGCGGATTTTCTTGTTTACCGGGAAACTGCTCCGCAGTTTCCCGGCGTGATATCGGTAACTGAAACGTGCTTTGCACGTTTTGTTCCGGCATCAGGCTTTCTGCCAAGGCGACGGCAATGCCGCCCTCGGAAACATCATGCGCGGAGGCAACCAAGCCCAGCCTGATTGCGGTAAGTACGGTGTTTTGAGCTTGTTTTTCTTTTTCCAAATCAATGGCGGGCGGCGTGCCGAAAATTTTACCGTTTCGCAATTTTTGCAATTCACTGCCGCCGAATTCCGGAGCTGTATTTTCTGCACCAATTATATAAATCAAATCGCCTGCGTTTTTAAAATATTGCGTTGTAATATGCGATATATCGTCGATAAGGCCAACCATTCCGATTACAGGGGTGGGGTAAATCGCATAACCGCTGCCCTCGTTGTACAACGAAACATTTCCGCCGATTACAGGTGTGTCAAAGGCCAAACATGCTTCGGAAATGCCCTCTGCCGATTGCTCTAATTGCCAAAAAATCTCCGGGTTTTCCGGCGAGCCAAAGTTTAGATTATCGGTTATTGCAAGGGGCATTCCGCCGCTTGCCACAATGTTTCTTGCCGCCTCTGCCACGGCAATTTTGCCGCCTGTACAAGGGTCAAGGTAGCAGTAACGCCCGTTGCAATCGGTTGTCATTGCCAGTGCCTTGTTTGTGCCGCGCACGCGAATTACCCCCGCGTCCGAGCCGGGGGGAACAGCGGTGTCGCCACGCGCCGCATAGTCAAACTGATTATATACCCAACGCTTGCTTGCAATTGTTGGCTGTGCAAGCAGTTCGCATAATGTTTTATTAAAATCCGTTACATTCTCGGCTTTTGCAAGGGCGTCTTTTTCGCGGTTTTCGCGGTAGTACGCCGCTTCGCGTGAAGGTTTATTATATTCAGGCGCGGATTTTGCAAGGGCGTCTGCCGGTACTTCCGCCTGCAATTCGTTTTTGTGAAGAATCCGCATCATGCCGCCTTCGATTACTTTTCCTATAATCGCGGAGGTTAATCCGTATTTGTCAAAAACATCCGTAAGTTCTTTTTCCCGCCCTCTTTCAATAACAAGAAGCATCCGCTCCTGCGATTCAGAAAGCATCATTTCATAGGCGTTCATATTTTCTTCCCGTTGCGGCACATTATCAAGGTTAAGCTCAAGCCCTACGCCGCCTTTTGATGCCATTTCGCATGAGGAAGAAATAAGACCCGCCGCGCCCATATCCTGAATGCCGATGATTGCGGTGCTGTCCATAACTTCTAAAAATGCGTCTATCAGAAGTTTTTTTAATTTAGGGTCGCCCTCAGGCACGGATGAGCTTATTTTTTTAGATTCATCCGAAAGCTCGGTGCTTGCAAATGACGCACCCTGAATCCCGTCGCGCCCCGTTGCCGCACCAACATACATCACAGGATTACCTTCGCCTGTTGCAATACCTTTTTTAATGCCGTCGTGCTTAATGATGCCGACAACCATCGCGTTTACAAGGGGATTTTCGGCATAGCAGGGGTCAAAAGCTATTTCGCCGCCTACAGTGGGTACACCCGCGACATTCCCGTAACCTGCAATGCCGGCGGCAACCTCTTTAAGTAAAAATTTTGTGCGAGGGTTGTCCAACTCGCCAAAACGTAAGGAATTTAAACATGCAACCGGTGTCGCGCCCATGCTGAATACATCGCGCAAAATCCCGCCGACACCTGTTGCCGCGCCGGCATACGGCTGTACTGCCGAAGGGTGATTATGGCTTTCTATTTTGAAAACCGCCGCAAGCCCGTCGCCGATATCCACAACGCCCGCACCCTCACCCGGCCCTTGCAAAACGCGCTCGCCCTTTGTCGGAAACTTTCGCAACACGGGTTTTGAATTCTTGTACGAGCAATGCTCGCTCCACATTGCCGAAAAAAGCCCGATTTCTGTGTAGTTCGGCAACCTTCCCAGGATGTCTTTTGCCATTTCAAACTCATTATCTTTCATGCCCATTTGCGCATACAGTTTCTTCTCGGCAACCTCTTCAGGCGTTGGCAGTTTTTGAACCATTTGCTTCACTCCCTTAACTTATCAAAACTATAGCATTTTCAACCCTGCCGTGCAAGACGCGCAACACCAACGCATACGATAAACGCATTAGCAAGACCTTGAGGGCTTCATGCGCTTGTCGTACACCAACGCAAAGCGTTTTCCAACAATTTTTGAAACTGCGGATTAAACCAAACTTCCAAAGTGTGGCCGGGGGTAAGCACGCAAACGCGCCCTTTTCCCTGTGTGCGAACATACGCCGCCGGCGCGATACAAGGGGGAGAATTAAAATACGGCTCGGTATCGTATTTGCCGGCATCGCCCTGTGCGTCGGAGTAAGATGCGGCAAGAATATCTGCGTTGCTATCAAGTATTTTTACTTTATAGTGTTCGTCGATTTCATGGAAGATTTCCACCCCTTCGGTAATGGGGTGAGGCTTTAATATTGCAGTGGTTACGCGGCAATTGTTCGGGTGAAAAACAAACCTGCAACCAACAAGATTATCAATAATTTCTGTTGTAAAATTTCCGTTTTCGTTTTCGCCGGGAACCGTGCCGTTGTGAACCACCAACAGGCCGCCGCCTGTTTCTACATACTTTACGAACGCCGCCTGAACAGCCGGAGTTTTCCACGGTGCTTTGTTTTTTTGCGAGATATGGTCGCATTTACAAAGCACAACCCCATTGTAATTTGCCAAAATCTCCGGGTTAAAGCCCGTTGCGTCAGAAATCACGTCAATGTTAAATCCCTTTGCTTCCATTGGTTTTAAACCGTCTGCGGGGATTTGCCCCGGATGGTAAAAATCGTCACACAACAATAAAATTCGCATAAAAAATTCAATCCTCTCGTTGACACATTACCTTACATGGTTATAATCTACATAATATAGAGAGGAGAATGCAATATGTCTATACCTACCCCTCACATAACCGCAAAAGCGAATGCATTTGCAAAAACCGTTTTAATGCCGGGCGACCCGTTGCGTGCAAAATTTATAGCAGATAATTTCTTGGAAACACCGAAAAAAGTAAACGATATACGCGGAATGCTTGCATATACAGGAACATACAATGGTAACCCCGTCTCTGTAATGGGCAGCGGAATGGGCTGCCCGTCTATGGGCATTTATTCCTACGAATTATTTAATTTTTATAAGGTAGAAAATATCGTGCGGGTGGGCTCGGCAGGTTCAATCAGCATGGAGCTTGAATTGGGCGACGTTGTAATGGGTGTGGGCGCGTGTACAGAGTCCAATTATGCCGATGTTTTTGCCCGTTGCCCGGGCAAATTTGCCCCGATAGGCTCATTTGAACTTATGCAAAAGGCTTACAAAGCCGCCGATGTTTTGGGTATAAAACTGCACGCAGGCAACCTTCTTACCAGCGATGTTTTTTACAACGACGACAATGTTGGTATGAATGCGTGGCTTCGCATGGGCGTTCTTGCTGTAGAAATGGAGGCAGCCGCACTATATGCAAATGCCGCCCGTGCCGGCAAAAATGCTTTGTGCATCTGCACAATTTCCGATAAAGTTTTCGACCGCTCTTCGCATATGAGCGCGAAAGAACGCGAAACTTCTTTCACAAATATGATTAATATGGCACTTTCGATGCTGTAAGGGCGAAATGAATAAAATAGCGTATCTGCGCAAATGCGCGGCAGAAAAATATGATGCAAACGACTTAGAATCTGCGGCAGAAATAGGCGAGATTCTGTTAAACGAGCATTGGCACAACCACAACATGTGGACGGTGGGGTATGCAAATGACTTGTTTAATCTGGCGTGTGTATGCGAAAAGCTTGGCGACCTGGAGCGTGCCGCCGAGCTTTTTTCCGATTCTGCGCGCCAAACAGCCGTAAGCGAGGGCGAGGGTTTGTCGTATGCATCACGAATAATGTCGCTTGCGGCGGTGTTTATTCAGCTTGGCCTAATCGAGCCTGCGTTCTTTATGTTTGGCAGTGTTGCGGCAATTCACCGCCGCGAGGTTGGGGCATTCCACCCGCTTTATGCCGACAGCCTGTATAATCTTGCAAATGCGGCGGCAGAAGCGGGACGCAAAAAAGATGCCGTTCGTTATCACGAAGAGGCACTGAAAATACGCGAAAACGAAGGGCTTGTCGATGATATAATCAGCAGTTTGCACAGCATAGCATTTATTTACGAAGCGGCGAACGACTACGAAAAAGCCGCTTCTTATGCAGAAAGGGCAATGAGGTACTCCGCAGGTAATGAGGAAACTTTTGCGGCGGCGTGCAATTATCTTGCCGAGATTTACGAAAGCGACAGAAGATACCAAGACGCATTAAACCTTTACGAGCAAGTGCTTGAAATAACAGCCGTCCAAGCCGGCCGCGAACACAGCGCGTATTTAAATGCAGCCTTGCGCCGCGCAAATCTTCTGGCACTTATGGAGCGGCCGCATGACGCGCTTTTTGCCCACGAGGAAGTGCGCGATATTTTTGGGCGCACCACAGGAACAAACCATGTTTTTTATGCAAATTGTTTGCGCGGGATGGCAATGTTGCACAAAGAGCTTGGGGAAACCGCCCGCGCCGAATCTTTAATACTTGAAGCAATGAAAATACGCCGCAATATGTCCGAAGACATTATGTTGGATATCGCGTTTCTTATTCGTTTATACCTACAGGAAAATGATGCTGAAAAAGCCCTTGAAGCCTTAATTTATGCCCTAATGATTTCGGGCTCGGGTTCGCCGGAATTTTCCGACTTTTTGAATAATCTAATCGAAATTTTTACAAAAAATAAAACCCCCGCAACCGCCGATTTTATCAGCTCGATGGAAGTCTTAAACGACCGCGAAAAACTTCGCCCCATCCTCAGTAAGTGGCATCAATGGGAGAAGGATTAACCCCGCATTTCCCATTCATTAATATTGGCAAAAACATGGTCGGGAGCGGGATTAAGCGCGGAGGTAATGCGCGGGTTTGCCAGTATGGCAGA
>JGI24703J35330_11748501_pt1 | contig 17822 bp, 14 predicted proteins | sample TergutNt197P1_FD_35330 | JGI IMG/M metagenome (IMG submission 35330) | reverse complement strand
CTGGAAGCCATTGTTCCCGCTGATGTTTCATTTGCTTTGGCAAGCGATATAACCGACCTTGAAGATGCCGTTGTAAGTTTTGCGGCGAAAAGGATAAAGGCAGATTATATCGTCACTCGGAACACAAAAGATTTTACAAACTCTCCCGTTCCCGCCATGACACCCGCTGACTTTCTTAACAAATTTTTTAAAGACGCTTAATTCCGCCGTTTTGGCGACACTAGACAAAACTACCCTTCTTGCTGTAGAATTGTTTTGTTGGGTTTTGGTGCAACTTACTTCTTACGGTTTCTTACATATTACAAGTGGGTGATTTTTTGCAATACCAAAGAGCATGGGCGGAAATTAATCTTTCGCATTTGTCTCACAATTTTGAGACAGTGAAGAGGAATATTTCCGGAGAAACAAGCATAATGGGGATTGTTAAGGCAGACGGATATGGCCACGGGGCTGTGCCTGTTGCGAATACACTGCTTAAAAACGGGGTGGGCTCGTTGGGTGTGGCAGCATGTGAAGAGGGGGTTCATCTTCGCGAGAACGGCATTACCGCACCCATTTTAATAATGGGCTTCACACCGGAGCCGCTTTTGCCGTATGTTTTACAGCACGGCCTGATGCAAACGGTTTTTTCGTATGAAAGCGCGGAAATACTGGCAAAGCTTGCCGCGCACCATGGAAAGAGAGCATCGGTACATATCGAGATTGACACGGGCATGAGTCGCCTTGGATTTTTGCCTGATGAATCAAGCATACATGCAATTTGTGAAATTGCACAAAACCCAAATTTGCGTCTTGCCGGGGTTTACTCGCATTTTGCAACGTCCGATGCACTGGAAAACAGTTTCATGTACGAACAGCACGCTCGTTTCAGTTGGTTTTTTGGCGAGCTTGAAAAAAGAGGCGTTAAAATCCCAATGAAGCACGCAGCAAACTCCGGCGCGTTGGCGCAAACCCTTCGCCCCAAGAATCATTTTAGTATGAAGAAACACGACCTGCTTCTTGATGCCGTTCGGCCCGGAATACTGCTTTACGGTCATCCGCCATCCGCAGAAATGATTAACACCTGCGCCGCGCTTGAGCTAAAACCCGTAATGCGCCTTATGTCTCAGGTAAGCATGGTAAAACATCTGCCTGCAAATGCCGGCATAAGCTACGGGCATATTTACAAAACCACACGCCCAAGCACGATTGCAATAATTCCCGTCGGTTATGCAGACGGATATCCAAGGCGCATGTCAAGCGCGGGCAAAGTAAAAATAAACGGGCAAACTGCGCCGCTAGCAGGCGCAATCTGCATGGACCAATGCATGGCGGACGTAACAAACATACCGGATGTTAAGCCGGGGGATAAAGTGATTTTACTTGATACCTCTGACACCACAAGCGCGGAAACCCTTGCCCAAACCGTTGGAACAATTAACTATGAAATCCTGTGCGGCATAGGCAAACGAGTACCGCGAGTGTATGTTTGCAAGTGAATTTTTGGGGAAAACATTTTTAAAATTCCCCAAAAAAAGTGTTTAAAAAAAATATCATAAGGCAATATTGAAAGTGAGGTGAACATAATGCAAGTTTGGCGAGGCGAAATTTTTTACGCAGATTTGAGCCCTGTAATAGGAAGCGAGCAGGGCGGCGTACGTCCGGTTTTAATTATTCAAAACGATGTGGGCAATAAATACAGCCCCACGGTTATTTGCGCGGCAATTACATCACAAATAAACAAGGCGAAATTGCCCACACATATTGAAATTGACTCGGCACAGTCTACGCTGGTGAAAGATTCTGTTATTCTTTTGGAACAGATTCGCACCATTGACAAAAAAAGACTGCGCGAAAAAATCTGCCGTCTGGACGAAAGCATGATGCGGCGGGTAAACCGCGCAATAGTGATTAGTCTGGGGTTGGATACATAACCCTTAAAGAACAGTTCTTAACAAAGCCGAAACTTTTTTGTAAATACTGTCAAATTGCGAAAGGGGCAGGGGGTTTTCTCCTGCCCCGCATTCTATTGTGAATCCGGGGCGGTTAAATGTTGAGATAAACCAGTCGCGATAACCGCCGTGTGAAGATTCCTCCGGAACATGCGTGAGTGCGTAACCGCTTGCATCGGCAAAACGCAATGCGAGTTCGTCTGCGCCGGGCGGGTTAAAATCAAGGTATTGATGGTAAATTTCTTCGCCCTGTGAGTGCAAAGAGATTGTGACATCAATGTCGTTTGCCATCGTATAAGCCACCATTGCGCAGGTTTCAGGCTCGGAAAGCGGAGAAGGGCCTACAAAATCTCGCGGGCCGGGGGCGGAATATCCGCGTGCGAATTTATGTTTTTTCGCAAGCTCCCAGCCGGCGGGATAATTGGAATTTAAATCGACACCGCAGATGTTTGCTTTCCAGCAATCGGGGAAAACGCCGTCTTCCGGCCGGCACATCGCCGCCGCTTCCCTGCAAGCAATGCGCAAACGACCAAGCCCGCCCGTCAAAAGGTCTGCACCATCCGGGTTTACAAGGGGTATAATATGAAGCGTTACGTTTTCAGGCTCTTCCGTTAACTCTTCCAAAAATTTCATCAGAATAAGCGTAGTAATCCACTCGTTGGCGTGATGTGCGGCATTTATCAAAATTTGCTTTTTGCCATACCCTGCCGTAAGCGCGTGCAAAGGGCGGCCAAGACGGCTTGTGCCAAAAGTAACATGATTCACAAAAGGTGATTTTATTTCGCTTATTTTTTTTGCCAATTTTTTCGACGTCATCTAATACACAACTCCTACCATTGATTTGCGTTCAAAAATACGTTCTATTTCATTCTATGCGGCGCGGCGGTAATTTTGTGCAAACATACAAATCTTAAAAAATTACAAATATTATTGCGAAATGCTATGTACGATTACATAGAAACGAGTATTATTTTGAACGAAATATTAACGCAAATTACAAAAATATTATTGCAATCCGATTACATTCGTGTTAGAATGACAATTACAAACAGGTAGCATTAGTTAAAATGCCGGTCACATACAGGCAGCATTAGTTAAAATGTTAAAATGCCAATCACATACAGGGGGTTTTGTCATGAGCGTAACTTTCGCAGAACATAGAAACAAAATTATTATTTTCGGTTTATTGATTGTGGCAGCGGTGACATTCGCCTTTCTGCGCGGGGAAGAGGATTTGACGCCTCATCGCGGCGTAATTGACAGGGCGGGCATTCCCGTTATCCACCAGGCGGGCGGCTATGCCGAGTTTTTGCATAATCATGCCAACACACCCTTTGGTACGGCTTCGGTTGAAATTGACATTTTTAACCCTACTGCGGGTTACGGATATGAAGTAATCTCTTCCTTTGAAGGTTCAGCCGTTCTGCGTACAGAGGAATTTTCTTATGTAGAATTTACGCTGTATGTCCCCGTTGCAGGCCTTTACAATATTGCAATGGAATATATTCCCGTAAGTGCGCGTGGCATTGATATTGCCCGCCAACTGCGTATTAACGGCGAAGTTCCCTTCACAGGTGCAGACCTTTTATCATTTGCCCGCGTGTGGGGTTCCGCAATTGTAGATGACGCCGGCGGCGGATTCAATTTAATGCAGTTTGTTCCCGCAACATCAGAGCGTCCCGCTTTGTATATTCGCGAAGATAACAGAGGAAACCAGATACGTCCGCCCCAAGTGGAATTGCCGCGTTGGGAACGGACGTATTTTAGTGACAGGCTGGGTTTTTTCATCGACCCATATCGCTTTTTCTTTGAAGCGGGTTATAACACAATCTCCTTTTTAGGCATAAATGAACCCCTTGTAAAACGCAGTTTGGAACTGACTCCCATAACCACTTTGCCAACCTTTGCAGAATTCCGCGCCGCTACGCCATTGCAAGAAATTACAAGCGATTACATGCAGATTGTTCAGGCAGAATGGTCAACGGCTCGTTCTTCGCCAAGCCTTTTCCCGCTTTTTGACAATTCCAGCGGCATAACCTACCCGCCCAGCGTCGCGCTTATCACCCTTAATATGATTGGCGGAACACCTTGGCGCGTACCCGGCCAATGGATTGAATGGGAAGTTGAGGTGGAAGAAGCCGGACTGTATCGTATTTCTGTTTCTGCCCGCCAAAACTATAACAGGGGCTTTGTTTCAAGCCGCACGTTGTCGGTAAACGGCGTCGTGCCGTTTGAAGAAGTGGCGGTTATCCCCTTCGGGTTCAATAACAGTTGGGAGCTTGTAACCCTTCAGGATGAACAGGGCAACGACCTTCTTTTCCCGCTCAACGCCGGTGTGAATACCCTCCGTATGTACGTGACAATGGGCGACTTGGGGGAAATTATAGATGCGCTTCTTGCAAGCATCCAACGTTTGAACATTATTTATCGTGATATTCTTGTACTCACGGGCCCGAACCCCGACCCCCTTCGTGACTATCGCATACACCATCAGCTTCCGGATGTAATGGTTGCCATCTATCAGGAAACCGAGTATTTATACGGCATTTTGCGCGACCTTGAAGACTTCCTTGGCGAGCGCAACGAATATACGGGCATTATCGCAATGACGGTTCAACAACTTGATTTATTCTACGCACGCCCCAACCGCATACCCACGGGGTTGTCCTTCTTCCGCCAAAATATTTCGGCAATTGCAAATGCCGCAAGGGCTTTGACCGAGGGCCAGTTAGACCTCGACTTCTTTGTAATAAGCGGCACGAATGCAGAGCTTCCCACTGTACGCGAAACATTTTTTACCCGTGCATCCCATGAAATACGTGCATTTGTTGCCAGTTTCACCCACGATTTTGACAGCATCGGCATAGTCCACGAAGACGGCTCTATGCCCATCATTGATGTTTGGATTCCCACAGGGCGCGACCAAGCCTCTGCCATGAAAGCCATGGTTGACGACACTTTCACGCCCATGACGGGCATTGGCGTAAATACGCGGCTTGTTGCCCACGCAGCTGTTTTACCCGCTGTTGTGGCAGGTATCGGGCCTGACCTTGTTTTGAGTATGCCCGTTGCCGACCCGGTAAACTACGCCTTACGAAATGCCGCGGTTGACCTGACGCAGTTTGACGATTTTTATGATATTTATGACCGCTTCCACAAGAGCGCGTGGGTGCGTCTGCGTTATCTGGACGGCTACTTTGCCGTACCCGAAACGCAAACATTTAACCTGATGTTTTATCGCCACGATGTTTTAAGCGAGTTGGGCATGGAACCGCCCCGCACATGGAGCGACGTGCTTGCAATGAAACCCGTATTGCAAAGGCATAATTTGCAAATTGCAATACCGCCCATAGGCAACCCAATGAACCCCGACATCACGGGCTTTATGACGCAACTGTACCAGCGCGGCGGCTTCCTTTACAACGATGACCTTTCACGCGCAATTCTGGACAGCCCCGAAGCAATAGACGCCTTTGAAGCATTCACTCGCTTTTTTACACACTTTGGCTCGCCGGAATTCTTTAACTTTGAAAACCGTTTCCGCGCCGGCGATATGCCCATCGGCTTTGCAGATTTCACAATTTTTAACATGTTAAGCGTGTTCGCGCCGGAGATTTACGGGCTATGGAATTTCGCACTTATGCCGGGCTTTGACCATGGCGAACCCGTGTACTTTGCAGGTATGGGTTATCAGCAGGTACACCACACAGTTCCCGACTGGGGAACAGCCGCAATAATGATTCCCGCAAGCGATATGCAAAACGAATCATGGGAATTCCTTAAATGGTGGACATCTTTTGAAACGCAACTTCGCTTTGGCCGCGAAATGGAATCTGTAATGGGCGAAGCCGCACGCTTCCCCACTGCAAACCTTGAAGCATTCCAAAGCTTGCCCTGGAGTTCTTCTCAGCTGCAAGTGCTTAACGAGCAACGCAACTGGATTTTGGGTACGCCCGAAGTACCCGGCGGTTACTACGTTGGGCGGCAATTAATAAACGTTATACGCCGCGTTGTGGCCGATAACCTTGATACACGCGAAACCCTGCTTGACGTAAACATTGTTATCAACCGCGAGTTAATAAACAAACGCATTGAATTTGGTCTTGAATAACAACCCCGGGGCTTTGCCTCAATGGGTCTGAATTCTTATAATCGGGAGGCACACAATGGCAGCATTAACAGCACCCGCCAAAGAGGGTACAAATTATCAACGCTACCGCGCAAAGAAAAAGGCAATGAGGGCGCATACTTGGGCAGAAATGAAAAAGCATAAAACGCTTTATCTGTTTCTTCTGCCGTTTGTGCTTGTGTTTGCAACGTTTACGCTTTTGCCTGTTTTAATCTCTCTCGGGCTGAGTTTTACTTATTTCAACGTGCTGGAGGCCCCGCGGTTTATCGGGTTTCAGAATTATTTGAACCTGTTTCTGTCAGACGATATATTCTTAATCGCCCTTAGAAATACGTTGATTTTGGCAATACTCACGGGGCCGGTGGGGTATATCTTCGCCTTCCTTTTCGCATGGTTTATTAATGAATTGCCCAGGTTTATACGGGCGTTTGTAACCTTGGTATTTTACGCACCAACCATTGCGGGTGCCGCATTTATCGTGTGGGCTTTGATTTTTACTGGCGACGAAATGGGATATCTTAACGCTAACCTGATGCGTTTCGGCATTATACAAGAGCCAAACATGTGGCTTACGGAAACAAGTTATATGATGCCTGTTATCATAGTGGTTGTTTTGTGGATGAGCCTTGGCGCAGGGTTTCTGGCGTTTATTGCGGGTTTATCTACAATAGACGAAGCATTGTATGAGGCAGGGCTTGTTGACGGCGTTAAAAATCGCTGGCAAGAGCTGTGGTTTATTACATTGCCAAACATGCAAGGTATGCTTATGTTCGGCGCGGTTATGGCAATTATGGCAAGCTTTGCAGTGGGCGAGGTTACACAAAACCTGGCAGGCTTCCCGTCAACGGATTATGCCGTACACACAGTCGTAAACCATCTTACAGACTACGGCGCGATTCGCTTTGAAATGGGATATGCGTCTGCAATAGCTACGATTTTGTTCCTTGCAATGATTTATACAAAAATAGGCGTTGGAAAAATAATCAGCAAAGTTGGACAATAGGGGAGGCGCACGCACATGGTAAAGGCTATTCACAAGGGCAACAAAGCCGCAGTCAGAAAACGCAGAAGAATTTCGCGGGCAGTACGCAAACCCAATCGTTCGCTTGGCGGAGATATTTTTATATGGTGTATGCTTGCAGTCTTTGGCTTCTTCTTTGCGTTTCCGCTCATCTTTGCAATTAACAATGCGTTTAAACCACTTAACGAGCTTTTTATGTTCCCGCCTCGGTTGCTTGTTATCAACCCGACAATGGGAAATTTACAGGATTTGCTTATTGTAATGTCACGCTCGTGGGTAACTTTTACGCGATACATCTTTAATACGGTATTTATTACGCTTGCGGGCACTGTGGGGCATTTGTTTGTTGCTTCGTTGGGTGCGTATGCAGTCAGCAAATATGTTTTCCCCGGCAGCAAGTTTTTCTTCGGGTTGGTAATCACCACACTGATGTTTAACCAGTTTGTTATGCAAATACCCAACTTCCTTATTCTTGCGCAAATTGGTTGGATTGATACTTACTGGGCAGTAATCATCCCCGCATTCGGAATGCCGCTTGGTTTCTTCCTTTTAAAACAATTTATGGATACTGTGCCAATGTCCCTTGTTGAATCTGCAAAAATTGACGGCGCGAACGAATGGCGCATTTATTCACGCATTATAATGCCGCTTGTGCGCCCGGCATTGCTTACGGCAATGATTTTCTCTGTGCAGGCACTGTGGAACAATCCGCAAGCACTTCTTATCCACACAGAGCAGCTCAAAACCCTTCCGCTTGCAATTACGCAAATTATCGGAAGCCCGCACGCGCCCAATATTGCAAGGGCGGGGGTTAACGCCGCCGGCATTCTTGTAATGATGGCTGTTCCCATCACATTGTTCATTTTTGCACAAAGCAATATTTTAAAAACGATGGCAAGTTCCGGGATTAAGGAGTGATTGGCATGAAAAAACGATTTATCTGCTATGCCTTGGTTGCCGCGCTTTTAATCAGCGTTTTCCCTATGGAGATTTTGGCGGCAGGGCCTACATTCTACACCTACACTTGGAATGAGTGGGAAGTACCCGTTCCTTCGCCGGACGCCTATCGCCCCACTGCGTTTATCCTTGGGCAACACCTGTACTTCGAGGGTGAAAACATTGGGCAGTGGCGTATGCCGCAGGATATTCATGTATGGTACAACCATGTGTATGTGGTTGACTCGGGCAATAACCGCATTATTGTTTTAGAATTTTACGGCGAAAATTACTCAAATCATCGGGTCATAGACTATGTAACCCATGTAACAATGCCGAATGGGCAACAAAGTGAACTCAACAATCCGCATGGGCTTTTTATTTCCGAGTGGGCGTTAAGCAGGGGCGAGATATTTATTGCCGACACCGGAAATAATCGCGTTTTGCATACGGACGAAAATTGGAATGTAATCACGGAAATTTTACACCCTGGAAACCACAGGCGGTGCGAGTATTCAGATGGTGTTGTAATGATTTATGACCCAGGAAGCGGTGCCAGCCTTTTAGGTGTAGACAGTGACTTTCAGCCGGGTAAGGTTGTTGCAGATTTCTCCGGGCGGATTTTTGTGCAAGTAATGGGCGTTAATCGCGGGCTGATGGAATTTGACCGATACGGCGTATTTGCGGGGTACATGGGTGCCCCAGACGTAGACTTAACGGTTTGGGACCAATTTTGGCGTTTAATCGCATTCCAAGCACAGCGCGAACGCAGACGTCAAGCTGTTCCCGTTGAATTTAACAATGTATCAATTGACCGCGAAGGTTTCCTTTTTGTTACCACGGCAAGCGAAGATATTGACCCCGTACAAAGGCTTAACGCGCTTGGCGACGACGTAATGATTAGAAACGATTTTGAATATCCGATTGGTGATATATGGTTCGGGCAAGGCGGGGACAGAAACGGCCCCAGTGAATTCATTGATGTAACAACTTTGCCCAATGGCATATTTGTTGCATTTGACCGCAATCGCGGGCGGCTTTTTGCCTATGACGAGCAAGGACATTTACTTTATGCCTGGGGCGGCGCGGGCAACCGCGAAGGTTTCTTCCAGCGTCCCACCGCGATTGACAGCATGGGGTATTCCATTTTCGCCCTTGACGGTAGCACCAATGCCGTTTTAACAAAATTTACTCTCACAGATTACGGCCTTTTAATCAATGAAGCACTGTACTATTATCTCAACGGTGATTATGAAAGAAGTGCCGCGGTTTGGGAAGATGTTTTGCGAATAAACGGCAACTTCGGGCGTGCGTATATAGGCATTGCACGCGCACTTCTTCGTCAGGGCTATTATCGTGATGCAATGCGCATTTTCAGGCAACAAAACGATAATGAAAATTATGGCCGCGCTTTTGGTTTTTATCGCAGAATTTGGATGGAGCAATACTTCTGGATGTTTGCATTGGGGCTGGGAATTATAATGATTGTACCGCCCGTGATTAAGAAAATCCTAAAAGTGCGAAGGGAGATTAAAGAGTCATGACTACTGCCGGAAAACGCACTATGAGTCCGGGTTTAGCAAAATACCTCGACAGCTTAAAATTCGGATTTTACACCTGTTTTCGGCCGCTTGACGGCTTCTGGGACTTGGTTCACGAAAAACGCGGCACAATGGCCGCCGCTAATACTTTTGTAATAATCTCCTCAATTGCGCAAATCGTTTGGCTTTTGTCTTCCAATTTCCAATTTATCAATATGAACCCGGAATGGTTCAGTTCGTTTTGGGTGCTTGTATACTTTGTTGTACCAATGTTTTTGTTCTGCGTTGCCAACTGGTGCCTCACAACTTTGTTTGACGGCAAGGGCCGCATTTCAGATATTTACATGGTGTGGGCATATGCTATGGTGCCGCAAACAATACTTAGGCTTATTTCCATTCCGGTAGGCCATATCCTCACCTATGAAGAGGGTATGATTCATGTATTGATAACCACCGGGGCAACCACTTGGTTTTACCTGTTGCTTATTCTTGGGGTGAAACAGGTGCATGACTACAGCCTCAGCAAGGCACTTCTTACCACGATTTTAAGCCTTATGGCTATGGGTATCATGATTTTTATTTTCCTTATGTTTTTTGCTGTTGTAAGTGATGGAATTGCGTATTTTTATGCGTTGGCTCAAGAATTTATGTTCAGAGTTCGACGTGGATAGGGGGAAAACTATGAAAAAATTATTTTCTTTAGCAGCTGTTTTGACACTTGCTTTTGTGTTCACGGGTTGCGCAACACGGGAAAGATACGGCGGATATGTTCAAATTTTCGGCGGGCAAGAAAATGTACCGCCTGTTGTGAATATTCAAAATGAATATCTGCGCTTGGATTTTTATACCGAAACTGCTCAAATTATTTTAACAGAGCTTGCAACGGGTAATACTTGGCGTTCTACCCCCGAGGATATTGCCTATTGCCCGCAAACCGTTACCATCGAGCGCAACAATGCACAAAGCCTGTTTATCCTTGAATTTCAAGACAGGGTGGGAACGGGACGTCCGTTTACCTCCTACAGATATTCCGTTAACACGGGGCGTTTCGAGCATGAAATTATCGGCAATACGCTGGAGCTTCGTTTTACCGTGGGCGACATTGTTCAAACCTTCTATGTTCCCGATGCAATTTACGGCCACAGGATTCGCGAATTTCTTGCAGAGTTAACACGCTCGCAGGGCAACAGAATCCTTAACGAGTTTACGCCCATTTCACTTGAACGCGCACGCAACGCAAGCGAGCGCGAAGAATGGCTTGCACAATTCCCCACTTTGGAATATGGACACACAATCTATGTTTTGGACGATGAAGTACCCGCGTTTAGGCTTGAATTTGTTCAGGACAGCCTGCGCGAGGCGGGTTACACCTACGAAGACTGGGTAAATGATATGGCTTATTTTAATGTGCAAACCTATATCACTCAGCCCGCATTTAATGTTATCAAACGTTTCGAGCTTGACAGAAACAGCATGGTTGTAACCGTTCCTATAGGCGAAATAACTTATGTACCGGACTATAAACCCACCGCGCTGCACATTTTACCCTTTTTCGGCGCGGGACATTTTGAGGACGAAGGGTATTTATTTATCCCCGACGGCTCGGGTTCGATACTGTATTTTGACAGCGGAAGATACACGCAAGATGCTTTCGGCAGCAGAATGTATGGCTGGGACGAGGCTATTGTGCGTGAATCTGTTTTGCACGATAACCGTGCGGCATATCCGGTTTTCGGAATCTATCGCAACGGCAAAACCCACGCAGCAATCATTGACGAAGGTGCGTCTTATGTTTTGATGCGCGCCTATGTTGCGGGAATTCGCACACCTTACAGCCGCGTAATTCCGGTTTTCCGTCTGCTTCACGGTACGTCGTTGGATGTTCAGGGTCGCTCGAACGACTCTCTCATGATGCATGAATGGGATTTGCCCGACGAAAATATTGTTATCCGCTATGTTATCCCACGCGGCGATGGTTATGTAGGAATGGCACACGCCTACAGAGATTTTCTTCAAGAACGCTATCCATGGTTGAGCGACCGCGTAGATGAGCCTGTTAATGCAATGGTTGAAATACTCGGCTCGGCATTAACGCGCCAGCATTTCCTCGGAATTCCCACAGAACGTCCCTTTGCCCTTACCACCTACGACCAAGCCGCCGATATGATGCAAACATTGGCAGACTTCGGTTGGACTAATCTTCATGTAAAAATGCGCGGCGCGCATAATGATTCCATCGACCATATCGTGCCTACAAGCTTAGACCTTATACGCCAATTGGGCGGCAGAAGCGGCTTTAACAATATGGTAACTACCGCAGAACGCTTAGGCTTTGAGTTTTATATCGAGGGCGATTTCTTCCGTATGCGCGGCGACGCGCTGTTTGACGGATTCAGCCCAATGCGTGATGCGGCAAGGCAGGCCAACAGGGAACGAGCGTCTCACCATGGTTACAGCTTCCTTTATTTTGGCGAGCATGGTTCCGGCCATACTTGGGCTGACGAGGTAATTTTTGCACGGCCCGAGTTTACCATTCAAATTGCAAATAATTTTGTGCAGGAAGCCGCAGGGCGCGGCGTCAACAATATTGCGTTCCGTTGTATGGCAAGCTCGTTGACGGGGGACTTTAACGAAGACAGGCATGTAACACGCGAAGCATCCATGAATATGCGTGTAGATTTCCTTGCAGGCTTACACAACGACACAGGCATTTGGCTTAATTACGGGTTTGCTTACGGCGCGCCCTTTGCCGATGTTATCACAGGAATGCCGCTAACCGACCAAGGCTTTGGCATCACCGACGTTGCCGTTCCGTTTTATCAAATTGCCTTGCACGGGCTTATACCTTTCGCCGGGCGGCCGATAAACCTTGCCGAAGATTATTCATACCACTTCCTTAAATCCATCGAGTCGGGTGCATCATTATTTTTCAGCTTCATGGATGTTCCCACTGCAGATTTAAACGTTACGCGGTATCGCAGATACTTCTCGAATGAATTCCGCCGTTGGGCTGACGAAGCAAACAGGCATTATCATAACCAATTGCAAAATTTCGGGCATTTGTATAATCAGTTCATCGTTGACCATCAAATTCTTAACCGCGTAGGCGGCGTAACCGTTACCGTTTACGAAGACAACACACGGGTGTATGTAAACACAACGTTAAACGATTTTGTAACCGATACCGGTGTAACACTTCTTGCACGTTCATATGAGGTGCGAAGATAATTGCTTCGGGAAATTGTAACCACATAAGGAGGGATTCGCCTTGGTTAAATCAAAGTCTAAGCCACAAAAACGCGGTATGACTATGGCGGGGAAAAACGCTGTATCGGGGTATTTGTTTATCTTGCCCTTTGTGCTGGGGTTTATCGCATTTATGGCATATCCGCTTTATCAGACGGTGAGGATGGCATTTTCTGACGTAAACCTTGATTTGGTAAACCATGGTTATACATGGGAATGGGTTGGTATCGAAAACTTCCGCTACGCATTTACAATCAATGCTGACTTTTTAGAAAACTTGGTTACAGAGCTTCTTGGGATGGCAATGCTTGTGCCGGCAGTATTGGTTTTTAGCCTGTTTGTGTCCATCTTGCTTAACCGTAAATTTGTAGGGCGCGGGTTTGTGCGTGCGGTATTTTTTCTGCCTGTGATTTTGGCCAGTGGCGTACTTGTAGGGATTGAAACAAATAATTCATTGCTTGAAATGGTTGCCACACAAATTCAAGAACAAAACGCAGCGCGTGCCGGCATTACGGGCGTTATCGAGGGCATGATGGAAAACCTTGTGGGTGGCGCGGGAATAGGAGATTTCTTCCAATACGTGCTTGATATTATCAACCAGATTTACTCCATTGCAATGGCAAGCGGTATTCAAATTTTGATTTTCCTTGCAGGTTTGCAAACCATTAACCCAAGCATTTTTGAGGCCGCAAGCATCGAAGGCGCGACAGGTTGGGAAAATTTCTGGAAAATTACCTTCCCCATGATTTCCCCCATGATTCTTGTGGTTGTTGTTTACTCTGTAATCGACTTCCTTGTTCGCACAGATGGCGAAATTATGGATATGGTTCATCGTCTTGTAACGCAGTTTAACGCACATGGACTCGGCTCTGCTATGGCGTTGAGTTATTTTGCGATTATTGCCTTAATTCTGGCTATTCTTGGATTTGGCATATCAAGGTTGGTGTATTACTATGACTAATGTAGCGAAAAAATCGAAACCACCCGGCCGCTTTGCAAGATACATGGAACGCAACCGCGCCACCGATAACAACTATCTGTTAAAGCGTGACGTAGCGCGAGTCGGGATTGGAATTTTTACTGTGGTTCTGCTTTTTGGGCTGTGCTTTTTAATTCTTCAGCCCCTGTTTCACCAGTTTTCCAACAGCATAATGTCGCGGGAAGATTTGTTTGACCCAACCGTTATGGCGATTCCGCGCAATGCCACCGCTGAAAATTATCGCACTGCACTAGACCTTATGAACTACACCCCGTCCTTTGGCGATATGGTAAGCGGCGGATTTTCTCCCGATATTAACCTTTCTTCGGTGTGGGGGGTTATTTCCGCGCCTGTTCAACTTTGGAACTATGTCATGAGTTACGCGGGGTCGCTGATTAATTCCATCTGGATTACCGCACTTGTTGCCATTTTGCAGGTTGCCGCGTGTACCCTTGTGGCATATGGTTTTGCACGGTTCGATTTCCCGCTGAAACGGTTCTGGTTTGCCTGCGTGATTCTTACTGTGCTTGTGCCGCCTCAGGTTATTCGTTCTCCACTATTTTTGAACTTCCACTTTTTTGACCTTTTTGGGCTGATTACCCTCTTCCGAGACCCGCTGAGGCTTACGGAAACTTTAGGGGGTTATATGATTCTTTCGGTTACGGCAATGGGGCTTCGCAACGGGCTTTACATCTTCATGTTGCGCCAGTACTTCCGCAACATGCCCAAAGAACTTGAAGAATCCGCTTGGGTGGACGGTTGCGGCAAGCTTAAAACATTTTGGAAAATTATGCTTCCCGATGCCGTGCCAATGATTGTTTCATGCTTCCTGTTTGCCTTTGTGTGGCAATGGACAGACGGCTTCTTTACAACAATGTTCCTGCGCCAGCACGGCGTAATGGCGGTGCAAATGGCTGCCCTTGGTGACACATTTAACTTCCACTATGTTCAGCAGGTTGCCGCCGCAACGGGTACCCACGGTGCGCAACCGCCCATAGCTCTTTTGGAGGCAATGATTTCAACCGGGGTTTTAATCGGAATCGCACCTATTGTTATTATTTACCTTGTTGCCCAACGTTTCTTTGTTGAAAGTATCGGGCAAAGCGGTATAAAAATGTAGCACATGTTTTACGGTTATGAATCCGGGCTAAACCGGCTTTATAATATAAAGATGCAAAAAGCATCATTTAAGAGAGGAGAAAAAAAATGAAAAAGCATTGGAAGTTATTACTTTCAACTTTATTGCTTGTGGTTGTTTTTGCACTTACAGCATGTGGCGGAAACGACGATGACAATGGCGGCGGAACAACCCCGGGCGAGCCCGGCGGCAATGTAACAGAAAACGGCGGTGACGGCGGCGGCGCAGTAGCAGATTTAGGCCCTCCTGAACGTGACCTTGGAGGAATGCAAATTAATATCGCCAACTGGTGGGTAGAAGACTGCACCGCCACGGTAGAGCCTGACACAGCCGCAATGCGCGCCCGCTGGGACGACCGCCGTGCAATGGAAGAACGCTACAATTTCACGATGGCGTATGTAAGATACGGCAGCTGGCACGATGTACGCGACATGGTTCAGCAAGAACTTTTGGCGGAAAACAGAAACTATCAAATTTGGGTGGTTGAACCCGCATGGTTTGCAACTCACCACAGCGCGGGATTATTCGCGCCCATTCCTACGTCATATTTTGATGATTATGCCGATGTTGAATGGAACCACAGCCTTATTGAGTTAACATTGCGCGATGGCATGGCGCATGGTTGGTCAACAGGCATGGAGCTTGCAGGTGGCGTTTACTTCAACATGCGCTTGCTTGAAGAAGCCGGTTTTGACAGAGATTTACCCTTCACATTACAAAGAGAAAACAACTGGACATGGGCTACATTTACAGACATGGCTCATGACCTTTCCATCGACCTTGATGGTGACGGCATCATCAACACATGGGCGATTACAACATTCAATGCCGACTTCCTTAATCGCGCCCTTGCGTCCAACACAGCAACTTATGCAAGACTTGACCCGGTATCAGGCAACTTCGTTAATGCTACACATGAAGACGCTTTCCGCGAAACAATTGACTGGGCAGTTTATCTTCGCGACGCAAGGCTTGCGATGCACGAAGACGATGTGGGCGGCGAATGGAACGCATTCATCGAAATGTTCAACACAGGCCAAGGCGCGATTCGTGCCGCAGGTAACTATGTTGCGGGTAACATCTTCCCCGAACTTGCCGATGACTGGGGCTTTGTAGCTTTCCCACGCGGCCCGCGTTCAAATTATCACTACTCATGGGTTACACAAAACCCCAACGTAATCCCGCATTTCTACAACGCACAAGAAGTTTCCGATATCCTGTTTGCAGTTTCCCGTTGGGAACGCGAACTTTATGATGACCATCCCGATGATTGGATGGACGAAGCTTTCACAAACCATCGTGACCCACGCTCTGTTGAAGAAACAATGGTTTACTTCACACGCAATGCCGACCTTCAACTTATGGCATCTCACTTCTTTATGCCGGGTCTTGGCGACACATTAAGCGAAAACTTTGCTTGGCGCGTTTGGAGCCCCATGAACCACGACGCTTCTGTAATCATTGAAGAAGCACAACTCGTTTGGAATGCGTTCCTTGACCGAGTAAACGATATGTAACATTTAAAAACTATGGGGGAAACTTTCAAAGTTTCCCCCAAGCTTCTTTCAATCGTTTTAATTTCTGGGAGGATTTATAAAATGGGAACAAAAACATGGGATTTAACTTTGCCGTCATTGTGCAAAGTATTTGAAAAGCATTTTATGTTTGGTAATATTTTGTCGCCGCATGACTGGAAAGACCCCGAGATGCTTGAGATGTACAAGCATCATTACAATGCGGTTACAGCAGAAAATTCAATGAAACCGCTTTACATCTCGCCGGAAAAAGGCGTGTTTAAGTTTGACGAGGCGGATAAAATTGTGGCTTGGGCTGAAGCAAATAACGTTACAATGATAGGGCATACGCTTGTTTGGCACGCACAGTCTGCGGCGTGGCTTAACCGTAACGAAGACGGCTCGCCGCTTACCCGCGCTGAGGCAAGGGCTAATTTGGAAGAATTTATTAAATGCTATGTAGGGCGTTACAGTGGCAAAATTTATTCATGGGATGTAATCAACGAGGCATTTATCGACAGCAGCGGCGATAAGGATTTTACGGGAAATTGGCGCGAGTATATCCGCCGCGAAACAGATAACAAAAACGCGGTGGGGCATTGGTATCTGGCGTATGCAAACGGCGCGGACTCCGCAAAGGGCGAATGCGGCTCGGATTATGTTTTCGATTCGTTTTATTTCACGCGCAAGTACGACCCCAAGGCGATTCTTTATTACAACGATTACAATGAAGAATTCGACCACAAAAACAAAGTTATTCCTCAAATGGTTAATGAAATAAATAAACAGTGGAGCGAACACCCCGAGTATGATGGCCGGTTGCTTATAGAGGGAATCGGGATGCAGGGGCATCATAATCACATACACACCAAAGTTGAAAAAATACGCGCCGCGCTTGAAAGTTTTTCAAAGACCGGTGCTAAAATTGCCGTCACCGAAATGGAATTTACCTACGGCTCGTCGGCAGAACCCGCAAAACCCCTGTCTCCGGAACAATCCAAAGCCCATGCGGAAAACTTCACGGCCTTGTTTAAACTCTACATGGAATATTCAGATTACATCGAGCGCATTACAATGTGGGGCAAAAATGACCTGCAAAGTTGGCGCGAATGGGGTTCTCCCACTTTCTTTGACGCAAATTGCCAAGCAAAAGAGACTTTCCATGCTGTGGTTGCCTTGGTGGATAAATAAAAAAGCGCGCTAGTGTTCCATCCCGTGAAAAAGTGAAGTGAATTGCGAGAATTTTTGTCGCAAGACAAGGAGTTAGCGACGACGCGCACCCGAAGGTGCGCTAGTATAACGATTCCAAAATAGCATATCAATATATGCTAATAAATGATATACTCCCCAAAAAACATTTGGGGGAACGCCATATGCCATTTGTAAG
>JGI24703J35330_11748502_pt1 | contig 17867 bp, 17 predicted proteins | sample TergutNt197P1_FD_35330 | JGI IMG/M metagenome (IMG submission 35330) | reverse complement strand
TTTAGTAACTATTTCGTAAAAACCCTGATTTTGCTGTTAATTTTCGTGGCAAATATGCCGATACACTGTGTTTAGGGTCGCGTTAGGATAACCTGAGGTTTGTTGGGTGCTTATTTACATGTACATAAAAATATGGTACATTACCCGATGTTGTAACCGCACGAGTTCTGGCCACTAAACGGAAGATGTTTTTTTCTACGTCAAAACATCGCGCCTGCCTTACTCGGCGAGTACTTCCTAATACTATTTCCGCTCCAAAACATTGAAAGATTTGCGAAGATTTTTGTTGCAAGACAAGGAAACAGACCGCAAAGATTCAAGGTTTTGGGAAATAGCATCAATCCTGCTTTTGCAGGGCTTTTGGGGGAGCAGCCCCCAATAAATTAAAGGAGGTGTAACATGTACGCAATCATTGAAACGGGCGGTAAGCAGTACAAGGTTCAAGTTGGTGACGAAATTTTTGTGGAAAAGCTTGATGCAGACGCCAGTACAAAATTCACATTTGACCGAGTTTTGGGGCTTTTTGACGAAAAAGACGACAATAAAACCGTTTTTGGCAAACCCCTTGTGGCGGGCGCAACCGTAACTGCCGAAATTCTTGGTGACGGTAAAGCAAAAAAAATTATCGTCTACAAGTACAAAGCCAAAAAAGGCTTTCACAAGAAAAAAGGGCATCGCCAACCATTCACCCGCGTCAAAATCGAAAAAATAAATGAATGATTAAGGCAGAAATAAATCGTGATTCTTCGGGGAATATCAAAGGTTTCACGGTGGAAAACCATGGTCGTGATGTAGTATGCGCGGGTGTGTCAATGCTTGTGTTAAACACGGTAAACAGCATTGAAGCCCTTACAGAGGACGAATACACCTGCGATTTTAACGATGACGGCGGTTTTTTGTCGTTCAGGCTAAAAAACCCCGAAACACGAACACCGGGTACAGGCATTCTTCTTGATGCAATGTCGCTTGGGCTTTCAAGCACAAAGGCGCAGTATCCGGACGAAATAGAAATTATGGAGGTTTTTTCTAATGATTAAATTAAACTTATCGTTTTTTGCGCATAAAAAAGGCGTTGGCTCAACCAAAAACGGTCGCGACTCCAACGCTAAACGCCTTGGCGCAAAACGTGCAGACGGTCAATTTGTTCTTGCGGGCAACATTCTTTACACCCAAAACGGCACAAAGATTCACCCGGGCAACAATGTAGGCCGCGGCTCCAACGACAATCTTTTTGCACTCACCGACGGCACTGTCCGTTTCGAGCGTAAAGGCCGCGACAAAAAACAGGTTTCTGTTTATCCCGCGGTTGCACAGGCTTAGGAACCGGCCGTAAATGCGACTTAGGGCGTGTTGCCGCTAATACCGTTCGTCTTTCAGTTCCCGTTGCATAAGGGCTGAAACAGCGTCTTTCGGTGGCTTTCTTTCATAAAGAATTTTATTAATCTCTTCGATGATTGGCATGGTTATGCCGTGTTTTCGCGCAAGCTGTAAAGCGGCTTTGGCAGTCACGACACCCTCAACCGACCTGCCCACTTCATCCAATGCCTCGCTCAGGGTTTTGCCTTTTGCAAGCAAAAACCCCGCACGCCAATTCCGCGAATGCGTACTGGTGCAGGTGACAATTAAATCACCAATCCCCGAAAGCCCGCTAAAAGTATTTTCATTCGCGCCCATTGCAACACCCAAACGAGTTATCTCAGCTATGCCGCGTGTAATCAGCGCGGCTTTTGTGTTGTCGCCAAAACCAAGGCCGTCGGAGCAACCCGCCGCAACTGCGATAACATTTTTTAGCGCGCCGCCCATTTCCGCGCCAATTACATCCGCAGACGTATATACGCGAAAATTGTCTGAAGAAAAAATGGTTTGCACTGTTTCGGCGGTTTTTTCGTCCTCAGAAGCGACAACAACGGCAGTTGGGATGCTTTTTAAAACCTCCTCGGCGTGGCTTGGGCCGGTAAGCACGGCAATAGAGCATTCCGGCGCGAGTTCTTGCAGATATTCGCAAATGCGCATTTGCCGAGGTTTTGCAACATCTCCCTCTTCCTCTTCTATAGCATCGCAGATGATTGAGTCGCCGTATTGCCGTGCGCAAGCACCTTTGTGCAAAGTCGCATTTGCAATAAGCCCCTTCGAGCCGCTTATTATGATTTTGCCCGCATTAAAATACGATGCAAAAACGCCCGCCGTTTCACCAACAACCTTTGACGGCAATGTTGATAAAAAAATTTCTGCATTCTCGCCGGCAGTTTTTACATCGCCCGTTATTTTTATACTTTTTGGAATGACCACGTTCGGCAAACAGTTGTTTCTGCGCGTTTCGCATAATTCTTTTACATATTCCGCACTGCCGTCCCAACCCGTAACTTCGTGGCCGTTTTTGTCTAATATACAAGCCAGGGGAATACCCCAACTGCCAAACCCGATTACTGTTATTTTCATATCTTCCTCCGTTTTAATATTTTTCTGTAAATCTAACTTTACCATACATTCCATGAAATGATGCATTTTTTTGCGTGTTGCGCGAAACGCCATTGTTCCGTACAATGTTAAGTTATAGAAAGAGAACGCAAAATTAAACAAGCTCACACCCAAAAATGCGCAAAATATTTTTACAGACATGTTTAACAATCCTTTTGTTAATCCCTACGGGTACACAGAAACGTTTAATGACATAAACCTGATTAAAAATCGTATGAAGCGTATACTTTCAGATACTAAGCTTTTGTCGTTTGTTGCAAATTTAAACAGCATTTCCGATTATGTTGAAGATGAGGCGATTATAAGCAGTATCCCTCAAATACTGTATCATATAAAACGGTAGAGTTTATCAAGCCGGTTATAGGAGGTTCAAATGCCGATACTAAGTGCTTATGTTATGCCGCATCCCCCTTTGGCAGTGCCAGAGGTTGGCCGCGGAAAAGAGGGAATTATTGCGGAAACGGTTCAGGCGATGGATGAAACAGCGATTGAAATTTCGAGGCTGAAACCGGAGACAATTATTTATATCACGCCGCACGGGGCCATGTATTCCGATTATTTTCATATTTCGCCCGGGGAATCGGCTTCGGGGGATTTTTCGCGCTTTGGGGTTGCCGGCGCGAAATTTTTTGTGGAATATGATGCAGAGTTGACAGGGGAAATTTCGCGATTAATTTGCGGCACAGATGGCGAAACCGACGCGGCCTTAGACCATGGCGTAATGGTTCCCATGTACTACATCAACCGGCGGTACGCAAATTATAAAGCTGTGCGCGTGTCAATCTCGGGGCATGACGCGGCGACGCATTTTGAAATGGGTAAAATTCTTGCGGCAGCTTGTCAAAAACTCGGACGGCAGGTGGTGGTGGTTGCCTCTGGTGATTTATCGCATAAATTGTCCGAAGACGGCCCATATGGTTTCGCGCCCGAGGCCGCTGTTTTTGACCGCGAAATAATGAAGCATTTAGGCGATGGCAATTTTAATGCAATACTCTCGATGGACGAAAAGTTGCGCCGCAACGCCGCAGAATGCGGGTTTGGCTCGGTGGCAATTTTGGCGGGGGTTCTGGCAGGAGAGGAGAACGACGGCAACAAAACAGGCGGGTTTCGCCCAAAAGCACTTTCGTATGAATGTCCCTTTGGCGTGGGGTACGGCGTGGTGGCTTTCACGCCGGAAGACCCATATTGCGCACTTGCGCGACGGGCATTGGAGTTTCGTGTGAAAACGGGAAATGACATGCTGCTCTCTGACAATGATTTGCTCAACAACCAAACTGTCGTCCAAGATAATCCGATAAGAATTCCGCCGGAGATGCTAAACCGCCGGGCGGGGGCATTTGTTTCTTTGCATAAAAACGGGCAATTACGCGGTTGCATTGGCACAATTTCCCCCACAACAGACTGCGTTGCCCGGGAAATTTTACAAAACGCGGTATCGGCAGGGCTGTACGACAGCCGCTTTCCGCCGATGCATGAATCCGAGTTGCCGCACATTACCTATAAAGTGGATATACTTGATAGCCCCGAAGATATAGCAGGCCCGGAAGCCTTGGATGTTAAGGAATATGGCGTAATCGTGGAAGCGGGGCATAAGCGCGGGTTACTTCTGCCGAATTTGGACGGCATAAACACTGTGCAGCAACAAATTGATATAGCGCGGCAAAAAGCCGGCATTCATCCGCACGAAGGCTTCACCCTAAAACGTTTTAAAGTAACGCGCCACGACGGCTCGGCTCTTTTTTGTCGATGATATACGGCAATAATACACACGGCGGCTCGAAACCGGATGTGCCTTGCGAAATATGCCCCCACGCATGTTTAATTCCCGAAGGAAAATATGGAAAATGCACCGTACGCAAAAATAAAAACGGCAGAATTTTTGCAGAAAGCTATGGAAAAATCACGGCCATTGCCCTTGACCCGATTGAAAAAAAGCCTTTATACATGTTCTGCCCCGGCACAAAGATTTTATCAATTGGCAGTTATGGCTGTAATTTCCGATGCCCGTTTTGCCAGAACCACGAAATTGCCATGCCTGCTGTAAAGCCGCATTTTGCCGAAGGTGCGTCAAAAACGTCAAAAACGTCAAAAAACATGCACCCCGCAAATATCACCCCGGACGAAATATTAAAACTCGCACAAGATGCCGTAGTTGCCGGAAACATTGGCGTGGCGTACACTTACAACGAGCCGCTGATTAATTATGAATTCTTGTTTGACTGCGCAAAAATAATCCGCGCCGCCGGGCTTAAAAACGTGGTAATAACCAATGGCTTCATCAACCCCGAGCCGCTAAAAAAACTGCTTCCCCTTATAGATGCGATGAATATTGACCTTAAAGCATTCACCCCGGGGTTTTACGAAAAAATAGGCGGCAACCTTGAAACCGTAAAAAACACAATTTCGCTGGCGTTTAAAAGCACCCACATAGAAATTACAACCTTGGTAATCCCGGGCGAAAACGACAACGACATTGAGCCAATCGCAGAATGGCTTGCCTCACTAAGCCCCGAAATTCCTCTGCATCTGTCGCGCTTTTTCCCAAGAAACCAATATACAGGCCGCTCCCCTACCCCGCATGAATTAATTATTCACGCGGCACAAACCGCCCGCAAGCACCTTAACAATGTATTTATGGGCAATATGAAATAGGAACTGTTCAGAAGCAAGTTATTTCTGAACAGTTCCTAAGGGACGTGAAAATAATTTTAGACGCGCATGTTCTTCCGAGTCCCTGTTATGTTGTGGACGAAGGGCTTTTGACAAAAAACTTGCAAACCCTGAGTGAGGTTGCCAAAACTGCGGGATGCAAAATTTTGCTTGCCCAAAAAGCTTTTTCGATGTTTTGCCTGTATCCGCTGATTGGCGAATATCTGGACGGCACTACGGCAAGCGGGTTGCACGAAGCAAAACTAAGCCGCGATTACATGGGCAAGGAAAACCATGTTTTTTCAGCGGCTTATTCTGATGCAGAATTTGACGCAATTTTACCTGTGTGCAGCCATATTGTGTTCAATTCTTTCTCGCAATGGGACAAGTTTAAAAACCGCGCCCAACAATGGAAGAAATCATTCGGAATGCGCATAAACCCCGAGATTTCTACCCAAGGCGGGGGCATCTACGACCCCTGCGCCCCCGGCTCGCGGCTTGGGGTTACGGCAGAAAATTTCCGCTTTAATGCGCTTGACGGCCTTGACGGCATCCACTTCCATACGCTGTGCCAACAAAATGCAGATGCATTGGAGGCAACACTTCAAGCCGCAGAAGAGAAATTTTCTGCGTGTTTTAAACAAATTTCGTGGCTTAACATGGGTGGCGGGCATCACATCACCCGCGAGGATTACGACAGGGAACGCCTTGTTCGTATTATTAAAAATTTCAAGAAAAAATACGATTTGGAAATTTATTTGGAACCGGGGGAAGCCGTCGCACTTAATGCGGGATTTTTGGTATGTACGGTGCTTGATATAATAAACAATGGCGGTAAGATTGCAATCTTGGATACCTCTGCCGCCTGCCACATGCCTGATGTGTTGGAAATGCCCTATCGCCCTCGCTTGATTGGCGCAGAATTTTCGGATGGAAAAAATTCAAAAAATGCAAAAAATGCAAAAAAATTCGCCCACACTTACAGGCTTGGCGGGCCTACCTGTCTGGCAGGCGATTTTATAGGCGAGTACTCTTTTCCCACTTTGCTTAAACCGGGTGAACGCCTTATTTTTGAAGATATGGCAATCTACTCGATGGTAAAAAATAATACGTTTAACGGAATCAACCTGCCGGCAATCGCAATTCGCAAAACCTCGGGCGAAATTCATGTTGTCCGTCGGTTTGGCTACGAAGATTTTTGCTCGCGCCTTTCATAGGGGAGTGAATTATCCAAGCTTTATTTCTTGTTCAAATTTAAGCTTTCGGTAGTAGTCGAGTTCGATAAGGTCGGTGGGCGATACTTTGCCGTCGATTTTATTAAAGTAGGAGATTTGGGCGTAAGCAAGCATTTTGTATACGAATTGCGAGCAGAACATTATATTGGGTTTGTAAGAGCGTTTCAGTACAAGGCCAAGCATGTTGTAAGCACTGCCCTCTTTGTTTATTTCGGAAATTTTGTCCAGCATCAGTTGTTTTTTTTCCGGTGGGCAAGGCAGGCTGTAAACAAGAATTTTTGAATCGGGGGATTTTAAAAAGAATTCAATCATTTCCATGTTAAGGCCGGGCGGATAAACTTTTTCGCCGCCATTGTAGCTTATGGTTGTTTGAAGTTCTTTATCAAAAGAAATTGACGCATGATTATATTGTTTTTGTGTGAAAATAGAGATTATTTCTGAAACGGGGCTGCCTGTTTTGGAAATGATAATGTAGATATTCGGGTCGGACAGGCTCTGGGAAGCCTTTTCAAAATAGTCGGGCGTTAACGAGCCATTGTTTACATAATTAAACGAGTCGTGGCGGGCTACTTCATTTACTGCCTCTTTTAGGTTTTTGCGGCATAATTTTCTTTTTGTTTCGCCTAAAATGCCCGCTGTGCGTTTTATAATTGCGGCGGTTTCCATTACTTCGGAAAAGCCGATTGCCGCCGTTTCACCAATGGAAGGAAGATAAAACTGCGCATATTTGCCCGTCACTACATAACGGCTTACCATCATCGGCAACATTAGAGCGGTCGCGCCGATAAACCTACGTAAAATAAAACCGGGTACGTCAATGTCGGTTTCAATATAAAACAGCCTTCTTAAAATTACAATTTGCAAAATTAAAATGGCCGCGTATGTAATTATCAAACGCTTCCTGAATTCGCCCTTGCTTGGGGTAACAACCGTTCGTGCCACAACAATTATAAAAACTGCGATATACGCCATCAGAAAAACTTCGGAATTTCCGATTAACAACACCGCCAAACACAGAAATACAAAAATACCGTTCAGATAAGCGAAGTATTTATCAAGATTCATCGCGATTCATCACCTATTGATATTTTATCACTTTTTTTTTACAATGTGTAGTGGCATATTCTCCAATTATGCGCGTATAGTGTAAAAATGCGGTTGATTGGAGTATGTAATGGAGCTTGGAATTTCTAAAACTCAAATGAAGCACATGGTTGTGGGTATTTTGATGGCCTACGCCATTACAAGCATTGTTTTCCTTGGGTACGCAATGCTGATTACCTATACAAATGTAAGCGAACGCAGCTTGCCCACGGTTGTTGCAATAACCACGGTACTTTCCGTAATGGTAGCAGGTTTTGACGCGGCACGCGGCGCAACAAACCGCGGCTGGTTATGGGGCATGGTTGCGGGCTTTGTTTATGTACTTATTATGGCGGCGATAATGGTGTTAATGCTTCCTGTATTTTCTGTGGATATGCGCACTGTTACCGTGTCTGTACTCGGAATCGCCGGCGGCGGGCTTGGCGGTATACTGGGGATTAATTTAAAGAAGTAGAGGTTGCTGTGTATGAGCGTTTTTGAAGCACTTATTCTGGGGATTGTGCAGGGAATAGCAGAGTTTTTGCCCATAAGTTCTTCGGGGCATCTGGTGGTTTTGCGAGAGGTTTTTCAATTGGATGGCGAAATGCTTACCTTTGACGTTTTTGTGCATGTGGGTTCGCTTGCCGCAATTCTGGCGGTGTTTTGGCCGGATGTTTGGAAGCTTTTAAAAAATCCTTTCTGTAAGATGACCGGACTTTTGATTCTTGGCACAATTCCCGCAATCGTTATAGGGCTTCCGTTGCGCAGCGTAATCGAAGGCGATTTATTCAACAGTGCGGTTTTTCTTGCGGCGGCGTTTACGCTTACAGGGATTTTACTTATGTTTGCCGACAGCTTTAAGGCAGGCCGGAAAGAAGAACGCGACATTACCGTTTTTGACGCACTGTTTGTTGGGGTGATGCAGGCGTTGGCGTTGCCGCCCGGCATTTCCCGCTCGGGAATGACAATTACCGGGGCCTTGTCTCGCGGAATAAAACGCGAAACGGCGGCAAATTTTTCTTTTATGCTTGCGATTATAGCGATTGGCGGGGTTGGCTTGGTGGAAAGCATCGAGCTTGCTACAGGCCGCGCAACAATAGAAAACATAGGGCTTACGCCAATGGTTGTTGGTGCTGTTGCCTCTGCGCTTGTGGGTTATGTATCCATAAAATTGCTTTTGAAGCTGATTAAAGCGTGTAAGCTTCGTTATTTTTCCTATTATGTATGGGCTTTGGCAGGGCTGATTTTATTGGATAATATCCTTGTGAATTGGAGATTTTAGAAAATTTCCTTCGCCGAAAACCCGCTGAAAGGACAAAATTAAAATGTCACGAATGTATGATTTGCGCAGAAAAGAAATTGTTAACATAACCGACGGAGCGCGGTATGGTTTTGTGAGTGACTTAGAGCTTGACACAGCCGACGGAAAAGTTACTGCACTTATTGTACCGGGGCCGGGGCGTGTTCTTGGTGTTTTCGGGCGCGACCAAGAATACCGCATTCCGTGGGATACAATCAATAAAATCGGCGACGATATTATTTTGGTGGATTGCGATACGGAAGAAGTTTTGGTGGAAAGCGTTGATTAGTGCGTGATTCCCACCATTTTCATCAAATATTTTGCGTTGGTTGTTGTGGATTTGCCCGGGTTTAATTTGTAATCGAAGAAAATTTTGTTGTCGCGGAAATTTTCGCGGAAACTGAAATTTTTGATTCTTGGGTATTCGGATGAAATTTCGCAAAGTTCCAGGTCATGCGTTGTAATCAGGCCTGTCGCACCAAGGCTTTGCAGTTTTGCAAGCACGGCCTTCGCGCCGGCTAAACGGTCTGCCGAGTTTGTTCCCCTGAAAATTTCATCTATAAGGAAAATTGTACGCGGCTCGGTTTCGCACAATTCGATTATGCCTTTGATTCGTTTCAGTTCGGCATAAAATGTTGAAATACCCTCGTTTAAATCGTCCGTGATGCGCATGGACGTTTTTATTTCGGCAAGGAAAAATTGCATTTCCTTCGCGCAAACAAAACTGCCTGCGCGGGCAAGCACCAAGTTTATACCCACCGTGCGCATAAAAGTTGTTTTGCCCGACATGTTTGAGCCGGAAATAATGAAAATTTGATTTTCGTTGTGAAAGTCGTTATTTACGCGGTTGGCGTTTGAAATAAGCGGATGGCCGATTTCGCGGGCAACGATTGATTTTTCGGAAATTGCCGGGCGGCATGTATTATCGCATACGTTCGGAAAAACGGAAAAGCTCAAAAGGCTTTCAAGCTCGCCAAGCGCAAGAAACCAATCCCCGGAAACGGCAGAGTATTTATTTTTCCAAGCTTCAAGGGCGATTGCACAGGAGTAATCCCACAGCAAAAATATATTCAAAAAATACCACAGCGGGGCGTTGTGTTTAACATTTGTTTTGTCTGCGATTTCGTTTAGCTCTGCAAAGGCGCGGTCGGCGGAAAGCAGTGACGATTGCAGTTGTTTTAATTTTTCGCATACGAAGTTTTGGCTTTTTATAATTTTTATTACATTAACATATGAACTCAGCTTGTATGGCAAACCCGCAACCGAGCCTAAATATTTTTGCGAATTTGCACCAAAAGCCCAAACCATCCCCTGCACAAAAATAATTATCCCCACAAGGGGGTAAAGTGTTTTTACTTGATAGATTAATGCCGCCAAGATAATAATAAACGTAAGCACAGGCGCGTACATAAGCATGAATTTAGAAGTTTTGCTCTTGATAAAAATGCGATGATTGCTTAATTCGTCCGAAAGTTTTTTTGCTGAGGCATGTACGCCTATTTTTGCAAAATTAAACTCCATGTTATTTGAAAAATCTATATTTTTGCTCAGTTCCCCTACGGCGTCTTGCCGGCGCATAATTTCTTCGGCAGAAAATTTTTGCTCTAAAATACTTTCTGCAAAACTTTGCCTGCCGAACCATGTGTGGGTTGTGTTCAAAAATTGAAAGCACGACTTTTTTCCTACGATATCAAGGTCGCCGGAATAAAAATGCTCGCTGTTAACAAATTCTTCCCCTGTGTCTTCAAAATTTGCCCACTCGCCGGAGATTCTGCTCATGTGGCGTTTATTTATTTCAATAATACCCACTGAATACGCTATTTTTTCAAACAAAATCCGGTGCAATACAAAAAAAATAATAAGCTCAATAAGTACAACCGAGCTTATTATTACAAGCCATACAGGAAAACCCCGGGTAACCAGAAAATATGCAACAACACAAAGCACCACGATGTCCAACAGCTTAACATAACCCACAATGTCAGAAGTGCGGGTGTGTTTTGCCAATTCGGCCTCGTGGGCTTTGATTATTTTTGAAAATGTTATTTCTTCCTGCATGTTATAAATTGCAAAAGGCGTCCTGCCAGCTTTTTGTTTCTTCTGTTGCCGGGGGTTCGGCAGAAGCGGCAAGGGCGTCAACTTTTTGGCGGAAAAGCTCTGCCCAAGTTAGTCTGTCGCTTGGCAAATCAAAGGTTGTGCGGGTTTCGCCACCAAGAAGAGTTCTGACAATTGCCATGCCCCTCATGCCATTTTCATCTGCGATTAGTCCTAGTTCAAGAGACATGCCCGGGTTTTCCTGTTTCCATTGTTCAAGCTCGGGCGCGAAATCCTCTAAGTCAAGCAGTAACGCCTTGTATCGCACCATCGCATCAGGGTCTTCTGCCATGCGTTGCAGCGTACGTTCAGAAATTTCTACGTTTCGCCCGCCTTCGCTCCACTCAGACGCGCTGGTTGTGATTGTCCACCCGGGCATCATTTGCCTGAGAGATGCCAAAACATCACTTGCAGACTTTCTTTCGCTTTGGGGTCTGTCTTCGACAATTTGCCTTGCCCTGCGATACGAGCTTTCGGAAACCGCAAGCCCCGTTAATGTAATTATGCTCACTTTACATGCTCCCTTCAATGTCATTTGTCTTTGAAAATGTCCTTTGTAAATGTATATCGGCAAATTCCGGCAGATTTATAAAGGTTCGCGTTTATAAAGGCAACCTAAATAAATCCCTTTCTGTTATTAAGCCTGAGAACAAGCTTTCGCCCAAAATCGAACAAAATCACGGTTGAAGCAAGGGCAATCACAAGAAGCAACTCTCTGAAACTGAGCCCGGTTGTGCGGAAAACCGCACCTCCGTAATAAATAAGCAAAATTTGCATTACCGAAACCGCAAGCATAATGCCTATAAACATTTTATTGCGCCCGATGTAAGAAAGGATATTAATGCGATAGGTTCGGGCGTTGAGGCTGTTGAACACCCCGGCGAAGATAAACAGCGCGAAAAACGCGGTTAACTGATAACGTTCGTCGTTGCGGAAGGATTCAATAAAAAACGGCAGTTTGAAGAATGCAAGGCTCATAAGCGTTGTGTAAACGCCCGTTGCCAATATTTGACTGAACATATAACGGTTTATAATCGGCTCGTTGCGTTTCTTCGGGGCTTCGCGCATGTACTCGGCAAGCGGTGTTTCGCCCGCATACGCAAGCCCTGCCAGGGTATCCATTATCATATTAATCCACAGCATCTGTATTACCGTAACAGGAACAGGCACGCCGATAAACGGCCCTACCACACTAACCCCCACCGCGCAAAGGTTTATTGTAAGCTGAAAAATTAAAAATTTACGAATGCTTTTAAAAATTGTTCGCCCATACAGCACTGCCTTTACAATCGACGCAAAATTATTATCCAAAATTACAATATCTCCGGCTTCTTTTGCAATTTCTGTGCCGTCCCCCATAACAAATCCCACGTCGGACTTTTTTAATGCGGGCGCGTCGTTCACGCCATCACCCGTCATGCCCGCAACCAGCCCCGATTCCTGCGAAAGCCGCACAAGACGTCCTTTGTCCGAGGGTAATGCACGCGCAATTACGCGCAAATCGGGCAAAAGTTTTTTCACCTCTGCGTCGGATAATTTGTTTAACGCCCGTGAGGTAATTACACTGCCCGTATACTTTTCGGACGCACTCTCGTTTTTCCCCAGCAATCCCAGTTTTTCTGCCACACTTACTGCCGTGTCCAAGTTATCGCCGGTTACCATCACAACCTGTACGCCCGCGCCCATTATTTCATTTATTGCGCGGCGTGCTTCAGGGCGAATTTCGTCGCGGATGCCTATGAACCCCACAAGTGTCAGGTTGCGACGGGTGGTTGCGTCGGTTTCGTTGTTGGCCTCGCAAAGGGCAAGAAGGCGCATTCCGTCACGGGCTTGGGCAGAAAGTTCGCTTTTCAGCGCGGCAGACGGCGCGTTAAGGCACGCGGGCATAAGAATTTCCGGCGCGCCCTTTATTAAAACCTTGTTTACCTCGCCGGAAACGGCAGTTATTGCAAGTTTATCCTTGGAATTAAAAGGCTTTGTAAAAACTTTTTTACACAGGGGCAGGCCGGCTGCGACTTCCGATACATATTCCAGCAATGCGCGGTCGGTAGAATTGCCGCCAACTGCCGTTGGGCGCATTTTTTTCATGGTAAGCTGGGCAGAGTTATTATAAAAACAATTAAGTGCCGCACGCATGAAAAGCGGATTCTTTTTGAATTTTTTAGCATCAAGTGTGATTCCCTCAGGCGTAATGAAGCTAACAACCTCTAGCAAACCCTTGGTTAGTGTACCCGTTTTGTCGGTAAATAAAATATTCATACTGCCGGAAGTTTCGATTCCTACCAGTTTTCGCACAAGCACATTGTCCTTTAACATTCTGCGCATGTTGGCAGAAAGCACAACGGTTATCATCATCGGCAGGCCTTCGGGCACTGCCATTACAATCACGGTAATGCCCAAGGTAATTGCCGTCATAATGTCGCGCACAAGCAAAGATGTATCAGAAAGATATTCCGAAATCAGCAACGCACTAAAATTATTTTGAAGTACAATCGAATTAAAAAGATTTGCGGCAACCACAAAAGCTGCCGCCGCGTATCCAAAACGGCTGATTGTTTTCGCAAGCTGTGACAGACGGGCTTTTAGCGGGCTTTCGATTGTGGCTTCTTGAATTTCCACGGCAAGTTGCCCGTAAAATGTAGAATCGCCCACCCGTGTCACGCGCATAATCCCCTCCCCCGCACACACCACGCTTCCGCGGAACAATCCTGATGGCGAAAGGAAATCATCCGTACTGGCAGAATTCGGCTTTTCTGCCGCCGTTTTGCGGGCTTCTTTTGTTTCGCCGTTAAGTGTGGATTGGTCAACGTCAACATCGCCGTCGATAAGCACGCCGTCTGCCGGTATGCGTTCGCCCGCGCCGATGTACACAATATCCCCCGCTACTATTTCCGAAATGGGTATTTCTTTAATTTTTCTGTCGCGCTTTACACGGCACTTTATGTTTGCGGCTTCTTCCTGCAATTTTTCAAACGCGGACTCGCTCCCGTATTCCGAAAGTGTGGAAATTAGCGTGGCAAGAAGCACCGCCACTGCAATCCCCGCCGACTCGTACCAGTTTGCATCGCGAAAAAGAAGCAACAGATTAACCCCCAGCGCAACAAGCAAGATTCTTATAATAGGGTCGCCGAAGCTTGCGATATACCGTGCAAAAAATCCCGTACGCGCTTTTTTCGTCAAAGCGTTTGTACCATTACGAACGGCAGAATCTTCAGCTTCGCGAGAGCTTAATCCATTATAATTTTCCATTTAAAAACCTCCAATGGGAGCAGCTGCGCCGCCGATTTTCTATCTCTACAACGAACGATTCGCGTTCCCTCTATATCTATGCAGGGCTTGCCCCGGTTTTGTAAAAAACATTTCGTCAATTCCCGACAAATAGAAGTAGGACAAACCCCGACTCGTCTTTAAACTAAAAAAAAACCCGGCAACCGACAGGGTTTTTTGGAATATTTTTTACTTTGGAATAGATTGCCAAAATTTCGGAAATTCATTACCCGCAATTTTTCGCATGATATACTTCCATAAAGTTCCAAAATACAAAAAAGGACGTGATTCTTATGACATGTATTTCAAGCCGTGAAATTCTGCAAATTCCGCCGGATATGGTTACTCCCAATCCGTACCAGCCCCGCCGTTACTTCGACCCAAATGCACTGGACGAGCTTGCCGAGTCTATTCGCCAATACGGCGTGTTGCAGCCAATCAGCGTGCGGCTGATAAACGGCAACAGCTACGAGCTTGTTGCCGGCGAACGTCGTCTGCGTGCAAGCCGCCTTGCGGGGTTGGATGTTATCCCTGCAATCCGCGTAGATATCAACGACCTTGACAGTGCGGTGCTTGCAATAATCGAAAACCTGCAACGGGAAAACCTGCACTTTTTTGAGGAAGCAGAGGGCTTTCAAAATTTAATAGGCGAATATGCATTCACGCAAGAAGCCCTCGCATCGCGCATTGGCAAAAACCAGTCAACAATAGCCAATAAACTTCGTCTTCTTCGCCTGCCGCGCCACATTCAAAAGGCAATTGTGGAAAACGATTTGACCGAACGCCACGCACGCGCTTTGCTAAAACTGGAAACACCGGAAGCTCAGGCAGAAGCCATTGAAAAAATCACAAGCCAAAAGCTGACCGTTCGCAAAACCGAAGAGCTTATTGATGCAACAATATCCGCCCGCCGCCCCGCCAAGCAAGGCAAGACAATACCCTTCAAAGCCTACATACGGGACATCCGTATACTTACAAACACAATTCAGGAAAACCTTGAAATTGTGCGCCGCTCGGGCATGGATGCGCACTACGAAATGCAACAAACCGAAACAGGTTGCAATATTTTTATCAAACTTAATTACGCGCAAAAAATCTCTCAAACAAAGGCCGTTTGATGGGGTGTTAAAAACTCGTGTGTAAACGTAAAAAAAAGGCACGCCTGCGCCCGGGCGTGCCTTTATTTGGCGTTTACGATTGAAATGAGCAGGGCTGTCTTGCCGGAGCAAATCATGGGACTCCCCACGATTTTACTCCAACAATACAGCCCCATACCCCCCCGTCCGGCTAATTTATACGATTATAAACCAAGCGTGCGCCGGGTAAATCCGCGCTGGTTATTACCAAAGTATCATTGTCTATAACGAAGTCCCATTCTTCAATCTCGCCGGGAATATAAATATACAAGATTCCGTCGTCAGTCTCCCAGTAAAAAACATCAAAGAGTACTTCTGAACCCCTTATTCCTGTGCCGTCCGAGAAAAAAACGTAATCAAATCCACCAAGTTCGTCGCCGTCAATCCACGTCCATACCCCCGAAAGCGGGAAGTCGTAATCTTCGATGTAATCTGTCCAAAGGTAGGCGAAAGCAAGACCGGCAACTTGTAAACTTTCGATTATGAGAACATCCTCGTAAATTAAGTAAGCCCACTCCTCTAAAACGGAAGGTGTATAGATGTCCAAATATCCATTTTCTGCATACCATTCAAATGGTGTAACGCTTGCGCCAAAGCCACGGACACCTGTGCCGTCTTCGTTGAATGTGTAACGGAATGTAAAATCATCCTGCCATTCCCAAATTCCTGCCAAACCCGCAGGTTCGGTTTCGGTTTCGGGTTCGGGTTCGGGTTCGGGTTCCGGCTCCTCGTCGGGTTCGTTGTTAACGCTTACGTCTTCGGGCGTTGGTGTCGGCTCCGGTGTGGGTGTTGGGTCAGGACTACGGTCTGTTGCTGCTGCAGGTACGGTTTCTTCGTCGTCCGAACCGCCGCAGGCTGTAAACCCCATCAGCAGAATCGCTAACAACAAAATCGCGCCAATACGAAATTTAATTTTGTGCATTTAAATCATTCCCTTCATATTTTTTGTTTAGAGTGTGTCGTCAAAACTTTGTTTGCAATGCTTCTTTAATTTTATGCCAATCAAGGAAGCATACGACGACGCTTGCCAAAGGCAAACGAGGAGAGGCTGACGAACAATGGCGGAAAATCAGCCGAAATGACTGCGAACAAAGTTCTGACGACACACTCTAAAAGCCATTCGTTTCACATTATAATAAATTTTTCCGGTAAAAACCAAAAAATTCACGAAGCCTTAATATTAACAGCTTCATGAATTATGTAATTAGTTACAAATTGTCACGGTAACCGTAAATTTATCTTCGTCCTCTGTGTGCGCAGAAACCCACGCATTTCCGCTTTTTTCACAAATACGTTTCACATTGTACAAACCAAGGCCTCTGCTTTCGCCCTTTGTTGAATAATTTTCTGAAAAAATTTTTTCAATCGGGGGCGGGGTTTTGCAGCTGTTGGCACATACAATAAGAATATTACCCTCGTTGTACATAATGCCGAATTCCAAAAGCTTACGTTCGCATTCGGTGCTTCCCAGCAATTCTTCGGTAGCATTTTCTATTAAAATGCCTGCTATACGGCATAAATCTGTGCGTTCCAGCGGGATATCTTCTATCGGTTGCGGTATATCTATACCCACCTCTATTCCGCCGGATTGCGCTTGGGCAAATTTTACTGCCAAAAGCCCTTTAAGCTCGGGAATATTAATCGGCTGAAGCACTTCAACGTTTTTGTCCAAAACTTTAAGCGAATTTTCTGCAACAACAAGGTTTTTTTTCAGATACTCTTTGATGCCCTCTTTATTATCTCCGTCAATAAAGCCCGCAAACCCGTGCAATAAATTAAGATGGTCGTGCCGGAATTTTCGCATTTCTCTGTATCCCGATTCCAATGTTTTTGTGTAATCTGCCATAAACTGCGCTTCTTCCTGTTTTTTGATTGCTTCTTTTTCGGCAGAATTTCTGGCTATTATCAGCGCGTTTATCGAATACCTTGAAAGCAGAAAAAATAATGCATACAGCACAATCATCCCAATAAAACTAAACAATTCGTTCTCGAAACTGCTATACCTCATAAGGTATATTTCAAGCCCAAACACCATAATGCCCACTATTGCGGCGGTTAGCACCATAACAATAAAAATTCCGCTTATGTCTGCATACAAAAGACTTAAAAGCGGCACTCCCACCAAAAAATAATATGTTAAACGGTCGCCGCCCATGGCGGCAATAAAAATAAGCTCGGTAATAACAAGCAACATAGGCACAATTACGGAATGTTGACGGCGCGTAAGCCGCTCGGTTTCCGTAACCGCAAGCACAAAAAAAATCATAACAGCACCCACGCCTATGCGGTGCATAGTATACGGCGAGCCCAACGCCGCATATGAAACCGCTTTTACAATGGCGTATATGCAGGTTATAACCCTAATCGGTTTTTGTGCAACTTCATCAAATGAAATTTTAGTATTCATACTATTTCCACCCCCCGCAGAGTTCGGCATCAAAACACCAAGAGTCATTATAGAAAAAATTTTCAGTTTATGACACGAATTTTCGTGAAGCACTTAAATTACCGGCTTGATGAAATTACGGACTAGTGTTCCATCCTGCAAAAAAGCAAAGTGACTTGCGGTCTTTTTGCCGCAATACGGCGTCGTTTGCTCCTAGCGCACCTTCGGGTGCGCGTCGT
>JGI24703J35330_11748503_pt1 | contig 17923 bp, 14 predicted proteins | sample TergutNt197P1_FD_35330 | JGI IMG/M metagenome (IMG submission 35330) | reverse complement strand
TCACGGCTTACACCTTGTGCTTCTCTAGCGGTTGGTCGATGTGTACCCCCGCAACGGACTTTCACCGCCTAGATTAGTGCCATGCCTGGCACACAACCAAAAAAGCTAGCCGATGATCCAACTAGCTTTCCCTCTTTTTAAACTCCCGTATTAACAAATGACACAAAGAATACCAACAGTAAACCCGCCATAAAAACAGCACCATAAGTCGCCACACGCACTTTGTTTTCCTTTTTTGCAAGAGGTGCAGCAACCTTATTAAGCCACGGAGAAAGCAAATTCATAACAACGAGCGCAATCATCATGCCCTCTGGAAATCGCACAGAGCCAAACCTAATTGAAAGGGTTAAGACACCCAGAAGAATTGCAAAAATGGTTTTCCCAGGCTTATTTTTAGGTATGGTCACAGGGTCAGTTGCCATAAAAACAGCACCAAACAGAAGCCCGCCCGTTAAAAGGTGGTAAAGCGGATAAGTCAAACTAAAACCATGAAAAATGCCAATAACAGTTGTAATCACAAATACCGTTGCCAAATACAAAACAGGAATGATCCAATCTAAAGCCTTCTTATAAATCATAAAAGCAAAGGCAATCAAAACAGCCAGCCTCGCCATCTCAGCACTCGGAGCAGGCGCATGCCCAATTAGTAACGTCCACCAACTACCAAACGTGGCACGAAAATGAGCATATTGAGAACTTCCAAAATACCAGCCCTGGCTTGCAATCCCCGATAGCGGGGTTGCCGAGGTCACACCATCGACATAAATAGGCATCCGATTATACTGCTCGAACATCAAATCCGTCAATAAGAAACCTACCGCAACAGGGTTAACAAGATTCTTACCAAATCCGCCCCAGATCAATTTCCCAACAAGCTCAGCTATCACTGCCGCAATTACAATCATCCACAAAGGCGTGTCAGTTCGAAATCTTATCGCCAAAATCGTCGCCGTAATAAGTGGCACATTCCGACTAACCAACTTATGATTCGCAGTAACCCTTTGCCAAAAAGAAGGAAATGCTTTTTTTTCTTTTAAGTCAACCACACCATAAAAAACAACGTGAGTTAACCAAGCACTCCCACAGGCAACCAGCAACTTTAAAATCGCATGCAACGCCACCTGAGGGCCAAAAACAATCCACTGGTTTGCAGTCGCCCATAGAAATACAAACAACAGACTATACAACACGACATCCATTATCTTCATCGGCTTCTTCTTCTTTTTTGTACCAACAACTGTAACATTTTCCTTCTGACTTTCCATAAAACCTACCTCATTTTTTCATTTGTTCATTTGTTCAGTTTGCTCAACCTCATTACTAAAATCAAGAGCAGCTAGTCGCTCTAATTGTCGATATCGACGTTGAGACTCTTCTTTATTTGCTTCTAACAAAACTGTCGCTTGTTCAGGATTAATTTTCATCAACTGGGCATAGCGACTTTCGTTCATTAAAAACTCATGATATCGATCCCACTCTGGCGCTTTACCGTCGATTTTTAACGGATTTTTACCAGCCGCTGCATGCATCGGATTGTAACGATAAATCGGCCAGTATCCAGATTTTGTAGCAAGCTCTGCCTGATTCATCGTATTAGCAAGACCACCCTTAATCCCATGCGCAATGCACGGTGAATATGCAATTATCAGCGACGGTCCATCATAAGCCTCTGCTTCCATCATCGCCTTAATCACCTGAGCTTGGTTTGCGCCATGAGACACCTGTGCAACATAGACATGTCCATAAGTCATCGCAAGTCCACCCAAATCCTTCTTTGTGCCAGGCTTTCCACTTGCCGTAAACTTCGCTAGTGAACCTGTTGCAGAAGACTTAGATGACTGACCTCCTGTATTTGAATAAACTTCCGTATCTAAAACAAGGATATTGACATTATCAATGTTGGCAATCACATGGTCGAGTCCACCATAACCGATGTCATAAGCCCATCCATCTCCACCAAGAATCCAGTTTGAACGTTTCGCGATATAGTCCTTCAAATTTAGTGTATCCTTTGCCTGAAAAGCATTATTTCCTAGCAATATTTTCTCAATAAGTGGTGCTAGACGTTTTGACTCCTCTATATTACCACGTTTAAGAATCCACTCTTTTAATGGTGCTTGATCAGACTCATTAAGTGTCGGTATTAAAGTTGTAAGATTCATCTCAATGCGGTCTCTTAACGCCTCTGCAGCATGAAACATTCCAAATCCAAACTCCGCGTTATCTTCAAAGAGTGAATTGGCCCATGCCGGTCCTTGTCCATTTGCATTTTTTGTATAAGGTGTCGATGGATATGATCCACCATAAATTGAAGTACATCCTGTCGCATTAGCAATTTGCATATGAATGCCAAATAGACGCGTTAGTAATGAAATGTAAGGTGTCTCACCACACCCTGCGCATGCACCCGAGAATTCAAAAAGTGGCTGCGCAAATGATGATCCTTTAACTGTATTCTTTGGTAGTAAATTATCCTTGTAAGTCACCTCGTTGAAAAAGTACTCAGCCGTCTGAATCTCTCCTGCTGCAATTTCTTCATGAATTGGTGTCATCTCAAGCGCCTTATTCCCTTTTTTGCCTGGACATACATTTACACAAACCTCACAACCTGTACAATCCAAAGTTGACACTTGAATGCGATACGCTAAACCATCTAGCCCTTTACTAACAGCTTTCAAAGTACGGATACCATCTGGTGCCTTGGCTAATTCTTCCTCTGTCATCAAAAACGGCCTAATAACAGCATGAGGACACACATAAGCACACTGATTACACTGAATGCAGTTCTCTTCAATCCATTTCGGGATAAACTGAGCAATCCCCCGCTTTTCATAAGCAGCCGTACCATGCGGCATCGTCCCATCGACAAATTCATTATCAAAAGCAGAAACAGGTAAAGAATAACCCTGATCAACCGCAATAGCGTCGGCAATATTTCTCACGAATTCAGGCCTTTGGTTATCAATTTCTTTAATTTCAGGAGTCAAATTGGCCCATGCTGCTTCAACATTTACTTCCATCAAACCAGTAGCCCCTTTATCGATGGCTTCATGATTTAAAGCAACAATTTTTTCACCTTTGCGCGAATATAACTTCACAACGTAATCTTTCATTAATTTAACCGCTTCATCATAAGGCAACATTTGCGGATTCAACTTGAAAAATGCCGATTGCATAATGGTGTTTGTTCGGCGCCCTAAACCAATTTCTCTAGCTAAATTAATCGCGTCGACAATATAGAATTTCGCTTTTTTCTCAGCTAAAGTTTTCTTAAAACTGTTTGGTAATTTATCTACTATTTCATCAGGTCTAAAAACCGTGTTCAACAAAAAGATTCCACTCTCACGCAAGCCTGAAATCAGATCATATTTTCCAATGTAAGCGTCTGTTGAACAAGAAACAAAGCTTGGTGTTGACACTAAATATGGCGCTGGAATTGGATTTTTCGAAAAGCGCAAATGGGTCTTGGTTAGCCCGCCTGATTTTTTCGAGTCATAAGCAAAATAGGCTTGACCATAACCTTCTGTATTCTCTCCCATAATTTTAATGGTATTCTTACTTGCACCAATCGTTCCATCTTCACCAACCCCGAAGAAAATAGCCTCTGTTACATCCTCAGCTAAAGTAGTGATATTTTCGACAGTTGTTAATGATTTAAAAGTCACATCATCAACAATTCCAATTGTAAAATCGTCTTTTTGCTCACCCGCTAAATTGTCAAAAACAGCAACAATTTGTCCAGGCGTCGTGTCTTTCGAGGATAATCCGTAACGACCACCGATAATATGGGGAGTGTTTTTTCTTCCATTGAAAATTCCTTTAATGTCTAAACATAACGGCTCGCTAACTGCGCCTGACTCTTTGGTACGATCAAGGACAGCGATACGCTCTACGGAATTCGGAAATATATCAAAGAAATACTTAGCGCTAAATGGTCGATACAAATAAACAGTAATTACACCGACTTTACGACCTTGCTCGTTTAATAAATCAACGACACCTTTGGCTGTTTCCGTCACCGATCCCATGGCAATGACAATATCAGTTGCCTCAGGATGTCCATAGTAAACGAATGGCTTGTATTCACGAGCTGTTATATCTGAAATTTCTTTCATATAATCGGCTACAATGTTAGGAATCTGTTCAAAATATTTATTCTGAGCTTCCCGATTTTGGAAATAAACATCATCATTTTGAGCTGGTCCTTTTGTCACAGGATCGCTTGGACTCAAAGATCTAGCACGGAATTTTTCCACCATTTTCATGTCAATTAAGCGCTCAAAATGTTTATAATCCAAAACTTCCACTTTTTGAATTTCATGGCTAGTTCTAAAACCGTCAAAAAAATGCATCACTGGCATACTTGCTTTAATTGCTGTTAAATGAGCAACACCAGCTAAGTCCATCACTTCCTGAACACTCGATGTCGCCATCATCGCCCAACCTGTTTGACGAGCGGCATAAACGTCCTGATGATCACCAAATATCGAAAGGGCATGGGTTGCGATCGAGCGTGCCGTTACGTGAATAACCCCAGGTAGCATTTCCCCTACAATTTTGTACATATTAGGAATCTTAAGTAGTAGTCCTTGTGAGGCGGTATAAGTTGTCGTTAACGCTCCTGTTTGAAGTGACCCGTGAACAACGCCAGCTGCTCCCGCTTCCGATTGCATTTCAATAACCTTAACTGGCGCACCAAATAAATTTTTTAATCCTTGGGATGCCCACAAATCTGTATATTCTGCAAGTGGTGTTGAAGGTGTAATTGGATAAATTCCAGCTACTTCTGTAAAGGCGTAGGAAGCGTAGGCTGCCGCTTCCCCACCATCCATTGATTTGAATACTTTTTTATCTGACATGTTTGTCGCCTCTTTCATCATTAAGGTTTATAAGGGTAAAAACCGCTTGGCTCTTCTTTTAAATTAATCATAATGTTTTTCATCTGGCTGTAGTGATCTAGAATAACTTTGTGAGTTTCACGCCCAATGCCTGATGTTTTGTAACCACCAAACGGAGCCCCTTCTGGAATTGCATTGTATGTATTCACCCATATACGACCCGCTTCAATGGCACGACTCACACGAATGGCACGATTGATATCTTTTGTCCAAACAGCACCAGCTAGTCCAAAATCCGTGTCATTAGCCATTTCTATCACTTCTGTTTCTGTAGAAAACTTAATAACAACTACTGCTGGTCCAAAAATTTCTTCTCTAGCAATGCGCATATCATTGGTAACATTGGTGAACATCGTCGGTTGTAAATAGCAACCTATGTCTTTAGCTTTTTGACCACCGTGAGCAATTGTCGCTCCTTCTTCCTTGGCTAAATCAACATAATTCAAAATCTGATCCACCTGCGTTTTATTCACCTGTGCACCCATTTGCGTTTCGGGATCAAGAGGATCACCTACTTTTATGAGCGCTAATCGTTTTTTCGCTTCTTCAACGAATTTGTCATAAATGCTATCCTGAACAAAGACACGGCTTCCTGCACAGCAAACTTGTCCTTGGTTAAATAAAATACCTAGTTGGAAACCATCCATAGCCATTTCCCAATTGCAATCTTCGAAGAAAATATTAGCCGACTTGCCTCCTAATTCCAAAGTTGCTGGTATTAATTTTTCTGCAGCAGCTTTGGCGACGTTAATCCCAACACTTGTACTTCCTGTGAAAGCTAACTTACTAAACTTCGGATGTTCGAGCATATACTGGCCTGATTTAGAACCTGAGCCTGTTATTATATTAATAACTCCAGGCGGGATAATCCCTTCAATTAGGCGCACAAATTCCAGCATAGAAAGCGATGTCTCACTCGACGGTTTTAATACTGTACAGCACCCTGCAGCTAAGACAGGTGCCAATTTCCAAGCACCCATTAAGAAAGGAAAATTCCAAGGGATGATTTGTCCAACCACACCAATAGGCTCTCTTAATACAAGAGACAAAGTATCATTGCCTAGCATATTTGCACTACCCTCCTCAGCCAAAATGCAGCCTGCAAAATAGCGGAAGTGATCAGCTGCCAGTGGAATATCAACAGCTAGTGTCTCACGAATCGGCTTTCCGTTATCTAAGCTTTCAATTGTCGCTAAATATTCTCTATTTTCATCAATCTCATCAGCAATAGCATTCAATATTCGCGCACGTTCTTTTACCGTTGTATTTTTCCACGACCAAAAAGCAGACCATGCAGACTCAACTGCTATATCCACATCCTCTTTCGTAGCTTGAGCAATTTTTGCAAGCTCGCTACCATCTGCAGGTGAAATGGCAGTTAAGGTCTCTTGGTTACTCGCATCTTGCCATTTCCCATTTATATATAATCCATATTGCGCTAGTAATTCAGGTCTTTTCATACGTCAAACACTCCTCTTACTTTATTGTTTATTATTTAGTAAAGCTCAATTATTTCTTTATTAGTTCCGAAAATCACCAATGCCGTTACCGTTCCAAATACCAACATTACTTCACCAACAAATAACCTCCTAGTACATTTGGCATATTTGTATATTAGTATGTCACCAATTCCGAGTATTTAAACACCTTTATTAAACATTTTTTCTGCTATAACCTGATTCATTTTTCTGTTTTTCTTGAAAAAAGCAATGGTTGTAAAAGCTAAAATTGCCACAGATATTAGAATTAACCATGTTAAATTCTCAAAGCGAGATGAAATACCCAAAACAGTAGATCCCATAGTTCCAAAATAAGACAATACTACTCCCGCTTTTTGCCCGCCCGTTAATTCCTTAAACTTTTCGCCAAATGCGGTTGCTAAGAAAACCGAACCTACAAATGCCACCAATCCAAAAATAATATGTAATGTAATTGCCATTTTAATGACCTCCAATTTAAAATTTCTAAAATTTATAATTTAATTCCCAAGCCGCTAGCAACACGTCGACCATAATCCTCATCGACTTTAAAGAAATGCTGAAGCTGACGTTCTTTAATAGCATCCACGGTGACCCCACTCATAGCACCTACTATATTGTCAACCAGACGCTCTTTTTCATCCTCAGGAAGTAATCGGTACAAATCCCTAACTTGCGAATAAACATCATCATCATAATCATAATTCCCAATTTTTCCTTCCACATCATACCCAACCACTTTAGCATGAGGTGACTCAACAGTTTTTTCAAAACTATTTGGTTCATAATTCACACGGCTGTGGGATTGGTTATCAAAGGTCATCGCACCATCACGTTGGTGATTATGAACTTTAGATATAGGTTTATTAATTGGTAACTGATCATGATTAGCACCTACACGATGGCGATGTGCATCTGCATAAGCGAATAAACGCCCTTGGAGCAACTTGTCAGGCGAAGCCTCGATACCTGGCACAAAATTCCCTGGTGAAAAAGTAACTTGCTCAACTTCGGCAAAATAATTTTTCGGATTACGGTTAAGAGTCAATACACCCACTTCTTGCAACGGGAATTCCTGTTGGGACATCACTTTTGTTACATCGAATAATTGAGTAGGACGCTTGATGCCTTCCGCAAAAGGAATAACCTGTACATGCAAAGTCCATGACGGGAAATCTCCTGTATCGATAGCGTTAAATAAATCTTCAATATGATAATCAGGATTAACTCCAGCAATCTTTGCTCCAACCTCAGACGTTATGCTTTTAACGCCTTGATTAGTACGGAAGTGATATTTGATCCACACACGCTCACCCTTATCATTGACCCACATAAAAGTATGGCTTCCAAAACCATGCATATGACGAAAAGTTGCTGGAATTCCACGGTCGCTCATTAAAATTGTGACTTGGTGCAAAGATTCAGGCGACAAGCTCCAAAAATCCCAAATATGATTAGGATTTTTCAAATGGGTTTGTGGATCGCGTTTCTGAGTATGAATAAAATCAGGAAATTTAATAGCATCGCGAATAAAGAAAATCGGCGTGTTATTCCCGACAATATCATAATTGCCTTCTTCTGTATAGAACTTTAATGCAAAACCGCGAGGATCTCGAACCGTATCTGGCGAACCAAGTTCACCTGCAACTGTTGAAAATCTTAAAAAAATCGGTGTCTCTTCTCCGATTTCTGATAAAAATTTCGCTTTTGTCAATCCAGAGACATCTTTTGTTACTTTAAAAACACCGTGAGCACCTGCCCCTTTAGCATGCACGACCCGTTCAGGGATGCGTTCACGATTAAAATGTGCCAGTTTCTCAAGTAAATGCACATCTTGAATTAAAGTTGGTCCAAATGGACCCGCTGTTTGCGACCTGTTGTTATCACCAACTGGCGCACCCGTTGATTGTGTTAAAATTTGTTTTTCCATTTCTGAAACCTCCTAAAAATAGTTGTACTATATAGGCACAGTATTTATCTGTGAATAAAGGTTTCTGAAATTTTCATATGCAAGGGTAGCTAATGTTAAAAGCACAGAGAGTGAGCCCTCACCTAGAAGAACTACCCTTGCATATGAAAATCATGTCGAAATATTAATTAAAGAATATAGGGGCAGTTAATGACAAAATCTGCCCCCATTATTCATGTTTAGAGTCATGTAATAAGCTACATTCCCGAATGCATTGTACGAGAAATAACATCCATTTGCTGCTGTTTTGTTAATTTAATAAAATTAACTGCATAGCCAGACACGCGAATTGTTAATTGTGGGTATTTTTCAGGATGGTCCATAGCATCTGCTAAAGTCGCATAGTCAAATACGTTAATATTTAAATGATGCCCTTTCTTCAGCGCATAACCATCAAGCACAGCTGCTAAATTTATAATTCGTTCATCTTCTGTTTTCCCTAATGCTTTTGGCACTAATGAGAAGGTATTAGAAATACCATCCTGCGCCGCTTCAAATGGTAGCTTAGCAACAGATGACATCGATGCAAGCGCCCCACTTGAATCACGCCCATGCATCGGGTTTGCTCCTGGTGCAAATGGCTCACCAGCTTTACGTCCGCAAGGTGTTGTCCCCGTTTTCAAACCATAAACAACATTAGATGTTATCGTTAAAATAGATTGTGATTGAACCTCCGCACGATACGTCTTGTTTTGCTTAACCTTCTTCAAAAAACGATCCATAATATCAACAGCGATTAAATCTACCGCATCATCGTTGTTGCCATATTTAGGAAAATCACCTTCTACTTCAAAATCAATGGCAACCCCGTCTGCATCACGAATCGGCTTAACTTTTGCATACTTGATAGCAGATAATGAATCAGCAACAACCGACAACCCAGCAATCCCAGTTGCTGAAATTCTTTGCGCATCTGTGTCATGAAGTGCCATCTCAATCCGCTCATAAGCGTATTTATCATGCATATAATGGATCACATTTAACGTATTCACATACAACTCTGCTAACCAATCCATCACCTCATCAAAGTTTTCCATTACCATTTCATAATCTAAATACTCCGATGTAATGGGACGCCAATGTAAGCCAACCTGTGCTTTTGATTTCTCATCCACCCCGCCATTAATAGCATATAACAAAGCTTTTGCTAAATTCGCACGTGCACCAAAAAACTGAACTTGTTTCCCAATTTTCATTGGTGACACACAACAAGCGATGGCATAATCATCCCCATAAATCGGGCGCATGACATCATCATTTTCATATTGAATCGCTGACGTTTTGATCGACATTTTCGCACAATACTCTTTAAAACCACGCGGCAATTTCACTGACCATAAAACGGTCAAGTTGGGCTCAGGTGCTGGTCCTAAATTATCAAGTGTATGTAAAACGCGAAATGATGACTTGGTGACCATTGGAATACCTTCCATCGAAACGCCGGCAATCGACTCCGTAACCCACGTCGGATCTCCTGAGAACAGTTCATTGTAATCAGGCGTTCTAGCAAATTTCACTAAACGTAGCTTCATCACAAAGTGATCCATCATTTCTTGAGCTTGCTCTTCGCTAATCACACCATTTTGCAAATCACGCTCGATATAAATATCCAAAAATGTCGTAGTCCGACCGAGCGACATCGCCGCACCATTTTGCTCTTTAATAGCCGCTAAATAACCAAAATATAACCATTGAATCGCCTCTTGTGCCGTTTCAGCCGCGCGCGAGATATCAAACCCATGTGCCGCAGCCATTTGTTTTAATTCAGCCAACGCCCGATACTGCTCAGAAATTTCTTCCCTCAAACGAATAGTCTCCTCATCCATAAGCTTGTGTGTATTATCATGATCTTCCGCTTTCTTTCTCATCAAGAAATCCACACCATACAAAGCCACCCGTCGATAATCTCCAATAATTCTTCCTCGACCATACGCATCAGGCAATCCAGTAATGATACCAGACTTACGTGCTGCACGCATTTGTGGTGTATAAGCATCAAATACCCCCTGATTATGGGTTTTCCTGTACTCAGTAAAAATATGCGATACTTCCGCATCAATTTCAAATCCATAAGACTTCGCTGCATTTTCTGCCATCTTAATACCGCCGAATGGCTGCAATGAGCGTTTAAATGGCTTGTCCGTTTGGAATCCAACAATTGTTTCTAATTCTTTATCTAAATAACCAGGTTCGTGAGAGATAATGGTTGATACTAGCTTTGTGTCTAAATCTAGAACACCACCAGCGTCTCGTTCTAGTTTATTTAGTTGCATGACTTGAGCCCATAGCTTATTTGTTGCTTCGGTTGGTCCAGTTAAGAAAGAATCATCGCCTTCGTAGACAGTCATGTTGTTTAAAATGAAATCACGCACATCGATTTTTTCTTGCCATTGCGATCCTTTAAAACTATTCCATGCTTTCATATTTTTGCCTCCATATATCAGAATTATGAGTTCCGACTTCTTATTGATAATTGTTTTCATTTAATATGATATACCAATTAGCCTTAATTGTCAAGTGTAAAAATCGATTTTTCGTTTTCGTCGACAAAAAAATCACCTCTTCTGGGATTGATATCCTAAAAGGGGTGATTTTTTCGGGTTGTGAATATTTAATTTAACTATAACATCTAACGCTTTAAATAATTAGCTTCCGCCTTTTCCCAGTCAACAACACTGAAGAAATTATCAATATATTCCGGACGTCGATTTTGACACTTCAAATAATAAGCATGTTCCCAAACATCTACATTAATAACAGGCTTCACACCGTGCGGAATTTCAGTATCCTGATTAGGCGTCTTAAGTAAACTCAACTTCCCATTAGCATCCGTCACCAACCAAGCCCATCCTGATCCAAACTGAGTTAGTCCAGCCTGCTTGAATTCTGCTTTAAACTTCTCAAACGACCCAAAAGCTTCCACAATCGCCTCTAATAACGGTCCTGTCGTCGGCGAAGGCACATCCTTCTTCAAAATATCAAAAAAGAAATTGTGATTATAAACCCCACCACCATGATTGCGTACAACTGGACGGATCGCCTCTGGCAATTCATCTAATTTCGCAATCAACTCCTCAACCGTGAGCCCATGTAACTCTGGATGATTTTCCAATGCTCCATTTAATGTCGTCACATAAGTTTGCAAATGTTTGCTGTGATGTAGCTCCATCGTAGTCGCATCAATATACGGCTCTAATGCATCATACGGATAATTCAAAGATTTTAACTCAAATGGATATGTCATGACAATTCCTCCTCTATAATACTAACCCAATCCTAACCCAAAAAAGCAGTAAATAACCAAACATGCTTCTCAAGTGCGACATGAATCTGCGTAAACAAATCAACAGATGTCTCATCCCCTGCCTCGCCTGCTACCTCAATCCCATTTTTAGCACTAGCAATCACAGCTTTAAAATCTGCAACGATTTGCTCAACCATTTGGCGCGAATCTTCATTTCCCGTTGCCTCTTCAAGCGTTGATAAAGATAAATAATCCTTTAAAGTCGCAGCAGGCTTTTCACCTAATGCCAACACACGCTCCGCTATCTCATCAATATTGACAGAGGCTTCATTATAAAGAAGCTCAAACTTTTCATGCAAAGTGAAAAAATCAGCACCCTTTACATTCCAATGATAGTTATGCAACTTCACATACAACAAATTCCAATCCGACAACTGCTCATTCAAAATTTTTACAACCTGATTCATTTAAACCATCTCCTTCATTCTTATCTGTAATGATTATCAATTACTAATTATACGTCATACTTTTCAGAAAGTCAATCACTAAAATCAAAATAATTCAAAAATTTTTCCCATATAGCATACCCACTTTTTGTAAGGAATTTAAGTTTTAGCTGATCCATTATCTCTGCGGGGCAGACTTACTTACAATAAGCGAATTTGCTATATCTACACATCAAACACTTAGCCAATCGCAACAGCTAAAAGACTAAGTGTTTAAATATTAAGAAAATGGCATATTCGAGACTTTAATAGCCTCAGTTGGGCATCCTTCTGCCGCATCCATTAAATCATCATGTAAATCCTCGCTAATTTCCACAACACCTTCATTACCATCTCCTGCAAAGATATTCTCTGCATAACCTTCATCATCGTGATAGAAAATATCAGGCGCAACCGAATTACAAGCTCCGCATGCGATACATTCATCCTTTGCAACCATTGCAAATCTAGCCATTTTAACACTTCCTCTATTTTTATTGAATTTTATCTATTTGGATTATGATCCAACCCTATTATGTCCAATAATCGCTTTTTTAATAGTCAAAACAGAAAATTTTAACTTCGAACTTTCGCCAAATGGTTCCAATTGGTGTTTTTTTATGGTATAATGAGCCAAATAACCAGTTATGAGGTGTTGAAAATGGAACTAGAAAAGTTAGTTTTAGCTGATTTAGAGAGTATGGATTTAAAAGGCGTCAAAATTCTTGATTTATCTTTCGTTGACGAAGACGTAAACGTTAAATTTGAAATTACTGATACGCAGATTGAATTTGTTGCCAAGGATACAGATGATTTCACAACAACTTCTTTAGCGCGAAATGGTAATGTTTATACCGAAGATAAAATCTTAAGCAAATGCGATGGCTGGGTCAAATTTGTCGGGACAATGATTATGCCAGTCGTTAAAAAACACCAAGAAGCTTTGGAAAATCAAGATTCTACATCAGATGAGCAAAATAATCAAGAAGAGAAAAAAGACATCGAAGCTCTTATAGAAGAAATAGAAGCCACCGATGATAAGCCAGCCACTGATGATGTGGTTGAAAATGAAATTGAAACATCCGAAAAGACGGAAGAAATTACTCCGCTTGAAGAAGCAGAAAACAAGGGACACAAAGAAGGTTATAAAGCCGCCCGTAAGAAAAATGCTGATGAAATGAGAAAACTAAAAAGAAAATATCGCTTCATCTTATTTTTTGTCATCGTTATCCTTTTAGCCGCGTTCGCCGTGGTCTGGATTGAATTTGGTCCAGGATTTAATTTTTAAACGCAATTACAACTACCCTTGCAAGGTAGTTTTCTTATTGTCTTTAAAAAAGCTTGCCCTTTACTGAGTGCTCATGTATAATTAATATAGTATATCTACTTATCCAAAAAACGTAGGTGTACTACAAGCGAATTTGCTATACCAAGGGAGGTGCTTCACCAATGAAATATATTAGAATATTTTGTGTCTTAACTTTAAGTATCTTTGCGCTTGGAGCATGCGCTTCAGAAGAAGAGGATACATTTACAAATGTCACTGCCACTGAGAGTACCGAAGAAGATCATGAGGAACTCCCCACAGAAGCTGAATATGCAGATTATTCTTCATCTGAATTAGATTTAGATTTTTTTGAAAATGATTTAGATGGATTTGAACCGAGAGTGTATGCGCTAGAAGTGCGTTTTTCTGAGATAACCTCTGAAGGCGATGCATTAAATGACATTCGTTTAGAAAGCCGTGCTTTACTAGATCAATTAAACGATAGTCATTATGAATTCGGTGCATATCTTGCCATAAATCGCGAAGCCTTTTGCCTTGCCAGTGGTGGCTTTATCTATTTTAACGAACAAGAAAATAGATCTCTTTGCAGTCAACCTTCATACTTTACTTATGGGCAAAGTGGCTTGCGTCGTAGTAGAATTCAAGATCGATATTGGCTCTTATCAGCAATACTTAACCAGATCATTTATTCTTTCTTTGGTAACAACCTTGCCGACTTTGAACGACATATTGATGAATTAGAGGCTACCCTTGATGATTTAGAAGAGAGCCTACAAGCCCATCTTGCATATATTGAAGCAAATGATGAGGATCTCTGGGAAGAAATATCTGGACATAATCTAAACGTCATCACTCTTACAGATCCGATTTTAATCGCTATTGTTGAAGAACACAGTATAATAAATCATCTTGAATCTGGAATAGAAGCCGGTATCATCAGATACACATTAGCTAATCCCGATCGTTACCCACCTCACTGTGCAGATCCTAATATTTATGCCCCAGATTGCCCGCAATGGGATTTGTTCGATAATAGACTCATGGACTTACGTCACCGTCCAAATATTCTCGATCTAAGAGAAGATCAGCCTGAATTGATGCAGTAAAAAATTGAATCCAATAAAAAAGTAATAGCACCCCTCATTAAAAATGATGGCGCCATTACTTTTTTCTATGGATTGATATTCTCTCTTGTGACTTGACTCGTCGGCTCGTGATCATCTGGATTACCAAGCCAAGTCTGTTGTTCTTCGTGTAGTTGTACGCCTTTAGCACGGCGCCATGCACACATGTACTCATTCTGCTTCTTCAAAATGTAACCTCACTTTCTGGTTGTTATCTGTTTTAGTTTGTCCCATTTGCAAACAATTATCAGCAGATTATTGCAGGTTCTACAGGAATTTCCTACGCGAAAATACGAAAAAGCCCCATAAAAATGGGACTTTCAGTACTCTTTGTGAGCCTAAATCTATAAATGGTGCGAGTGACAGGAGTTGAACCTGCACACCGAAGGTACTAGAGCCTAAATCTAGCGCGTCTGCCAATTCCGCCACACTCGCATAATTTTGGTGTCCCGTAGAGGATTCGAACCTCTGACCCTTTGATTAAAAGTCAAATGCTCTACCAACTGAGCTAACGGGACAAGTCTTGGTGAAGGATGACGGGCTCGAACCGCCGACCTTCTGCAAGTCAGGCAGATGCTCTCCCAGCTGAGCTAATCCTCCACACATTTAAAAACTAATTAAAAAATAAAATGGTGACCCGTACGGGGTTCGAACCCGTGCATGCCTGCGTGAAAGGCAGGTGTGTTAACCGTTTCACCAACGGGCCAATTGTCGTACCGAAATATAATATCACAAATGTTGAGCTAGGTCAACATTTTTTTATCTATGATTTACGTTTACATTCTATTATCCGCGATTTGCACGTAATTATACTTAACTTACGCACTAGCTGTAAAAGTCAGCTTCCGCTAAAAAAAGCCCTTCGGCTTTTTTTGAACTACTCTACAATTAATTCCTCTACAACCTCTTCCTCAGCCAAAGGGATGTGCTTTTTCACTGAACGGATTTGCTTTTTGAATTCATAGAATTTCTTTTCAACTTCTTCTTTTGGCTTTTCCCAGTCAAAAGCTTTGATGTCTTCTTTAATTTCAACTAATTTTGCTTGGATAGCGTCCTTAACCTCAGACACTTCAAAATCTTTCACTTTTGCTTTTAAGTCATCCACTTTTTCAAGTAAATCCTCTTTTAGTTTTGGTCCTTTTTTTACCACAAAAATAGTTGCAATAATTGCAAACACTGCTGCAACAGCCGTTATGATAATCGTTTCCTTCTTCATTTTCATTAGATATTCCTCCTTAGATTCTTAAATTCTAATTGCTTTCATTTTACCACGCCAAATAGGTAAGCGTCAAGCTTTAAATGATTAATTTTGCAATTTCCTCTACTAAAATTGATTTTTTTTCGGAAAAATCAAAGCCAACCTTACTTAAAAGGTTGTCCGTCTTTGGAGTCGGTGTCTTTTTAAGTAGATCACAAAAATCGTAAAATTCATAAACTTCAAACCGATCGATCTCTTTTCGCAAAGCTACAAACTCTAAAATCTCCAAAACTAACTCTTCATAAGTGAAATTCCTATCTAAAGCTAAATATTCTCCTATTTCTGGGATCATCCGTTCAAACAAGATCCGTTTTTTAACACCAACCTCTCGACTAAAATAAGAAATTGCTTCAAGGTCTTCTTCTTCTACATTAAAAAGCTTTTGCACGACCGGTTGTAACGAGGTATTTTTTAAATAGTAATGATGTCCCGCTAATTTTTGAAGAATCCGTAAACCATCACAGTAGCCACGTTTGATGTTCAGTTTGGCATTTTCGGCATTAAAATCGAGGAAATGGCCCAAATTCTCGTCTGTTTCGATCACGGTCACATTTGCATTTTTGTCGAAACGCCTGAAAACACCAAAGCCTTTTGTACGGATCGCGACAATTTCATCATAGCCTTGGTCAATAAGCATGTTAATCGGACAACTGTTAATTACACCACCGTCAATAAATCGGTTATCATCCACATGTAGCGGCGCAAAAATCGGAAGTTTAGCACTAGCCAAGATATAATCAACAAGTTTTCCTTCAGGAATATCTTTGATAAATATTTCATATGGCTTTCTTTCGCTTAAAGAGAACGTGACCAGTCCGAAATCGATTCCTGATGCACGAACTTTTTCCTCGTCAATATAAGAAGCTAAAAATTCTTTAATACGCGAATGATCAACCCCGCGATCTGACACCAATTTTTTAAAGGCTGTGGTGAAATTACCGGTAAACCCATCAAGCTTAAGCACATCAAGAAACTCTTGGTCAAAAAGGTGTTCGATACTGACAGTTTCCCACAATTCCAAGGCTTTGTCAAACTCCCCACTCGCTAGCATCACAGCGTTAATGGCACCGATGGAGGTTCCCACAACACCATGGAATTCATAACCTGATTCAATGTAAGCTTTGCAAACCCCCATATGATACGACCCCCGTGCACCTCCTCCCTCAAGAGCGAATCCACGTTTTACATTAGTACTCATCTACACACCACCTTACCCTTTTATTTCTGGTTTACCTTGTAATCACTACATTCGCTCTGCGAATCCACGTTTTACACTAATGCTCATTTACACACCACCTTACCCTTTTATTTTTGGTTTACCTTGTAGCTACTATATTCGCTCTGCGAATCCACGTTTTACATTAGTACCCATCTACACACCACCTCACCCTTTTATTTTTGGTTTACCTTGTAATTACTATATTCGCTCTGCGAATCCACGTTTTACATCACCACTCATTTACAAACTGCCCTATTTTTATTAAAATCTCATTAATCCAACGGGATTTTGCCTTCTGTGTCAAATTCTTGACAATATCCTGTTCCCCAGTGATACATGGCCTCTAGTATCGGCAACAAGCTTTTTCCTTTTTCTGTTAATGAGTACTCCACTTTCGGTGGGATTTCAGGATATATTTCTCGATGCACAAGGTGATCGTCTTCCAGATTCCGTAGCTGACTAGTTAGTATTTTCTGGGTTACACCTGGGATTCTTTCTTTTAACTCGTTAAACCTTTTTGTGCCTTCTTTTCCTAAGCGCCATATAATCAACATTTTCCATTTTCCGCCAATTAGAGCTAGGGTCAATTCTTTACGGCAGTTAAAATCTTTGTCTAAAGTTCTTGCCATTTTAAATCTCCTTTTTTAGTGTATCATGAATAACGCAAAATCGCCTTCACCGATACCACTTATTAACCACTCAATAAAGTGAGCGATTCATTTTAGTGATGCTTGTAGGATAACTGATGATCGTTTCTCTGTTTTCCGTTTTAGGGCCATGGAAGGGATGATCTGCCGCAGATTGATGGCCCTTTTTTTGATTTTTTTCGTTTTAGGGCCATGGAAAGGTTGATTTGCCGCAGGTTGATGGCCCTTTTTTTGATTTTTTCCGTTTTAGGGCCATGGAAAGGTTGGTTTGCCGTAGATTGATGGCCCTTTTTTTGATTTTTTCCGTTTTAGG
>JGI24703J35330_11748504_pt1 | contig 17944 bp, 21 predicted proteins | sample TergutNt197P1_FD_35330 | JGI IMG/M metagenome (IMG submission 35330) | reverse complement strand
ATTCAGGGAGCAAACTGATTCCGCCGCCTTTGCCTTTTTCTGTGTAAACCGGCACGCCTGATAAACTGAGGGTGTCCACGTCACGGTTGATGGTTCGTCTTGAAACTTCTAACCGCTCAGCAAGGATGCCGGCTGAGGTTTTACCTTCGTTCATTAATATGAAAATAATTTTTAACAATCGTTCTATTTGCATTGTGTATCACCTTTGCTTATTATACCACATTAAATGCGACAACACCATGTCATATTATAATTCTAAACTATTGAATTTGAACTTGATTTTCGCTCAACCTCAAAATTATACCAGAAGCAATTTGAAAAATTAGCGACAATATCAACATTATAATCGTAAACCAATATCCAAAACTCAGATTCAAAAAAACCATATCCTCTAAATTGATAAATGCGCCCAAAATTCCCATTGACTCGGTTAGAGAATCAGTAAGAACTGACGGAAATTGTAAAAAAGACCACCCCGCATAACCGAATAAAGCAATTGTCAAAATAAGAGTGAAAAGCACGGCTGCTTGAAGTTTCTTAAAAAAGCTAAGCGCTATAATGAGGATAATAAGAAGGGCTGTTGAAGCATAAGCAATTATTGGAACAGCGAGCGTTCTGCCAATATTTGAAAACAAATCAATTTCAATTGGTAATCCGCCAAAACCTAAGTTATTCACATTATTTGATAATTGCAAAACATTGCTAACACTAACAGATAACGAAGTCGAAAAGCCCATTACATCAAGCCCAATTTCAAAAACCGGCAAGAAAAAACCAAAAAACGCAAAAGCTAATAAAACGATTAAAATTGGTAACCGATAAAACTTAAATTCAAACATATCACAAAACTCCTTAAAATTAACTGCCGGTTCGAAAGTCACAAGCAGCATCCATTTTTTCTTCAAGAACTCTATTATAGCAAATATAGCAAAAAACACAAAATTTTGAAAGCAAAAAATGCGAATTCGCAAGAAAATTGTTGAAAAAATATAGATAATAAGTTATAATATTTGTTAGTTACCCAGTTAGAAAGGATGATCCGAATGAACGAACTAGATCAATGTAGGCGAGAAATTGATGAAATTGATGCGCAATTGTTAAAATTATTTGAATCAAGAATGGACGTTGTTTTGAATGTTGCTAGTTATAAAATAAAACACAATTTGCCAGTCTTGAACCAAAACCGCGAAAACGAAGTTCTAGAAAAAATAATGCAGCAAATCAACAATAAAAATTATGACAAATACGCTTGTGAATTTTTCATAGAGCTCATGCGAATAAGTAAAAAGATGCAGCAGGAGTTGATCCACCATGGCTAAATTTGGCTTGCTTGGAAAAAAACTCTCACATAGCATCTCCCCATTAATACATGATATTATCTTTGATATCACTGGCTTTTGCGGCACTTATGAACTATATGAAATGGGTGAAGTTACAAATATCTACGAAATTTTTAATGATTTAGACCTATTAGGATTAAACGTCACAATCCCCTACAAGGAAAACGTTAAAGTGCAGTTAAAAAACCTCACCAAAGAGGCAATATATATAGGAGCCGTTAATACCATCCTAAAAAAAGAAGCTGAATTAATCGGATCAAACACTGATTATTATGGATTCAAAGAAATGTTGCAGGTAGAAGAAATCGACATATCTGGAAAAAGAGTAGCGATTTTAGGAACAGGTGGAGCTGCAAAAACGGTCGAATTCTACGCAAAAAAACACAACGCAGCCGACATTTTCTACATTAGCCGCACACCAGACAAAACCAAACAGGAATTTAGTTACGAAGATTTAAAAAACATGCGCTACGAAATTTTAGTCAATACTACCCCTGTTGGAATGTACCCCAACATTTTAGAATCTCCTGTGGATATAGAAGTGATCAAAAATGCGGATGTCCTCATTGATTTAATATATAATCCACATGAAACAAAATTTTTGAAATTGGGCCGTGAGCATGGTAAAATTTGTTGCAACGGGCTTTATATGCTAATTGCTCAGGCCATTAAAGCTCAAGAAATTTGGCAAAATCTGTCATTTGATGAAGAGATTATTAAAGAAATTCATACTCGAGTCAAACATTCGCTAAAGATTGAAAAAATTTAGGTGTAGCACACAGGCTAAGGCAAACGTGTTTTAACTACAAGTGGCACTATAGAGGTCTTATTCATAATTTTAATGAATTTTTGGCGCAGATGTGGTATAATGGTATCATTATTTAATAGAAAGGATTGAAATTCCAGTGAAAAAAGCATTAGTATTAATGGGTTTACTTTTTTTAACCTTAACAGGTTGCGGTAATAATAATGGTGTGACTGTTGATGAAGATTATAATGTTGTAGTTGAGGATGGTATAAGTGAGGAAACTGTTCCTGCTACACAGGCTGCGCAGCGTGAGGATATTCGGGCGTTAAATCTTTCATATAGGCGCACGGAGTTTTTAATGGGTGGGTTGATTGAGATCACCATTTTTGATGTAATTTGTAGCGAGGTAGAGCGCGAGGAGCTTTGTGATTTGATGGATGAGGCGTTTGAGATGATTTTTGATATGGAGCGTCGCTGGACTGTGAATGATGAGGGTGGCGAGGTTCAAAAAATCAATGAAATGGCGGGGATTAGTCCTGTTGAGGTGGAAAGTGATACGTTTTATTTGATTGAGCGTGCTATTTTTTACTCTGTCTATTCAGATTCGGCATTTAATGCAGCCATTGGTCCTCTAACTGGTTTGTGGAATATCGCTATGCCAGGAACTCGTAGGCCAGATGATGGAGAAATTGAAGAAATCTTGCCACTACTTGACCCGTCTAATGTTATACTTGATGCAGAGGCTCAAACTGTATTTTTAACGGAAGTTGGTATGGGGCTTGATTTAGGCGGCATCGCAAAAGGTTTTATGCCGGATTTAGTGGCAGAACTTTTCCTTGAAAATGGCATTGACCGCGCTCTTCTTATTGTAGGTGGTGAGGTAATTGCTCTTGGCGGACGCAGCGACGGGACACCTTTTAGAATTGGTGTTAGAAATCCATTTTTTGATGCTGAAGGAGAAAGCCGTGAGGATGAGTATCTTGTAGGATCACTTCCAATATATAGTCAAGCAATGGTTACGTCTGGAACGTATAATAGATATTTAGCGCACCAAGAAACGCAAACTTTTTATCACCATATTTTCGATTCACACACAGGTTTTCCTTTTGAAAGTGATATAGTAAGTATTAGTATTATTGCCGATACAGGGCTGCTCGGTGAAGTTTATACGAAGATCGTTTTTGCAATGGGAGTTGAAGTAGGTCTTGCTTATGTTGAAAATCATCCAGGTCTTGAGGTTTTAATGATTAGTCAAGATGGCGGAATTTATATATCATCTGGTTTGCAAAGAGAATTCAATTTTTTACTTCCTGATCTCTTTGAAATTCGAACGCCGTAAAAGTTGGAGAAGGAAAAATGGTCAAAAACTTAACAATGGGTCGCTATATTAAAACAAATTCATGGATCCACAATGTCGATGCACGACTTAAATTAATTGGATTAATCGTCTTTATAACATTATTGATGACATCATCGAATGCATGGCAATATGCCATACTTATTTGTTATTCATTTTTGATGATCCTTTTAACAAAAATTCCAATCACAACTTTTATAAAAGGGATCAAACCATTACTAAAAATCATAATATTCACAGCCTTTTTACAATTTCTATTTTCTGGTGGTGGCGTTATTTATTTTGAACTAGGTCCAATTGTCATCTCCCAAGTAGGTATTCGCAACGGTTTTAATATTTTCATAAGATTTTCCTTAATTATTTTAATTACTAGCGTCACAGGTCTTAGTACAAAACCATTCGATTTAACAAAAGCTGTTGAAAAATTACTTAAACCGCTTAAAAAAATAGGTGTTCACGCCCAAAGTTTTGCACTTGTTATGTCAATTGCACTGCGATTTATTCCAACGTTATTTGATGAAACTCATCGCTTAAAAAAAGCTCAAGAAGCTCGCGGCATGCAGTTTGATGAAGGCAATCTAGTCGAACGGATGAGAAAATTCCTCCCACTTCTCGTTCCTATTTTCACACAATCATTTTTCCGTGCAAGTGAATTAGCTGCTACACTAGATGTCCGTGGATATATTAGTCAAAATAGTCGTACGCAATTTCACCATTCAAATTTTAAACGTCAAGACGCACAATTTATCATTTGTCTAGCAGTTGTAACATTTATTCATACATTTTTTTAAACAAAACATTTCAAAAATGCCAAATGTGTGCTATAATTAAAGAAAGATTATATTGGAGTGATAAAAAATGCCGTTAGTAAACATTAAAATGCTTGAGGGGCGCACCCTTGAACAAAAAAAAGAATTAGTACAAAAAGTAACACAAGCAGTCGTTGAAGCAACAGGAGCAACACCTGAACGCGTTTCGATTGTTATTGAAGATATGCCAAAAACAAATTTTGCACAAGCTGGCATTTTAGCAAGCGAAAAGTAAGTAAACAAAAAGCAACGGCAGCCTAATGTTGTCGTTTTTAATGTGTTTTGAAGGTGAAAAAATTGGAAATAATTAAAACAGAACATTTAAAAAATACAATGTGTGAAACATCAGTTGCAATCGGATTCTTTGATGGAATTCACCTCGCCCACCAAAAAGTAATAAACAATGCGATAAGACTCGCTAAAAATAACAACATAAAGAGTGTCGTTATAACCTTTGATGAAAGCCCAAAAATGGCACTTGGACACAGTGATTTCAAAAACTACATAACCCCCTTTGATGAAAAAATGAGTATCCTTAAAGAAATCGGTGTTGACTATGCTTTTGTTTTAACAACAGACGAGACCTTGCTAAACCTATCTGCGAAAGACTTCATTAAAGAATATCTTCTAACTTTAAACGCCAAATATGTTTCCGTTGGTTTTGATTTCAAATTTGGGAAAAATGGTCAAGGTGATATTTCTACATTAAAACAATGTAATTCGTTTTCAACCGAAGTTATTTGCGCATTAGACATTGATGATACAAAAGTATCTAGCTCTTTCATTAAAGAACAGCTGGCTCGTGGTAATTTATTTCTAGTTAACAAATTTTTAGGAAGAAATTTTTTTATAACTGCAACTGTTGTAAAAGGAAAACAGCTTGGACGAACAATTGGTTATCCCACTGCTAATTTAATACTTAAAGGTGGTAGCATTTTTGGATTATTAGGCGTTTTTGCTACAAAAATTTATATTGATGGTGTTATGTACCCTAGCATGACAAACATTGGTTTTAATCCGACCGTCAGTGATGAGTTTAAGATTTTGGTAGAAACGCACATTTTTGATTTTAGTGAAGAAATATATGGCAAAGTTGTGCGTCTTGAATTTATCGACAAAATTAGAGACGAAATCAAATTTTCAGACCTTTTTGAGTTAACAACTCAGCTTGATAATGATAAAAAAAATGCGAGAAAAATTCTAAATTAAGGCATAATTGTCTAATTTGAGCATAAGATTTAAGTAGTTATAAGGTAAACAATCGCGAGAAAGTGTTTCCTAGGCGTCAAAAAAGCGAGCATTATTATCAAATTTCTGGTATAATACACATAGCTATGCCTTTTAAACTTAGGCACTAGTGTATTGAAGGGACGAAAAAATATGGAGTTAATTAAAATTGAAGGTGGACATCCACTAAATGGTACAGTTAAAATTGATAGTGCAAAGAACAGTACTGTTGCGCTTATTCCCGCATCTATTTTAGCCGAAACACCTGTAATACTTGAAAACATACCTAAAATTGTTGATGTAAATAGATTAGGCGAAATGATTGAACAATTAGGCGGCAGCTATAAATATGATGGTGATGATAATGAGGATTTCCTAATTGATCCAACCGCTATTAAAAACATCCCCCTAATTGATGGCCCGGTAACAAAGCTTAGAGCTTCTTATTATTTCTTAGGAGCCTTACTTGCAAAGTTTAAAGAAGTTAAAATTGGGATGCCTGGCGGGTGCTATCTTGGTCCTAGACCGATTGATTTACATCTAAAAGGATTTGAAGCCCTTGGCGCGACTGTTGAGCAAGATGGTGGTATTATCCATATGAAAGCGCAGCGCTTAAAAGGTGCAAAAATTTATTTAGATTTCCCATCGGTTGGTGCGACAATTAATATTATGATTGCTGCTAGTAAAGCAGAAGGGACAACGGTAATTGAGAATGCAGCTAAAGAGCCTGAAATCGTTGATTTATCAAATTTATTAAATAATATGGGCGCAAATATTAGGGGCGCTGGTACAGGCGAGATAAGAATTCAAGGTGTAGACCGCTTAGTAGGTACAAGACATGCTATTATTCCTGATCGCATAGAAGCAGGTACTTATATTGCCCTTGCAGCTGCAGCTGGTGAAAAGGTTAAAATTGACAATATTATCCCACATCACCTTGAAGCATTAATTTCAAAGCTTCAAGAAATGGGTGTAGATATAGATGTTGATACTGATTCGGTTACTGTAAGAGGGCGTAAAGACATTAAATCTGTTGACTTTAAAACGAGTATTTATCCAGGGCTTGCTACAGATTTACAACAACCGCTCGTATCACTATTGACTCAAGCCAAAGGCGTTGGAAAAGTAGAAGATACTATTTACTCAGACCGTTTTAGAAATTGCTATGAATTAAATAAAATGGGTGCAAATATCGATGTTGTTGGTAGAACTGCTATTATTAGCGGACCTTCAAAAATGAGAGGGGCAAGGGTAATGGCTACAGATCTAAGAGCTGGTGCATCACTTGTCATTGCAGCACTTTTAGCAGAAGGCATTACTGAAATAGGAAATACTTATCACATTGATCGCGGATATTCAAATATCGAAGAAAAATTATCAAATCTTGGTGCGAAAATTTGGCGCGAACGAGTTGATGAGTAAAAAAATCGTAAAAATGCACCGAAAAAGCATTTACTTTCAAAAAGTATTTGCTTTTTTAGTGAAAATCTAGTATAATATTATGGTTGCAAAAAGCAATTAAAACTTTCTCTGGTAAAAAAGTCAATCCAAAGAAGCACCTGTGCTTCGCTTATATCAGGGTTCAAGGAGTGTAAAGAAAATGAAAAAAGGTATTCACCCACAATATAACCGTGTTAATGTAACATGTACAACTTGCGGTAACGTATTTGAATCAGGATCAGTAAAAGAAGAAATTCGTATTGATACATGTTCAAACTGTCACCCATTCTATACAGGACGTCAAAAATTTGCTCAAGCAGATGGACGTATTGAACGATTCAATAAAAAATATAACATGGACAACAACTAATAAAAAGGACTCCTTCAATCGGAGTCCTTATTTTATTTCTTAAAAACAACAACTATCACCATTAACAAGCAACGCTTCAACAATTTTTGCTCTTTTTGCTCTAGTAACTAAAATATCAGCAAGCTCTTCTTCATTTAACACATTACTCGCTTTAACTTCACCACGACAAACACGCATCACTCCAGAAGAGACCTCGTCAATTAACACAATTTGATTATCCACAAGTCCTATTTCAAACTTAATATCAACAAGCGTCAATCCTTCTTCTAATAAATCATCAGCAATGACCTCAGTTGCCTTGCGGCATAATCTGTGAATTTCATCATATCTTTCTTCGCTAATTGTGCCTTGTGCAGCAAGTTCCTCTTTTGAAATCGGTGGATCATTTAACGCATCACTCTTTAAAGTCGTTTCAAAAAAGTCATCAACCTTCTCTCCCTCTTTATATACACCAGGAAATCGCCTTAACAAGCTCCCCATGGCATAAAAACGAATAATAGCCTCAAACCCTTGTCCAAAAATTTCTCCTTCATGAACGTGCATTAAATTATTAGCAACATCACAGTCAATAAAATGATTAGCAATTTTTGCTTCGTGGAATTTTTTAAAATAATACTCGCTAGAAATTAGATTTTTTTGCCCCATTCCCGCTACAGCAGGTCCTACTTCATTCCCACCAGGATCTTCCTCAAAATATTTATCTCCAGCATCATTTACCTTCCACCAACCAGTAGTTTCATCTTTCGTATAAAGAAGAATCTCTGAGGCATTATAACGATAAACATCCTTAGTTTTCCCACTATATAGCAATTCTTTTTGATCTACACTTAAGCTCATTCGCATTACCTCCAGCATTTTTTAAAAAATCGTTCACCTATAAGTAAACCAATTTTTCATCATATTGTCAACAGTTTTTACACGCTTTTGTCCGTTTTCATTCACCTTCTATAACTTCTGTACTATGTTGGGTCTCAACAAAAGATAAAATCCCTTCAAAAATCGCATAAGCTAATAATTTTTGATAATTCACATCAGCCAAAAGTTCTGCCTCGGCGGCATTTGATAAAAAACCCACTTCGACTAATGCTGTAGGAATTCTAGAATGTCGCAGCACATAAATATTTGATATTGGGCGCTGATCTCTTTTAAGACCATCAATATTATTTCGCATTGCATTCATAATATGCGTTGCAAGCTCCTTATTTTCAAGTGATTTTGCATCGTAAAACACTTGTGCCCCTGACCACCTTGTATTATCAATTGCATTTGCATGAATCGAAACAGCAATCGCAGAATCGGTTTCATTAAAAATTCTAACACGGCACGCTAAATCTTCTTTTTTCCTATTTTTAGCATACTCACTCGCTAAATCACATTCATTCTCTCTTGTCAAAACAACATTAAACCCATTTAAACGTAAATGCTCTTCAACCATTTTTGTAATATCAAAAACAAGATCCCGCTCAACAACGCCACTTTTACTACTCGCACCACCATCACGTCCGCCATGACCAGCGTCTACTATGACCGTCACAGAGCGAAAATATCCATAACTTTGCTGCGCCAACCGATTAGCTCTTATTATTGGAATAGTTAAAAACACTGCTACAACAATTATGACATAGATAACTACTTTTTTCATTTTACTTCCACCTTTTAAAAATCTATTACTCATTAACATGCCTACTAATATTTAACACTACCCCCATAGATAGTAAAGTAATTGTTAATGAAGAGCCGCCATAGCTCATAAATGGTAAAGTTATGCCCGTTACAGGTAACAGACCAATTACCACTCCAACATTTATCATTACTTGCACACACAACACTGACACAATTCCCAACACCACATACTTTGCAAATAAATCATTAATTTTTAACGCAATGTGCCCAAGTCGCAAGAATAAGCATATAAATAAAAAGAGGACAAATATCGCACCAATAAAACCAACTTCCTCAGCAATGATTGCAAAAATAAAATCAGTTTGCGGCTCTGGAAGGTAAAAATGCTTTTGAACACTATTTCCTATTCCATGCCCAATTAATCCACCTGGCGTTATAGCATATAGAGATTGCAGAATTTGAAAACCACTTCCTTGCGGATCAGCTAACGGATCAAGATAAGATGTAATACGTGCTAACCTGTATGGCGCTGAAATAATAAGCCCTGTGATGCCAATTATTCCAGTGAGGATGAAATATAAAAAATATTTTAAAGGAACACCACAAAGAAAAAGCATAAACACACCTAGAGCCATAATTACCATTCCAGAACCGAAATCAGGTTGTAGCATAATAAGGGCAAAAACAACAAGAATAACCCCCATTAAAGGCAGTACCCCTTCTTTAAATGTTTTTGATTCTTCTGGATATTTAGACATAAATTTTGCAAGAAAAATTATCAGCGACAATTTCATAAATTCTGATGGCTGTAAAGAAAAAGCACCAATACCAATCCAACTTCTTGCACCGCCTCGCACCATTCCAACCCCAGGTATAAGAACAAGAATTAGCAAAATAAAACTAGCTATTAAAAACAGCAGAGCATTTTTTTTGTAAAAATTATAATTGATTTTTGAAATTGCGACCATACCAATAAATCCAATATTAGCAAAAAGTAATTGTCTTTTGACAAAATAAAACGGATCATTAAAGCGGTGATTTGCCCACACAAACGATGAAGACAAAACAAAAATTAGACCAATTACAGTAAGAGTCACAGTTAAGAGTAAAGTTAGCCAATCAATGGATGGTTGTTTTTGCATCATAAGTTCATTCCTCCAAATATTGTGGATATGTAATAATATGCAAAAAATCAATTCATTAGAATTAAAATTTAGGACTGTTTATTTGTGCAAGTTTATGGTATAATAGTACGGTTAGATATGTTTGAAGGGACTGTGAGTATTGTGAGGGTTATTTTAACAGGTGGTGGGACAGGTGGACACATTTATCCAGCACTGTCAATGCTAGAAGCTATTAAAGAAAAATATCCTGATTCAACATTTTTATACATCGGCACACCGAATGGTTTAGAGGCCAATATAGTTTCAAATTATGGAGTTGATTTTAAAACAGTCAAAGTCTCTGGCATTAAAAGAAGCTTTTCCTTTGAAAACTTTAAAACGTTGTATCACTTCGTAACCTCTATTAGCGTTGCGAAAAAATATATCAAAGAATTTAAACCTGACCTAGTAATTGGAACAGGTGGTTACGTTTGCGGACCGGTAGTTTACGCCGCCTCGAAATTAAAAATCAAAACCATCATTCATGAGCAAAATAGTTATCCAGGAATAACTAATAAATTTTTAGCTCGTTATGTTGACAGGATTTTAATTTGTTTTGACGAGGCAAAAAAATATTTTCCCAATGAAAAAACATTCTTAACTGGAAATCCCAGAGCAAGTGAAGTAGTTAAAACATTAAAACTTGGAAAAACTTCCCTTTCACTCAATCCTCATAAAAAAACCATCCTTATTAGTGGTGGAAGCCGAGGAGCTAAACCTCTTAATGAAGCAGTCAAAAGTATAATACCTTTAATTGAAAAATCGGATTTTCAAGTAGTTTTCGTCACGGGAGCTGTTCATTATGATGGCATCTGTGAAGACATTAAAGCACTCAACAATTTAAAAAATGTTATAATAAAACCATTCATCGAAGAGATGCCGAAATATTTAACAACTGTTGACTTATTTGTTGGAAGAGCAGGTGCGTCAACTATCGCTGAAATAACAGCATTAGGCGTTGCAAGTATTTTAATCCCTTCGCCTTACGTTGCAGAAAATCACCAGGAATTTAATGCACTAAGTGTAGTTAAACCTGGCGGTGGTATAATGATACTTGAAAAAGATCTTACAGGTGAATATTTATTAGAAATAATCACTAACTTATTTAGTGATGAGCAAAAATTGACATCAATGAAATTAAATGCTAAGGAGCAAGGAATCCCAGATGCAACTTGTCGTATTTTAAGCATCATTGATACTTTAGTTAATTAGTGGTGATGAAAATATGTTTGATAAATTTATTGCGGCCTTTATTGGAGCAAAGCTTGGAAAGTTAGCTGAATTTGAGCCTATGTCTAAGCACACAACGTTAAGAGTAGGGGGCCCCGCAAGGCTTTTTGTACAGCCTGCTGATAAAGATGCTTTAATTAACATTATTGATTTGGCTAAAAGTTTGTCCATTCAATTTAAATTATTAGGAAAAGGATCTAATCTACTCGCCTCAGATGAGTTGTTTAATGGTGTAATAATCCAGCTTGACAAAACTTTAACTTACACAAAAATAGATAATAATCTTGTTCATGTAGGAGCGGGCACATCTGATGTTAAACTCTCACTAGAAGTTGCTAAAATGGGGCTAACTGGTTTAGAGTTTTTGTCTGGTATTCCCGGCACTATTGGCGGGGCAGTCTTTATGAACGCCGGTGCATATAAGAAACAAATGAGTGATGTTCTCACAAAGGTTCAAATCATAAACAGTGAAAATGAACTTCTATGGTTGAATGTTGAAGAGCTTGAGTTAGGTTATCGTTCATCGATTTTTCAAAAACATCCTGACTGGGTAATTGTTGAGGCAGTTTTACGGTTAGAACCTGGTAATACTGAAGATATTTTAGAGCTTATGAACAGTCGCAAGCAAAAGAGGAAAGAGTCTCAGCCGCTTGATTTTCCATCAGCAGGTAGCGCTTTTAGAAATCCAAAAGGTCATTTTTCATGGCAGTTAATTTCAGAAGCAGGTTTAAGGGGATATTGTGTTGGCGGAGCAAAGGTGTCCGAAAAACATGCGAATTTTGTTATTAATACTGGAAATGCTACGTCAAAAAATGTTGCTGATATTATTTTTCATGTGAAATCAGTTGTTAAGGAAAAGTCTGGGTTAGAGCTTCATCCAGAGGTTGAATTTTTTAATTGGAGTTAGTTTATGCAAGTAAAAGATAAATCTACAAATATTGTATCGTTAACACAAGACGAAAAACATTTAAAACCTCGTCCAAGGGTGCGTTTTAAGCGCGCCTTTTTTTCATTGTTCATCATTTTTGTTATTTTTTCAGTCGTTTATTTTTCTACTCCGCTTAGTCGCTTAGGTGTTATTAGATTTAGTGGAAACAATGTTTTAAGTCGCACGGAGTTAATTTCTTTAATCAATATTAGCGAGGATGAACTTTTTTTGAGTATCCGAACTTCTGATATCGAGAGTAGTATTTTTAGCCACCCTGTAATTAATCAAGTAGCTGTTTCAAGGCGGTGGATAAATCAATTAGTTATTTCTATCACTGAGTATGAAGTAGGTGCTTGTGCTCGCATCGGTCAAGATATGTATCACATTTTAATTGATGGTCAAATTTTGCATGAAAATGAAGGAATGCGAGCTAATTGCGATGGCATGATGATTTCGAATTTAACAGAGGATTCGTTAGAAAATGGCGTTATAAGTCTTTTTGTTTCGCAACTCATGCGCATTGATCCAGAAATTCGGGCGCTAATTCAAATGATTGAATACGATCCCACCCTTGATATTTACCGCTTTTCTTTATCGATGATTGATGGGAATACTGTTAAAGTTACTACTCATACAATGGTTGACGAACTTGTTTGGTACTTAGTATACCTTGAAGCTCTTGCAGGAAGATCTGATAGTTCGGTTCGCACGGGTATATTTCATTTAGATGTCGGACGCTTTTTTGAACCTCATGATTTTGAAATTCAAGAATTTTTACCCGATGCATCGGAATATGATGATTTCATGCCTTATGAGGACTAATTTTTGCAAGTCTTATGAAAAATTTTCGAAACTTTGCAAAAAATCAGTAATTATTAAAAATAATTTACGAAAACCTCTTTCTTTTATGGCGCAAATATAGTACAATAGTATAGATATAAGTATTTACAAAAATCCAGAAACAACTGGAGTGATTTCATGAAAAATAATATTTACACCTGTATAGAAATTGGTAACTATGAAATTAAAATTTTAGTTTGCAACTTGCGGGAAGAGCGACTTTTTGTTCTTTCTCAAAAATGTGTTAAATCCATAGGTATCGCACGTGGGCAAATTACAAATTTTGATAAGTTGGTTAATCAAATCAAAATCGCAAAAGACCTTGTTGAAAAAGATCTTCTGCAACCAATCAAAAACATTATCTTAACTGTTCCTCCTATTGATGTAACAATTGAACATGTTATGGGTCGCGTCAACCTTGACGTTAAACAGCCCATTAATTCTACTGACGTTCGCAAACTATTTCGTCAAGTAATGGCTCAATCACATTTTGAAGGGTTTTTGCCTGTCGGTCTAATTCCAAGACTTTTTAGAATTGATGAAAACCATATTGTTCAAAATCCTTGCGGTTTATCTGGAATGAATTTAGGAATTGAAGCAAGTAGAATCTTAATGCCTGCTACAATTGTTGCAAATTTGGTCCATGCTGTTGAAACATCTGGTTTTAGTGTAGATGAGCTAATTGTTGGAAGTATCTCCGAAACGCTGCTTACTCTTGGGACTCCTGAAATGTATGCTAGAACGTGTTATATAAACGTCGGGCATGGTTTAACAACGCTAACTATTGTTAATGACGGAAGAATATTGCATGCTCGTAGTCTTCTCATTGGTGGTCATGATTTAACAAAACAAATTGCTGATGCTTTTAACATAAATGTTGAGACTGCTCAACAATTAAAAGATCTATATGGGAGAGTTTTGTTAGGAAGCGCACATACACCTGATGATCAAGTCATATATATCAACGAAAAACAAGATCCTGTTCAATATATCACTCGTGATATGTTAAATCGAGTAGTTACGGATTTTGCCCACGGACTTTTTGGAATAATTCGTTCTCAAGTAGCTGATGATATGAGATTGCGTGAGCAAGAATATCACTATTCTCTTGCTGGTGGTTCTGCTGAGATACCAAATGTTTTATATGCACTGCAAAATCAGCTTCCAATGGCAGCAACGATTCAAAGGCCGCCAATGCTTGGTGTTAGAGATTCAAAATTTTCAAGTTTAGTTGGCGTTGCAATTTTTGCTCATGAACTAACATTACTTCTTGGGAAAAATTCAAACACAAATAAGATGGACTTCAATATTGGTTTACAACAACCAACTAATATTCCAGTTAAATCTAAAAAAGATATTGTCCCAATAGTTGATAAAGTTTCCTCACCTAGTCCTAGTACAAGAAGCAATAATCCAGGGAACGTGAAATCACTAAAGGATGCAATTGCAAACACAGCTACAAACAAAACTGCTGCTCAAAAAGCAAGAAATGCTGCACCTGTTAAAAAAGTTATGTTTGATGATTTAACTGATGACTTTGTTGATGATTTTCCATCTCAAAGTGAAGTAGAAGCATTAAAGAATGAGTACATGGATCAAAAACTTGAAAATAGTAGTGTACTAGCCAGATTCTTTGGCAAAATTTTGAACGACGATGAAGAAAATATTGAATAATTATATTAATTAGAAAGATTTATTTAGGAGGATCTAAAGATGGACTTCGGATATGGAGAATTTACTTACGCACCAAGAATTGTAGTTGTTGGTGTAGGTGGTGGCGGTAGTAACGCTGTTAACCGTATGATTGAAAATAACGTGCAAAGTGTTGAGTTTGTTGTTGTCAATACAGACGCTCAAGCTCTTAACTTATCAAATGCTTCAAAAAAATTCCAAATTGGTAGTGAATTAACTAGAGGACTTGGCGCAGGTGGAAATCCTGAAGTTGGTCAAGGGGCTGCTGAGGAGAGTTTGAGTGAAATAAAAGAAATGCTCAAAGGTGCAGACATGGTGTTTGTTACTTGTGGTATGGGAGGCGGCACTGGAACAGGCGCTGCACCAGTTATCGCAAAAGTCGCTAAAGAAGCAGGAGCTTTAACAGTTGGTATTATTACTCGACCATTCTCATTTGAAGGCAAGCGTCGTACAGATTTTGCTAATCGCGGAATTGAGGCGTTAAAAGAAAATGTTGATACTCTAATTTCTGTATCAAATGATCGCTTACTTCAAATTGTTGACCGCGCTACACCAATGATTGAAGCCTTCCGTGAAGCAGATAATGTTTTAAGACAAGGCGTTCAAGGAATCTCTGAAATTATTGCCGTACCTGGTTTAATCAATCTTGACTTTGCTGATGTTAAAACAGTAATGGCTGGAAAAGGGGCTGCAATTATTGGTATCGGTTATGCATCAGGTGATAGTGCAGGCGAAAACCGCGCTGTTGCAGCTGCAAAACAAGCAATTTTTTCACCACTATTAGAAAATGACATTGATGGTGCAACTGATGCAATTATCAACATTTCAGGTGGAATGGATATGTCATTATTTGAAGTAAACGAAGCACTAGGAGCAATCCGTGATGCCTCAACAACTGAAATTAATATTATCCACGGTGCAACAATTAACCCTGATTTAGGCAATGATATCATCGTTACAGTTATCGCTACTGGTTTTGATGAAACTAATGCTGTATCTAAAGCAACAGAAGCATTAATCGGGCACAAAACAACAGGTATGCAGCCAGGTATGAATCAAAATTACCAACAACAGCAGCAGCAACAACCTGTAGCACAAGAGTCGCGCGAAAATGCGGAAGTGCCGAGTTGGCTGATGAATAGGTACAAGTAAGCAGTAAATAAGCAAAAAACACGATAACACCAGTACTTTCGGGCATGATTGTACTGGTGTATTTTAATTTATCCCCTAATTTTATCCCCAAAATCTATTTGGCAATGATTAAGTTGTTCATATGGTTGTCAAAATCTTCATCAAAACTCGTTTCTTGTTCAGGAAACAAATGGTGGTAAGTTCTTATCGTTTCGAATACATCGGAGTGACCAAGCCTTTTAGAAACCATCTTAAATTTTACTTCATATCCATGGCGGCTGTTTAAAAGTTGAGTTGTAGCATGGGTATGCCTAAAACAATGCAGGGTACTGCCAGAAAAGAACGGGATGTTATGACGTCCACACAGACCTTTCCAGATGTTCCTAAAATTCTGTACGCTGTACCATTCACCGCCATTTTGTAACACCGTACCTGTGATATTGGTAAACACGTATTTTGGTTTGATGTTGTTTCCCGCTACCTTCCAGTAAAAGATTTGTTGAGTGTTTCTAAACATTTTTAACTCTTTCACGAAATGGCTGTTGATTTTGATTGTACGGTTGCTGCTAACTGTTTTAGGCGTACCAATGGATTTAGAATCCTCAGTAACAGTTTTATTGATTCGAATTGTATTCTCATTGAAATCAACATCTTCCCAAGTAAGGGCAAAAGCTTCTGAGGGTCTAAATCCAGAGTAGATAAGCATTTTAATATAAACCGAAAAACAGGGCGCTTAATGCCATTGCGTAAGAATGGGGATTTTTTTTTGTTTGAATCGTTTTAATTAGGGCTAAACCGATAAATTGGCTCACTCCCGCTGCGATGTTTAAAAAAGTTTTAAAATCCAGTTTGATTTTGCAGAAAGAAACCTTATAACATCTACTTGATTCGGTTCATTGATTTCATAAAACAGCAGATAATCATCTATCACATGGTATTTTATCTTCGTTTCTCGGTTTACCCTTGATGAAAGGTTAGCACCTATTTTAGGACTGTGAACCAGTGAAGATATTTTTTTATCAACTTCGCTTTTAAAATCAATGATATTACGCTCATATGCTCCAAACTCTCGTTTTCTATTGATTGCACGTGAAACATCTCTTTTAACAATTGAGGGGACAGTTACCGCATAACTCATAATGTAGCCAACCATTCAGAAAACTCGTCTGCTGTAGCAGTTGGTTCGTTCTCCAGTGACCACTTACCACGTTCTAACTCCATGAACAGTTGGTTTTCAGCATCATACTTCTCTATCACATCAAGTGGGACAATGTACTTAACTGTACCGTCAATATCTGTGAATCTAGGTGATACATCTTCAATTGTTGCGATTAAACTCATTTTTCATCATTCCTTTTGGTTTATTCTGTAGCGGGATTGGTTTGGCGTATAAATTCTTTTGAGATTTCCATTACACTATTCATCATTTCTGCCATAGCATCGATTATATGGTCAGCATCTGTTTTACCTTTATCTGGTCCGCTAAGTTTCAAAAATTGCAAACCGTCTATTTCTAAGAGTATACATCTAAGGTTATGGGCTATTGGTTCGGTATCATCATCTTTTAGTATACGGACTAACAGCTCAATCAGTTTTGTGTTTTCGTCGCTACCTTGGGTTTTGGTTAGTTCTTGGAGCCTTTCATCTAACAACTGCAAGTTTTGGAACTTATCTAGTTCGGCCATTGCTTTCTCATAATCTTCGTCACTATACTGGTTATCGTCATGCCCCATTAAGTATGCGACAGTCACGCCGTAAAACTGAGCTAACTCCTCCCATTTTTCGGGTTTAACATTAACATCTCCACGCTCATACCTTGAGAGCATTGGTTTGCTGATGGTTGGTAGTTTATCACCAACCTCTTCTAGCGTTAAACCCTGCTCTTTTCTGATTAGCTTTAATTTGTTCAATAGACTCTACCTCGCTTTCTCTCAAGTAGTACAGGGGCGTTGCCGCCCACTGACCCTCAACAGAACCGTACGTGCCCTATTAAGGCATACGGCTCTTCATTTCGTATTCAATATTTCATCTGTTGTAAAACAGACT
>JGI24703J35330_11748505_pt1 | contig 18006 bp, 9 predicted proteins | sample TergutNt197P1_FD_35330 | JGI IMG/M metagenome (IMG submission 35330) | reverse complement strand
ATATGATTTATAGTCCTACAACAGAGTACTATTATTTATTTGCGTCTTGGGGATCACTCGCTTCTTATGCTGGTTATAATGTTCGTATGTTTAGATCACAACGTCCTTATGGTCCATTTGAAGATGCGAGATTTAGACAATTAGATGTATCGCAGCAGCGAACAAGCGGACAAAACCGTATCGATATTACTGGTGAAGTATTCCATCATACTAACGATTCAGGAGTAAAAATTATTGGTGGTTACAGATTTGTTGGTACGCCAGGTGAAAATTCGCTCGGACGTGGATATTTATCTCCAGGACATGGAAGTATGAACTGGGATCCGATAAATGAACGCTACATGAAAATTTTTCACACGCGTTTTGTTGCTGGAGGAGAATCACATCAAATTCGCGCTCATGAAATGTTTGTAAATGAAAATAATTGGTTTGTCATGGCACCGTTAAGATTTGATGGAACAGGTGGGACAACCGCATTCGTACCTGAGGATTTAGTTGGTGATTACAAAATTTTAAGTCACGGACGTGGTACAAATACGACAGCTACATTATCGAATCTTTATCGTTTTGATGAAAAAGGAGTAATTTTAAATCAATATGAAACACCTGTTGGAACATGGCGTTTAATTGAAGATTATATTGCTGAAATAACATTCAGAGGTCTAACTTTTAATGGACTATTTTTACGACAGTTCTGTGATGACACAAGTACATGGGTACAAACATTTACAGTATTATCATACGATGATAACTTTAACGATCCAACTGATTTAACAACATTTCGTGGTGCATCTACAGCTGGTATAGCGTTATGGGGAGTAGGAGTTTCAGCGGGAGTAGCATTTGATGGCGATGTTAATTTCGAAGATGTCGAGATTGATGACGAGCCCCCCCATTCTGATTACGTATTATCTCCTACACTACCGAATCGAGATGCAGATGGAGCTTTAGTTTGGAATTTTAATAATAGTTTTGATGGAGCAATTCCAGTTGGACGCGGAGATTTTGATACTATTATAGAACTAGAAAACAGAGCGGATGATGCACTTACGTTTGTAGCAGATAGACATGGTAACCCAAATAGTGCAATTAGAATTGGTGGAAATCTCGGAAATGCGGGTATTTATTTAGGAGAAAACGTAATAGATACAGACGATTACTCAATTTCAATGTGGGTTAAACCTGAAACGTTAAATAATGGGTTTGGATCGCTATTCTTTGGTGCAGTAGCAGGAGATACTTGGAAATCATTACATCCAGCTACCGGACAAAGTTACGGAGAAGGCCCAGGTACACTTGCTTATTGGTCAGGTTCGTACCTCCCAAATCCGTGGCGTAATAATGTTTCAAACGGGAGATTAATCGCTGGAGAGTGGTCTCATGTTACCATTACAGTATCAAACGGAACAGTTAATATGTTCCTTGATGGGGTACCATTAGATGTATTTCGTTCAGGTTGGCCAGCGGGTACAAATTTAGCGCCGATGTTTGAAAATAATCTAGGACGATTCTTCCTCGGGATAAACTTCTTCTCGTCAGATCCAATATTTAATGGAGCAATCGATGAGCTTTCAATTTTTAACCGAGCATTAACACCAAATGAAGTTATGTCTTTATTCGATCCAGAATATACACCTGACTTAACCCCAGCTGGGACACCTGTTTTACCGCAACTAATAAATGGTGCTCACCACTGGTCATTTAATGTAGATTTAGGTGGAGCGGTAGCGGTGCGTAGTCGTGACGGATTTGTAAATGTTAACCCTGAATTACAAGGAAATATTCCAATAGTTGCAGGTCGTAATGGTGCTAATGCTGCACATTTCACTGGCACTGGCGGAGGTATTTACCTTGGAGATAACATAATTGAGGGTGATACGTATACAATCGCATTTTGGGCGAACCCAGATACAATTTCTGAATGGTCAGCAATGTTCTTTGCAGGAAATAGGTATCGTCATATATCTATTACACCACGACACGGAGGAGGTAGCACAACAGCATTCTTGGTACCTGGTCATCAGTGGCACTTTAATGCAGGAGTAGTACCTACAAATACTTGGACTCATTTCGCTTTTTCTAGTAACGGCGAATCTTCTAGTTTTTATATTAATGGACAACGTACAGATACCGTTTTAAACTCTACTGATGTTTTCGGTCCATTAAATAACGGACAATTTTTCCTAGGGGTAACACTTTTTGATGATTTAGCATTTAGAGGAATGATTCAAGACTTATACATTTTCCCGGAAACATCACTGGAAAGTGCTGAAATACGTACTCTCGCTGGGATCGAAGAGAAGAATATATTTATTATGCCAGGAGCGAATTCGACTGTAATTGATCCGGACTCACCGTTATTTTCAGAAACGTCAATTCATGATCCATCATTAACTCGTAATCGATCAGCGAATGGATGGTTTTATGCGGTTGGAACTGATCTTGGAGCAGCTCGTACTAGAAACTTTATGGAGTGGGAAAGTATCAACTACGGTTTAGGAAATCCACAAATTGGTAATCCAGGAAATCGCCATTCTTTCTTCCCGATTGATAATCCTAATCCAGAAATAGAAACAATGGAACAACAAATTAGATACATCGGATCGTTTCACCAATTCAACGAAAATAATGCAATATTCTGGGCAAGTGAAATTATCGAAGTGAACGGTAGATATTTCCATTATTATAGTTTAGCAGGCGGAATTAACGAATGGAATTGGTCTGGACGAAATATGTATATGCCACAAGCCGGACTTGGATTAGCTGTAGCAGACTCGATTGATGGACCATGGGTAACACAAGGAACATTTATCCGAAGTGGATACAGTAATAGATATTACAACGGCGAACGAGTTCCATTTAATGACACTCGCGGAATAAATATGGCAATGTACGGTGACGTTGAATTTAATCCAGATATCCATCCAAATTCGATAGATTCGAGCCCATTTATTTGTGCTGATGGTAATTTATGGTTAGTATACGGTTCATATGGCGGAGGAGTATTTTTACTCGAAATGGATTCAGAAACAGGTTTACCTCTTTCATATGAAGAGTCAGAAATTAATCGCGCTAACGATGGCTTTGGAACGTTATTAATTGCATCGACTCATCACCAAGGTGAAGGACCGCATATGATTTATAGCGAAACATCTGGTTACTATTATTTATTCCAAACTTATGGATGGTTAGCATCGTATGGAGGATATCATGTACGTATGTGGCGCAGTCGTGCACCGTATGGACCGTTTGAAGATGCGCGATTTAGTCAAATGCACGTACAAACAGATCGCTATGCAAATCGTTACTCAGTCGCATCGAGATGGTTAGACACAGACGGTACAACAGAATTCGGTCGCCTAGATATGGGGATTAAAATAAATGGTGGACATCATTTCATAAGTGCGCCAAACGAAGAAGCATTATCAACAGCCTATTTATCACCAGGACACGGGGGGTTAATCTTTTACGAAGGACGATACCTAAAAGTATTCCACACAAGATTTGTTGGACGTTGGGAATGGCATCAGGTTCGAGTACACGAAATGTTTATGAACTGCAATGGTTGGTTTGTAATGGCACCGATTAGATTTGATGGCGGCGAAGCTACAAGAAGTTTTGAAAAACATGAATTGGTCGGAGATTTCAAAATAATCGAGCATGGACGTGACACAAATCGTTACGCACACGAATCATCATTGTATCGATTCACAAGTGCGGGTGAAATTATTGACGAAATGGCTGAAATCGTAGGAAGTTGGACGCTAACCGCTGAAAATATAGCTAATATAAATCTTTATGGAATTTCATATAATGGTGTATTTTTAAGGCAATATGACGAAGCAAATTCTGTTTGGGTTCAAAATTTTACTGCATTATCATATGATAATGAAAATACTCAGCACCAATCCCGAGCAGGATTGACACTTTGGGGTAAAGGAATAAGTTCAGGAGTTGCGTACGAAATTCCAGAAGTTACACCGAGTTATCCAGAATGGGAACGCAAAAATGTATATAATACAGGAGATCGAGTAGTTTATAACGGGCGTATTTTTGAAGCACAGTGGTGGACTTCTAATCAATCACCAACATCAAGTGTTTGGAGTTCCTGGATGGAAATTGAGACCATCACTTTAAATGGCGAAAACTTCAATATTTGGACTCCATCACGAGTATTCAACACAGGAGAGCAAGTCATCTACAATGGTGAATTATTTGAAGCACAGTGGTGGACGAGAAATCAAACACCAAGCATTAACCATGGTCCATGGATACGAATTACGCAATAATAAATTAAAACGTTCCAAGACCGCTTGTTATATTTCAAGCGGTTATTGTAACACAAACAGCACATTTGGAGGCACAACATGAATAATTTGTACATTTCACAAAAACGAAAAAAGCATTTAATTAATAAAGATATTTACGGACATTTTGCTGAGCATCTCGGCCGTTGTATTTATGAAGGAATCTGGGTTGGAGAAGATTCAGATATTCCAAATACAAGAGGAATCCGTAATGATGTAGTAGCGGCATTAAAAGAACTTAACATTCCTGTATTACGCTGGCCGGGTGGTTGTTTTGCTGATGAGTATCACTGGCGTGATGGAATCGGGCCCCGTGAAGATCGTCGTAAAATTGTAAATACGCACTGGGGTGGCGTAGTAGAGAATAATCATTTTGGTACACACGAGTTTTTTGATTTAATTGAAATGCTTGGTTGCGACGCCTATGTTAATGGTAATGTCGGTTCAGGAACAGTCCAAGAAATGGCAGACTGGGTTGAATATATTACTGCAGATGGAGATTCGTCGATGGCTGAGGAACGTCGTAAAAATGGACGCGAAAAACCTTGGCCTATGAAATTCTTTGGTGTCGGAAACGAAAACTGGGGTTGCGGTGGAAATATGCGCGCTGAACATTACGCGGATGAATATCGACGTTACCAAACTTTTGTAAAAAATCATAATCCAGAAATGCCAATTTACAAAATATGTGGAGGAGCAAATGTTGCTGATTATCACTGGACAGAAACGCAAATGAAAAATGCACACTGGTTAATGAACGGCCTATCGCTTCACCATTATGCTTTCGGAACAGAAGGTTGGCCACACAAAATTCCCGCAACAGGTTTCCAAGAAGACGCCTGGCACAAAGTTATCCGTGACGCAAAATATATGGAAGAGTTAGTTCAAAAACATGGTACATTAATGGACAAATATGATCCGGATAAACGCGTAGGGATGATTGTAGATGAATGGGGAACGTGGTACACAGTTGAACCGGGAACAAACCCAGGATTTTTATATCAACAAAATACAATCCGTGACGCAATGGTGGCAGCAATTACGTTACATATTTTCCACAAACATGGAGACCGCGTAACAATGGCAAATATTGCCCAAACAGTAAACGTCTTACAATCGATGATATTAACAGAAGGTGCAAAAATGCTAAAAACACCAACATTCCACGTATTCGAAATGTTCAAAGAGCACCAAAACGGAATATTCCTCGACGTCCATAACGATAATGTTGCTGAGCATATAACATCTTCAGTAAGTGAAAAAGACGAGATTGTTACAATTTCAGTTTGTAATTACGGATTAAATTCAGAAGAGTTATTAACATATACATTAGAAGACGGAACTATCGAAGGAAAAACTGTAACAGCATCAGCATTAATCGGAGAAAAAATGGACGCACACAACACATTCGAAAATCCTGAACAAGTAACAAAAGTTGAATACAACGAATTCAAAATAAATGGAAACTCTATATCATTAACACTACCGGCGATGAGCGTTGTGGTAATCACAATTGGATAACCGCACAGATTGCGTCGGATGTTTTAACAAGCAAACATTGACAGATTATCAAATAGAAGCATTAATTAACGAGCAATTATTACTTGAATTTGATATCGTAACACAAAAATTATTGCAAGAAAGGTTAGATATTTGCGGAAATTGTACTCGTTTATTCAACTATACTTGCATGTCCTGTGGCTGCTTTGCAAAATTTAGAGCTAGTCTTTCAAGTAAGAACTGTCCAGAAGGAAAATGGTAAAAAATATGGGGCTAATTATCTAAAGTTAGTCCCATTATTTAATTATAATCGCAGTAAATGGAGGTTAATTATGTCATATTTAATGGCACATTTTATTGGGGAACAAAAACTCGGCGAACAAATTTATTTTGCTGTAAGTCAGGATGGATTAATTTGGGAAGATTTAAAAGAGTCTCCTATATTAATATCAGAAATCGGGGAAAAAGGTGTACGTGATCCATTTTTAATAAAAGATCCTAATACCGAAAAATACTATCTTATAGCAACAGATTTACGAATTGAAGCAGAACATGGTTGGCACTCAGCGCAATTTTCTGGAAGTAAAAATATTATAATTTGGGAATCGAGCGATTTATTAACATGGAGCGAGCCTCGAAGCGTCAAAGTGGGAACAGATATTGCCGGTTGCGTATGGGCCCCAGAAAGTATTTATGATTATGACCGTCAGGAATTTTTCGTATTTTGGGCCTCAATGGTGAGTCTACCGAATGACGTTAAACCTAAACAAAGGATGTATGGGGCGTATACAAAAGATTTCGTAAATTTCTCAGAAAGTTTTATTTATGCGCAAGCGAATCATCATTTAATTGATATGAATATCGTTTATGAAAATGGCTGGTATTACAGATTCGTTAAAGATGAGACGACAAAACTTGTTAAAATGGATAAAATTAAAAATCTTCAAGATAAAAATGCGATTGATATTGAGGTCGCAGCACTCGATGGTCACTTAGTAGAAGGCCCACAAGCGTATCAGCTTCCAAACAAAAATTGGTGTTTAATTGTTGATCGTTTTGCACAAGATTTAGGCTACCTGCCACTAATTTGCTCGGATCTAGATAAGGCAGATTTTAAAGTTGTGCCAGATAACGAGTTCGATTTTGGGAAGCTGAAAAAACGTCACGGAAGTGTTTTAGAAATCACAAATTACCAATTTGAATCGTTAATAAAATATCATAAATAGCAAAATAAAGTAATTGAAGTTAAAAAGGAGATTCTCAATGAAAAATATGTTAAAACTAGAAAATCCAATACAAGAAGTAGGGACCGAAAACATTATACTTCAAGATCCATTTTTAGTTAATGCCGAAAAAAAAGATATTGAGTTTTTACTTGGGAAAAATCCAACAGGTTACGCGCCACAGCAAATTCTTAATCCGTACCGCTTTTTAGCTCATTTTTACACAACAGCGGGAATTGCTCGTCCAAGTGAAGCAGTTCCGTATGAAGATTCTTGGGAACGAAGCGGCGATAATAATTTTAGAGCACATATGTTTGGTCATTATATGTCAGCACTCGCTCTTGCATCACGTGCAACCGATGACGCGAATTTGAAAAAGGAAATCAATGAAAAATTGGCCATAAGTGTCACCGAATTAACGAAGATACAAGTAGCATATACAAAAAAATATCCTGAAAGAGCGGGTTATATAGCTCCTTTTGGTGATGTTCGCTTAGATGAAATTGATGGTTTAACGGGTGGAGTTGGGGCTTCACAAGGAACAGTTTTCGTGCCGTGGTATAATTTGCATAAAATCCTTGCAGGTCTTCTCGATATTTATAAACACGTTGATAACCCAGAAATTGCCCAACCTGCGCTCGAACTCGCAAAAGGGTTTGGTAATTATTTCTATAATGTTCGCGTTATCAACTATGACAACGATAAAAAAAATAAAATGCTAGCGACAGAATACGGTGGCATGAACGACGCGTTTTATGAATTATACAATTTAACTGCTAATTCGAATTATCGTAAGTGTGCTGAAATGTTTGATGAAGTTTCGTTATTTGATGAACTTGCGAAGGGGAATAATGTTTTACCAGGTCGTCACGCAAATACGCAAATTCCGAAATTTATTGGCGCGTTAAAACGTTATAGCACGATTTCACAAAATGAAAATTATTTAAACGATTTAACTAACACAGAACGAGAAGAATTACCAAAATATTTAATAGCTACTCAAAATTTCTTTGATATTGTCGTTAATAATCATTCATATATCACAGGTGGAAATAGTTGCGACGAGCATTTTCATCAACCGAATAAACTAGCATCAATGATAAACCGCGATGCAACACATGAAACATGTAACACGCATAATATGTTGAAACTCGCACGCGAATTATACAAAATCACTGGCGAGAAAAAGTACGCTGACTATTACGAAAACGCGTTCATAAACGGAATTCTATCATCACAACACCCCGAAACAGGAGAAATGATGTACTTTCATCCGATGGGCGCTGGCTACTATAAATTATTCCGCCACGGTCTATTTTGGTGCTGTACTGGAACAGGTGTGGAAAACTTTGTAAAACTAGGCGATTCGATATATTTTAAAAATGAAAACGCAATTTATATAAATATGTACTTTTCATCGACGTATTCATGCAAAAAACAGAATATAAAAATCGTTCAAAACGCAAACCTCTTATCAGGTGGAACTGTCGAAATAACTGTCGCTCCGTTAATTGGGGACGAATTGAATACAGAAAAAAATCTCTCGTTGCGAATTCCGGAGTGGTCTGAAAATCCATTAATTAATGTTGAAAATGGCACATATACAAAAGAGCTTGGCTACTTTGTAATTAAAAACATCAAAAAAAATACAACTATCAATCTGAAATTTCCGATGCAAGCGAGTGTTGATCGCCTCGCTGATAATAAAAATGTGATGGCTTTTAAATATGGACCATTTGTTTTATCAGCAAATCTTGGTAACAAAGATATGGATGCGACCAATCCTAACGGAATTATGGTTCTTGTTCCAGTTCGTGATGCACAATCTCGAGATGTCATTCGAGTTATAAATGGGCAAACTGTCGATGAATGGATTAATGATTTTTCAAAAAATTTCGTTAAAATAGAAAGTGATACTCCGGTATTTAAACTGATTGGTACAGATGCGTTTGATTTATATTACACACCTCATTTTCAAAAATATGATGAACGTTACGGTTTATATATGACTTTTACTGATCCAGAAACTGAATTATTTGAGCAAAAGCTACGTGAAAAAGAACGTTTAAGCCGTCTTGAAATGGAAGGTGCTTCGGCTTTTCTTGATAATTTTGATAATCACGCGTATGAAGCCGGTTATAATTTGCAAGAATTTGGAACGTCAACTGCACAGTGGATGGGTAAAAGTTGTCGTCACGGACAGGGAGAAGAAGCATGGTTTAGTTATGACTTACCCATAGTTCGCGGGATAAAAAACTATTTAAATACAACAGTTGCGAAAGTGAATTCTGATCGCACATGGGATATATATATTAATGATGAGAAGATAGCAGAGCAAGAAATAAGTGACGAAGGCGTACCTGTTAGCGAAATGTTTTATCTATCTACCATGGAAATTCCAGTTGAGTTTTTACAAGAAGATAAAATTACTGTAAAGTATGCAAGTACAGGGGCATGGCTTGGCGGCATTTTTGGAATTAGTATTACGCAAGAAAAGGAGCAATAAATATGTACAGAGCAGAATATCCAAGGCCTCAATTAGTAAGAGAAGATTGGCTAAATCTCAACGGCCAATGGGAGTTTGAATTTGATGATGAAAATGTCGGTACTCGTGATAAATGGTTTTTAAATACCAAAGAATTTAGTCGTAAAATTGAAGTTCCCTTCGCATATCAAACAAAGCTAAGTGGGATAAATGATCCTAAGTTTCATGATTATGTCTGGTATCGAAAAGAATTTACGTTAAATGAGAAAATGAAGGATAAACGTATAAAACTTCACTTTGGTGCAGTAGATTACAGGTCGTGGATTTATATAAACGAGCAGTTAATTGGCTTTCATGAAGGTGGACATACATCATTTTCGTTCGACATAACAGATGCCATTACAGAAGGAATACAAACGCTAACAGTCCGCGTAAATGATCCATCTGAGGACGAAACGATTCCTCGTGGTAAACAATTTTGGGAAGAAAATTCGGCTGGGATTTGGTACACGAGAACAACTGGAATCTGGCAAACTGTGTGGCTTGAAGCAGTACACGAAACACACATTGAGAAGTTGAAATTTACATCATTATTCGATTCGGGAGATGTTTTAATAGAATTCGAGATTCAAAATGGATATAAAAATAGAATGGTAGAAATTAATATCGATTTCAAAGGACAGAAAATCGCAAGTCAAATAATAAGTCCCATCGAAATTTATACTAAAACTACAATGAATATTTTTAATCGTTACATTTTCAGAACAGAATATCACAGTCAAGGATGGTCATGGACACCAGAGACTCCTAATTTATTTAATGTGACAATTGAAGTTCGAGATGGCGATTCTCGTATCGACTTTGTTGAATCTTATTTTGGAATGCGTAAAATTCATACAAAAAACGGAATGTTTTACTTAAATAATAAACCTTATTATCAAAAACTAGTTCTTGATCAAGGATATTGGCCTGAAGGATTGTTAACAGCGCCAACAGATGATGCGTTAAAACTCGATATTGAACTATCTAAAAAATTAGGTTTTAATGGTTGTCGAAAACATCAAAAAGTCGAGGATCCAAGATTTTTATATTGGGCTGATAAAATAGGTTTCCTCGTTTGGGGAGAATGTGCAGCACCGACTACTTATTCAAATGATGCAGTTTCTAGATTAACGCGCGAGTGGTTTGAAATTATCGAGCGTGATTATAACCATCCATGTATTGTTGCATGGGTTCCTGTTAACGAAAGTTGGGGTGTGCCGCACGTATTGAATAATAAAACTCAACAACATCATACGTTAGGATTATACCATACATTAAAATCACTTGACGCCACGAGACTTGTAATTTCTAATGATGGATGGGAAATGACAAAAACAGATATTTGTGCAATCCATAATTACAATCACGGACATGAAATTGAAGCAGAAAAATATGCGTATTATAAATCCGTACTTGCAACGAAAAAAGAAATTTTGCAAGCTAAGCCAGCTGATAGAGATATTTATGTTGAAGGTTTTAAACATGAAGGAGAACCGATTTTGTTAACGGAATTTGGTGGAATAGGGTTTAAAGTAGGGGAAGATTCAGGTTGGGGATACACAAATGTTGCGAATAAAGAGGATTATCTTGCTGATTATGAGCGCATAATGAAAGCTGTATTCGAATCAAAGATATTACATGGTTATTGTTATACACAACTTACAGATGTCGAGCAAGAAATTAATGGTATTTTAACATATGACCGAAAACCTAAATGTGATTTCGAGGCGATAAATCGTTTAAATAATTTATGGCGACAACCTACAATTGAAAATTAGAGGTGATGAAATGTCAGAGTATATCTTTCCCCAAAAAGTGGTAGATTTAATCGGTGACCCCTTCGTTCTCGCCGCTAGTGATAATAACTATTATATGTACGGTACGAGTCACATCGAACAAGCAGGTTATCATGTTTGGAAATCAAGTGATTTAGAAAATTGGGAACAAATAGGAAGATCGTTTGTTAATAAGAATGATGATTGGGCATATAAAGATTTTTGGGCGCCAGAAGTCGTTGAATATTTTGGAAAATTTTATATGTTTTATACAGCTCGTGAGAAAAAAAGAGATATCTTACAAATTGGATTAGCGGTCGCTGATAATCCAGTTGGGCCTTTTTCCGACTCGTTAAAAAAACCGCTACTTAATGTAGATTATGCTGTAATTGATGCGAGTGTATTGATTGATGATGATAGTCGAATTTATCTTTACTTTTCTAAAGATTGCTCTGTAAATATTGTAGATGGTTTTAACAGAAGCGATATCTATGTAGTAGAACTAAATGACAAGTTTGAACAAATTTCTGAGCCAATTTTCCTCTTCGCTCCAACACAAGATTGGGAAACGAAACCTGTTGAAGAAGGGTGGATGTGGAACGAAGGTGCTTCTGTTATAAAAAATAGAGACGGTATCTATTATTTAACATATAGCGCTAACCCTTTTTGGAGTTATGAATATGCAATTGGCCTTGCAACAAGTAAATGTCCAACAGGACCCTTTGAAAAATATGCAAGTAATCCCATTTTAACTGGGTCTATTAAACAAGAAATATCAGGGACGGGACATAATTCGATATTTTCCTCTCATGATAAAACAAAAACTTATATAGCATATCACGTTCACAAAGATTTTGAAAAAAAAGGTGGCGACAGAAGTGCAATTATTAGTGAAGTTGTGTTCAAAAACAAAATGATGATTTTAAAATAATAAATTACGATTCGGGGTTAAGAAAAATGAAAAACGTTAAAAATTATTTTCTAATAATATTTCTCATAGTTTTAACCTCTTGTAATTCTGACGTTAACGAATGGATGAGTACGCTTAATCAAGATTATATATTTCCGGATCCAATTATGAGTAATCTTGCTGATCCTTTTGTTTTAACTGCAAGCGATGGGTATTTTTATCTTTACGGTACAATGACAAATCAAAATGGTGTCTTTGGTGCATGGAAGTCGTCGGATTTAATTAATTGGACTCCAAAAGGGATTATTTTCCAGTACGAGGAAGGTGATTGGTCGTATACTAATTTTTGGGCTCCAGAAGTTTTAGAACGGGATGGTCAGTTTTATTTATTTTTCACGGCAAGAGAACGTGGTACAGAAAGACTTCATATAGGTCTAGCAATCTCAGACTCGCCGACGGGACCATTTATTGATAAGATAGGCGCTCCGTTACTTGGTCTTGAATGGGCAAACATTGATGGAAGTCCTTTTATTGATGATGACGGCAGAATTTTTCTCTATTTTTCACGGGATAGTTCTGAAAATGTTGTAAGTGGGATGCACCGTAGTGATATTTATGTTATCGAAATTGATCAAGAATTTAACCCGATGGGTGAACCGAAATTATTATTTACACCTATGCAACAATGGGAGATGCGAAATTTACAAGAGGCATGGCGTTGGGTCGAAGCACCTACTGTGATAAAAGTTGGTGATATTTATTATATGACATACAGCGCAAATCCTTATTGGTCGTTTTACTACGGAATCGGAATTGCTACTAGTAATAGTCCGCTTGGACCTTGGATTCGATACGAAGCAAACCCGGTACTTAGAGGAAATCGTGAACAAGGAATTTCAGGCCCCGGTCACAATTCAATCTTTAAATCCCATGACGGCCTGCAGACATTTATCGCTTATCACATTCATGCAAATATTCACTTTGGTGGCGGTAACAGACGCGTATTAATAAGCGAAGTAGAATTTGTAAATGGCACTATGAGGCTAATTTGCAATTAATTTGATATTGAAATCTAAAAAAATTACAAATTTCATAGTTTTCGATTTCGCAACTTTTAATTTCTAACTAGAAAATTTTTATAATTAAGGAGCAATTTTCATGAAAAATATAAACATTGCATTAACCCCGCCAATGGGTTGGAATAGTTGGGATTGTTATGGTGCTACTGTCAGGGAAGATGAAGTTCTTGGCAACGCAGAATATATGGCTAAATATTTAAAGGATTTTGGTTGGGAATATGTCGTTATTGATATTCAGTGGTACGAACCGAATGCGGTATCGTCGGCTTACAATGCGTATACAGAATTGGAAATGGATGAATTTTCAAGATTAATGCCAGCTTTAAATAGATTTCCTTCGGCGAAAAATGCTAATGGATTTAAAGAAATTGGTGAGAAAATCCATAATCTTGGTTTAAAATTCGGTATTCATATTATGAGGGGAATTCCTCGTCAAGCGGTTCACCAAAACTCGAAACTAAAGGGAACAGATAAAACGGCGCGTGATATTGCTCATCAAAACTCAATTTGCCCATGGAATACTGACATGTATGGAATAAACTACGCAGCCGAAGGGGCACAGGAATATTACGATTCAATTTTTGAATTATACGCATCTTGGGGCGTGGATTATGTTAAAGTTGACGATATCGCTGATTCAAAATTATACGGTGGCGCTCATATTAAAGAAATAAAAATGATACAAAAAGCAATCCAAAACTCAGGTCGCGAGATGGTTTTGAGTTTATCACCAGGACCAGCTCCGCTAAATGACGCAGAAATGTTTATAAAGTATGCGAATGTTTGGCGAATGACTGACGATTATTGGGATAAATGGCACTATTTATACGAAATGTTTGAACGCTGTGAAAAGTGGGCGAAATACGTCGGCCCTGGAAGTTGGCCAGATTGCGATATGCTACCGATGGGACATATTGGAATCCGCTCGATTGACGGTTTTTGGGACGAACCACCGCTTCCAAAAGGCGAAATGCGCGATCGAATGACACGTTTTACTGAAGATGAGCAAAAAACAATGATGAGTTTATGGTGTATTTTCCGTTCTCCACTTATGTTTGGCGGTGAATTACGGGACAATGACGAATTTACTTTATCTTTATTGACTAATCGTTATTTAATGGAGATGCCAAAATCTATTACAAATTCGTATCAATTATCACGAGTTGATGATTTAATAGTTTGGAAAGCGGAAGCTGGGTCTTCTACGTATTACGCATTATTCAACGCAAGCGATAAAGATACATGGATGCAACTCAAAAACGAATTGTTACCGGTAAAATATAGTTTAATAAATGTTTTTAATAATAATTCGAAAAATGAAAATCATTATATAAATTGTTTTGTCCCGCGCCACGGAGTCGCATTATTCAAAGTCGAAAATCTAGACTAAAAAATAAAAAATATAGAGAAAGTAGGGATTGATTTGGCTTATTTATTTGTGCATTTTAGGGAGAAAACGACTCCTATTGGTGAGCAAATTTATTTTGGTTTGAGTCGTGATGGCTATAATTGGGAAGCTGTTAATGGTGGGCTTCCTGTTTTATGGGCGTATTATGGGGATAAAGGTGTGCGAGATCATACGATAGTTCGCAATGTGCACACGGGGAAATTTAATATTTTAGCTACAGATTTGAGTTTAGCTTACGGTATGCGCAATCAATATAAAAGTTCTTGGGGCGAAATTGTTGTTAATGGGAGCAAAAATTTATCCATGTGGGAATCTGATGATCTTGTTAATTGGAGCGAACAAAAACTCGTAAAAGTTGGTGGAGTTGATCTTGGCTGTAGTTGGGCGCCGGACATCATTGCTGCACCCTTTACTGGCGATAATAAAGAATTTATTGTTCATTGGTCAGCTCCTCATAAGGGATGTATTTATTATAATACGACTGAAAATTTTATTGATTTTTCCGAGCCGAAGCTATTGTATCAAAAAGATGATAGTGGTGTAATTGATTCTGCGATGTATGAAGAGTCGGGGTTTTATTACTTGTTTGTGAAAAGTTTGGAAAATCCTGTTAGGCTTATTTTATTAAAATCACACAACATTACGGGCCCTTGGGAGCTTGTGAGCTCTTTTGATGAGTCGATGGCTGGGATTATCGATGGCGCGTACGAAGCTCCGACCGCTATGAAGCTTCCTGATGGGAAATGGTGTTTATTCATTGATTATTTTGGAGTGCAAGGAAGTGGTCAGGGTTATGTTCCTTTTGTAGCTGATAGTTTAGAAAAAGCGAATTTTAAACGTGCGGATACTGATTTTTCATTTCCCTATGGCTTTAAACACGGAACAATTCTCGAAATCACGGATGAAGAATTTGAAAGAGTTAAAAACTTTAATTTCGACCTTGATGATTACAGTAAATATTAGGAGCTAAATTTTGATTGTATAAAAAATCATTAAAAATAAACTTGTTATACTAGGAGAATTAAATATGAGAAAAAATGGTGTGTCGGATAAAATGTTGCACGGCGCTGATTATAGTCCAGAACAATGGCTAAAATATTCTGATATTTTAGAAGAGGATTTAAAACTAATGAAACTTGCTCACACAAATACTTTCTCTATTGGTATGTTTTCTTGGGCCTCTTTGGAAGTTGAAGAAGGAGTATATGATTTTAGTTGGCTTGATCGAGTAATGGATGGAATAGCTCGAAACGGTTCTAAAGTTGCACTAGCAACACCATCTGGAGCAAGACCTACGTGGATGTCACATAAATACCCAGAAGTTTTGCGAACAAATGCTAAAAGAGAAAAAATGTTGCACGGTCATCGACACAATCATTGCTTAACATCGCCAATCTATAGAAAAAAAGTGAAAGAAATAAATCATTTATTAGCAGAAAGATATAAAAATCATCCAGCTTTATTAATGTGGCATATATCAAATGAATATAGTGGAGATTGTCATTGTAATATTTGTCAGAGTGCGTTTCGAGCTTGGTTAAAAATCAAATATACTACCTTAGATGCACTGAATCATGCGTGGTGGGGGCCGTTTTGGAGTCATACAATTACTGACTGGGGACAACTAGAATCACCTTCGCCTATCGGAGAAACAATGGTTCATGGTCAAAACTTAGATTGGAAAAGGTTTGTGACTGATCAAACAATTGATTTTTATTTAAACGAATGCAATCCACTAAAAAAAATTACTCCTGATATTCCTTGCACAACTAATTTTATGGCTGATACAACTGATCTTCTTCCTTTTTGGTCACTAGATTACAGTAAGTTTGCTAATTATGTTGATATATTAAGTTGGGATTGTTATCCAACTTGGCATAATGATTGGGAATCAACATCAGAGCTTGCAATGAAAGTTGGTTTTATAAATGATTTATATCGTTCTTTAAAGCAAAAAACATTTTTAATATTAGAATCAACACCATCAGGAGTAAATTGGCACCCGGTAAATAAATTCAAACGTCCAGGAATGCACTTATTGTCGTCGATGCAATTTTTAGCACATGGTTCAGATAGCATAATGTATTTTCAGTGGCGAAAATCGCGTGGTTCTTCAGAAAAATTTCATGGTGCAGTGGTTGATCACGATCGAAATATTAATAATCGAGTCTTTCAAGATGTAATAAGAGTAGGTGAATCATTAGAAAAACTGTCAGACATTGTTGCAACTATGCCGAATTCAAAGGTTGGTATCCTTTACGATTGGGAAAACAATTGGGCTCTAGAAGATGCACAAGCATATGCTAAAGAAACAAAAAAATACGCCCAGACTTGTCAACAACATTATAAAGTATTTTGGGAAAAAGATATACAAGTTGACGTTATAACAAAAGAACAAAATTTTTCAACTTATAAACTATTAATTGCTCCAATGTTATATCTAATTTCAGAAGATTTGATGAAAAAATTTGAAGTTTTCGTTCAGAATGGTGGACATTTAGTCTTGACGTATATTAGTGGAATTGTAAATGAACATGATTTAGTATATATGAACGGTTGGCATAAAAAACTCCAAAACATATTCGGGATAGATGTTAAAGAAATCGATACTTTTTACCCCAAAGATAGAAATTCAATTTCTGTTGGGAATATATTTTATGAAGTACGTGACTATGCTTCTATTTTAGAAGTAATTAATAGCAACGTGGAAGTAGCCGCTACTTATAATAAAGACTTTTATGCTAATACACCCGCAGTAACAGCAAATACATACGGCAATGGAGTAGGATATTATTTAGGTGCGAGAATATCTCATGATTTTCATGTTCAATTTTATCAAGAAATCTTAGAGAAGTTAGAAATTACTCCGTCTATTCCTATTTCACATAAACCAGGTGTTTCTATTCAGGTAAGAGAAGATGATATGTATAAATTTATATTTATCATGAATTTTACTGAACAAGAACAAGATATTTCGTTCGAGTTTGAAGCACTAGATATGTTAAATGAAGAGTTAGTTCAAAATAATATAACGTTAAATACCTATGATGTGCGAATTTTAAAATTAAAAAAATAAATAATCTGGTGACCATCAAATCTTTAACATTTAAAACATGATTAAATTGAGTTGCAAATTGAACTAAACTATGGTAGCATTATTTTATCGCATTTTAACTTGATAACTAAAAGGAGCAATCAAAAAATGAAACCAATCATCGCACACAACAAAGCAAACCCATACCTCCCTCTTTGGGAACACATTCCAGACGGAGAACCC